>Ga0207868_1000119_pt1 | contig 109037 bp, 97 predicted proteins | sample Passage237B_FD_187370 | JGI IMG/M metagenome (GOLD analysis project Ga0207868, IMG submission 187370) | Cellulose adapted compost microbial communities from Newby Island Compost Facility, Milpitas, CA, USA - Passage2 37B (SPAdes) (version 3) ...
AGCGCGGCGAAATCATTTTGATCGCCGCCAACGGCCAGACCTGGCATTTTCAGGCCGACGACAACGCGCAATGGCGCCGCGTGCCGGAGGAGGCCGATCCCCTGCTGCTGATGCGGCAATAAGCGTAGCGTTTTCGAGCGAAGTGGGAACCGGTTCGCGTGAAGAAAACGCGTCAAGATAATAATCTTAGAGCTTTTTCCGCTTCTGATTCCATCAGAAGCGGAAAGCTCTAGGGAGAGCGTTTCACGTTTCGACGGAAACGCCTCGCGCCGTCATGGCCGGGGCAAGCCCGCGCATGACAAAGCGCTTAGATCAGCCGCAGGCCCTTCATGCTGGCATGGCCGTTGCGGCCGACGATGATGTGATCGTGCACGGAAATGCCCAAGGGGCCGGCGATGTCGATGATCGCCTTGGTCATCTGCACGTCGGCGCCTGACGGTGTCGGGTCGCCGGAGGGATGGTTATGGACCATGCTCTCCGAAATTCTAAGTAGTTGATTGTTATGCAATAAAATAAATCCTGACGAGAACTGGTGCCGGAGACTGGGAGCGGTCGATCATGCCCGAGCGTGACCATCACGCCTGATCACCACTGTGCTCGCCGAGTCCCTTGGATGCACGGCATTGCACCTTATTCTTCTCATCCCAGGCATCAAGCTCGTCGAGGGGGTAGAGCACCGCCTTGCCGATTTTGACGAAGGACGGTCCGAGACGCATCGAGCGCCAATTCCGCAGTGTCCCAATCGAAATGCCGCCCCGGTAGCGCTGAGCCACCTCGTCAGGCGTAAGGAATTTGCTTTCTGGCACTACCGCCTCCTTCGGCAGCATACGAAGGCCGTGCCGCCGCGTTTTGAGTTGATCATCGCGGTAGTCCGTCGAGGACCGCTTCGGGTCTATGCTTAGCGCGACCGTTCGTCGAAGCGAACCAAGCGCTTGCCCTCAGAAAGGGGGGCAGCCTGCTGATGCCGCGCACGCAGGCCGAACTTGATGCCCGTAACGCGGCGTTAGCGGCGATGCAGGCTTCGGGAGGAGCCTCAGCCCGCGGCGAGGAATCCAGGCAGGCCTACAACGCAATCGACCTACCGGACTACACGGACTTGATCGTGCGATGAGCCGGTCTTCGGTCCAGGAAGCAGGTCGACTTGTGTCGACGCAGCAACGGAACCGTTACGAATCGCGGTGACTTGTGCCCGATCTCGCCCTCGATCTTCGTTACTTGCGATACGCGATCGTTGCAGCCGAGCACGGCAGCTTCCGGCGCGCGGCTGAGGCTCTTAACGTTTCGCAATCGACCGTAAGCCGACGGATACAACTTCTTGAGCGACGGCTCGGCGTGCCACTGTTTATCCGGCAACAGACCGGCATCCGACCTACGCACGCGGCGGAGCGGTTCTTACGAGAGGCGGCAACCGGCGCAGACCTTTTGAGGCAGGCTGCCAAAATAATGGCTTCGGGGCGGCGCGGCTTTGGGGGCGATATTCGCGTGGGGTTAATCGCCTCGCTAAGCCAAGGATTCCTCGCGAGCCTATTAGCCGAGTATCACCGGCGATTTCCTTCCGTCACCGTCGAAATCGACGAAGACGCCTCGGAAATCAACGTCGCCGGCGTTCTCAATGGGCGTCTCGACGTTGCTTTCGTCACAGGGGTTCCACGCGTACCAAAGTGCAACAGCTATCATCTGTGGGATGAACGCATTTATGTAGCGTTGCCATCATCTCACAGGCTGGCAGCCGAGCAGCGCCTGTCGTGGACTCAAGTCCGCAACGAGGTCTTTCTAGTCAGTGCCAGCGGCCCTGGACCGGAGATCGAAAACTATCTCATCGCAAAATTGTCAGGCTTAGGATTTCGACCGCACATCCATCTCCAGAGGGTCGGGCGGGAAAATCTCGTAAACTTGGTCGCATGCGGCTTTGGGTTAACTTTAACGACTGAATCGACCCTGGGTGCGCGTTGCGGCGGTGTTGCATTCATTCCCCTCGACGCGACTTCAGAGATCGTCTCGTCCAGCGTGCTTTGGCGGCACGGGAATGAAAATCCCGCTTTAAAGGCTATGCTCGAGCTAAGCAAAGAAATGCGATCTAGCCTCCGCTTTCGGACGAAACGCGCCGAGCACGTGTAAAGGCCCGATCCGTCGCTATGAAGCGCTCCAGCATCGGTGGGATCAGCCTTACCGCATCGAAAACAGGCCGGCCTGTCTCCTTCGCGTGTAGCTCTGCGTAGGCGACAAGATCGCGATGTAAGGCTGCCGGAAGCTCAACGGTGATCTTGACTGGCTTGTCATCGGCCAAAGGGCCCAGTTTCAGCTTCGGCATCTTCACCCTCCATAGGGTTCGAGTACGAGATCGCGCGTTACGATCACCCGGACCGGGAAGCCGGGCCGGATCGTCAACGTTGGCGCGATGTTGAGTTGACGACGAATAATCTGCTGACCGGCGTCGTTGATCGTGTCCTGTCCTCCATTACGGATCGCCCGGATCAACCGATCATCATCGTCTGCCGCGAGCTCGGCTCCGACGCTGAGCAGCGTCGAAAGCCCGGCGGCCTTGGCGAGATCCAACCAGTGATAATCGACACCATCCTGCAGGCCGGCATAGCCCTCGGCATCGGCACCGGGCTGCCGCTCCAGCACGATCGAACGGCCGTTCGGAAAGATCAGACGATTCCAAACCAGCAGAACCCTGTTTTGCCCGAACTGGACGTTGTTGTCGTACTGGCCGATGACGCGCGAGCCCTGCGGCACGAGTAGAATGCGGCCGGTTGGGCTGTCGTAGATATTCTCGGTAATCTGTGCGGTGATCTGGCCGGGGAGATCGGAACGTATGCCGGTGATCAGCGCCGCCGATATGACCGCTCCAGCCTGCAGGACATAGGGGGACGCAGGCGTCGTCACTCGGTCGGACGCCACGGTGTGCCGATCGACGGCAGCATTGAGGAAGGCGTTCTGCCGATCCTGCGCCGTCGGCGTCGCCGGCTGCGGCGCAAGACCAAGGCTTGCAAGATCGGGTCCAGGAGGCGGGCTTGCGGCGGCCGCGACCGGCGCAGGGGCCGATGAAGAGGCGGTTCGCGTTTCGGTCGAGGCGAACAGCCGGGCCGTTCTCGCGGCCTCGAGTTCCTGCAAGCGGCGTTGTTCTTCGGGGCTGAGGCCCGGATTGGGCGTTGCGACTCCCGGCGCCGGCACGGGCTTTCCGCGATTCTGTACTCCCAGAATCGGCCGCCCCAGATCGCCGGGAAGCGGCGGCCCGAGCTGCGGGACGCCGCTATAATCGCGCGGCAGGCCGGCGATGCCGTCGGCCGTTGGGCGGTTTTCGGTCGAGTATAGCTCCTCGGCCGGGCGACCGCTGTCGCGGGTCTGAAGGGCATAGACCAGCGCGCCGCCGATGCCGACGCTGGCGACCAGGCCGATACCGACCAGCACCTTGCGGGACAGCCGCGTCACGCGCGGCGGCTCGGCGCGCAACCTCATCGCCGCCGGAATCGTCGATTCGCCGGTCAGGGGCCGAGCAGCATGCTCCGGCTCTTCTTCTTTCTGGGTGTCGCTGTCGCTCACGACGTCGGCCTCCCGTCGGTGCGGACGATGCGGACGCGTTTCTGCGTCCTGCCGGCGCCGAAGCGAAGTTCGGCGGCGGCGAAGAGGCGGTCGACGATCATGTAGTTCGAGCGGACCCGGTAGTTGACGAGCTCGGAGGTGTCGCCTTCGGGGCCGACCACGAAGAGCGGCGGCATCTCGCCCTGGCCGATGCCGCGCGGGAATTCGATGAACACCTGCCGCCCGTCGTCGAAGGCACGTAACGGGCGCCAGGGCGCGCGGTCACCCTCAATCGCGTAGCGGAAGTTGACATTGGTCAGGTCGACACCAGTGGAAATCGGGCGTGTCATCTCGGCCCGTGCGTTCTGCCGACGCAAGGCGATGAGCTGATCCTGCGGATACTGCCAGGAGACAGAGGCCATGTAGGTTCGCTCGGTCGAGCGCAGTTCCATGTGATAGGTACGCAGATTGGTGTTGATGATGAGGTTGGTCATCAGCTCCGGCCGGGTTGGCTTGACCAGGATGTGGACCTGTTGCGTCGCTCCCGAGCCGCTCAGCGTGTCGCCGATGATCCAGCGGACGGTGTCGCCGGCGGCGACCGGACCGGAGCCGACGAGTTGCTCGCCGGGTTGGAGCGCGATGTCGGTGATCTGGCCGACGGCAGTATAGACCTGATAGAGCGCCCCTTGCGTGAACGGGTAGACCTGCATCGAGTTGATGAAGCCGTCGCGAACGGGCTGCACGCGCGCCGCGGCGTTGGCCTGGTTCACCCGTGCCGCGGGATCGGCGGGTTCCGGTCTCTGCCGGGAACGCTCGACGGGCTTCATCTGGCCGGGAAGCGGAAGCGGCCTCGGCAATTCCACGACGGTGACAGGTGCCGGGGGGTCGACTGCCTGCACGGCCGGAGCAGCGTTGTCGTAGGAGATCTCCGGCGGCTTGTGCGTGGTCGCGCAGCCGGCCAGCGCCGTCGTGGCGAGGAGAATGGCCGGCAGCATGCCGATCCGCAGATGCGGATCTGTTTGGATATATGAAGCCGGCATTCCGGCTTTACGGAAAAACGGCTTCATTGCCCAAGCTCCCGTGACCAGTTGATGGCGTTGACGTAGATTCCGAGCGGGTTCTTCCGCAGCGTGTCGGCGTTGCGCGGCGTCTGGATCACGATCGTCAGGATCGCGGTCCATCGCTCGGTCGTCGCAAGCTGGCCATTCTCGTAGCGGCGCTCGACCCAGGCGACACGGAAGCTGTCGGGAGACGCGCGGATGACGCTGGAGACCTCTACAGCGACCTGCTGGCGACCGACCTTGGTGAAAGGGTCGTTGGTGCGGGCATAGTCATTGAGGGCGGCGGCGCCGCGATCGGTCGTGAAGTCGTAGGCCCTCAGCCAGTTCTGGCGGACGATGATGGCGTCGGCCGGGATCGAGCGGACCTCCTCGATGAAGCGGGCCAGATGGAAGGCGATCTGCGGATCGGTCGGGCGATAATCGGCCACGGCCGGCGCGACTGCCTGCGCCTGTCCGAAACGGTCGGTCTGCACCACCCAGGGTACGACGGTTCCCCGCGCCGACTGCCAGACAAGCGCTGCGGCGAAGCCTGCCGAGAGGAAAAGCGAACCGAATGCCATGAGCCGCCAGTTGCGCGCCTGGACGCGGGCCGAGCCGATGCGTTCGTCCCAGACTTGGCTCGCGCGCTGGTAAGGCGTCTCAGGTTCAGGGCTTTTGCCGTAGTGGGCAGCGGGTCGTTTGAACATCAGCGGTCGCTTTCAGACAGGTTGACGGAAGAGCCGCCGCCATGTGCATCGCCGGAGCGGACCGCGTGCGCCGTCGCCTGGACGGCATGGGTCATTGTCTGGTGACGGCGCATGCGCTGGGCCCAGGCGGGGGGACCATCGGCCTTGGAAGAGGACGCGGCGTCGGCGGCGTCACCGCCGATCGTTCCGCCGGTCGATGCGCCGCCCGTGGCTTCGAGCGCGGCCCGCCCGCCGGCATTGAAGCTCGAACGCATGCTGTCGGCGGCGCGCGATGCGGCACGGCGCAGGGGCGAGATCGCCGCACTTCCCCCGGCGCGCGCGACGCCGCCAAGACCGGATGCAACGCCCGCGGCCCCGGACTGACCGGCCGCGCCAAGGCTGTAGGCTGTTGAAGCACCACCTGCGAGGGCCGCGCCGCCACGGGCGGCCGCGGCGGCGCCTCCGACCAGCGCGGCCCCTCCCGTCGCGGCCGCGCCCACGGCGCCCGCGCCAAGCGCGACCATGCCGCCGGCCGCAAGGCCGGTTCCCACCGCCGCGCCCGCGCTGAGCTGCGGGCCGCCGGAGACGATGCCCGATGCGATGCCGGGGCCGAAAATGCCGAGGCCGAGCAGCGACAGCGCAGCAAGGACAATGGCCATGGCCTCGTCGATCGGCGGTGTCGCGCCGCCAAAGCCGGCGGTGAATTCGGAAAAGAGCGTCGAACCGATGCCGATGATGACGGCGAGGACCAGCACCTTGATGCCGGACGAGATGACATTGCCGAGCACGCGCTCGGCCATGAAGGCCGATTTGCCGAACAGACCGAAGGGGATCAGCACGAAGCCGGCGAGCGTCGTCAGCTTGAACTCGATCAGCGTGACGAAGAGCTGAATGGCGAGGATGAAGAAGGCGAGCAGCACCAGCGCCCAGGCCAGGAACATGCAGGCGATCTGGATGAAGTTCTCGAAGAACGACCAGTAGCCCATGAGGTCGGAGATGGAATCGAGCAGCGGCCGCCCGGCGTCGAGGCCCGTCTGCGCGACCTTTCCCGGCCGCAGGAGATCCGCTGTTGTGAATCCGGTGCCGCTCGCCTTGAGGCCGAGGCCTGCGAAGCTTTCGAAGACGATGCGGGCGAGATTGTTCCAGTTGCCGATGATGTAGGCGAAGACGCCGACGAAGAGCGTCTTCTTCACCAGCCGGGCAATGATGTCGTCATCGGCGCCCCACGACCAGAACAGCGCGGCCAGCGTCACGTCGATGACGATCAGCGTGGTGGCGATGAAGGCAACCTCGCCGCCGAGTAGCCCGAAGCCCCCGTCGATGTAGCGAGTGAAGACCTCGAGGAAATGGTCGATGACGCCGGTATTGCCCATGTGGCTATTGCACCTCGGCCGGCTGGGGCGCCGTGGGCGCCTGTGGAAGGCGCTCGGCCGGACGCGAACCCGGCGCGAGGAAGCGCCGGCGGTTCTCGGCCCAGGCGCGGCGGCAGGACGGATCGCGGGGACCGGCTTCGCCGAGCGCCTGGCAGCGCAGCAGTTCATCGCGGAGCGGATCGGATTGCGGCGACGCCGGAGGGTTGGACGCCCAGGGCTCGGCCGGCTCCTCCTTGCGGCTCATCTCGATCGCCGTCGCGGTGACGGCGATGGCGACGAAAACGACGGCGGCCAGGCGTGCGAACATCTTCCCGTCCATGGCCGACCCTCAATTGCCGTTACTGGGGAACATCCGGGCGTTGCCTGGCTGATAGCCGTTGCCGGGCGTCAGGAAGCGCCGCCGCTGTTCGCGACCTTGCTCGGCCGCGGCGGCGCGCTCGGCTTCGGAGAGCGCCTGCGCGCGACCATTGGCCGAGATCACTGCGGTCAGGTCGGCGAGCTGCTGCGCCTGAAGCGCGAGAAGCTGGTTTCCGGCCTGCGTCGCCTGCAAGGCGCCGGTCGCGCCCTGGCTCTGTCCGACCAGCGCCGACATCTGCGCGCGGTTGGTGTCGATATTGCCGACGACACCGGCCTGCACGCGCATGGCGTCCTGAAGGCCGCCAACCGTGTTCTGCCAGCGCTCGCGTGCGTCGGCGACGAGCTGCTGGTCGGGGGCCGTCATCGAGGCGTTGCCGTAGGTGGTGCGGAACGCCTGATCGATGTTCTGGACATTGTAGGCGATGCGCTGCGCCTCGCCGAGAAGCTGCTGGGTGCGTTGCACCGACTGCTGAAGCTGCTGCAGGGAGGAATATGGCAGACTCGCGAGATTGCGGGCCTGATTGATCAACATGGTCGCCTCGTTCTGGAGCGAGGTGATCTGGTTGTTGATCTGCTGAAGCGCGCGGGTCGCCGAAAGCAGGTTCTGGGCGTAGTTGGTGGGATCGTAGACGATCCACTGCGCATGAGCCGGAGCGGATAGCAGCGGCAGCGTGGCGGCGGAGGTGGTGAGCAGCGCGGCAGCGAGGCGTGCCGCGCGCGAGCGGCGCGGGTTCATGATGATGTCTCCATGATGTTGAGGCCGGGGATGAGGTCGATCGCCCAGCTGAGGTCGTGGCGGTCGAGCCAGGCTGTAAGAAAACCGTCGCGGCCGTGTTCGGCGACGGTCTGGGCGATTGCCGTCTGGTCGGACTTCGAGGACGCGGCGCAGAGCGCCAGCGCCACATCGGACAGGCCCAGCTCGAACAGCCGATTGCCCCGGCGCGACTGGCAGTAATAGTCGCGCTTCGGCATGGCGCGCGCGAGGATCTCGATCTGCCGGTCATTGAGACCGAACCGCCGGTAGATGGCGGTGATCTGTGGCTCGATGGCACGCTCGTTGGGGAGCAGAATGCGGGTCAGGCAGCTTTCGATGATGGCGGGCGCGATGGCCGACCCGTCGATGTCGGAGAGCGACTGGGTGGCGAAGAGGACCGAGGCGTTCTTCTTGCGCAGCGTCTTCAGCCATTCGCGGAGCTGGCCCGCGAAGCCTTCGTCGTCGAGCGCAAGCCAGCCCTCGTCGATGATGATAAGGGTGGCGCGGCCGTCGAGGCGGTCCTCGATGCGATGGAAGAGATAGGCGAGCACGGCGGCTGCGGCCCCAGTACCGATCAGCCCCTCGGTCTCGAAGGCCTGGACGGTGGCTTCACCAAGATGCTCCGCTTCGGCGTCGAGCAGCCGGCCATAGGGTCCACCGACGCAATAGGGTCGCAGCGCCTGCTTGAGATCGTTGGACTGGAGCAGCACGGACAGACCGGTCAGGGTGCGCTCGGCGGGCGGCGCCGAGGCCAGCGACGTCAAAGCCGTCCAGATATGCTCCTTGACCTCCGGCGTGATCGCGACGCTCTCGCGGCTGAGAATGGCGGAGATCCAGTCGGCGGCCCAGGCGCGCTCGGCGCCATCGTCGATCCGGGCGAGCGGCTGAAGCGACACGCTGTCGTCAGCGCCCTCGGTCAGACCGCCACCGAGATCGTGCCAGTCGCCGCCCATGGCGAGCGCCGCAGCGCGGATCGAACCGCCGAAATCGAAGGCGAAGACCTGGGCGCGATCATAGCGGCGGAACTGCAACGCCATCAGCGCCAGCAGCACCGATTTGCCGGCGCCGGTCGGCCCGACGATCAATGTGTGGCCGACATCGCCGACATGGATGGAAAGCCGGAACGGGGTCGAGCCTTCGGTCTTGCCGAAGAGCAGCGGGGGAGCTGCGAAATGCTCGTCCCGTTCCGGTCCCGCCCACACCGCCGAGAGGGGGATCATGTGGGCGAGATTGAGCGTCGACAGCGGCGGCTGCCGGACATTGGCGTAGACATGGCCCGGCAGACTGCCGAGCCAGGCATCGACGGCGTTGATGGTCTCGGGCATGGCCGTGAAGTCGCGGCCCTGGATCACCTTCTCGACCAGCCGCAGCTTCTCGGCGGCAATGCGGGGATCAGCGTCCCAGACGGTGACGGTGGCGGTGACATAGGCCTGGCCGGCATAGTCGGCGCCGAGTTCCTGCAAGGCGAGATCGGCGTCAGCCGCCTTGTTCGCGGCGTCGGTATCGACCAGCACCGACGCTTCGTTGGTCATCACCTCCTTCAGGATGGCGGCGATCGACTTGCGCTTGGCGAACCATTGCCGCCGAATTCTGGTCAGCAGTTTGGTCGCGTCGGTCTTGTCGAGCAGGACGGCGCGGGTCGACCAGCGATAGGGAAAGGCGAGCCGGTTGAGTTCGTCGAGAATGCCGGGCGTCGTCGCGGTCGGGAAGCCGACGATGGTGAGGATGCGCAGATGCGTGTCGCCCAAGCGCGGTTCGAGCCCGCCGGTGAGCGGCTGATCGGCGACTAGCGCATCGAGATAGATCGGGGTCTCGGGCACGCGGACACGGTGCCGCCTGGTCGAGACCGTTGAGTGCAGATAGGTCAGCGTCTCGGCATCATCGAGCCAGGCGCATTCCGGCATGAAGGCGTCGATGAGCTGCAGGATGCGATCGGTGCGATCGGCGAAGCCACGCAGCGCTTCATGGGCGTCGGCGCCGCCGCGCTCGCGGCCCTCGTAGAGCCAGCTCTCGGCGCGGGCGGCGTCTTCGGCCGGCGGCAGATAGAGGAAGGTCAGGAAATAGCTGGACTCGAAATGCGTTCCGGCCTCCTCGAAACCGGCCTTGCGCTCGGCATCGACCAGTGCGGACGCCGGATCGGGAAAGCGGCTGTCCGGATAGGTCGCCGCCTCATGGCGCTGCGCCTCGACGAAGATCGCCCAGCCTGAGCCGAGGCGGCGGAAGGCGTTGTTGAGACGCCCGGCGACCGCGACGAGTTCGGCCGGCACGGCGCTGTCGAGATCGGGACCACGAAACCGTGCGGTGCGCTGGAAGCTGCCGTCTTTGTTCAGCACCACGCCATCACCGACGAGCGCGACCCATGGAAGGAAATCGGCGAGCCGGGTGTTGCGATTGCGATATTCGGCGAGGTTCATCATGGCGAGGCCCTCACACCGCGAGATAGGCGGGGGTGCGCAGATGCCGGCGTCCGACGTCGACGAACTGCGGATCGCGCTTGGCGGCCCAGACGGCGGTGAAATGGCCGATGGCCCACAGCGCGATCCCGACCAGCCAGAGGCGCAAGCCCAGGCCGAGCGCCGCCGCAAGCGTGCCGTTGAGGATGGCGATCGAGCGCGGCGCGCCGCCGAGCAGGATGTGTTCAGTCAGAGCCCGATGCACGGGGACCGAGAAGCCCGGCACTTCGCCGCCATGGTCCGCGCCCGCGACCATCAGACGAGCGCCCCGCCGCCGAACGAGAAGAAGGACAGGAAGAAGCTTGATGCCGCGAAGGCGATCGACAGACCGAAGACGATCTGAATCAGCCGCCGGAAGCCGCCTGAGGTGTCGCCGAAGGCGAGCGTCAGGCCGGTGACGATGATGATGATCACCGCGATGATCTTGGCGACGGGACCTTCGATGCTCTCGAGGATGCTTTGCAGCGGCGCCTCCCATGGCATGGAAGAGCCGGAGGCATGGGCGGCCGGTGCGAGCGCCAGGCTGATGAAGGTGACGGACGCCGCCGTGGCGATGTGACGGCGAATACGCAGGGCGTGTCGGATCATGACGGGTCTCCATGGTTGGCGTGCTGGATGGGGTTGACGCAGTAGTCGCCATCGGGGCCGAGCCCTTCGATGCGCGCGAGTTCGGCGAGGCGGCGCGCGGCGCCACGGCCAGACAGCACTGCGACGAGATCGATGGTCTCGGCGATCAGGGCACGCGGCACGGTGACGACGGCTTCCTGGATGAGCTGTTCGAGACGGCGCAGCGCGCCGATGGCCGTGCCGGCGTGGATGGTGCCGACGCCCCCCGGGTGCCCGGTTCCCCAGGCCTTGAGCAGGTCGAGCGCCTCGCTGCCGCGCACCTCGCCGATCGGGATACGATCGGGGCGCAGGCGCAGCGACGAACGGACGAGATCGGACAAGGTCGCGACACCATCCTTGGTGCGCATGGCGACGAGGTTGGGCGCGGCGCATTGCAGCTCGCGCGTATCCTCGATCAGCACGACGCGGTCGGAGGTCTTGGACACTTCGGCGAGGAGCGCGTTGGTGAGCGTGGTCTTGCCGGTCGAGGTGCCCCCGGCGACGAGGATGTTGCGGCGCTCCGCAACGGCGGTTCGCAGCGCGTCGGCCTGAGCGGCGACCATGATGCCGGCGGCGACATAGTCGTCGAGAGTGAAAACAGCGACGGCGGGCTTACGGATGGCGAAGGCCGGCGCGGCCACCACGGGCGGCAGAAGGCCTTCGAACCGCTCTCCCGTTTCCGGCAACTCTGCCGAAACGCGCGGTGCGCCTGCATGGACCTCGGCGCCGACATGGTGGGCAACCAGCCGAATGATCCGTTCGCCGTCGGCTGGCGAGAGTTGCTGGTCGGTCCCGCACAGGCCTTCGGAGAGCCGGTCGACCCAGAGCCGCCCATCGGGGTTGAGCATCACCTCGACGATCGCGGGATCTTCCAGAAAGCCGGCGATCGCAGGGCCCAGCGCGGTGCGAAGCATGCGCGCGCCCCGAAGGATCGCCTCGGATTTCTGATTGGGGTTTGCCACGCCGTCCCCCGTTCTCTTGCGGGCGCGCCCGATGCGCAGCCCTGGATCGGGGTCAAGTAGAAGAGGCAGAATTCAGAGCATTACAACAACCGAAATGTGGTCGTCGTACTGTGGCGTACAAAGACAGGGAAACGGCGGCGGTACGGAATACTTGTGACCAACTCTATGGACGACTATCCCGCGTCGCGCGCGGGATCGACCTCCTCCGAAATCTCCTGTCGCAGCTTCGGTCCGCTGGCGAGTCGTCGGCCCAGCGCGGCGACGAAGGCGTCGTAGCGCTCGGCAGCTTTGGCGCGGGCAGCCTGCGCGGCGGCCTCGGGCAAGGCGGGTGTGGTGTTGAACCAGAAGCGCACGAAGATGGCGAGCGTCTCGACGGCGATGCCGACATCACGCTCCATGCGCGTCATGCGCCGGTCGAGCTGGTCGAGGCGTTTAGTGATCGCAGCCTCCTGGCGCTCTGCGGCGTCGGGCGACAGGAACGAGGCGATGCCGGCCTCGGCGACGAGGGATAGGGACAGATTGCGGCGGGCGGCGTGGAGCGCCAGCGCCTTCATCACCTCGGGTTCGAGATAGACGGACAGACGCTGTTTCCTGGGCGGTTTCGGCATGGGGTTCCTCCTTTACAGCTCGATGCCGTCGCCGGGATCGAGCGAGGCCTGACGTGCGACCTGGCGCATGGTGTCGCGCAGACGGCTATTGCGAGCGACGTCCTCTTCCGGTTCATCGACCGGATCGATCTCGAACTCGTTTTCGACGGATGGCTTCCTTTCGGGCTGGTCCACGCGACTCAGCTCAGGCTGATGGCGGCGCTCGGAGTCCGTCGTGTCCTCGTCCTCCGCAGGCGTGGCGGTATTGGGCGCGGTGATGGTCGGCGCGGGCGGCGGTGTGAGCGCGCTCCAGTCGTCGGGGAGCGCCCTCTCAGGCTTCTTCAGCGCAGGCGGCGGCAGCACGCGCTCCTGAAACCGCGCGTCCTCGAAGTAGCGCGCCTTCTTCGCCCGGATCGGCGGGATGCCAGCGACCATGACGATCTCGTCGGCGGGCGGAAGCTGCATGATCTCGCCGGGCGTGAGCAACTGGCGGGCTGTCTCCGAGCGCGACACCATCATGTGGCCGAGCCAGGGCGAAAGCCGGTGGCCGGCATAGTTCTTCATCGCCTTCATCTCGGTGGCGGTGCCGAGCGCGTCGGATACGCGTTTGGCGGTCCGCTCGTCGTTGGTGGCGAAGCTCACGCGCACATGGCAATTGTCGAGGATCGAGTTGTTCGGCCCATAGGCCTTCTCGATCTGATTGAGCGACTGGGCGATGAGGAAGCTCTTCAGCCCATAGCCGGCCATGAAGGCGAGCGCGGATTCGAAGAAGTCGAGCCGGCCGAGCGCCGGAAACTCGTCGAGCATCAGCAGCAGCCGGTGGCGATGCCCCTTGGCCTGCAGATCCTCGGTGAGGCGACGGCCGACCTGATTGAGGATCAGGCGGATAAGCGGCTTGGTGCGGTTGATGTCCGAAGGCGGCACGACGAGATAGAGCGTGGTCGGGTGCTTGCCGCCGACAATGTCGCCGATCCGCCAATCACAGCGCCGCGTCACCTCCGCGACGACGGGATCGCGATAGAGCCCGAGGAAGGACATGGCGGTGGAGAGCACGCCCGAGCGCTCGTTGTCCGACTTGTTCAGCAACTCCCGCGCGGCGCTGGCGATCACGGGGTGCGGTCCGGCTTCGCCCAGATGCGCCGTCTTCATCATGGCGGTGAGCGTGGATTCGATTGGGCGTTTGGGATCGGAGAGGAAGGCGGCGACGCCAGCGAGCGTCTTGTCCTTCTCCGCGTAGAGGACATGGAGGATGGCGCCGACCAGCAGCGCGTGACTGGTCTTCTCCCAGTGGTTCCGCTTCTCCAAGCTGCCTTCCGGATCGACCAGGATGTCGGCGATATTCTGGACGTCGCGGACCTCCCATTCGCCGCGACGCACCTCCAGCAGCGGATTGTAAGCCGCCGACTTGGCATTGGTCGGGTCGAACAGCAGCACGCGGCCATGGCGGGACCGGAAGCCGGCGGTGAGCTGCCAGTTCTCGCCTTTGATGTCGTGAACGATAGCGGAGCCGGGCCAAGTCAGCAGCGAGGGAACGACCAGGCCGACGCCCTTGCCGGATCGGGTCGGCGCGAAGCACAGCACATGCTCGGGCCCGTCGTGGCGCAGATAGTCGCGATCGAGCTTTCCGAGCACAACGCCGTCGGCGCCGAGGAGCCCGGCCGCCTTCACCTCTTCGGGCCGCGCCCATCGCGCCGAGCCATAGGTCTCGACGTTCTTCGCCTCGCGCGCCCGCCAGACCGACATGCCGATCGCGACAGCGATCGAGATGAAGCCGCCCGACGCGGCGACATAAGCGCCCTCGACGAAGATCGGCGGCGCATAGGCGTCGTAGAAATACCACCACCAGAAGAAGGCCGGCGGATAATAGATCGGCCAGCCGGCGAGTTCGAACCAGGGCGGGCCGAGCTGCGGCTGGAATCCCAGCCGCCATGCCGTCCATTGCGTCGCGGCCCAGGTCGTCAGCAGCACGATCACGAAGACGGTGAGGATATGGCCCCAGAGGATTTTCGTCGCGGACATTGCAGGGTTCCTTGTCTGTTGGAGGCTAAAGGCCGAGGCCGCGCTTGCGGCCGAAGCTCCAGTCGACGCCGCCATCGCCGCGGGCGACGCCGGAGACATGCTGACCGAGCTGGCGTTCGAGCGAGGGCGTCCAGGGCACGAGCTGGAAGCCGAGGCCGTCGTCGATCATCGCGAAGCGGCCGGAGGCGAGCGCGAAGCGCTGCCGATATGTCCCGGCCACATACTCGCCCGTTCCGGCCTTGCTGAAGGGGCGCCCAGTCTCGGCCGAGACCCTGTCGGCGAGCCCGTCCAGGTCGCGCTGGCGCAGCGTGTCGATCAGGTTGCGCGAGAAGATGACGCTTTGGCCGTGACGTTCGGCGAGGCGTTGCTCGATCAGATGCTCGGCGCGCCGGCCCATGGCGTCACGGACTTCAGCGCCGAACCCGCCGCCGAGCGCCGCCGGTTCGCGGGCGATCGCCTGCCGGTCGAGCCAGGTGGCGCCGGTCGCGGTGACCTGTCGCTCGATGTCGAGATCGGAGCGGACGGCGAGCGCGACGCGGCGTTGGCCACGCGCATTGTCGAAGCGGCGCAGCTCGACGATCGAGCCCGGGGCACTGTCGGCGGCTGCGTCGAGGTCGGGCAGCTTGATGTGATGGGTGCGTCCGTCGACGCCGTCGACCACGACATAGGCCGTGCCCTTCAACTCGTCATCGAGACCGCGATCGACCAGACGGCCGACGATCGAATCGTCGATGCTCTCGGCGGCGAGCACATAGCTTGCCGCACCACGCTCGATCCCGCGCTCGGTCAGGCCGCGATGGATGCGCTTGATGATGTCGCCGCGCTCGCCCAGCTCGCGCAACGTCGTCTCGGCCGTCTCGGACATCGTCCACTGGCCGGGGCCGATTTCTTCGGCGAGGCCGAGCCGTTCCAGCTTGCGCAGCCTCCCGACCTTGAAGGCATGAAACTCGTCGGGCTGGCGGTCGGGATGCGGTGCGAGATCGACGATGCCGGTGCGATAGCTGTCACGGGCAAGCTGACGGTCGAGATCGGTCCAGCGCTCGGTCTCGATCTGGCGCTCGAGACCGCGGCGGATATCGTGATCGGTGCGCGGTCCCAGTTCCTGGGTGATGAGATCGCGCGCCCGGTCGCGCATGCCTTCCTTGATATAGTCGCGCGAGATGACGAGGTTCTCGCCATCGTCGCGAACGCCGCGCACGATCAGATGGACATGGGGATGCTCGGTGTTCCAGTGATCGACGGCCGCCCAGTCGAGCCGGGTACCGAGATCCTTCTCCATCTGGCCGACCAGTTCGCGGGTGAAGCCGCGCAGGTCCGACATCTCCAGAGCGTCGTCCGGCGAGACGATGAAGCGGAAATGATGGCGATCATCCTCGCAGCGGCCGGCGAAATCCTTCGCCTCCACCTCGTCACCGCCGGGACCGAACAGATGGGCCTTTTCCCCATCCCGGGTGACGCCCTCCCGGCGCAGATAATTGAGATGAGTGCCGAGCGGCGCATTGCGTCCGCCATGGCGGACCACACGCGCCTTGATGACGGCGCCGCGCGATCGGGCGGTGAGCAGCCGGTTGGCCTGCACGGCGGCGCGCTGTCCCCGGCCGAAACGGGAGCGGTTGCCTGGACCGATCCTGCCCTTGCGGGAGATAGAGCCACCGGCCTTCTGTGCGGCGGCCAGCGCCTGCGCGATGAAGGGCCTCGCGGATTGCGCGCGGGTGGAGCGGATGCGCCCGGGCCGGATGCGGAAATCGTCCTCGCCGCTCATGACGGGAATCCCGCACATCCCGCGAAGGCCCGGAAATCATTACAAAAGCGCGGTGCGCGCACATTGCGCCGATCCGGCGCACATCGCGCGGATGCGTGATAACCTCTTGAAAAGCCACAACCGCCCAAAGCCGCACATCGCGGCCCTTTATCCTGCCATCGTCCGGTTGTGGTTCCCGTGCCTGCCCGCTCTCCCACCCGTCTTGCGCTGGAGCCCGCCATGGTGCGATCCTGTGCGAACGCGCTCATCGTGGCACCGCAGGCGAGGATCGGCCGACAAAGAGGCCGCCGGTTTGGGAGTCGGCCGGATCGGACGCGCGTTCTGACGGCGGCGCGGATGAAGCAGTCGGCGCGCCGTCATGCTGCGACCGATTCGCCGCCGAACCGTCATCGGCCTGCACGATGAAGAGCGGCGCGCGCGTCCAGGCGAGCGGATCGGCGGCGGCGACCGCGACGGGGGACGGCAGAGTGCTTCCGCCGATGACCGGCACGAGCATGGCGACATAGGCGCGCGTTTCAGCCGGGAGCGAACGGCGGCGATCGCGATAGTCCTCGTAGCGACCGGGACCGGCATTATAGGCCGCCAGAAAGCCGGGTGAACCGTACCGATCGTGCATCTCGCGCAGATAGGCCGCGCCCGCCAGGATGTTGTCGCGCGGGTCGTAAGGATCAGCACCGAGTGCGTATCGGGCGCGCATTTCGGACCAGGTGGCAGGCATGAGCTGCATCAGGCCCATCGCGCCCTTGGGCGAAATCGCGCGCACGTCGCCGCGGCTTTCAACACGCATGACGGCGCGAATCCACAGTTCGGAAATGGCGAACCGCCGGGCCGCCTCGGCGATGAAACCGGCATAGGGATCGGCCGGCTCGCTGCGCGGCGGCGGCGCGGTCTGCGCAACGGCGGGCGACGCCGGGAGTGCTGCGGCAGGCAGGCCGGTAAGGAGAAGGAGGACCGTCAGCCGGACGGCGGGAAACCGCCCGGTGACAGCGCGAAGGCAGCGGGACCGCATCGCTCAGTCCCGCTCGCCACGTTTGGGGGGCCGGTTCCAATGCAGCCCCCAGGACGACTTATCGTCAGCCGACTGGAAGAGATTGGCGCGGATCGGCTGAAGGAAGGTTGGATCGTCGAACTGCAACGAGACGTAATCGCCCGCCTTCTCGCCGGTGCGCTTCCAGCCCGCGCCGATCTCCGCGCCGGTCTCGTTGTTCATGCCGTCGAAGACGTGAACGCGGTAATCCGGCGCGTTTTCGGCATCGGAGGGTTCGGCAGGAACGATGATGATGTCCTGTTGCAGGGCGAGTGTCTGCAAGTTGCCGATGAAGCCGGACTCGTCGCGCGTGAATTGACCGATCAGGGACATGATTGCCTCCATGGGATTGCGGTGAGGATGGACATGGGCGCGCCGTCACCGCGTCGGCGCGCGCCAGACGAAGCGGCCGTCGCCGTCCTCGTCGGTGTGGAGAGGGATCGCCCGGCCGATGACGGCGGAGGCCGGAAGCGGACCGAAATAGCGGCCGTCCAGGCTGTCGCGGACCTGCCAGTTCATCAGGAACAGTTCGTCCTCGGCGATGGTGCGGCAGCCTTGCCAGATCGGCAGCGGACGGCCGAGGCGGTCGCGCGCCAGCGCGTCGCCAATCGGCACGGCGTCGACCGTGATGGCGACTCCATGCCGGCAGACCCGCTGTCCCGGCAGCGCGGCAACGCGTTTCATCAGCGGCACGCCGCGTCCGATATAGCCGCGCTCGACCAGGAAACCGTCGAGCGGCTCGGGCGCGCGAACCGCGACGAGATCGGTGATCTCCGGGGACCGTTCTGGCTCAATGGCGTAGAGGCCGATCGGTGCGCTGGCCGATGCATTCCAGATGAGCCTCGGCGCGAAGGAGACCGCCGACATGACGCCGAACAGCGAGACGGCGGCGGTCGTGGTAATGGCGTAGCCGAGCCGGATCATGCGCCGATCCTCCGCGCGAGGAGGAAGGCGCGATGACGCGCAGGCGAATAACTGCGCGGCGTCTCGCCTGCGGTGAGGCGGTTGTGAACATGGCGCCAATGGTCGGGCGAGACCTTGGCGGGATCGATGCCGCTTGCCTCTATACGGTCGATGAGTTGGAGCACTCGCTCGACCTTTGGCCAGCCATCGACGCGCAGCAGAATGTCGCCGCCTGGCGTCACGGTGGGGACGCTCTGGCAGGGCTCGCCGCGCCGCACGGCGCGCAGGATGTTGAGCCGCGACAGCATGGTGCCGTGCTCGTTCGCGGCCCAGCGCACCAGCGCGAAGATCGTGTCAGGCGCGAAGAACAGGATGCGGCGGCGGCGGTCGAGGACCTGTTCACGGACTTCGCGTCCGAAGCGCACCCAGTGCTCGGTCTGCTTCTCGATCCAGACGAGTTCGACGGCAGTGAGACCGGTCGGCGGCGCAGCCACGGCGGATGTCAGTGGAGCGACAGGGCCGCTCATTGTTTGTCTCCTGGCGTTGTTGGGAATTCGCGCTCGAACAGCGCGCGCAGCATCTCGGCGACGGTTTCACCGCGCTGGAAGGCCGCGATCTTGATGCGGCCGCGCATGTCGGGGGTGACATCGATGGTCAGTCGGGCGGAGAAGTCCTCGAACTTCGACGGACGATCGGTCGGCCGCTCCGGCGCCTTGATCCAGCTCTCGGCTTCACCGGGACGCGCGGCGAAGCCGCGTTTCGGGGACCGCGCGTTCATGACGCGATCCTCTCGATAGCGGCGGTCAGCGCGACGATCTCGGCGACAGCGAGCGTCGCATGATCAAGTTCGCTGACAAGCCGGCCGCCCTGTGCGGCTTCGGCGAAGGCGACACGCTGACCGATCGTGGCGGCGAGCACGGGCGGATCGTGATCGATGAGCGCCTCGGCGGTCTCGCGTGCGATCACGGTGCGAGCCGCGCAGCGGTTCAGCACGAAGCGCGCCGCGAGGTCGGGACGATAGATGCGCGCCTCACTGAGCAGGGAAAGCATCTCGGCCGAGGCCCAGCCGTCGAGCGGCGAAGGCTGCACGGGGATCAGGACGAGATCGGCCGCGAGCAGCGCCGAGCGCATCAGGCCGGCGACACGCGGAGGGCCGTCGATGACGACATGGTCGACGTCTCGGGCCAGTTCCGGCGCTTCGCGATGCAGCGTATCGTGCGCCAGGCCGACGACACCGAACAGCCGCTCCAGTCCCTCACGGCTACGTTGCTGCGACCAGTCGAGGGCGGAGCCCTGCGGGTCGGCGTCGATGAGCGTGACGCGCTGTCCACGCTGAGCCCATTCGCCGGCCAGGTGCAGCGCGAGCGTCGTCTTGCCAACGCCGCCCTTCTGGTTGAGCAACGCGACGATCATGACGGTCTCCCCGCAATCGGGGACCTGTCCACAGAGCGCGAAAAAGCGGGCTGCGTTAGAAAGATTCCGTAGGAATCTAGGTTAGAGAAGTTACGTGGGCCACAAGTTACTGATTCAGAAAGCTGAATCGGCGATTCTGGTCCCTGATAGCACGAGACTCCGGTCCCCGATGGCACGATAGTGTCGGTCCCTGATAGCACGAGACGATTCACAGCTTATCCCCAGGCTGGCGGTTGGCGCGGCGACGACGGCGCGGTGTCCCGAAGGGGATCGGATCGGTCGGCGCGAAGGTGAGGATGTCGGGACCGCCGACGCAGGACTCGATGGTCAGCCGGTAGCCCGGCAAAGGCTGGCGGCGGACGATCTCGCGCAGGTCGTAGGCGAAATGCTTGAGCGGCGAGAGGCTGCCCGACTTAGCGTGGAGGTGAGCGAAGTCGAAGCTCCAGCCGGATTCCTGTTTGCCGCCATGCTTGCGCACCAGGCGGTAGAGCCAGCGCTCCAGCCCGCCGGTGAGGCCGAAATAATCCCGGTCGATGGTGAGGACGAGCGCGTCATCGAGCACTGCGCCGTAGAACCAGTCGGGCACGATCAGTTCGAGACCGAGCGGTCGGCCACGATCGTCGGCGCGCTCCTTCCATTCGTTGATCCAGGAGAAGCGATGCATGCGCCGTTCGGTCGGCTGGCGGATCGAGGTCGCCACCGTCGTCGACTGGAGCCGGTCGAGCGCGGCCTTCAGGCGGTCGTAATCGCGCAGGGAAACGCCGCGGCCGATGAAATTCAGGATCTCGTAGGGCGTGGTCGCCATCAGGCGTGATGGCCGTAAGCCGAGATCACGGGCCTCGACGATCTGCGAGGCCGCCCAGATCAGGATGTCGGCGTCCCAGATGGTCGCCATGCCGTGATCGGCGACGGCCTCGACGCGGATGATGATGGAGCCTGCCCTAAAGTCGATCGGGGCCAGGCGCTTCGACTTGGCGAGCGAGAAGAATGGGTAGGCCATGAGGTCCTGCGCGTCGCGGGGCGCGAGGTCACCGGGCAGCGCCCGGAACAGATCGAGCTGCGCGCGCTCATCGTGTTGGCGACGGGACGACATGGGCAGATCGCCTCAGCGCGGGAAGCGGCCGCCGGCGCTGGCGGCGGTTTTGGGCTGGCGCTTGGCAGGTAGAACGGTGCCGCCACGCGGGTCGGAGGTCGAGGTGACGAGACCGCGATCCGCCCAGGCCTGGAGATCATCGACCGAATAGACGACGCGCCCGCCGAGTTTGCGGTAGGTCGGGCCGGTGCCATAGGTGCGGTGCTTTTCAAGGGTGCGCTCGGACAGGCCGAGGAAACGCGCCGCCTCCTGGGTTCTCAGATAGCGTGTCGGTAAATTGGCGGCGTGTTCGGCCATGATCGAACCTCCGTGGTCTCGCGGGGTGCCGCTGGAAAAGAGCGGCGGGTTGCGAGCACGGTGGCGCGAAGACGGCGCCCTCCACGATGTCAAAGTAAGGGGATTAAGATCGACACCCTCTCGGGTGTCAGCGATCCCGGCGCGGTCGGCGCAGCAGGCTACGATAGCCGCCGCGCACGAGCTTCAGCCCGTCGCGTACAAGGCGGATGGTCGTCTCGCGGATCGCGGTGCCGACCCAGGCGGCCGGCTCGATGTCATGGCGAGGAAAGAGGCTCTCGGCGATGATCCGGTAGGTCGCGCCGGTGGCGCGGGCATCGACAGCGCGAAGCATCTGCCGCGCGCGTTGGCGGCGCTGATCGGTCAAACGCGGATCGGGCGGAATCCGCTTGCCCACGATCGCATTCCAGAATCGCGCCAGGGCCGCGAGCCGATCCGGCGTCAGTTCGTCAAGCATCACGACGGCGGCCAGAGCGGGAGGCTGGTCGATTTTCTGGAATGCGAGATCGAAAGGCTCGCCCTGAACGGCAATCCTGATCAGCGTCGGGTCATGCGCGACGAGGGCCTCGGCCGTCAGATCGTCGGCGCGAACACCGATCCCCTCAATCGGTGCTGGACTCTCTGTCAGCAGCAAGGTGGCGGGATCGCTTTGCGGGGTCCAGAAGATCGGCTGGGTGAGACCGGAGCAGTCGGGATCGGTCGCGAAATCGCAACCCCCATTGATTGGCGAAGTCCTGCGCTACCTCTTCGGCCAAACGCCCGCTGGCGACAAGATCCCGATAGGCTTTACGGTAATCGGGGTTACGGCGCAGGAATTCCCACGCCAGATCGCCCGGCGACAAAGTGTCGATATAGTCGTATGCGGCTTCCGACCGCCAGTTTTCGTCTTGCGACATCCTCCACTGCCTCCCGCAATATTTTGCAACGCGAGTGATGCAGTGGATACGATTCCCGGTTGAACGGCCGGCGGGAAGAACGAAGTGGCCGCAAGGTGATGCGGTTTGCGCATCACCTCAGTGAAGGCGCCCCTGGAGCAGTTCGCAGAAGCCGCTCTCTGTCATCCATTTCGCGCGGTCGAGATGGGCGCTGTAGACCTGTCGGGCGCGGGCTTCATCATGAGCGGCATCGAGGTCGAACAGCACCTTCGCTACCTCTCGCCAATCGGCACCCTGGGCGTCGGCATCGAGCAGACGGACATAGAGCTTCAGATGCGTCTGATCGTAGGCGGTCAGCGCCGCGCCGCCCGGTGGCTGGTCGAGAAATTCGGTCTTGGTCACAACATCCCCCGGAAGCGAGGTGTATCCATTCTGGAGGTAATTGTTAACGCTGATTTGATCGTAATCATGACGCAAGTGGTAGACGCGCGAAGACGTGCCAAGGCCGCGATATGCTGAAACTCAGGCTTCTTTCTTGGCATCGACCAACAGCACTCCCTTGCCCTGGTCGGAGTTCAGGAAGACGATGCCGGCGCGTTCGAAAGCCCGTCTCACCTCATCGCGCGTACTCTCGTAGACCTCTAGACCGCTAAGGGATTCGAGGCGCTTGAGAGCGGTCAATGAGACCCGGGCCTTGTCAGCGAGCGTCTCCTGTGTCCAACCCAGCAACGCGCGTGCGGCCCGAGATTGTCGGGCGGTGATCATGCATGACCACCTCCCATACGAACCTACGCGCACGCCAAAACTACGACTATAATAGTCGTTCTTGGCCGCTAGTTCCAGCGATTTGCGCCTCTGGTCGAGCGCTTGCGGCCGAAACCACGCCGACTGATTCGGTTGCCGGCATGGCAAAGGCCCCCGGTCCGTCTGGGCCGGGGGCTTTGCGCTGGGGCTTCAGTCGCCGCGCCGCCCGTTGGGGCGGGACCAGATCAGCGAGAAGCCTTCGCCGTCCTCGTCGTCGAAGAGGTTGGCGTAGATCGGGGCGTTGAAGCTCGGATCGTCGAGCTTGAGGCCCAGATAGTCGCGGCCCTCGTTGGAGCGCTTGGACCAGGCGGCGCCGATTTCGGCGCGGCCGACCAGGACCCGGTGGCTGGGAGCGTTCTCGCCGTTGGCGCGGGTGTCGGGGACGATGCGCACGCCCTTGGCCTGGACGCTGAGGGTGACGATGTCGCCGGTGAACTCGTTCGAGCCGGTCTTCTTGAAGGTGCCGATGGTCGCCATTGTAAGTCTCCGTTTTTCGTATTCGAGCCCGCACCATGCGGCCTCGATGGCGATCGGCAGGCCGGAGGCGAGCGACGACACATCGCTTGCGACCGCAACGCAGCGAAGGATGGCGCAGGCGCGACTTTGTTGTTGCGCGAGGAATGACGGCGCCCCGGGGTCCCCACGCGACCTGTCGTGGGGTGGGGTCCGGCAGGGGAAGAAAGTCGAGACCAGCCGTTGTGGCTCAGGCGCTCGAGGCGCAGCCGGCCTTCGGCCAGATCAGGCGATTGAAGAGGCCATTTGGAGCGGTCGAGTTACGGTCAGAAAACGGAGAGAATGGCGGCCATCCCGCAACTACAAGCCTGGTTCACGAGGATGATCACCGGCGTTTCCTCTCGGCCGGGCAAAATTTGTCTCCATCCGTCCCGTTCTCCGCCCGCAGGGAGATCGTCACACCGCATGTCGTGTGCGCCGCCGAGATATAGCTCCACCTTTGCTTTGCAGCGCTTCAGCATGGAACGCTTCCGCGAGCCCAGCGTCGATCCGCGCCGCACACGGCCATCGTCGCGACATGAGGCGACGGGGCGACCGCTCCCATTGCTGTTCTGGTCCTGCCTGACGGCGATGAGGACAATCAGGCCCGTGCGAGATCCCGTCCGGATGGACCGGGTGCCGCCGCCATGCCTGCGACGCGTACGAAGGCTGTGATGCCGACCGCGACTGCGCCAATGACCGAGAATGCCATCTGCCGTGCGTCGGACGGCATGAGATGTTTCACGATGCCATGGGTCGCATGAAAGCCCGCGATCGCTGCCGGCGCGACGAAGGCGACCGCCACGATCAGCTTCAGCCAGATCGGTCGGACGAAGGTGAGGATCAGATGACCGGCGGCGAGCGTCATGACGGCCGCGGCGGCGCCGACGAGGACAGCACCGGGGATGCCGGCGCCTGTGCCGTGCGCCCAGGCGCCCGCGGTCACGCCGACGAAGGCCGGCAGCGCGAAGACGGCCAGCGTGAACAACAGCCAGCAAAGCAGGCCGATCGCGGCGAGAGATGCAAATATAGCGAGAATGATCATGGTGGTGGCTCCGTGAAGACGATGTCTGACGGTCGCGCCTCCACCACCACCATGGCGCATCCGTATCTATAGCGGAAATTCGGCCTGGCCGGGAGCGGAAATCGTCTGTTTCCGCCCGGGCCGACCGGATCGCCCCAGTCAGGGGGCGAAGGGGTCGATTTCGTGGACGATCTGCGAGGCATCGCCATCGTACTCGCTGGTGGGCGTCACCGAGAGGGTGCCGTCACCGGCACGGAAGATGACGATCGCGGCCATCAGCGTGGTTGCGAGGCTGAAGGCGAAGGCGTGAGCATCGTTGAGGGACATTGCTGGGCTCCTGCTGGAGCGGGGGACCATCCCCCGCCGACAGGCGCCCGATGTGTTCGGCCGTGGACTGCAATCACCGCGAAGGCGCAGCCGCAGCGGCGGCATGCTCGTATAGCCGACCCTTGATGGGTTGATGGCGACAAGTCCGCGGCTGGACCAAGGATCAGCGCAGAAAGGCGGAGGTGGTTCTCACGTCAGGAGACATGCTCATCGGCCTCGATGCTTGTTCTCTTCGGCATTCGCTCCGTGCAACTCGGGGGTGATTTCAGCTATGGCGCACCTGCCCAAGGCTCGCCCGCATGAGCCCGGCGCCGAGCCCGAGGCAGTCGCTGATCCGTCCCACGACGCGCCCGGTCACTTGGGGAAGTGCTCGACATGGGTCTCGGCGGTGCGGCCGAAATAGACGACGCGTCGGCCGAGGAAAGAGACGAGATATCCCGCGCAGCCGGCAGCCTTCACCTTCTGGCAGAAGGCGACATACCTGTAGTCGGCGGGATTGGCCTGCGCCCACCGCACGAGACGTTCGACTTCGGCGGCATCGAAGTTGGCGGCGACGCTTCCGGCGTAGGGATGCATTTCCAGCACGACACTGTCACCGTCCGGCAGATAGAAGGCCTGGGCGTTGCGGCGATAGTCCACCGTGTAGCCTTCGAAGCCGGCGGCGATCAGCTTGCCGACGAATTCCGGGAAGCTGAGGCTGTTGTCGTGAGCTCCCTCCTGGCAGGCCTTGGCAATAGAAATCCGTTCCGCGTCCATGGCGGTTTCCTTTCATGCTGATATTGATCGGGTCCGGTAGCGGTCAGTCCACCGGGGTCGTCTTGAGCCCGCGCCTTTCGGCAAGGGCCTTCAGGATGCGGTCGAGCGTCTCCTGCTCGTCCTTTTTCAGAACGCCGAAGAACGCGGCGTCATTCTCGTCGGCGAGCGCGGCCAGGACCGGAACCTTGGCACGCCCTTCCGCCGTCAGCGACAGGCTATGGGCGCGCTTGTCCTGCGAGTTCTCCGTCCGCACGATCAACCCCTTCGCCAGCAGCCGATCCGCCAGTTTGCTGATCGCGCCCTTGGTCATGCCCATTCTCTCGGCCAGGACCGACGGAGGCGTAGGATCATGGTCGAAGAGTGCTCGCATGAATGACCACTCCGCGACGGTGACGCCTTCTCCCGCCACCTTCCGCGCGAATTCCTGCGACACGGCGTTCGACACCATGCGCATCCAGAACCCGGTGTGGGCGGTCAGTTCGGACGTAGAGGCCACAGGCTTTCCTTCGTTGACTAGGAAACTAGAGAGATTCAGTTTCCTAGTCAACGATAATCTGGCGCTTTCGATTCCGCCGAAGGCAGGTCGGGAAGCATGAACCCGAATTGAGGGCGGGCGAGCGGAGAGGCCTGGAGTCATGGTCTGGCTCCAGTTCCCGACGGCGCTCACGCGCCGCCGAATTTCCAGACCGGGATACCGAGCTTCCTAGCCTTGTCGGCAAGGTTGTCGTTGATGCCGGTGCCGGGGAAGTGCATCACGCCCTTCGGCACGATCTGCAGCATGTCGTCGTTGCGCTTGAACGGTGCAGCCCGGCCGTGTTTCGTCCAGTCGGGCGAAAAACCGATCTGCGGGACATCCCGATTCCTTGCCCAGAGCGATGCGATCTTTTCGGCACCCTTCGGGGACTTGCCGTGGACCAGCACCATGTCTGGGTACTTCTCATGCACCTGGTCGAGTTTGGCCCAGATGAGCCGGTGATCGTCGAAGTCGAGCCCGCCGGTGACGACGATCTTCGGGCCGGGCGGCAACAGGGTTTCCTGTTCGGCGCGCTTCTTCGCCATCAGGAAGTCACGGCTGTCGATCATCGCGGAGGTCAGGTTGCGGTGATTGACCTTCGATCCGCTGCGCGGGAGCCAGGTCTTGCCGATCTGGCGTTCGTAATGTTCGGCGGCCTGGTCGCGCATCAGCTCGAAGGCGTTCTGGCGCTCGATCAGCGTCATGCCCTCGGCGATCAGGCGCTCGAGTTCGACCGACTTCACCTCGCTGCCGTCCTGTTCCCGCTGCGCCCGCTTCTGCGCTTGCTCATTGTCGTCCAGTTCGCGGGCGATCCGTTCAACGGCCCGGTGGAAGACGTTGATGGTCGACCAGAGAAGATCGTCGAGGTCGGGTTCGAGGCGTGTGTCCTCAAGCGTTCCGATCAGGGCGTCGAAGATGTCGGCGACAGCACCTGCGACGGCGTTGCCATCTGGGAGAAGCCGCTGGTCCGGTTCGTCGGCGAAAGGCCGGTAGCCGTGAAGCTGCAATTCGTTGAGGACATGGTCGGTGGGTGAGGAATCGTGGTGGGGTTCGAAGTCGTCGTGCCCGTTCATGGGAGGCTCCATCGGCTGGACCGCGACCCTCGCGGCCTTCATGGCGACGAAGCCCACCGGCGGGACGGCCAAGCACCCGGAGCGAAGCGAAGGGCCGAAGCGCCAGCGCAGGATGGCGAAGGCCGGCTATTTTGCCTCGCGATGGAAAGCGGCCTTGGGCCGCGCCGGAAAATAGTCGGCCGCCGCCATTGCTGGGCCGGCCCGACTGTGGGCCGATCGCCCTCTCGAAGGCCGAGGCGCGGTCCTCTGCGATGGAACGGAACCTCCGAACGGGCTCGGCGCCGCTCCACCGCTGCGTCTCTCCCTCCCGGCTATGCCACCAGCGCCATATAGCGCGCCACATCCTGCGGCCCGATCTGCATCCGGGTCAGGCTGCGAAGGTGGTCGATGCCGAGCGTGCGCAGATCCTCGTTGAAGTCGCCCAGTTCCGGGGAGATGACGATCGCCTCGATTCCCGCCGCATCCGCCCGTTCGATCAGGGTATCGCGCGCGCCGTCGCCAGCCGGATCATCGTCGCGCAGGATGTAGAGCCGCCGCAGCGTGTCGGGGAACAGGATGGCGGCGAGATGGGCCGCGGAGAGCGCCGCCAGCATCGGCATGCCGGGCAGAACCTGCCGGATCGACAGGACGGTCTCGATGCCTTCGCCGGCCGCCATCACTTCGGCGCCAATGCCGAAACGGACCGCATGCCCAAGAAGATCGCCCATTGCCCGCCTCGGCGTGTCGATCGGCGCCTTGTCGCGGCGGCGAGGATCGAGCCAGGTGCGATGCGCTCCGGTGATATGGCCGGCAGGGTCGGTGACGGCCGCAATCATCGCTGGCCAGGTCTCGGTCGGCGAATGCTCGTCGGGACGATAGTAGCAGCGCGGATGAAAGTGCAGGTTTCCGGTTCCGCGTAAATCCGTAATGCCGCGTTCCCGTAGATACGCCTGTACGAGCGTGCCGTGGATCGGCTGCGACATGCGAACCAGCCTTCGGGCCGCCTCGGGCGAGCCATGCGGCGCCGGGCTCCGACGCTGTGGTTCACGTGGTTCGGACTCTGGTGGCGGCATGCTGAGGAAGGTCCGGGCCTCGTCGGCGACATCCTTGAAGTCGAGCAGGCCGCAGCTCTCGCGGATGATGTCGAGGAGATCACCATGCTCGCCCGTGGCGGCATCGGTCCATTTGCCCGCCGGTCCCTTCGGCGAGTCCTTGAGCCGGACATACAGGGAGCGGCCCGGCGTATTGCGTGCGTCGCCCACCATCCAGTAGCGGCCCTCGCGGCGTCCGCTGGAGAGATAATGCCGGCACACCGCCTCAGCCTGCCGGCCGAGACGCTGCGCCAGATCGGATGCATCCTGACGGGCCATCATGCTGCCTCCGGCTCTGCGATGCGCGCGACCGGATAGGTGTCGAGAACGCGGGCCAGCACCGCCTGTCCGGAGGCGTCGACCGGCACGAAGAAGCGCAGCTTCCACGAGATGATCTCGCTGAACAGGCCATAGGCCCGCAGCCGCTCACGCATGGCGTCGGTGAAGCCGGAAAGCTCGATCCGATTGGCGCCCATAACCCGCACGCGCCGAAGCTGGAGACCGTCGGCAAGGTCGAGAATGGTCTTTCCGTCGATCAGCGCCGCATGGGTGTCCTCGGCCGACAGGCTGGCCGTTCCGGTCGAGGTGGCGTTCGCCGCCCAGGCGGGCGGGACCCGGCGGCCGATGATCCGTTCGCCGTCGTCGGTCTGGAGCCGATAGACCCGTGTCGACTCGTCCGGCAAGCGCTTCCAGATCGGCAGCAGCAGGCCGGCGACGATATGGACGGTGCTGTCGGCGAACTCCGGCACATCAGCCATTTCGGCGTTCCACGCTGCCGCGAACGCATCGCGGTCGGCGTCTTCCCAGCGGCTTTCCTCCATCATGCGCAGCGGAGAATAGTGCTGCTCCATCGGCCGGATCAGGCAGACACGGCGCTCGATCTCGCCGTCGTCGAGCATCATCGACGGCGCCGGCATCTGCACCGCGGCGCGATGCGAACGGGCATTGACCAATAGTCGAGCGCGGGGATCAGAAAGCTGATCGAGCGCGGCGGCCAAAGCCAGCGGCCGGTTGCGTTCGCGCCGGGTGATGGTCAGCAGCCGGGTTTCCGCGCCGGTGCCCGGATGGGTATGGATGACCTGGCTGTCGGCGATGACGAAGCTCTCGGCCTGGAGCGTCTCCAGCCCGAGATCATAGACGCCAGCACGGATGGCGCCTTCGACCTTGGCGGCGAGGAGCTGCTCGAAGGCGGTGAACAGGATGCCCTGAAGCTCGATCGTCAGCGCTAGCAGACGGTTGAGGAAGGTGGTGATCGGCGGCAGCTCATCCTTGATGCCGTTGTCGTCCATCAGCTTGAGGCCGGTGGCGGTCTCGAAACGGGCGAGCGAGCAGCCTTCGACCTTGCCGCGCACGAGCAGCAGGCAGAGCTGGCGCAGGGCGTCACGGGCGTATGGGCTTTCGAGATTGTCCTCGGGCCGGAACAGGCCCTGGCCGCCGGTTTGGCGCTGCCCGCGCGTGATGGCGCCGAGCGTGTCGAGCCGCCGCGCGATGGTCGAAAGGAAGCGCTTCCCCGCAGAAGGGGTCGGCCGAGACGAAAGGGCTCGGCCGCAGGGGAAGGCTTTCCCCTCATGATCGGATTTCCGCATATCCGGAATTCAGGCTTTGCGGATCTCAGAACGCGAACGCTGGTTGCTGTGAAGGCTTGCGAAGCCGCGAAACCGAAAATGCGCCGGCTGGCAGGGGCCGGAGCAACTCCTCTTCCGGACAGGTCCGATCCAGCCAGGCCATGCGCTGGTCACGCCGTAGCACGGCCATCTGCCGTTCGTGATAGGGCGCCACGTCCTCGTTCGCCGCGATCGTCAGAATTGCATAGGCCTCGGGCCAGCCCCGCGTCGCGGGCCGCCAGATGCCGGCAAAGTAGAACCAATCGCCGCTGGCGAGCGAGAAGCTGTAGGCTTTGCCATGGCTGCGGTGCCGGAATTCAGACGCCGGCACGAGGCAGCGGTGGCTCGGGATTGTGCGCCCTTCGGCACGTACGACCGTAAAGGGTCTGCCGCCGGTCTCGCGGGGCTGTAGACCCCAGGGAAGCTCCACCATCTCAACATCGCCGCCGTAGCGCCTTATGATCACGCGGCGTTCGTCGAGCGATGCGTCGGAATCGCATACCTTCGCACTCATGACACGCGAACATAACAAGAACACGATTGCAGCGCAATGGCGATCGAGACGGAGGACCGATGTGCAATGACTATCGACTGAAGGTGGATGTCGCTTCGATCGTGGAGGACTTCGCCGATCTCAAGATCAAGATCCGCTTCGGCGAGGGGACACCGAACGTCGAAGCTCGCGATGACATCAAGATCACCGATGTCGCGCCGATCATCCGCACCGTCGATGGCGTACGCGGCGAAGGCGACATGGTGCAGCGTCGGTGGAGCTGGCCCGGGCCGAACAAGCGGCCGGTCTACAATTTTCGATCCGAGGGACGGGAGTTCACCTCAAACCGTTGCCTGATCGTGGCGGACGGCTTCTATGAGTTCACCGATCCAACCGAGAAGGGAAAGAAGCGGAAAGACAAGTGGCTCTTCACCAAGAAGGACGAGCCGCTGATCTGCATCGCCGGCATCTGGCGCGAGACGAAGGAGGTGGGCGAAGCCTTCACGATGCTGACGATGGAGCCGGGACCCGATATCGCGCCGTATCATGATCGGCAGATCGTTATCCTCGACCGGAGCGCCTGGGCAGATTGGCTTGATCCGTCCGTGTCGGCGCAGTCGCTCATCCAGTCGCTGGCGGCGGGAACGCTTGCGGTCGAACAGGTCGGCTAGGACGGGGAGTGCATGATGAGTTCACACCCGGCTGAGATCGTCGCGCTGCTCGCGCGCTTTACAGGACAGGACCTGACACAAACGCTATCCCGCATCGAAGGGGGTGTTCGCGGCGTGACGGCCGACGAATGTGCAGCGTTTCTTGAGGAGGCCGGCGCCGGCCGCGAAGTGCTCGCCGCGGCGGCAGAGATGAAGCGTCTCGCTGGTCAGATCAACGTGACCATTCATGCGTTGGGCATTCTCTTGTGCCTCCCGCACATCCTCGAACCGGGTGAGCGGGTCGAATATGTGTCGCTCGGTGCCGGCAACACCGGCCGGCAGTTTGACCTTGAGACAAATCTTCGGGTCGCGGAGTTCAAGTTTATCCGCTGGCGCGGTGGCGCTGAGTCGATCCGACAGAATTCGATCTTCAAGGATTATCTGCTGCTGGCGGAACATTCGACCGAAAAGCGCAAACACCTTTATCTGCTCGGGACAGAGCACGCGCTCAGATTCATGCGTGGCGGCCGGGCGATTTCGAGCATCCTCAGCCGCAACGACAAGCTCCAGAAAATGTTTGCCGACCGCTTTGGAAACGCATTCCGGACGGTCGGAGACTACTACGCGGCACATGCCGGAGCCGTACAGATCGAGGACGTTTCGCCTTGGCTATCGGAACTGGCCGAGCACCTGATCGCCGAGCCGGACGACGAGTTGCTCGCCTGAGAAGGCGGATGTCGGCCTGCGCCCTCACATGCGAGGCCCACGATTGATAGGGCGCGACGAATACCGGCGGCCAATTGGCCGGCATGTGATAATTCTAGTGTTGGTGAGAAAACCGCTGAGTCTGTGGCTGGATAGTGCCAGTCCAGGCCAGTGGATGGGGTGAGATTGATTTACAGGAATCTGGACCGGGGGATGTCGTGCAGATCGCCAAGTTAGAAATCGAAAATTTCCGCGGCATCCGAGAAGGCGTCGTCCGCTTTTCACCTCACACCGTACTCGTTGGTCCTAACAACTGCGGCAAGACTACGGTTATCGAGGCGCTGGCGCTGCTATTCGGTCGGGACCGGATGATCCGCCAACTGACCGAGCATGATTTCTACGGCAGCAACCCGCAGCCTGCAGATCGCATTCGGCTTGTCGCGACGGTGATCGGCTTCGACGGCGACGATCCTGCACAGCACTTGGATTGGTTCCGCGAGGATCGCGGGATCGTCAAATGGTGGAATCCCGTAAACGGCACGGTGATGCCCGCGCGAGAGGATCCGGCATGGCAGCTTGCGTGCCAGGTTGCCTTCGCCGCTCGATTTCATCGGCCGTCGCTCGAAGTGGAGACGCTGCGCTATTTCCATGATGACGATGCCGTCGGCGACGTTTTCGCGGATGAGAGCGTAACGGCTTTTCCGGCGCGACTGATACGCGACATCGGTTTTTTTCTCGTACCCGCTGCAAGGACCTGGGACCGGACGGTCTCCTTCGGATCGGAGCTTTTCCGACGTGTCATCGCCGCCGGTGAAGGCCAGCCCTCGGAATCGGTTCTGAGCGAGCGCGACAGGTTGCGGGCGCCGCAGGCGAGCCTTGAGCAGGACGAGCGCCTGGCGCCGATCGTCGATCGGCTGAATCAGGAATTGCGCGGCTTCTTCCGTACCGCGCCGACGCTTCATCTTCGGGTCACAGCGACAGACAGCGATGGGCTTCTTGAGTCGGTCGTGTCGCACTACGCCCACGAAGGCGGCAATCTTCCGCTCCCAGCAAGGCGGCACGGGAGCGGCCTGCTATCGCTGCAGCACCTTCTTTTGCTCCTGCAGTTCGGCCGTATGCGGGCGGAGTCCCATGAAGGCTTCTGGATGGCGCTTGAGGAACCAGAATTGCATGTGCCGCCGCCACTGCAGCGACGCCTTGTTCACCGCATTCAGGCGCTGTCGCGACAGACATTTGTCTCGACGCATTCGCCCATGGTGGCGGCTCTCGCCGATCCCAAGGGCGTCGCTGTTCTCCGCAACGAGAACGGAGCGCTGACGTCGGTCCCGCTGCTGACTTCAACGCTGCCAGTAGCGACGCCGAACAGCGTGCGGAAACTCTTCCAGGTCAACCGCGTCGAGACGATCGCCGCCGTGATGCACGAGTTCGTCCTGGTTCCGGAGGGGCGCACCGATTTTGAATGGTTGGGGCTGCTGGTGCGAGCGGTCGATCTTCATCAGACCTGGGCGGCGGCGGATGAGTGCGGGTTCGACTCTTTCATCGGGGTCATCCCAACCCACGACGGCGCGGTCGTCAGAACGGTCGAGGCGGTCGCATCGCTGCACCCTCGTGTGCTCGCCATGGTCGACGGCGACGCCGAGGGTATTGGCTATGCCGCCGCGCTTGTTGCTGCGGGTACGGCGAACTCGGGTGTGATCTTCCGCTGGGCGAACGGCCAGATGTTGGAAGACATCGTCGGATGGATCATTGAGGCGGACCCGGCTGTGTGTCTTGCGGCGATCCAGGTCGATCAGCCGGCAGCAACGGTTGCCGACCTTGTCACACGACTAAAGAGCGATGATCGAGCGGCCCAAGGCCTGAAGAAGGACACTTCCTCCTACGAGATCATTGCAGGCGCGATCGGGGCGAACGATGCGTGCTGCGCGCGAGCGCGGTCGCTGCTGAATGCGATCACCGACGTGGCAAAGGGTGGGGCTAACCCGCTCTTCGTCGCCGATGCGGTTAACCCGACGGTGAAGGTGTTTCAGCCGTGACACTGCGCGCGGTGGAAGGCGCCGCCGGGTGTGGCAAGACGTTTCGATTGATGGAGATGCTGGCCGAGACGCTGGCGGCACACCCTTTGATGGAGGGCCAGCGCGTTCTCGCGTTGACCTTCATGCATGGGGCTCGTCGTCGGTTGGCCGATCGCCTCCGCGCCGTACCCGGGCTTCTCGGGCGCGTGGAATGCTGCACGGTCGATAGCTTCGCGTGGCGAATCTATCGACGCTGGCGAGGGCTTGCCGCAGCGCTCGGCATTCCCCCGCGCAGCGAGGGAGAGTTCGACGCGGTCTGCGATGCCGCTGGACTGCTCCTCGAACGGGAGCAGGTCCGGAATTGGGCGGCCGCGAGCTTTCCGATCGTGCTGGTCGATGAAGGCCAGGATCTCAGGCCACAGAGGCTGCGCATGCTGGTGGCACTTTCGGCCGCGACGCACTCACTCATTGCCGCTGACGAATTTCAGTGTCTCGATCAGGCGCTTCGCCCAAACCCTCTCGTGACATGGATTCATGGCGCAGCTGAGCCGGAGACGCTGGTCCAAGTGCGGAGGACCAATGTGGGCGGGCTTCTCGCGGCTGCCACCGCCATTCGCGGAGGACAGGCGCCGGTCAATGGCCAAGGGTTCCGGATCCTTCAGCCCGGGGTGAGTGTCCCGCTGGCCGCGACCTTGCTAGCCAACGCGATCGCATGGCGTCAGGGCGGCGACGTCGCCGTGATCACGCCCGCTCTACAGGGCGGGTTTGCCCAGAACGTCGTCGCCCGTGTCGGCCAAGGTCCATGCGGGCAACAGGGCAATGGCCCTTATTTGATCCACTGGGAAGGAACCGACCGCGACGAGACGCAGGTCATCATCGACGGCCTGCAGCTCGGAGCGAACGCAGACGGTAATGCTGTGCTCGCTGCGCTGCGAGCGCTTCCCCCATGCGGCCCGGTGCGTGCAGCGATCATGTGGGTCGAAAACCAGATCCACGCGCTGGGACGGGTGGGGTTTGCCCGTGCCGACATCGAGGCCGTCCTCGCACGGAACGTGGCGCTTCGCCGACAGCATGGGGGCAACCCCAGGCACCTGTTTACCGCAATGACCGTGCAGCAAGCGAAAAATCGCGAGTTCGAGGGCGTTGTAGTCATTTGGCCGTATCAGGTGGGCGGCGATGTCGAGCATAGGCGACGGCTGCTCTACAACGCTGTGACGCGCGCTAGGCGATGGTGCAACGTCATCGTTCAGGGTCAAAATATCTTGGTAGGGCCGCCCTTCACGTAGGTCGGGTCAGTCCGCGGATCGAAACGGGCTCGCGGCTGCTGCTCGCTGGCTAGTGAAAATTCCGGCTCTTCACCTTGATGGTGTCGATGTGAAGATCGGGAATGTAGATGTCGCGGGTGCGCAGGCCCTTCGGCGGCAGCTCGCGCGGATCGGGACCCGAGCCGCCATTGCGGACCTGATCGCCGCGGCCGTGAGGAAGCGGAAACGCCGCGTCGCGACTGCCAACGTTCGCGAGATCGGTCGAGAGGTCAGTGATGCGTTGAGCAACCAGGTGGACGACATCGCCCTCGCGCTGAATCCGACCGCGTACCGCCATCATGCTGGCCGACAGAACGGCTCGGCGATTTGCCTCGAATACCTTTGCCCAGACCACGAGATTGGCGATGCCGGTCTCGTCTTCTAAGGTGATGAACATGACGCCCTTTGCGCTGCCTGGGCGTTGTCGAACGAGAACGATACCCGCCGCCGCAAGCCATCGACCATCACGCGCGCCCATGGCCTCGGCGCAGGTGACGATGCGCCTGCGCCGGAGATCATCGCGCAGAAAGCTGAGGGGATGCGCCCGGAGCGTCAGCCCCACATGGCCGTAATCTTCGACGACTTCGCTGGCCGCCGTCATCGGCCGCAGCGCGACCACAGGCTCTTGCACCTCAGGCACGACTTCGGCTTCGCGCGTCGACGCGGCCGCGAAGAGCGGAAGCGGTTCATCCCGCAGCGCCTTGATCGCCCACAGAGCTTCGCGGCGGGAGAGCCCCAGTGCTGGACGGAAGGCGTCGGCCTCGGCGAGCTGGACCAGAGGGGCGGATGGCACGCCGGCGCGTCGCCAGAGCTCATCGATCGAGGCGAACGGCTGATCGGCCCGCGCGGCAACGATCGCGGCCCCGTGGGCATTGGCCAGTCCCTTGACCATCCGCAGGCCGAGACGCACGGCAAAACGGCTCCCGTCATCGGTCGGCTCCAGGGTGCAGTCCCAGCGGGAGGCGTTGGCGCAGACCGGCCGAACGTCGACGCCATGCTCGATCGCATCCCTCACGATCTGGGCCGGCGCATAGAAGCCCATCGGCTGCGAATTCAAAAGGGCGGCGCAGAACACGTCAGGGTGCCAGCACTTCAGCCACGCTGAGGCATAGGCAATCAGCGCAAAAGAGGCTGCATGGCTTTCCGGGAATCCGTAGGAGCCGAAACCTTCGAGCTGCTTGAAGGTTTGGGCGGCGAACTCTGGATCGTATCCATTGGCGACCATCCCATCGATCAGCTTCTGCTTGAAGGAGCTGACGCCGCCGGTGAACTTGAAGGTGGCCATCGACTTGCGCAGCATGTCGGCCTCGCCAGGGGTGAAGCCGGCGCACTCGATGGCGACCCGCATGGCCTGCTCCTGAAAGAGCGGCACGCCAAGCGTCTTGCCCAGCACCTTCTCCAGCTCGGGCTTGGGATAATGGACCGGCTCGAGCCCCTCGCGCCTCCGGAGATAGGGATGAACCATGTCGCCCTGGATGGGACCGGGCCTGACGATTGCCACCTGCACGACGAGGTCATAATAGGTCCTCGGCTTCAGCCGCGGCAGCATCGACATCTGCGCTCGGCTCTCGATCTGAAAGGTGCCGAGCGTATCGGCCTTGCGGATCATCGCGTAAGTGCGCGGATCCTCGGCGGGAATGGTGGCGAGATCGAGCTTGATGCCCTTGTGCTCGGCAAGAAGGTCCAGTCCCTTCTTCATGCAGGTGAGCATGCCGAGCGCGAGGACGTCGACCTTCATGAACTTGAGCGCGTCGATATCGTCCTTGTCCCACTCGATGACCTGCCGGTCCACCATGGCCGCGGGCTCGATCGGAACGAGCTCGTCCAGCCGGTCATGGGTGAGGACGAACCCGCCCGGATGCTGCGACAGATGACGCGGCGCCCCCATGAGCTGCTGGGCTAGGTCTAGAGTGAGCCGCAGGCGGCGATCGGCGAGATTGAGGTTCAGCTCTTCGACATGGCGCTCGGCGACACCTTCTTCCGACCAGCCCCAGATCTGGCCGGAGAGCGTGCGGATCAGGTCTTCGGGTAGGCCGAGCGCCTTTCCAACGTCGCGCAATGCTCCTTTGGCGCGGTAGCGGATGACGGTCGAGCAAAGCGCCGCATGGTCGCGCCCATAGCGTTCGAACACCCACTGCATGACGATCTCGCGCCGCTCATGTTCGAAATCGACGTCGATGTCCGGGGGCTCCCGGCGCTCCTCGCTGACGAACCGCTCGAATAGCAGGTCGTTGCGGCTCGGGTCGATCGAGGTGATGCCGAGCACGTAGCAGACGGCGCTGTTGGCCGCCGACCCGCGGCCTTGGCAGAGAATGTCCTTCGACCGTGCAAACCGGACGATCGAGTTCACTGTCAGGAAATAGGGGGCATAGCGCAGCTTGTCGATGAGGCGCAGCTCATGCTCGAGCGTGGCGCGCACGTCGTCGGGCACACCTTCGGGAAAGCGCTCGGCCGTGCCTTCCCAAGTCAGCTTCTCCAGCGTCTGCTGCGGGTTGAGCGAAGGATCATCGCGCTCTTCCGGATACTGGTAGGCGAGCTCGTCGAGCGAGAAGCGGCAGCGGTCGGCGATCTCCAGCGTGCGGTTTAGCGCTTCCGGGTAGCGGCTGAACAGCCGATGCATTTCCTGCGGCGGCTTGAGATATCGGTCGGCGTGGCGCTCCCGGCGCTCGCCGAGCGCGTCAATCGTGACGTTGTGCCTGATGCAGGTGACGACATCCTGCAGAATGCGACGGCCTGGCTCGTGGAAAAGCACGTCGTTCGTCACGACCGTGGGCACGCGCATCTGCGCGGCGAGATTGGACAATTCGTGGAGGCGAAGCTGGTCGTTGGGGCGGCGTCGCAGCGTCAGCGCCAGGTAGGCCCGATCGCCGAAGGCATCGCGCAAGCGCCGCAGGCGCAGCCCGCACTCATTATCGGGGAGGTCCGGCACGAGAACGGCGATCAATCCCTTGCCGTAGGCGACGAGATCAGTCCATTCGATATGGCATTTGCCTTTCCCCGCGCGCCCCTTGCCCAGCGTGAGAAGGCGGCACAGGCGGGAATAGGCGGGCCGGTCGGTGGGATAGACGAGCACCGACGTGCCGTCGGCAAGATCGAGCCGACACGCGACCACAAGGCGAACCCCTGTTGTCTTCGCGGCCTCATGGGCGCGGACGATGCCGGCAAGGCTGTTGCGATCGACCACGCCAAGCGCTTCGATCCCGAGCAAGGCGGCCTGGGAGAAGAGCTCCTCGGCCGAGGACGCTCCGCGCAAGAAGCTGAAATGCGACGTGACCTGGAGCTCAGCGTAGCGAGGGGTGGTCATCCAAACACCCCGTGCAGGAACCAGCGATGCGATCCGGTTGATGCGTCCTCGCCGTCGCCAGCGCGATAGATCCAGTAACGTTCGCCCGCATCGTCTTCGATCCGGAAATAGTCGCGCACCGCGATGAGCTCGGCGTCGCGCTTCCACCATTCGCCGAAGACGCGCTCCGGGCCGTCAGCCCGCTTCACGCGGCGGCGAATGCCGCGCCAGGTGAAGGAGACCGGCGGATGGTCCGGCAGCAAGGCGACGGTCTCGATCGGCTCCGGGCGAGGAAGTAGGCGCGAGGGACGTGGCCAATGGCCTGGCCATGTCGCGCCGGTGTCGGGCGCCATCGCCGGAATCCGGCAGACGGAGCGCTCCGGGATGTCGCTCGAAACTGGCGCCGCGCGGTAGACCGCCCGCTCGCCGACGCGGTTGGCGAGCGTATCGACGAGGTCGGAGATGTCGGGCGTGGCCTCTTCGACCAGCGAGGTGATCGCCTGCTTCTGGACAAGCGGCTCGGCCACGCTGGCCACGAGCGTCATTACCTCGATGCCGAAGCCCGGTTCGATCGTCTCGATCTTGTCGCACAGCAGCCGGGTCAGCCGCTTCAAATCACGCACCGGCACCGCCATACCGACGCGGACCGCCTGCCTGCGATTGTCGACGCGGTGACAGATGAGATCGACACGGCGTGCCCCTAAGCCTTTCGCCTCGAGCTCGTGGCAGAGCTGACTGACGAGCTTGCCGATATAGCGGGCGATGGTTTCGGCGGCGCCGATCGGCTCTGGGAAGGAGCGGCGTACCTCGATGAGGTCGGGCGGACGGACCGGCTCGATCGGCTCGGCGATCGTGCCAAGAGCCTGGTCGATGCGGCGGCCGAGCTCCGGTCCGAACCGTAAGGTGAGCGGAGCGCGTGGCCGCGTGAGCAGGTCACCGATCCGTTCGAAGCCGAGCACGCGCAGGTCCGCGGACATTTGCTTCGGAATGCGCAGGGCCTCCAGCGGAAGCTGCTCCAGCACCGACCCGCCATGGTTGGACGGCACGACGAGGCTTGGCCGCGCAGCATATCGGGCGAGCGCGTGAGCGGCGCCCCAGCTATCGGCTATAGCCGCGCGTGCCGTGACCCCGGACATGGCGAGCCGGCCGATCAATGCATCCAACATGGCCGTTTCGCCGCCGTGAATATGATCCGCCCCGGTCGAGTCGATGACGATGCCATCCGGCGGATCGGAGGCAACCACGGGCGCGAACCGCTGGAGGATCCAGAGTGCCAAGCGGTCCAACGCTTCGGCGTCCGCGATCGGCTCCGCATCCTGGACGAGGAGCCCCGGCACAAGGACTTGCGCCTTCGCCACGGGCATCCCGATGCGAAGCCCGGCAGCTTGGGCCGCGGCGCCCGCCGCTGTCACAACCCGCCTGTTTCCTTCCCGGCCGATCAGGACGAGCGGCGCCTCAGCCGGAGGCGCCGCGTCGCCAGCCTTCCGCCGCAGCCGGTCGGTGGACCAGGTCGGCAGGAAGAGCGAGACGACCCGTGTCATCGCATGCCTCCAACTCGAAATCTGCACTTTCGCCCGCGCGGGCGCGGATCAGCTCAACCAACCATCGATGCCGGCCCACTCCGGGGACGGGCAGCGGCGTCGACGGCAGGACAGAGATACGCCACCTCGTCGTGGCCGCCGTCGGCTGCCCGAAATCTGCAGCCTCCGTCTGTCGCCGCCAGCGCCGAAGTGCGATCCCGATCGAGCCGGTACCCTCCGCAGCGAGCTGCAGCCGGCGGGAGGTCGTCATCGACAGACGAGCGACCTCGGCGACGACCGCGCCCAGCCCGCCGTGGCGCAATCCTTCCTCCATGCAGGCCAGCACGCTCTTGTCGTCGCCGGCCTCCACATAGATCACCCGATCGGGCGCTAGGCCGGCCTGGGCTAGCGCCGGCGCGAAGAGGTCGGGTTTCGTGATGCACCAGAGCACCTTGCCCTTGGTGCGCGCGGCAATGCCGGCCGCGAACAGAGCGGCCGCTGCGCCGTCTATCGCACCGTTGCCACCGCCAGCGATTTCATGGAGCGCACCTCGCGCCAGGCCGCCGCCGGGGAGTCGCGAATCCACCTCGGCGATTCCGAAAGGAAGCACCGTTCTCGCGCGCCGGCCTCGGCCTTCGATCTTTTCGATCTGCGCGCGCAACGACTCTATGGCGGGCTCGGGCCGCAAGCTCCTTCTTGACCTCCGGGCATATCTCTAGCATGTTCTCTATTTGTTCTATCATGGGTGCTGGAGTCAATAGACTGCTTGACCCCGGTAGGTTTCTTTGGGGGAGATGAATTGTGGTGCACGCTGCACTCGAATTGCATATGCTGGGTGCAAATTGCATCAGGAGGCGATTCATGCCCGCCGCAGCGCTCAAGAAGTCGGTCCGGACATCTGTGATCCTGCCCGAGACGGCACATACACGGATTCAGGCACTGGCGGATGCCAATAATGTTTCGGCGGCGTGGGTCATCCGCGCGGCCGTGATGGAGTTTCTTGATGAGCACGGGGATGAAACGCAGCTTCCTTTGAAGCTTCCCAGACGAAAGAGGGGGGAACGCGAATGAGCACGGACGCGATTGGCAGAAAGGTCGCTCGGATCCGTGCGGGCGGAAAGCCGCGGCTGCTGGACCTGTTCGCAGGTTGCGGGGGGTTATCTCTTGGATTTCAGACGGCCGGATATGCGCTGCAGGCCGCTATCGAATTTGATCCTGATGCTGCACGTTCACACGGATTGAATTTTCACGGAGGTGACCCAAAGCACAGCCGCGCTCGCGACATTATCACCACACATCCAGAGGACCTCGCCGCAGAGCTGGATCTAGGTCCCGTTGCTGACGCAGTGGACGTTATTGTCGGAGGTCCGCCCTGTCAGGCTTTTGCACGTGTCGGGCGACCGAAGCTGCGTGAGATCGACGCTCACCCGCAGGCATTCCGGCATGATCCTCGCGCGCGCCTCTATCAGGAGTATCTACGATACGTCGACGCGTTTCAGCCCCTCGCGGTGCTTGTCGAGAACGTGCCCGATGTTCTCAATCATGGCGGCCAGAACATCGCTGAGGAAATCTGCGAAGTTCTTGAGGATAAGGGTTATGTCTGCGGTTACACGCTTCTGAACGCGGCCTTTTTCGGTGTCCCGCAAATGCGGGAACGCATGTTCCTTGTGGCCTATCGTCGTGAGATCGCCGACAGAGTGTCGTTCCCTGAACCTACGAACTGGCTGGTGCTGCCGCCTGGTTACGAGGGATCGCGTGCGGTCGCCTTGAAGGTCCTCAATGGTCATCTCGAGGAGGCGCATGACTACCATGAGCCGCCGATAGCCAGCCCGGAACTTCCGCCGGCCGTTACTGCTGAACAGGCCCTCGGAGACCTGCCGCCGATCTACGCGCGGGAGGAACTTGCAGCGGGCCATCTGCGCCGTGGTGCACGCCGGTTTGACGAAGTCATTCCATACGACCGGAGACGAAAAATCTCACCCTATGCGCGCCTGATGCGCTCCTGGCCGGGATTTGAGGCTCCGGAGCAAGGTTTGCGGGATCATGTTATTCGCTATCTGCCGCGCGACTATGAGCTGTTCGCGCGTCTCAACCCAGGCGACCAATATCCGCAGGCATGGCAGCACGCCATGAACATGCTGTCCGAAAAGATTGCAGAACTGCGGCGCAAAGGGAAAGTCGTGCGGGAAGGCTCTGCTGAATATGAGCGTTTGCGCGCCGCGATCGTCCCTCCTTATGATGCAACCAAATTCCCGAACAAATGGCGGAAGATGTGGCGTGATCAGCCGGCGCGCACTTTGATGGCGCATCTTGGCAAGGACAGTTATAGCCACATCCATTACGACAGCGAGCAGGCGCGCACGATCTCCGTTCGCGAAGCGGCGCGGTTGCAGTCCTTTCCCGACGGCTTTGTCTTCTGCGGAACGATGAATCCGGCGTTCAGGCAGATTGGCAACGCCGTCCCGCCTCTTATGGCGAAAGCGCTTGCGGAAACCATGATGATCGCCCTCCGGGGCACGGAGGAGCAGAGCTATCATGTCAGCAGAAGAGCGGCAGCAGCAGTTTGAGGTCGCAATTCGCGCTCAGCCGGGGATCCGATCGGAAGCGCGGATTGCCAAGAATTTCGGATTCTCAAACAGCGCCCGGGTTATCGAGGGTGGGCTGTTTGCCTGCACGAACAACCTGGAGGCTTATTCCGCCAGCTTGGCGGCGGGTCGCGCTGCGCCGCTAGAGCAGTTCATCTTCCTGTGCGTTCTGACCTTTCCGCCTCAGGATGAAGTCTATTTCGCGATCACCGTCACGACTGAAGCCGATCGTATTAACAAGGGTTTGCTGAAACTCTTCCATGAAGGCGAGGAGCGTAACAAGCAACTTGTCGCCGCATCGAAAAAGCCCGGCAGCATCAGCAACAATGTGAAATTTTATATAACCGACGCCGGTGACATCTTTTTTCACAACCATGATTTTCGGGATTCACTGCGGAGTGGTCCCGGAGAGCCGGCTCTTGATCCGGATTGCACGGCGAAAATCGATTCGATTCTGTTCGCGATCTGGCCGCCGGCAGCTTCCGCGCGCCGGAGCCTGCTTGCACGTGAGTTCGTCGGTTATCTCGGAAGCCTGATCGGGCGCGAAAAGGTCCACGAGCTGCACGTGTGGGCCGACGCCGGTGCCGTCAGCCCGAGTATGCAGCGGATGCCTGCTACCATTCCAGTCGCCGAGATCGAGACGGCAGTGACGTCGCTTGGGGGACACTATCCGGGCGGAGAGGTCCGGCGATTTCATGCCGCGATGAATTTCCTCCCACACAAACACTTCGTGATCCTCGCCGGTCTCTCGGGTACCGGAAAGACTCAGCTTGCGCTGAAATATGCACGAGCGGTCCACGGCCTGGCGGCGAACAATGTTCCGGATCCCTTTCTGTTCGTTTGTCCCGTGCGACCGGAGTGGACTGATCCTACGGGCCTGACCGGCTACTACGACGTATTGTCGAACCGCTATGTCGTTCCGCCATTTCTGGAAGCGGTTCTTCTCGCAACCGCGCACCGCGACTCGCCGGTGTTTGTCGTGCTCGATGAGATGAACCTTGCGCGGGTGGAATATTACTTCTCTGACGTATTGTCCGCGATCGAAACGGGTGAGGAACTGCAGCTTCACTCAAGCGGCGTTCCGCTTGAGGGCTCAACGGGCACATCGGTGCCCGCCGCCCTGCCGTTGCCGCCCAACCTCTATATTGCGGGCACGATCAACATCGATGAGACGACGAACCCGGTCAGCGACAAGGTTCTGGACCGCGCCATCGTCATCGATATGTCGGCGGTCGATCTGGCCGGGTTCCTTTCAGCTTTGGCAGGTCGCGAACCTACGCTGAACGATGCACGGACGGGATGTGAACAAAGGCTCGTTGCCGCTCAGACTGTCATGGCGGCTCATGGCTTGGGATTTGGCTATCGCGTTGCGGAGGAGGTGGTCCGCTATCACGCATTTGCGACGGAGCACCTGAAGGCGGATGGCGACGCCATCGTCGATGATCTGATGGTGCAGAAGGTCCTTGTTAAATTGCGCGGCGGGGAGCGGCAGCGACCAATGCTGACCGGTCTGGCCAAGGCGCTGGATGGGCTGCCACGCTCGCAGGTATTCCTTGGCAAGCTGACAGCGGACCTGGACGAGTTTGGCTCATTCCAGGCCAACCGGTGAGGTCCGTTGATGGCCACTTTGTTCATGCGCAGCGAAACGACAGGCGAGGCATGGAGGGTATGGCCGGATCCGGAGGCAGTCGCGCCGGGCTTGGTACACGAGACCGGGAGCTACCTCTTTGAGCTCCATAGCAGCGGCGCCGCTGCCACGGCCGACCTGTTGGTGGACGACATTCCGCTGGAAGCTCTGCGGACGCAGACGTCGGACACTGCGCGCTGGCGCTGGTCGCCGGGTTTCAATGCCGGGACCATCGAGGCAGAACTGCGGCTGCCAGCGCAGGCACCGCGCCGTTTCGAGATAGTCACCGATCCGGACCAGCGAAAGCTCACCCGGGACGATTTCGATGCGATGGTGCGCGAGATTCTTGACGATACTTTCGCACTGTTCTCGCTCAGCAGTTTCCGCAAAGCTGTGGCCCGTGGCACGGGCGGTCGGCCGCCAGCGATCGCGCGTCTCGAATTCCTCCGCTCGAGGGTGGACGAACTGGAGGCCGTCGTTGCTGCGATCGTGCGCAGCCCCAGACGCATACTGGTCGCTGAGGAAGCGGTCCTTCCCTATCACCGCGCCAGCCGCGCGACCGGACCGGAGGTGCTGCGCTCCTTTCGCTCGGGACGTGTTCTCCGGGAGAGCGCAAAACCCTCACGCCTTCCGGCGCCACTCAAAGGTTTTCTGCCGGAGCGCATCCGGGTGCGCCAGCGCCTGAGCTCGCTCGATCTGCCAGAGCACCGTCAGATGGCAGCATGCCTGAGGTCGTGGGTCGCTTGGTTGGGCGTCGCTGCGGAACTGCTTGAGCGAAAGCGGCCGGAGGGGGATGCCGAACTGCGTCGTGGTGCGGCCGCGTGGGCACAGCGATGCAGACGCTTGTCGCGGCGCATTGGCAACCTTTGCGCTGCGGCTCCATTCGCCGAGGCAGGGGACGGATCGGCGCGTCTTGTGCTTTCAGCGCTGTTCCGTAACGATCCCTCCTACCGCAGGTTCTACCGAGTTTGGCAGGACATGAATCTCGGAATTGCTGCGGTATTCGGCGACTTCCTGAACCTGCCTCTGGCCCGGACCTTCGAACTGTATGAGCTTTGGTGCTTCCTTCGCCTGGTCAGGGCGGGGGCGGAAGAATTTGGTCCGGCTGGACTTGATGTGCGGGACCTTTTCATCAGCGATGCAGCCGGCGGCGTTACTGTCGCGGCGGGGGCAGTCACAGTTCCGGTCGGCTCGGGCTGGAAACTGTGTTTTCAGAAGCAGTACCGCGAGTTCTGGATCGAGCCCGGACGACGGGGCTCCTATAGCCGCACGATGACTCCCGATGTCGTCGCCAGCCACGAGACAGCAGATCCGTCTAACAGCAGGTTGATTGTGCTTGATGCAAAATATCGCATCGACGAGGGGCTTAGCGATGCCCTCAGTTCGATCCACACCTATCGTGATGCTCTGGTACAGGAGGTAGAATCCGGAGCTGTGGAAGGCATTGTCACCGCGGCCTATCTGATGACCCCGCACACTCCGGTTCTAGCATCGGGCTACCGCGATACACCAATGCCGGCGAGGCTATTCCATCCGGCCTACCGGGCCGGGTTCCGTTTTGGAGCCGTAACCCTCCGCCCCGGGATGACATCGGGGGAAATCAGTGCTGCGCTTAAACTGGTCGTTGCCGATGCAACGGCGAGGGGTTCGTGATATGGACGTGCTGACCCCGGAACAGCGTCGGTACAATATGAGCCGCATCCGGGGGCGGGATACCAAGCCGGAACTATTGCTTCGCCACGGGCTTCACGCTGAGGGGTTCCGTTTCCGGCTGCATGCACCGGATCTTCCGGGGCGTCCCGATCTGGTCTTTCCGCGATACCGTGCGATCATTCTGGTACACGGCTGTTTTTGGCATGGGCACGATTGCTCGCTCTTTAAGTTGCCGAGGACACGAGCTGATTTCTGGTTGGGAAAAATCACGACTAACCGCGAGCGCGACCAGCGTGCTGCGGCAGGTCTGGCGGAGGCCGGCTGGCGGATCCTCACCGTGTGGGAGTGTTGCCTCAAGGGGCCCGCTCGCCTTCCCCTGGACGACGTGATCGGCAGATGCGCGGCGTTCATTCGGGGGAGCGAGCGAACAACTGATTTGCGTGGCGTGCTACTGGCCAACTGAAGCTTCGCCACCTGACATATCTCAGAGCGGCGAAATCGGTGACGTAGATTCGACACTTCAGGTCACATTCGAAGGTAAATATACCTTTGCCCTGGCGAGGGTTTTATTGGACGCGCCGATGTACCACGCGTTCATGCGTTTATCCCAACTGCGGCTTTCGCAGAACGACCGCCAATTAAACTCGTAGATGGCCTCAAGTGACCAGTCCCGAGTCATTTTGACTACCAGCAAATATTCAAAAAGTTGTTTTTCTGAGTCATCTGCATCCGGGTAGATCGTTCCAGTCTTTTTTGCATTGCAGATGCCCTTGATAGAATATCTCTCACCTTTTCTGGACAGAGCGTCCACGTTTGCCGTTCCTACCGGCGAGGCAAGTAAGTTGGGGCAGCCGGGTGTACGATTGAAGAACTGAATTGCCAACTCTTCCGCCATTGCTCCAACCGAGATGGCTATTTTCCGCCGCTTCATTTCGACGTCGAGCCCAGCTCGAAGTTTTATGAGCTCGGAATCGTCCAACCGAGAGAGGAAATGTGCATCGGGCTTTAGATCGCCGTCGGTTCTCAATTCTGACGCCATTTTTCTTCTACCTTTTTTATCGATTGCTGTGTGGGTAGGATAATAGAAGCTCTCCCGTGGTACGCTGACCTCGGCAAGAGTAATATCATGGGCTCCTCCGGACCGTTTCCCGATGGAAGTGTCGCTCATATGGCGATCTCCGGCACACCGGCCTCGGTGAGGAGCTGATAGAGCTCCGCGACGTTGTTGCGATCTCCACGCTGCTGACAAAAGGCGAAGATGGCCCGCTGTTTGGCGCGCGAAAGAGCGACGAAGAACGCTGCTACGCCCTCGGGATCGCCTGGGACATGAGCCCACCATGCTCTGTCATCAAGACCGACGAAAACGATGGTGTCATATTCCAGCCCTTTGCTCTTGTGGACGGTCATCATCGGGATCTGATCGACACCCTCGAATGCGTCGAGGCAGTCATTCCAGTCCGCGGCGCCGTCCGCCGAAGCGAAGAAGTGGATGCAAAAGGCCTCGAGGATGATCGCGAGGAGATCGCCGACGCCATATTCGGGGTAGGTCCGCGCGATGGCGACGAGATCGAGATATTCAAAGACCCGCTTCGCGAAATCGGCTGCGCTGCTTCGGGAGGGGGCTGTTGCAGCCATGTCGGCGCGGAACCTGGCAAGGAAGGCTGTCAGGTCCGCTTCGACCTTCGCCGCGGCGACATTATCGCCTTGGGAAATGGCGCGCAGAGCCTGAACCGAGGCGGAGGCCAATTGCCACGCCGCTGGCGCGCGGCGGGTCGCGCCAAGGCGAAAGACAGCGATCGCGAGACGGCAGAGGTCGTCTGAGAGCAGGTCCTGCAGCGACGTTTTACCGAGAGCATGGCTCTCGTTACGGATTCGAAGGCCGTGTACCGCGAATGCTCCTGCGAGTTCGCGCTCATAGTCGTCGGATTTCTGTTTAACCAGGAGCGCATAGTCACGAGGGGAGCGGCCGCGGGCTGCCATATCATTGGCGAGCCAATGCGCGAGATAAGCGGCTTCTGCGGTCTTTGTTTGGCTCCACCAGACCTGTGCTACATCGCCGTCGACTTGGCGCGTCGCCTGAGAGAGCGTCGGGGCCGCACCAGGATCGAGTGCGCGAGCAACAACGTGCTGGATCGCGACTAGGTCTGGCGACGATCGGAAATTGAAGAGCAGCGGAAAGCGCTCCGCTTCGAAATCGGTTAGCAACCGTTCAAAGGCGTCTCTCCGAGCGCCAGCGAAAACCATGATCCGCTGCTTGTCGTCGCCGACACCCGTGATGATCGTCTTCCCGCCAGAGAAGGCCGAGAGAAGGAAGTCGTACTGCGCGTAGGTCGTGTCCTGGAACTCGTCCACGAAGACGAAAGGGTAAGTGGCGACCAGCGCGGCGCGGATGTGCGGACTGGCGCGGAGCAGAAGCTCGGCCAGCCGGTTTATGCCGACAAAGGTGAGGGAGGATTGGTTGCCCGGCGGCAATTGCCTCTTCCACCAGCGATCGATCGCAAACTCGGCGCCGCTTTGTGGCGGCTGCGGCGTGAACGGCAGACGGTAACTGCCGACCACGTGCGGCTCGAAATCGGTCGCACTGAAGCTTGCGATCTCTGGCTGCCACTGCTGCGGCGCATTCAGCCGGGCAAGTGTTAGAAAATCCTCCACCTGCCGGGGTTTAGGAAAATTGATGTCGTATGGCCGTGTGGGGCGCCAGTCCGTCGGGATCGCATTCAGAAACCGATCGACGAGGCTCTTTGTGAATGAGTCGAAGGTCAGCGAGACGAAGCGTTCGGCAAGCTCAGGAGGGCAGCGTTGCCGGACGCGCCTGGCAAGATTGGCGGCTGCGTCAGTTTTGAAGGAAATCGCGAGCACCCGATGTGGTGCTCGGCAGATTCCCGTCTCGAGGAGATACACTGCTCGCTGCGCGAGAAACTCGGTCTTGCCCGCACCCGGGCCGGCGACAACGCATGCGGAGCCTGCATGCCGGAGCGCGTTCCAGGCGGCCGGTTCGAGATCGTCGATGCCGCGTGGGCGCCAGTCCTCGGTTCGAACAAGGCGCATGCTCAAGAACCGGCGGGTGGCGCCGGGCTGAGGCGGGCGACGATTGATGACAGGAGGTTCCGCAACTCGGGTGGCGCGTCGGCGGCAAGAGCGGCGGGATCCAGCTTGCTGAGAACGCGAACATGGGTGCTCGGTTTGCCTCGACCGAGGAACAGATACCGGTACCACCGCAAAAGGGCGTCCTGAGGCGCACCGTATAGATGCGGCAACCCATCGTCGCCCAGCACCGCGGTGCGCGGGTCGCCCAGTGGAGACGGGCCTTGTCGGCCTGGCTCGATCACCTGGTAGGCTGCGGGAAATGCCTGCAGCATCGAATAATCGAGGTCGAGGGGGGTGCAGAAATAGACGTGGAAGCTGTTTAACCAGCCCATCCATTCATTTAGACCGGCAATGTTCTCGGGCGCTAATGCGTCAAAGCCCGCAAGACTGCCGACTGGTCCTGCTGCGTTGAGATTGGGGTTGAAGAGCTGTGCTGGCTGAACGCCAATCGCGAGCAGTTGCGCGCATGCAGTCTTGATACGGCCCCAGCCTCCGCCTGCGCGGCCCCAGTCTAGGTCGAGAAGGGTGGCGTACGGGATATCGAGATCCGCTAGCAGTCGCCACAGGTGGTTCACGTGACGGCCGCCAAGTGGGACGACGGCAACGAAGGAGCGGTCGACGTCGAATTGCATTGCTTCAGCAAGGCGCGGCAGAACCACCTCCTCGGACGCGCCTTCGCCGAGTACGACAAAGCGTGCAAAGTAGAGCTCGGGGTAGGTCCGCACGGCCTCGCGGACGAACTTCGAAGCTTCCTCATCGCCGGCCGGCAGGTTTATCGGGCGAATGCGGGCAGTGCGATCCTGCGGATCGAGCCGGAAGTGCCTGACCTCAGCTGGATCCACTCTGGCGAGAATGCTTGGCGAATGACTGGAGACGAGCGCCTGTGCGCGTGATCCTTTCGTGAGATCCTTGATCTGCTTGATGATGCGCGAGAGATAGAAGGGGGCTAGATTGTTCTCCGGCTCCTCGACGGCGATCAGCGTCAAGGCGGGAAGTGAAACGCCACCGGCCTGGAAGCCGGCCGCCGCGGGATCGGCGGCGATCCCACCTTCGACGTCGAGCGTGGCCGCCGTCATTGCCAGATGGAAGAGCGATCGTTGGCCGTCACTCAGGTCATCGAGAGCACGCTCGCGGCCTGCTTCGTCAGGGCGGAAGACGACTTCGACCTTCCGGATGAATTCTTGGAAGCGCAGGTCAATGGGGCGGAAGAGGGGTGTCGTGTCGGTACCGGCTGTATGGACCTCCTGCCACCGACGCGTCAGGGCGCCGGCGATAACGTCGACTGCGGGCTCCCCCGCAAAAGCGCCGTTGAGCGTGCTGCCGGCGTCCGCAAAGGTGTTTCTGACCCCTTGCGACCAGTTGATAGCACGCCAAAGTCGGCCACGCAGGAACGCGGTCACCTGGGAGGCGCCGTCGCGTGTTGCCGGAACATAGATCATCTGGATGCGGGCGCGGTCGGTCGCTTTCAACTCGGTGCAGTCAGCGTCCGTGAATTGCCCGAACGTCCGGATAGCCCAGTATTTCTGTTCGATAGTTCCGTCGAGCGACCCGTCGTCTGTCCACGTCGCCTCAAGACGCAGGCGGCATTTGAGCTTACCGGCCTCGTCGGCGGCCATTTGATGGAAGAACTCCGGAATGGCTGCGCCATCGGCGCCAACTCCGTCGAGCTCCGGAAAGGCGACTATGGCTTCCAGCACAAAATTCCGTTGCGGTGGAGGTACGGCTTCGGTGGAGGGGACATGAAAGTCCTGGCGCCGGAGCCGCCTCTGATCGCCGGTCACCCCGAAGAGCCGCTGCAGAGCCTGCATCACGGCCGTCTTTCCAGCTCCGTTCGCGCCGACAAAGGCCGTGAGCCCGCTGGTTAGATCGATCGTAGTCGGAGCTGGCCCGAAGCAACGGAAATTACTCAAGATAAGTTTTTCAATGAACATCGGCGCGTGGTCCCCCCAAGGTTGCGCGCTAAGGCTGAGTTTTCTGTGGCAGAGAGCGCGAAATCATCGAGCCGTTCGTTTCCGGACCACGGTCTGGCCCACGATCCGCCGATTGATCTTCACCTTCCAAGCAATCTGCGCGGCGGAGAGATTCCTCTTCCGCATTGTCTGCTTCAGAAATGTGTATTCCTTCTCGCCGTAGAGATACCCCATGCGGTAGGCATGCTCGATCAGATCGCTGTTGGCGTTGGCGGTGAGGTCTTTGGCAATACGCTTGAGGCCGTCAAAGAGATTCCCGGTGTCGATCTGAATGAAGCGGTTGATGCAGACATTCCCGACGTAGGTCTCGTTGCCGGTCAGGCGATTGCGAATGTAACAGTGCTCCTTAATTTCTTGACCACATGGGCACTCATCGAATTCTTCGCTGATCTCTACGGCGACGAGTGACCACTCCTTTCGCGCAACGTCGAAACTCTTCGACACTGAAAGGGGTAGGATGTGCGCCTTCAGTCTCTCGAAATTATGCCCCTCCACGCTCGCGACCCCCGTCTACATCTGGACACGCAGGCGGCGGGCGCGCTCGCGGAAGGCGGCCTCGCCGCCCTCTAGGATCTCGCATACCAACCGGCGGATAGTCGGATTCTCTAAGCCGCCACTTCGATAGGTGATTTCGGGAAGCATGCCGGGGCGATGCGGGCCGCAAGTAGCGACGATCACCTGATCAGCGTCGGTATTGACGACGAGGTTCGCGTTATGTGTGACGATGATGATCTGTCGGCGCTGCTTCGCTTTGCGGAACCGTTCGACCAGTTCGTCGAAGATCGACTTGGGATCGAGATTCTCTTCCGGCTGGTCGATGATCAGCGGCCGATCGTCATCGCGGTCGATCGCGAGATAGAGCAGGAGCAGGACGATGCCTCGTGTGCCAGGTGAGAGCTGCTCGATATCGACGCCCTCATACTGGACACCATAGCTGACCGCAATGTGGTCGGTGCCGTACAGCCAGTTTGAAATACGACCTGCCCACTCGCGGAACGCCTGCGCGTTGGTGCGCTCCACCGGAGCGTGTTCGACGAGGTTGCGCTCATGTGCTTCGCGAAATCGTGACATCGCCTCGGCGACGTCCGCGCTCGACCCCGATTCCCAGGCACCTTGCAGCTCGGATTTTGCGGCGGCCAGCAATGAGCCCCGGCCTTTGAATGGCCCCGATTTGCGCAAGTCGAGGAGATCCTCGCCCTGCTGCGCCCACGTCGCGATATCGACCACGCGCCGAATGGAGAACGAGAGCTTGCCGAGTGCACCTTCCTCTGCTTCCAGACGGGCCTTCAAAGGCGCATAGAGGGCCGACAGTTCCTTCTCTTCGTCGATGATTCCGTCGAAGACGGACGCATAGCTGTCCCGGCGCGATTGGATTAACTCTTTGATCCGTTGATCGGCCTTTTCGGCTGCCTCGATGTCTCGATCCAGCTTGGCGAGTGCGGCTTCGTCTCGGGAGATCTTTTCCGACAGTCTCGCAAATGCCTTGGCGTTCTCTGTGTCGATTCCGATCAAGGCGCGCAGCCGAGCTACCTCCTTGTTGAGGAGACTCAGCGTATGCTTTGCCAACTCGACACCGTCCGGCAGGAGGGACGTTGCTGACGGCGGTGCACCAGCCGCGATCGAGACCTCGCCGTGTGCGGGACCGGACAACGTACGTATGCGTGCGTCGATCGCGTTGATGGCACTGTCCAGGATCGTGTCGACGTCTCCGGAGAACTCCAGCAGGAACGCCTTCCACTGGTCAGCGGTCAGACCTGCTTCGGAATGAGCCTGTTGGAGCTGCCGAAGCCGGACCGGCGCCTTGTTCGACCGCGTGTCCGCGACCTCATCTTTGAGGGCAAGCAGTGCCTGCCTTCGCCGTTGAGCTTGCTCGACCTGGAACCGCACGGCTTCCGCCGCCGTAGACACTTCGTCGAGACGCTTGGCGCGTTCCTCTCCTCCCTTGCCGATCAGACTGCTGCGGTCGCGCTTATCCTTGGCTATCGAGGCGGCCTTCTCCGCGCGGAGCGTCTGGAGATTTGGCAGGCTCGCCTTCCGGTCACGCTCTAAATTGAGCTGCAATGCAGCCTCGGCGAGCGCCTCCTCGTGGCTCCGGCGAAGGGCACGGCCGCGTGCTGCGCGAAGATCGAGGAGTTCACGAAAGGTCGTGGTGCCCATCCGCTCTTCAGCGGGGTGAGCCTGGTAAATGACCCGCTCGACCTCGGCGAGGAGCTCGTCCGTGACGCCCTCCGCGGAGCAGAGGCTGTCGACGAATTGCTGAGAGAGATATTGCACCCTCGGCGTGTCGAGAAAACCTTCCATCTCGACATGCTGGAGTTCGTTCGACGTTGGATCGCCGTCTTCCCAGATCAGTCGAGCCGACGCTTCGCCGAGGTGATGTTGGGCGCGACGGATGAAGGAGCGCTCGCTGAGATGGGGCGACAGGGCATACCCACCTGCCGCAATGATGTCCGCTAATGCGGTCTTTCCTGAGCCTCGGGCTCCGATGATGCCGACAAGGCCCGCGTTCAGCGGCGAGCTAGGCGTCACCAGCCATGGGGCGTTGGTGACCTCGACCTTTGTCACGACCTGAGACGGAAGGGCACCCCGCGGCGGGGCAAGGCCGATGAAGGCTCGTGTCTCGGGTTCAAGGCACGTCTGTCGGAGGGACTCGAAGGCGAGGTCGCCTTTGATCCAGCAATACCGGTCTTGCTCAACGACACCGACGCCATCGGGCCCATGGGCATCGCTGCCATGCAGACAGGGCTTCCTCCCGTTCCAGTCGGAGAGAAGCTTTTCGACGGACGCCGCGCCTTCGCCTAACCAGAAGGCACGCTGCTTAGGATGCGACGAGAAAATTATGTGAGCGTTGCGCTCAATTTCTTTCCGCAGCGTCGCGAGTGAGGGGTCTCCTTGAAGGCCGGAGGTGCCATCATTGCTGCCGGCTGCGACAGCGATGAGGACGTTTTCTTGTACCCACGTGCTCTTTTTCCACTCCGCCCGGAGCTCGTCAGGATTCACCTTGAACTGATTAGCACCGGCCGCGAAGGCGGCACGTTCACCGGTGAGCGTCTTGTCATGCGCGCGGCCGAGCCGGATCAGGTCAGACCGGTCGCAGCGAAAAGACTCGCCGTGCGCGGTGAAGGTCAGAGCACGCAAGAACCGGCGGATTTGCTCGACATGCTCGGGATCGTCGGGCGAGACGAGGAGGTGAAAGTTGATCGGCGACCCTTTGCCCGTTCCGATCCCGTAACGCAGCTCCACATTAGGAAAGATGAGGTCCACCTGGGCGAGACGACCGGCCTTCCGATGCGCCAGAACCTCTTCATAGACGTCGACGCTGTAGTAGTCGGTCACCCCGAGAGCGCGGATGCGAGGCGACGACGTCTCGACTCGAGAGAGAAACTCCTCCCACGGGTCGGCTCCGCGATACTGATTATTCAGAACGGTGCCCGGAGCATGGATGTGGGGGTCCCATCGATGCCACCTCGATCCTCCAGGATCGTGTGCCCCCGTCGCCGCATCTGTCATGGGCGGCCCCGCAAGATGCGGATAACGGTCGTTCGTTGAAGATCCCTCTCGCCTCTGGTTCGCGCCTCAAACCCCAAGCTGTCCCCCCACATTCTTATTTATCGTCTTGCGCTACTTCGGCGAGCTGCTGCGACGGTGGGCGAGCCAGATCCCCTAGGTGGTGTATGGTCATTGGTGGCCGCTTAGGTAGCTTTACAGTTAGCTCCAATTTTCCGCCCACCGCCTCGACGTAGCTGCGCAACGTCGAGAGGTACATATCAGCCTGCTTCTCGATCTTCGACACCGAGGGCTGCTTGATGTTCAGTGCAGTCGCAACATCCTCTTGAGCCTTACCCGCGATCCGGCGCAGCTCTCGCAGACCTTCAACCTCCTGCTTCAGCTCGTTGTAACGGGCCTCGATCTGCTCCTGCTGGTCGCGGGGCAGCGAAGCAATGACGTCCTGAAGGCTCCGTCCCATCAATCATCCCTTCCTTACGGATTTCAGGCTTTCCAGATGATCGGAAAACCGGCTGTCCGCCTTTGCGATAAGCTGCTTATAGAAGCGCTTCTGGCTAACGCCTGACTTGTCGCCCGCGACCAGGAGGATCGCCCTCCGTTCGGGGTCAAACGCGAAGGCAGCGCGCCATTCGCCGTCGACGGCCGAGAAACGCATCTCCTTCATGTTGGCGTGCTTCGAGCCTTTGAGCGTGTCGACGAACGGTCGACCCAGCTGCGGTCCGTATTCGGCAAGCAGCTTCGCGGTGGCCAGTAATTCGGTCTGAACCCCGCGCTCGAAGGCCAGAAACTCCGCCTCGAAGGCTTCATGCAGTCTGACGTCCCAACTCATATAGCTTCCAAGCTATGTCGGGTCAAGGGTGGACGAACTCGCATTAGTTGCCACCCCGCATGACGCCGGCTTGGCGGAGGAGGTCTCCGATGCTGTTCGAGCCGATGCGGCAGCGTGCGATCACGCGATCGAATGAGACGACGCGACCGCTCCGGCCGCGCTCGGTCGTGCAGGTGACCTCTCGATGGAGGGCTATACGCTCGAGCGCTGCTTTCCCGGCCGCGCCGAGAGCCTGCTGAAGCTCGGGTGCATCAAAATCAGCGAGGCGGACCTCGATCCACTCATTGGGATCCGCCGTCCTGCCGACGCAAAGACTGTCTCCGTCACCAATGTACCGGACGGTGCCGGAGAATCGCACTCCAGCTTGGGCTGGCAAAGGTGCTTCGCACGGATCTGCATATGCGGGGGCGCCGCAGCAGAACGAGGCGAGGATGCCAGCAAGCAAGAGGGGCAGGGGTCTCACGCGGCAGCCTTCAACGTGCCGCTGCCTTTGCCTTTATTCTTTTTCAGGAGCGCGCGAATGTACTTGTCCCAGCGGGCCATGCCGGCGCGCTTCTCCGGCATGTAGTTCCAGCGGTCGTAGTTCTTTGAGCTGACATCCTGCAGCGCATGGTTTTGGAGGCGGTCGCGAATCTCTTTAGGCACGCCCGCTTTGCCGGCGAGCGTCTTAAACGTGCGCCGCAAGTCGCGGTTGGTTGCGTAGGGTATGACGCCGCGGTCGCGCTGCCGCCAGACAAAACTGTAGAGGGTGCCGTGGCTGACCGGCTTCGATGGATCCTTCGCCGAGGGGAAAAACCACCCGTATTCGTTCGGTTTAATCGACTCGATGAGCCCGGCTGCGAGCGACGGGACCGGGACTGCATGCGGCTGAAGGTTCTTGGTCTTGGACCAGTCGATGATCCGCTCGGCCGCGTCCCATTGATCGATGTGCAGTCGAGCGATTTCTTCCACGCGCTGACCGGTCAGCATGATGAGCTGCACCGCCCGCGGATACGATGGGTGGACGGGAGTGTCAGGGCAATCAAGCCAGCGATAGAGCTGCACAAACTCCTCTTCGCTCAGCCACCGGGTGCCCTGGACTTTCGGCTCGGTGGGGATGTCCGACGCCGGATTGAAAGGAATCCGAAAGCGTCGCGGCGACGTGTTTCTATAATCGTTGTCCGATTTCATGCCCCAGCTGAACGCGGCATGGATGTAGGACCGGACATGATCAGCCATCGATCGCGCGCCCCGTTCATAGATCGGACGGATCAGTTCGACGATCTCCTCGGCCTCGATCTCGCGGGCGAGGCGATGGCGTCCGAGCGTGTCCGCAATCTTATTGAGTCCTTTCTCTGTCTCCTTCCATGAGGGCTTGCCGGCTGCCTTCAACGCCGCGACGTAGCCCTCGAACAGATCGGCCACCGTTCCCGGCCGAGTATCCGTCGCGATTTTGATGCTACGACCCTTCTGGATCACGTCAGCGAAGTCGCGTTTGAAAATCTCGCGCGCCTGCGCGAGGGACATTGACGGGTAGGAGCCGAGCTTCTTCTTGGTACGCTTTCCATCACGCCATTGCTGCGCCATCCAATCGGCGGTGACGCGTTTCGGCATTGGCTTGAGAACGAGAACGAGCCGGCCGGTGCCGCGCCCTTCGCCGTCAGCCAGGTTCTCTTGTTTTCCTGTGAGCTCCACCCGCTTCATCGCTTGCCGGATGGCGGTATCGGTAAGGCTCGGCATGGCGTTTCTCCTGCTCCGCAACTGGGATCGGAAGAGGAGAAACTGGGATCGGTGCTCGGGAGCTGGAAGCCGTTTGCTACCCCTTCAACAGCCCCCAATTTGCCAAAACCGCCCCCTGTACGCAAGCCAGAAAATGCTTGTGATTCAATGTGCTTGAGCGTGATCCAGCGTGATCGAAAGGGGGGTAGTGGGGTGGTTATGGACCAAGACAAGCGCCGTCGCCGACAATTCCAGCGCGCGCTTGAGCACCTCGCGCGGATAGACCGGGGTGTGATCGACGGTGCCGACCTGCTGCACCTCGTCGGCGATGAGCTGGTTCTTCTTGTCGAGGAACAGGATGCGGAATTGCTCCTTGTCGGCGAACGCCATCGCCGCGCGGCAATACTCGATCACCTGCGCCCATGACGACAGCACGGTGCGCTGTTTCAACCGCCCGCGGGCGACGCGGCTGGCGCTGGCGGCGATCAGCTTGATCTCGGTGATGGCTGCCTCGCCCAGGCCCGGCACCTCGCGCAGCCGCGCCTCGGCGGCATGCACCGTCTCGGCGAACGAGCCGAACTTGCCGATCAGGGTTTTCGCAAGCGGTTTCACGTCACGGCGCGGCAGGGCGCGGAACAGCACCAGCTCGAGCAGTTCGTAGTCGCTCAGCGCCTCGGCGCCAGCGCTGCGGAACCGCTGGCGCAGGCGCTCGCGATGGCCATGGAAGTGCGGCGCCTCGGCGAAGCCGGGTGCTGCGCCGGTGTCGTCTGCGGCAGGCGGAGTATCATGGGCGGAGCGCGTCATGCCCGTCACCCTGCCGTGCCCGCAGGCGATTGCAACCGAAATGATCGGCTCACGAGCCGGGGCTCAGCCGAACACCGGATGGTCGAGCTTGCCCGGCGACAGCGTGAAGACGTCCACGCCGGTCTCGGTCACGCCGACGGAGTGCTCGAACTGCGCCGACAGCGAGCGGTCGCGCGTCACCGCGGTCCAGCCGTCGGACAGGATTTTGACGTGCGGCTTGCCGAGATTGATCATCGGCTCGATGGTGAACAGCATGCCGGGCTTCAGCGTCACGCCCTCGCCGGGGCGACCGGCATGGACGATGTTCGGTTCGTCATGGAAGATGCGGCCGAGGCCGTGGCCGCAGAAATCGCGCACCACGCTCATCTGCTGCGGCTCGACGAAGCTCTGGATGGCATGGCCGATGTCGCCGGTGGTGGCGCCGGGCTTCACTGCGGCGATGCCGCGCATCAAGGCTTCGTAGGTCACCTCGATCAGCCGCTCGGCCTTGCGGGAGATCGCGCCGACCGCATACATCCGGCTGGAGTCGCCGTACCAGCCATCGACGATCAACGTGACATCGATGTTGAGGATGTCGCCTTCCTTGAGCGGCCGCTCGCCCGGCATGCCATGGCAGACGACGTGGTTGATCGAGGTGCAGGTCGAGTAGCGGTAGCCGCGATACATCAGCGTCGCCGGATAGGCGCCGTGGCTGAAGGCGAAGTCGCGGACGAAGGCGTCGATCTGAGCCGTCGGCAGGCCGGGCCGCACCAGCGCGGTCAGTTCGTCGAGGCAGCGTGCGGTCAGTTCGCCGGCCTTGCGCATGCCGGCGAAGGCGGCGGGGCCGTGCAGCTTGATCTGGCCGGTCTTGCGGGGCGCGGCCTGGTCGGCATCGACGTAACTCATCGGGATATCTTCGCCGGGTGGGGTGGAGGGTTGTCCCTAATCTAGTTGATGTCGCCGCCGGCGCAAGCGGTGAACCGCCGGCACCGGTCAGCCCCGGACAGGAACCGGCGCGGAGAGGTCGATGCCGTCGCAGGCGAGGCGGCAGGTATAGGCCAGCGCCTCGACGCCGGCCATGCGGGCGCGGTCGAAGGCGCGGCCGTAGGCCGGATCGATGTCGCGGGCCAGCGCCAGTGCGTGCGCCGAGGCGATCTGGATCACGAACAGCATCACCGCGCGAGCGCCTTCAGCGCGCATCGCGGCGAGCTCGTCGAGGTGGCGGGCGCCGCGCGCTGTCACCGCGTCGGGAAATTCGGCGAGGCCGGGGGTGCGCATCAGGTGGACGTTCTTGACTTCGACATAGCAGGGCGGGCGATCGGCCGCCTCCAGCAGGAAATCGACGCGCGAGGCCGCGCCGTAGCGGACTTCGCGGCGGATGACGGGATAGCCGGCGAGTTCCGGGATCGCGCCCGCCGCCAGCGCCGCGGCGACAATGGTATTGGGATGGGCGGTATTGACTCCGACCAGCTCGAATCCGGCGCCAAAATCGGCCTCCACCAGCTCCCAGGAATAGGGCAGCTTGCGCTTGAGGTTTGGCGATTTCGACAGCCAGACCCGCGCGCCGGGGGCCTGCAGGCCAGTCATCGCCCCGGGATTGGCGACGTGGACGGTGACGATGCTGCCGTCGGCCAGTTCGACGTCGGCCAGAAAACGCTTGTAGCGGCGGATCAGCGTCGCCGGCGTGAGTTCGCATGCAAATCGCACGTCAGGGCGCCTCGTCGTCGGCGATCGTCTCGACCGGCAGCGCGCCGCCGCGGATGCGCAGTTCGCGCACCGGGTAGGGCACGCGGATGCCCTCGCGTTTGAAGGCGTCCCACAGCGCGATCATCACGTCGCTCTTGACGTTGTCCATGCCGGCGTAAGGATCGGCGATCCAGAACGTCAGCGAGAAGCGCATGCCGCGCTCGGTGAACTCGGACAGGATGCAGGACGGCGGCTTGAGTTCGGCAACCCGCGGCGTCTTGGCCGCGATCTCGACGGCGAGCTTGCAGACGGTGCGCGGATCGGCGTCGTAATTGGTGTTGAACGGCACCTTCACCAGCGTGTCCTTGCTGGTGTAGGTCCAGTTCGTCACCTTCTGCGTCACGAGGTCTTCGTTGGGGATCAGGAACTCGCGGCCGTCGCCGGCGGCGACCGAGATGTAGCGCGTGTTCATCGCGCTGATGCGGCCAAAATTGTCGCCGATGGTGACGAGATCGCCGGGCTTCACCGACTTGTCGGCGAGCAGGATGATGCCGCTGATGAAGTTGGAGACGATCTTCTGCAGGCCGAAGCCGATACCGACGCCGACCGCACCGGAGAACAGCGCCAGCGCCGACAGGTCGATGCCGACCGCACCCAGCACGATCGCCACTGCGACCACCACCAGCACGACGCGCACCAGCTTCGACAGCAGCACCTGGATCGAAGGGGTCAGGTCGCGCGAGCGCGTGATGCGCGTTTCGAGAAAATTGCCGACGAGGTTGGCGATCCACAGCGCCACCGCCAGCAGCACGGTGGCCTTGATGATCAGGAGCGGCGACAGCCGCAGGCCGCCGACGGTGACGGCCACGGCATCGAGCGCGCGCGCCGTGGGCTCGAGCTGGCCGAGGATGCTGAGCGCAGCGATGGCCCAGGCGCTGACCGAGATCAGCCGGACCAGGAACTGGTTGCGGATCATGCTGGTGATGAGCCGGATCGCGAGCCACGCAACGGCAAGGTTGGCGGCGACCGAGAGCAGGTAGCTGCGGCTCGGCCAGGTCGAGGCCACCATGCCGAGGCGCAGCGCGCCGGCGAGCACGGCGAACACCAGCGTGCCGACGCTTTCGCTGAGCACCCGCGCGACCAGCCGCAGCGGTGCCGGCCACGTCGCCACATGCGGGGTGAGGGTGAAGCGGGCGCGGACCAGCGCGGCGATGCCGTAGGCGATGCCGGACAGCACGAGGATGGCGCCGATCTGGAAGGAGAACCACGGCGAGCCGATCTCGGCACCGAGCGAGCGGGCGGCCGTCAGCACAATCTCGGAGAAGGTCTCATTGTCGGGCATGGCCTGGCGTCTTCAACGTAATTTGGCCGGAGTGGATATCACTTTGCGTGAAAACGCCATGAAAAAAGCCCCGCTCCGACGGCAGGAGCGGGGCTGTTTCTACAATCTTTCAGTCTCAGGAGGCGAAGTACTGCTGCGTGCCGTGGGCCTCGATGGCCTCGGCGAGGCGCGCCAGCGCGTGGACGTAGGCCGCCGTGCGCAGCGACGTTTTCAGCTCCAGCGCCCGGTTCCAGATCTCGCGGCCTTCCTTCTCGATCATCGAGGCGAGGCGGGCGTGGATGTCCTCGAGCGGCCACGAATAGCACTGCTTGTTCTGCACCCACTCGAAGTAAGACACCGTGACGCCGCCGGCGTTGGCGAGAATGTCGGGGAGCACGACGACCCCCTTCTTGTTGAGAATCTCGTCGGCCTCCGGCGTGATCGGGCCGTTGGCCAGTTCGAGGATGACCTTGGCCTTGACCGCATGGGCGTTGCCGGCGTGGATCATGTCCTCGAGCGCGGAGGGCACCAGCACGTCGCAGTCGAAATCGACCAGTTCGTCGGGCGAGATCTGCTCGACGCCGTCGGCCTGCGCCAGCGCGACCACCGAGCCGGTCTCCGCCTTGGCGGCGACGACGCGGGCGAGATCGAGGCCGGAGGGCCGGGCGATGGCGCCGTGCGAGTCGGACACCGCGACGATGCGGTGGCCGTCGGCGGCGAACAGGCGAGCGATGTGCGAGCCGGCGTTGCCAAAGCCCTGGATGGCGATGCGCGCCTGTTTGGGCAGCCGCAGTTCACTGGCGAGGTGGTTGACGAGATAGTAGCCGCCGCGCGCGGTGGCATCGTCGCGACCCAGCGAACCGCCGAGCGCGATCGGCTTGCCGGTCACGACGGCCGGCGTCGCCTGCCCGACGATCGAGGAATACTCGTCGGCGATCCAGCCCATGATCATGGCGTTGGTGTAGACGTCCGGCGCCGGGATGTCGCGGTCGGGGCCGATGATACGCGAGAACGCCTGCATGTAGGCGCGCGACAGCCGCTCAAGCTCGGCCTTCGACAGCGTGTGCGGATCGACCCGCACCGCGCCCTTGCCGCCGCCGTAGGGCAGGTTCATCACCGCGCATTTGAAGGTCATCCAGAACGCCAGCGTCTCGACCTCGGCCTCGTTGGTGTCGGGATGGAAGCGGATGCCGCCTTTGGTCGGTCCGCGCGTGTCGTCGTAGCGGCAGCGCCAGGCCATGAACGATTTGCGCGAGCCGTCGTCCATGCGGATCATCAGGCGCACTTTGGTGGTTTCGCGCGGATAACGCAGTTTTTCGAGCACGTCGCCGTCGAGGTTGAGATGGCGGGCCGCCGTATCGAGGCGCTGCAAGGCGAGGTCGAGGGGGGATTGCTCCATGCGTATACTCTTCGATTAAGTCCGCACGTAGGGCGAGACGCCGCACACGGACCGTGGCAAGGGGTGTCCCGGTCGGGGAGCAGATGAACTCTGCTGGCGGGGGTGTGAGGCAGGCTCCGGCCGGACGGTTGGTCGTCCCCCATCGCACGGCGAAGCTGGTCCTTACGCCGAAGTGAGAGCGCGTTTCAAATCCCGTGTCAACACTTTGTCGGCGGATTGTGGCCCCATTCGACCAACTATTTATGCGGCCAGCGGGCCGCCGGCGTGTCGTTGGCGCGGCCCGCGCGGCGTCCAGGCGGCCCGAAGGCAGTGCCTCCGGGCCGGACAAGCGGACCCCTGCGGGCTTCGCCAGAGCGTTTTTGCTTTTGATGGAATCAAAAGCAACGCTCTAGATTATCGTTTTGACGCGTTTTCTTCACGCGAACCGGCCGTCGCCTGGCCGGAGCCGGCTATGGCCCGGCGAAGGCCGGTGTCCACTTCGCTCGAAAACGCTATAGTTACTCCCAATTGAGCGCGCCGCCGTTCTGGTACTCGATCACGCGGGTCTCGAAGAAGTTCTTCTCCTTCTTCAGGTCCATCGCCTCGCTCATCCACGGGAACGGGTTGTCGGCGGCGGCGAACACCGGCGCAAGCCCGAGTTGAGCGCAGCGGCGGTTGGCGATGAAGTGCATGTACTGCTCGCAGAGCTGCGCGTTGAGCCCGAGGAAGCCACGCGGCATCGTATCGCGGCCGTAGGCGGCTTCCAGCTCCGCCGCTTCCGCGATCATGCTGCGCACCTCGTCCTGAAACGCCGGCGTCCACAGATGCGGGTTCTCGTTCCTGATCTGGTTGATGACGTCGATGCCGAAATTGAGGTGAATCGACTCGTCGCGCAGGATGTACTGGTACTGCTCGGCAATGCCGACCATCTTGTTGCGACGGCCGAGCGACAGAATTTGCGCGAAGCCCGTGTAGAACCACATGCCCTCGAACACGACGTAGAAGGCCACGAGGTCGCGCAAGAACGCCCGATCCTTGTCCGGCGTACCGGTGGTGAAGCCGGGGTCTTCGAGGTTCTGCGTGTGCTTCAGTGCCCACGCCGCCTTGTCGGTGATCGAAGGCACCTCGCGATACATGTTGAACAGCTCGCCCTCGTCGAGGCCGAGGCTTTCGACGATGTACTGGAAGGTGTGGGTGTGCACCGCCTCCTCGAACGCCTGCCGCAACAGGTACTGGCGGCATTCGGGATTGGTGAGGTGGCGGTAGATCGCCAGCACGATGTTGTTGGCGACGAGCGACTCGGAGGTCGCGAAGAAGCCGAGGTTGCGCTTGATGGCGTGGCGCTCGTCGGCGGAGAGCCCGTCGCGCGACTTCCACAGCGCGATGTCGGCCTGCATCGGGATTTCCGTCGGCATCCAGTGGTTGTTGCAGCCGGCGAGATACTTCTCCCACGCCCAGCGATATTTCAGCGGCAGGAGCTGGTTGACGTCGGCGCGGCAGTTGATCATCGCCTTGTCGTCAACGGAGACGCGGCCACCGTTGCGGTCGATATCCTCAAGCCCGGTCGCGCCGGCGGCAGATGCCAGCGGCAGCGTGTTGCGGGCAATCGTTTCAGAAGACGGTTCGGACCAGTCGAGCATGATTTGTCTCCAAAATGTTTGGTATTTGTCATGCCCGGCCATAGCAGTCGCAGACTGCGTAAACTTGTCTGCGGTGCCGGGCATCCACGTCTTCCTGGCAACGGAAAGACGTGAAAGGCGTGGATGGCCGGGCCTTCGCCGCGCCGAAGGGGCTTCGGCCCCGCAGGCGGGACAAGCCCGGCCATGACGCCGGATGATCTCACTGGCACGCCTCGCAATCGGGATCGTTGATGAGGCAGGCTTTGGCCTCCGACAGGTCGGGCGCGGAGGCCACCGTGATCGGCGCGTGCGCGGCCGCAGGCGCGGCGGAGACGGCGTTGAGCTTGCCGTCGGTGCTCTTCAGCGTCGACTTCTCGACATGGGTCGCCGACAGTGAGCGCAGGTAGTAGGTGGTCTTCAGGCCGCGCCGCCACGCCAGGCGATAGAGCGCATCGAGCTTCTTGCCCGATGGGTTGGCGATGTAGAGGTTGAGCGACTGGGCCTGATCGATCCACTTCTGCCGCCGCGCGGCGGCTTCCACCAGCCACGTCGCATCGATCTCGAAGGCGGTGGCGTAAAGCGACTTGAGATCGTCGGGCACGCGGTCGATGCTCCCTAAGCTGCCGTCGAAGTATTTCAGGTCCGACACCATCACCTCGTCCCACAGCCCGCGCGCTTTCAGGTCGCGCACGAGAAGCGCGTTCACCACGGTGAAATCGCCGGACATATTGGATTTGACGTAAAGGTTCTGGTAGGCGGGCTCGATCGATTGCGACACGCCGCAGATGTTGGAGATGGTCGCCGTCGGCGCGATCGCCATCACGTTCGAGTTGCGCATGCCGATGCTGACGACGCGGGCGCGCAAAGCCTCCCAGTCGAGCGTGGCGGAGCGGTCGAGATCGACCGGCGTGCCGCTCGCCGCATCGACCAGTGCGAGCGAATCGAGCGGCAGCACGCCCTTCGACCATAGCGAGCCGTCGAAGCTCGGGTAGCGGCCGCGCTCGGCGGCGAGGTCGACGGACGCCGCGATGGCGTGGAAGGCGATCGCCTCCATGCTTTCGTCGGCGAACGCGACCGCCTCCGGCGAGGCGTAGGGCAGGCGCAGCATCTGCAGCGCATCCTGAAAGCCCATCAGGCCGAGGCCGACCGGGCGATGGCGCAGGTTGGAGCGGCGCGCCTCCGGGATGGTGTAGAAATTGATGTCGATCACGTTGTCGAGCATGCGCATGGCGGTGCTGACGGTGCGCTTGAGCCGCGCCCGGTCGAGGCCGTTGTCGGCGACATGGTTGACGAGGTTGATCGAGCCGAGGTTGCACACCGCCACTTCGTCGTCGGAAGTGTTGAGGGTGATCTCGGTGCACAGGTTCGAGGAGTGGATGACGCCGACGTGTTGTTGCGGCGAGCGCAGGTTGCAAGGGTCCTTGAAGGTGATCCATGGATGCCCGGTCTCGAACAGCATGGTCAGCATCTTGCGCCATAGGTCGATGGCGCGGATGCGCTTGAACACCTTGATCTCGCCGCGCTCGGCTCTCGCCTCGTAGGCGGCGTAAGCCGCGGCGAAGGCGGCGCCGGTCAAATCGTGCAGATCCGGCACCTCGTCGGGCGAGAACAGCGTCCACGGGCCGTCCGCCTCGACCCGCTGCATGAACAGATCGGGCACCCAGTTGGCGGTGTTCATGTCGTGCGTGCGGCGGCGGTCGTCGCCGGTGTTCTTGCGCAGGTCGAGGAACTCCTCGATATCGACGTGCCAGGTCTCGAGATAGGCGCACACCGCGCCCTTGCGTTTGCCGCCCTGGTTGACGGCGATGGCGGTGTCGTTGGCCACTTTCAGGAACGGCACCACGCCCTGGCTCTCGCCGTTGGTGCCCTTGATGTGCGCGCCGAGCCCGCGCACGCGCGTCCAGTCGTTGCCGAGCCCGCCGGAATACTTTGCCAGCAGCGCGTTGTCCTTGATGGCCTTGAAGATGCCGTCGAGGTCGTCGGCGACGGTGGTGAGGAAGCACGAGGAGAGTTGCGGCCGCGTCGTGCCGGAGTTGAACAGCGTCGGTGTCGAGGCCATGAAGTCGAACGACGACAGCAGGTCGTAGAATTCGATGGCGCGCGCCTCGCGGTCGATCTCGCGCAACGAGAGCCCCATCGCGACGCGCATGAAGAACGCCTGCGGCAGTTCGATGCGCGTGCCGCCATCGTGCAGAAAATAGCGGTCGTAGAGCGTCTGCAGCCCGAGGAATTGCACGTTGAGGTCGCGCTCGGGCTTGAGCGCCGCGGCAAGACGGGGGAGGTCGAAGCGGCCAAGCTCCGGGTCGAGCAGTTCGGCGGCGATGCCGGCCTTCACATAGGCCGGAAAATAGTCGGCGTAGGCTGACGCCATGTCGGCCTGCGAGGCCTCCGTCGGACGGCCGTGCACGGCGGTGAGCGCCTCGCTGCGCAGCTTGTCGAGCAACAGGCGGGCGCTGGCATAGGTGTAGTTCGGCTCCTGTTCGATCAGCGTGCGCGCGGCCATGATGGTGGCGAGCGCGAGTTCGTTGCGGGTGATGCCGTCGTAGAGGTTGCGGCGCGTCTCCGCGAGCACGGCCTGCGCATCGACCCCGTCGAGGCCGGCGCAGGCCTCGTTGACGATCAGCGAAAGCCGCGCCTCGTCGAGCGGCCGCAGACTGCCGTCGGCGTGGGTGACGTGCAGCGTTGTTGCCGGCGTTGCCGTCTCGGCCCTGGCGGCGCGCTCGCGGGCGCGCTCCTCGCGGTAGAGCACGTAGGCGCGCGCGACCTTGTGGTGTTCGCCGCGCATCAAGGCCAGTTCGACCTGGTCCTGCACGTCCTCGATGTGGAAGGTGCGGCCCTCGCCGACGCGGCGGGTCAGCGCCGCCACCACGTCGGCGGTCAGGTGTTCGACGCTCTCGTGAACGCGGCGCGAGGCGGCTGCGGAGGCGCCCTCGACGGCGAGGAACGCTTTTGTCATCGCCACGGCGATCTTGCTGGCGTCGAACGGCGTCACCGCGCCGTTGCGTCGAATGATCTGGTAGCGCGGTTCGTTTGCGGCCGACGCGGCAGCGGGCTGGGCGCGGGACGGCCCGCCCGGCGTGTGGGACGTGGCGTCGTGGTCGAGTGCGAGAGACATGCGGGACCCCCAAAGAACGATGAAGCCGAAGAAGGGGGCCGAAGGTCGCCGCGACGGCCGGCACATGCCGGCAGCCCACCGCAAGCGGCCATCGGGGCACCCCGCCCGAGGACGTGACAGGTGGCGCGGCAGGTTTCCTGGCTCGCAGCTCCGGCGCCGGGTCCGTGCCTTCCCGGGGCAAAGCCCAGTGGCTGAAATTCGGACGCGGCTTGCTGCTTACAGTTGCGGGGGCAGCCCCGGACTAGCCGCCGCATGGCGGAGCACCGGGTTCCCTTTTACCCCTGAGTCTAGCGGCTCATGGGCACCGAGACACCATATGTTGTAACTATGCGGCGATTCGAGCGGCGGCTCAAACGATCTTTTTGCGCCCGAGTGCGAAAAAGCGCTTGACGCGCATTCGCGCCGCGCCGCCGGCGGCCCGGCGTCGGGCGAAGGCTGGGGACGGTCAGTGGATATCGTCGGGGCGGGCGAGGACCGCGCGCAGCTTGTCGAGCGTGAAGGCGGGATCGCGGGCGGCGGCGAGGATCGGCGCTTCACGGCGCGCGCACAGTTCGGCGGCATCCGGCACCTTGGCCGCCACCTCGTGCGGGATCACCACCGCGCCGTGGCGGTCGGCGTGGACGAGATCGCCGGAGCGCACCGTCATGCCGGCCACCGTCACCTCGCCGCCGAAACCGTCGAGCTGCACGTGGGCGTGCGAGGGGCCGATGCCGCCGGCTAGGGCCTGAAAGCCGTCCGCCCATTGCGGGATGTCGCGGATCGAGCCGTCGGTGACGACGCCGAGCGCGCCGAGCGCCTTGTGGATCGCGCTGTTGACCTCGCCCCAGAACGCGCCGAAGCCGGCGTTGGCGCCGTCGAGATCCTGAATGACGACGATGCGCGGACCCTCGCCGCTGCCGACGTAGTCGTAATAGGCCATGCGCTGCGCCTTCAGCTCCGCCGGCGACGACGTCGGTGCGACCGAGGCGCGAATGGTCGCGGTGCGGGCATAGCCGACGATCGGCGGCAGGTCGGGGAACGGGCAGACCAGCGGCCGCACGGTGAAGCCGGTCAGCCGCCGCGCCGGCGCGACGATCTCGAGCGCGTTGCAGACGGTCGGCGTGTCGTAGCGGCCAAGCGTATCGAGCAGCGCTTGCGGCAGCGGACGAAAGGGGGAATCGCTCACGGCATCGCCTCCGGTCGTGGACGACTGCGACAATGCCGCGCCCTCCGCGATGCGGCAAGGCGTGCCGTGGCACGCCTGCCGTGTCGGTTCTGCAAACAGATGCCGGTCAGCGCAGGTTGATCGAGCCGCCGGTCGAACGGCCACCGCCGAAGCTGCCGCCGTACGATCCGCCTCCGCCGCGCAGGATCGGGCCGCCACCGGTCGGACCCATGCCGCCGGGGCGGCGGGTCGGGGCGTCATAGATGGGCGGGCGGCGGAGCGGGGGCACGTAGATCGGTGGCGATCGGCGCGGCGGCGGATCGTAGATCACGATGTCGTCCTCATAGACCACGGGGGGCGGCCGGCGCGGGGGGGCGCCGGTGCGCGGGGGAGGTGGCGGGGCGGCCGCGCGCTTCTGCTGCCGGGTCGGGGTCTGCTTCTTCGTCGGTGGGGTCGGCACCGAGCACTGACAGGTGGGCGCGACGGCCGCGACCTGCGGCAGCGGCGTCCTGTCGGCGTCGAGCGAGCGGGTACGGGCGCGCTGTTCCAGCCGCTTCGCGGTGGCGGCGAGGTCGCCGGTGCCATAGGCGGCGAGGAACGCCCCGTACGAGGTCGCCGTGTTGTTCAGCACGGCGAGGCGCCACGCCTCCATCTCCTGCCGCCGGTCGAGCAGGCCGCGCACGCGCGGCGCCTGCGGCGCCTTGGCGAACAGTGCGACGAACGCCTCGTAGGCGCTCACGCTGTCGTCGGCGATCACCAGCTCAAAGGCGACGCCCGGCTCCTTGCCGGCCAGGGTTTTGCGCCAGTCCTCGGCGGAGCGCGCCTTGTCGGCTGTCGCGGGCTTTTGCGCGCCGGCGTCGCCGCCGCCGCCGAAGAAGTTGAAGCTGTCGGTGAGCGAGGAGCTATCCCACGGTACCTGCCGCCCGTCGGTCTCCTGCGCCACCGCGACGCGCACGCGCTTGAAGGCTTCCTCGATGGTCAGGCCGGGCTCGCGCGCTACCTTGATCAGGGCGGTGGTGTAGGGGCTGTTGGCGCCGGAGCCGTCCTCGGCCTCGGCACCGGGCGAGGTCGAGTAGGAGATGAAGGTGCCGGCGGCGCCGGTCCTGGCATCGACCATCGCAAGCCCGCTGCCGGTCGTGCGCTCGATGCCGGGGAACGGATTGTTGCGGCAGGCGTCGAGCAGGATGATGCGCATGCGGCTCGGCACCGAGGTCAGGGTGTTGAGCACGTCGTTCAGGCGCACCGCCTGCAACGGCACATCGGCCTCGCGCTTGGGGTCGACATCGACCGGGATCAGGTAGTTCTCGCCGTCCACCTGGATGCCGTGCCCGGCATAAAATACCAGCGCCACCGTGTCCGCCCCCTTGTCGGCGAGCTTTGCCGCGAAATCGCTGACGCTGCGCCGCAGATCGCTCTGCGACAGATCGGACGCGGTCGAGACGTCGAAGCCGGCGTCTTCGAGCAGTTTCGCCATCGCGGCGGCGTCGTTGGCCGGGTTGGGCAGCGGCGCAACGGAGCGGTAGGCGGATTGCCCGATCACCAGCGCCAGCCGGTCGGCAGCCATCGCCGGCGACAGGGTCGCAAGCGGAAGCGCGAGAGCGCCGGCAACGGCCAGCGCCAGATGAAGGGCGGATCGTGGCATGGCCTCACCTCATCAACAACGAGAAGGGAAAGCCATCCCCCGGACGCGGGCGAGCGATGGCCTGTCTGTCCTGCCGTTCGTCGCCGCACGCGGGCGGCGGTTCAATCCGCCGCGCCGATCGGAGCAACGACGCCACGCAACACCAGGCGATTGAGCCTCGCCGCGAACGCCGCCGGATCGTCCGGCACTTCGCCGTCGAGAATGTGTGCCTGATCGAGCAAGAGCGCTGCGATGTCGGCAACGTCGTCGCTGCGCTCGCCTTTGGTCGCTGCGGCAAGCGCGCCCATCAGCGGGTGCGCCATGTTGAGTTCGAGGATCGGCTTCGACAGCGCGCCGTGGTTCTGTTGCGCAAGGAAGCGCTCCAGCGCGCGGTCGGGGCCGAGGCCGGACGACACCAGGCATGCCGCGCTGTCGGTGAGGCGCTGCGAGGCACGCACCTCCGACACCTTGTCGCCGAGCGCCTCCTTGACCGCGGCGATCACCGCGGCCTCGTCGGCGCTGGCGGCCGGTGCCGGCTTGTCCTCGCCAGCGAGTGGCACTAGGCTGAAATCGATGTCGCCCTGGCTCAGCGATTTGAGCGGCTTGCCTTCGAAGTCGAGCGGCACCGAGGTCCAGAACGCATCGACCGGATCGGTCAGCAGCAGCACTTCGATGCCGCGCGCCTTCGCGGCTTCAAGTTTCGGATTCGATTTCAGGCGTTCGAGGCTGTCGCCGACGAGGTAGTAAATCTCGGTTTGATTGGCTTTAAGGCTTTCGATGTAATTTTTAAGCGTCCGCCCGCTGCCGGCCGTGGTTGTGAAGCGCGCGAGCGTGAGCAACTGCTCGCGCTTGGCGAAATCCTCGTAGATGCCTTCCTTGAGCACCGCGCCGAAGGCGTCCCAGATTTTTCCGAAGGCGTCGGCGTCCCTGGTCGCGAGCGTATCGAGTTCGCCGAGCACGCGATTGGTCAGCGCGAGGCGGATCTGCGCCAGCTGCGGGTTGTTCTGCAGCATCTCGCGCGAGATGTTGAGCGGCAGGTCCTCGCTGTCCACCACGCCGCGGATGAAGCGCAGGTACGACGGCAACAGGTCGGCATCGGTGGTGATGAACACGCGGCGCACGTACAGCTTGACGTGGCCCTTGCGCGACGGCTCGAACAGGTCGAACGGCCGCCGCGACGGCGCAAACAGCAGCACCGCGTAGGACTGACGCCCTTCCGCCTTGTAGTGCAGCGTCATCGCCGGTTCGTCGAAGCCGCCGGTGATCGCCTTGTAGGCGGCGGTGTAGTCGTCCGCCGTGAGTTCGGATTTGGATCGCTGCCACAATGCGCTGGCGCTGTTGATCTGGCGCGGTGCCTCGTCTCCGGCGGCGAGCTCGATCGGAAACTGGATGTTGTCGGAATAGGCCGAGACGATGCGCTCGATCTCGTGGGCGTCGAGGTAGCGTTTGGCGTCGTTCTTGAGGTGCAGCACGATCTCGGTGCCGCGCTGCACGCGCGCCGCCTGCGCCTCGTCGGCCGGCGCGATCTCGAAGCCGGTGCCGCCCGCCGACGACCATGCCCATGCCTCGCCAGCGCCGGCGCGGCGACTCGTCACCGTGATGCGGTCGGCGACCATGAAGGCGGCATAGAAGCCGACGCCGAACTGGCCGATCAGGCTGGCGCCGTCCTTGGACTCGGTGAGCCGCTCGACGAAGGCGCGGGTGCCGGAGCGGGCGATGGTGCCGAGATTGTCGATCAGCTCCTGCCGCGTCATGCCGATGCCGGTATCGGACACGGTGAGCGTGCCAGCGTCCTTGTCCGGCGTGATGCGGATGGTCAGCGCGCCGCCGGTCTCCAACAGCTCCGGCGCGGCGATGGCCTCGTAGCGCAGCTTGTCGCAGGCGTCGGAGGCGTTGGAGATCAGTTCGCGCAGAAAGATGTCGGTCTCGGAATAGACCGAATGCACCATCAGGTGCAGAAGCTCGGCGACTTCGGCCTGGAACGGCTGGGTGGAGGCGGCGTGCGTGTCGATGTCGGCGGTCATGGCGGCCCTTGGCTTTTGCTTCGGACGGTTTTGCGGTCCGATATAGAGCGTGGGCGCGCCAACGCAAGGCGGCGTCTATAACCGCGCCAGCGCCGATCCCAGCCCGATGATGTGCGCGAGCATATTGAGTTCGCGCTTCTGGTCGGCGCGCAGTTGCGCGAGCAGCGGCAGTGCCGCCGCCTTCAGCCGCCCGATCTCGGCGCTGGCCGGATCGAGCGCGACGCTCTCGCCGCGCCGCGCCTTTTTCTGCCGGGCGGCATGGGCGAGAATGACATCGTGCAGCGCGCTGCGCACCGCCGGCCACAGCTTGTCCTGCGCCGGCGTCAGTTTCAGGCGCTTGCGGATGCTCTCGATCTGGGCGTCGTTGAGCAGCGGGTTGCGCAATTCCCCGATCGGCGATTTCGGCGCGGCCGGTGCCGGCAGCACCGGCGGCAGCGCGGCGTAGCGCTCCGGCGGCGTCTGCGGCAGCGCGATCGCGGCAAAGCTCTCGCGCAGCAGATCGCCGGGGGTGCCGGGCAGGTCGGTGAAACGCACCGCCGGGGCGACCGGCTCGACCGCCGGCGCAAGCGTCAGCCGGTCCTCCTTGCTCTCGCGGTTGGCGTGGATTTCGACGTCGGCCTTGAGCGTGCGGTTGGCGGCCTGGTCGGCGGCGGTGCCGGCGGCGTCCTGCGATGGAGCGGACGGGATGACCCCGGCCGTGGCGAGGCCGAGCGCCACCGCGCCCAGCGCGATCGCACACACCAGCACCACCGCTGTCGCCCTCGCCGCCACGCCGATCTCCATGCCGTCAGGGCTTTGCCCGATAAGGCTCTGCCCCGATGCGGCCGATCTTGTCCTATCGCCGGTAAATACAGGCCAAATATGGCTCAATCGGGCTCGGCCCGACAAGCGCGGCGCGCCAGCGCGAGCCCCATCAGCACGAAGGCGGAGGTGACTTCCGGCCCGCCGACTAGGATTCGCGTCGGCGTCTTCATCTTGTTCCACTCATAGGCGCGGTAAGGGCTCTGCCGCCCGCCTTCGCCGAACGTCGCTGCGACGGTCGCCAGCGCCGCGGCGAACGCCGCCGGCTCCGCCCCGAGGTGGCCGAGCGCGATCAGCGCCAGCGCGGCGTCAAAGGCGTTCATCTCGTGCGCGGTGAGCTGGTCGCGGACGTAAGCCAGCACATGGTCGCGGATGACGGCGAACGAACCGTCCGGGTCGAGGGTGGCGCGTGCGGCTTCGGGAAGCGTCATGAAGGTCGCGTAGCAGCGGCCGAAGTATGCACAGTACAGTTCCGGCAGATAGTAGATGTGCGAGCGCGGATCGGCGAAGGCCCCGCTCTCGGCCAGCCGGCGCTGGAAGGCGATGATGGCGCGGATGGTTTTCACGCGCTCCGGCGTCTCGACGAGACGCCAGCGCTCGGCATTGCGGAAACTTGCTTCGAGCACGTCGAGGTTGAGCGTGGGGTCGAGATCGTTGCCGTAGGGGCGCTCGCCCTTGAGGTTGTCGATCCAGGTGACGATGGCGCCGGTGTAGTCGAGATGGTCGTTGAGCGGCACCGTGACCAGCGGCACATTGGCGCCGTCCGCCACCTGGTAACCGGCGTAGAAGTCGATCAGCGGCTGATGCAGCAGAGGATCGTCGATGCCGGCCTGCGTGGCCGCCGAGACCGAGCAGGCGGTGGTGTCGCAATCCGGCACGTAGACGCCGAAGCCGAGCCGTTCCTTGATCCCGGCGAAGAAGCGGCTGAAGCGCGGATGCGGCGCCGGTGCCAGCGCGGTGACGACGTCGTAGTCGCGGCCGTCGCGGCCCTGCACGCGCTCGCGGCTCGGCTGCAAGCAGAATTCCGCCATCGCGGCAATGGCGCGGCGCGCATCCGCCGTTTCCTCGGGCGAGGCCAATCCGCTGTCGGCGAAGGCCAGCAGCGCCTCGATGAAGAAGGCATCGTAATAGGCCGAGCGATGGCGGATCTGCATCGGCTGCCACATCTGTTCGGCAATGCCACGCCACGGCGGGTTGATGACGTCACGCGCAGCCGAACGGGCGATGAACACCCGCGCCAGATTGAACAACAGCGTCGAGTTCTTGTAGCCGCGGGCGTCGAGCCCGGTCAGCGCCGCCAGCACGTCGCGGCCCCGCATGTCGGGGTCGCCGATCAGGTTGAAGGCGGCATAGGCCGGGATGAAGCCGTTGCGCACATAGGACGTGAGCAGGTGGCGGCCGCAGGCGCGGATGATGGACTCGATGGTCTCGGACGAGGGCGGGGCGCCCGCCGCCACGCGCGGCGGCGCCGGATGGCGAAGATCGAGGCTGTCGACAAGGGCAGCAATCGGCCGGCCGACCCGTTGCCAGTCCGGCGCGGTGGCATCGCGCGCCTCGGTGAGCGCCGCGATGAGCGCAGCCCGCCGTTCTTCGTCGCCGAGTTCCGGCAAGCCGGCGCCGCGCAGCAGCGCCCGCAGCGGCGGGTTTCCCAGCGCCGTGCGGTAGAACTGCGCCAGATGCGGGTCGCCGCCCGCGGGCCGCCGCAGCACGGGATCGCAGATGTCGTAGAGCGAGGGGCCGTCGCGGCGCGCGATGAGGGCGCTGAGTGCGGCGCCGGCCATGTGACGTGTCGGCATAGGGATTCTTTCCGGTCGCGCGCCTGCCTTTGCGACATTGCGGCGCCCGGCGCAACCACCGCACCGGGCCGGCCGGCGCCGGGGCGCCCGGAGACCCCGGCTTCCACCCCGTATCCCGGACGCGATGCGGCACGAAAGTGCCGCGTCGCCGATCCGGGATCGCCACGAAGGCTGCGCCTGTAACGGTCCCGGCTCTGCGGCGCGACGTTTGTATGCCGCTACCCGCGTCCGGGACACGATCGACTGAGTCATCCAATCTATATCATTGAAAATACGAATGAATTTATCGAGGATTGCAAGTGTGAGGGAGGTCACATCGCGAGCGCCGCCGCTCGGGCATCCTCGTCGCCATCAGATCACAGCCGGCCGCGAATGACCGGGCACCTTGAGGAGACGACCATGACCAAGAGCCTGACCTCGACCGCGATCGTCCGCCGCGCCGGTTTCGCCGTTATGCCGGTGATGGCGCTGGTGGTGGGCCTGACCTCGTTTGCCGGTTCCAGCTTCGCCTACACCCAGGAACAGAAGATGGCCTGCATGCCGGATGCCTTCCGCCTGTGCAGCAGCGAAATCCCCAACATTCCCGGCATCACCGCCTGCATGCGGCGCCAGAAAGCCAACCTCAGCCCGGCCTGCAAGGCGGTGTTCGACAAGAACCTGACCACGGTTGCCGAGAAGTCCGAAGCTCGTTAAGGGTCTGTTATGGTGCGGTGCCGCAAATCCAGCACAATCTTGCGGCACCAGAACCCTGGCATCCCGAGCATCGTTTAGAAGGCAGTCGCGCGGCGACCACCCGCGCCGGCTTTTGCCGAGGATTGAGAGCATGAGTATCCGGCCGATCCGCTTCACCCGCCGCAGCGCCACCATTGCCGTGGCCGCGGCTGTCGGCCTGGTCTCGCTGGCGCTGGGGGCACATGCCGCACTGAACCTGCGCGCGCCGGACGCCGGCAAGGCCGCCGTCTTTGCCGTCGCGCCGGGGGCGCAGCGGCTCGCGCTGGTGATCGGCAACGGCCATTACCCGGACGCCGCCGCGCCCCTCGACCAGCCGGTCAACGACGCCCGCGCGCTCGCCGCGACGCTGCGGGCGCAAGGGTTCGACGTCGACATGCTGGAAGACGCCAACCGCGCCGACATGCGCGGGGCGATCGATCGGCTGGCCGCGAAGGTCACGCCGCAATCGGTGGTGATGCTGTTCTTCGGCGGCTATGGCGTGCAGTCGGGCCGCGAGAGCTACATGATCCCGGTCGATGCCGCGATCTGGAAGGAAGCCGATGTCCGGCGCGCCGGCATCAGCATCGAGGCAACGCTGGCCGAGTTCACCCAGCGCGGCGCCCGCGCCAAGCTCGCCGTCATCGACGCCTCGCGCCGCAATCCTTACGAGCGCCGCTTCCGCCAGTATTCGCACGGGCTCGCGCCGATCAATGCGCCGGCCAACGCGCTGATCCTGTCGTCGGCGACGCCGGGCCGGGTGGCGGACGATGGCGCGCGCCCCAACAGCGTGCTGGTCTCCGAACTGCTCGACAATCTCAAGGCCGAGGATGCGACCGCCGAGGGCGCGTTCAACCGCACCCGGCTCGCGGTGTCACGCTCAACCGACGGCGCGCAGGTGCCGAGCGTATCGTCGTCGCTCTCCGACGACATCCGCATCAAGGCCGATGCCCCGCGCAAGACGGCGCAAGTCGGCCGCTGATCGCTTTCGCTTCACGCTCCTGAAAAAACGAAAGCGCCGGATGCGATCCGGCGCTTTTTTATATCGCGATGTCCGCCGCTTAGAGCGTTTTCGCTTCTGATGGAATCAGAAGCGAAGCTCTAGGTTTTTGTTTTGACGCGTTTTCCTCACGCGAACCGGCCGTCGCCGCCGGGCCGAAGCCGGCTATGGCCAGGCGAAGGCCGGTTTCCACTTCGCTTGAAAACGCTCAATGCAGCGCCGCTGAGCCACGTCCCGGACGCACCTGCAACGGCATGACGGGCTGCTTGGCATCGACCAGGATGTCGTTGATGCGCGTATCGGCCAGCGCCGCCATGAAGCGCGAGAACCACTGGTGGATGGTGTTGGCGCGCAGCCGCCGCATCATCGTCTCCCAGCGCGCCCGGCGCTCGGAGAGCGGCATCGCCAGCGCCGCGGCAATGCTGCGCGCCACCGCGTCGGTATCGTGCGGGTTGATCAGAAGCGCGGCGTCGAGCTCGTTGGCGGCGCCTGCGAATTTCGACAGCACGATGACGCCGGGGTCCTGCGGGTTCTGGGCTGCGACGTATTCCTTGGCGACGAGATTCATGCCGTCGTGGAACGGCGTGACCACGCCGACATGCGCGGTACGATAGAAGCCGGCCAGCACGGTCTGGCCAAAGCCCTTATTGAGGTAGCGGATCGGCGTCCAGTCCACCTCGCCGTGACGGCCGTTGATCTCGGCGACGTGACGGGCCAGTTCGTCCTGCAAGGCGCCGTAGGCTTCGATGGTGCCGCGTGAGGGCGTGGCGATCTGCAGGAACGATACCTTGCGCTTCAACTCCGGGTGCAGCGTCAGCATGCGGTCGAACGCATCGACGCGCGCGACCAGCCCCTTGGAGTAGTCGAGCCGATCGACGCCGATGGCGAGCTTCTTGCCCTCCAGACTGCGGCGCAGGCGCGAGACCTCCGGATGCAGCGCGGCCTTCGCCGCCTGCGCGGCGAAGACATCGACATCGATGCCGATCGGGAAGGTGGCGAGCCGCGTGATGCCGTAGGGCGAGGCGACGACGCCGCCCTTGACGGCGAGACCCAGCTCGGTGCGCAGGTAGCCTGCGAAGTTGTCGCAGTCGGCGGCGGTCTGGAAGCCGACGAGATCGTAGGCGAGCATGCGCTCGATCAGTTCGCGATGATGCGGCACGCAGCGCATGACGCTCGCGGCCGGCCACGGCGTGTGCAGGAAGAAGCCGATCGGATGCGTGGTGCCGAGCGCGCGCAGTTCGGCGCCGAGCGCGAGGAAATGATAATCCTGCACCCAGAATGCGGTTTCGGGGTTGCGAAAGCGCAGCAGCGCCCGCGCCATGAAGGCATTGACCTCGCGATAGGACTCGTAGTCGTCCTGCGAGGTGCGGATCAGATCGACGCGCGAATGCAGCGCCGGCCACAGCGCGGAGTTGGCGAAGCCCTCATAGTAGCCGCCGTAATGCGCAGCCGGCAGATCGAGCAGGGCGAGCGCGCCCTTGCCGAGAGTTTCGATGGTGGCGAAAGCGTCGGCGGACGAGTCTTCGAGAATCTGGCCGCTGGAACCGACCCAGATCGCACCGGACGATTCGACCAGCGGCAGCAGCGCCGCGGCTAGGCCGCCGGTCATGGGCTCGTTGGTCTTGGCGCGTGCCACGCGATTCGAGACGACAACGAGATTCACGGGGGACACCTCACAGAACACGGATGGAATGATAAACGGTTGTTCATCAATATGGTTCCTGTGCCCCATCATGCCATGCAATGCACGGCCTGATGCCGCAATTCGTTCGCGACTCCTGCTAGCTGGTTGAAATGCGGTGATTTTAATTTTGCCGCGGCGGTTCCGCAGCGCGCAGATCGGCCAGTTCCGGATCACGGAACCCATAAATTTGAAAAAATTCTCACGGGAGCGGCGCCGGGGCCGCGCCTCAGGCCGCAGTCACCGTGAGCTTTGCGCCATCGGTTCCGATGACCTTGACGCGACTGCCGGCCGGCGTGTCGGGACCGTCGACGCGCCATACGGTGTCGCCGACACGCACCGTGCCGCGACCGTCGACGATCGGCTTGTCCAGCGTGAACACGCGGCCGACCAGCGCGTCGGCACGGCGGTTGAGGAAAGCATGATCGGACGGCGTGGCGGTGCGCTGCGCGAAACGGCGCCACAGCGGCACCGCGGCGATCGCCAGCACCGCGAAGGTCAGAAGCTGCGCCTGCCACGGCCAGTCGATGGCGAACGACACGACGCCGACGATCAATGCGGCGAGCCCGAGCCAGAACAGGAACACGCCGGGTGCCAGCAGTTCCAGCCCCATCAGCACCAGCGCGGCGATCAGCCAGTTCCAGGTGCCGAGCGTGACTACGATGTCCGTCATGGTCACGCTCTCAGCCTTGCGGCGTGTCGGTGTTGGGCACGGTCGGGCGTCGCCGCGCGGCGCCGCCGGCCGCGCTCGCGCCGCCGGTCGCTGCGTCGCCGAACGTTGCCTTGGCGATCTCGCCGATGCCGGCGAGCGAGGACAGCATGCTGGTCGCTTCGATCGGTAGCATGATGATCTTCTGGTTCGGGGATTCCGCGAGCTGGCCGAACGCCTTGATGTAACGGTCGGCGACGAAGTAGTTGAGCGCCGCGAGGTCGCCGCGGCCGATCGCCTCGCTGACCATTTCGGTGGCGCGCGCTTCGGCCTCGGCGGCGCGCTCGCGGCCCTCGGCGTCGCGGAATGCGGCCTCGCGGCGTCCCTCGGCCTGCAGGATCTGTGCCTGCTTGGCGCCCTCGGCGCGCAAAATCTCCGACTGGCGCTGGCCTTCGGCCTGTAGAATCTCGGCGCGCTTGACGCGCTCGGCCTTCATCTGCCGGCCCATCGCCTCGACCAGATCGTCAGGCGGGGCGATGTCCTTGATCTCGATGCGGTTGACCTTGAGGCCCCACGGTGCCACCGCGGCATCGACGACACGCAACAGCCGCTCGTTGATCTCGTCGCGATGCGACAGCACCTGGTCGAGGTCCATCGCGCCCATCACCGAACGGATGTTGGTCATGGTCAGCATGGTCACGGCCTCGACGAGGTTGGACACCTCGTAGCTCGCTTTCGCCGCGTCGAACACCTGATAGAAGGTGACGCCGTCCACGGTGACGGTAGCGTTGTCGCGGGTGATCACCTCCTGCTCGGGAATGTTGATCACCTGCTCCATCATGTTAACCTTGCGGCCGATGCGGTCGAGGAACGGCACGATGATGTTGAGGCCGGGCTCCAGCGTGCGTGTGAACTTGCCGAAGCGCTCCACCGTCCAGTTGTAGCCCTGCGACACCGTCTTGACGCCGGCGAGCAGCGTGAAAATGATCAGTAGCGCAAAGACGATGGCGAAGATGTCGAAGCCGAACATGCGAAACCCCCTTGCCGCGGACCGCGGTGCCGCGATCGTTAAAGTTTATTCCGACCATATTGAAACGCTGTCATGGCCGGGCTTGTCCCGGCCATCCACGTCTTTATTTCTTGAACCGCTGCCAGGACGTGGATGCTCGCGCATAGGCGTTCGACAGAACGCCGTTCTTTGAACGGCTATGCGCGGGCATGACGCCGGCGAGAGCGATCGCTCCTCTGTTCAGCCCGGTCGAAATGCGCTCTTACAAGCCTAGCACGATGGCGGGAGCAGCGCCCACCCCCGGTTTAGGGCATGATCTGTTTAAGTCGAATCTGGTCAGGGCATAGGCCACCTCCATCGTCATGCCCGCACTTGTTGCGGGCATCCACGTCTTTGCAGGATCTTTACAACCAAGACGTGGATGGCCGGGACAAGCCCGGCCATGACGGAAAATGGATACACCGTCATGATCCAACATCATCGGATCAGACTCTAAGTGAAACGACAGCGCGTCAGGTTCGATGAGGGGCGGTGGGATGCTGTGTTAAAGCCAGCCGGCCAGTTCGCGTGTCACATGCTTGCGCAGCATGGCCATGCCTTCGTCGCTGTCGTTGAGGCAGGGCAGCAGCGCGAACTCCTCGCCGCCGTTGTCGCGGAAGAAGCCGGCGTTTTCCTCAGCGATTTCTTCGAGCGTTTCCAGACAGTCGGCGGCAAAGCCGGGGGTCACCACCGCCATCCGCCTGACGCCTTCGCGGGCGAGCCGCTTGACCGTTTCGTCGGTGTAGGGTTGCAGCCACGGCTCGTTGCCGAAGCGCGACTGGAAGGTCAGCATCAGCTTCGTTTCGTCGAGGCCGAGCCGCGCGCGCAGCGCCTTCGTCGTCGCGACGCACTGCGCCTGATAGGGGTCGCCCTTGTCGATATAAGCCTGCGGCATGCCGTGGAACGAGGCGAGGATCACCTCCGGCGTGAACGGCAACGCCTTGAGCGCGCGCTCCATCGAGACCGCGAGCGCCTCGATATAGGCCGGGTCGTCGTAATAGGGCGGGGCGACGCGCAGCGTCGGCTGGGCGCGCATGTCGATGAGGGCGCGAAACACCTCGTCGCACACCGTGGCTGAGGTCGCGGCGGAATATTGCGGATAGAGCGGCACCACCAGGAGCCGGGTGCAGCCCGCTGCGGCCAGTGCGTCGATGCGCGAGCGGATCGAGGGGTTACCGTAGCGCATCGCCCAGTCCACCGCGACGTGACCGTGCCCGGCGAGCGCCGCGGCGAGCTTGTCGGCCTGTCCGCGGGTGAAGGTGAACAGCGGGGATTCGTCTTTCTCGACGTTCCAGATTTTCTGGTAGTCGCGTGCCTTCACCGCCGGCCTGCGCGGCAGGATGATGCCGTTGAGCACCAGCTTCCAGACCAGGCCCTGGTTCTCGATGACGCGCCGATCGGACAGGAACTCGCGCAAGTAAACCCGCACGGCCTTGGCGTCGGCGCGGTCGGGCGTACCGAGGTTGACCAGCAGCACGCCGACCCGTTCGGGTGCGGCGGCAGTGGTCGCTTGGGCAGGCACGGGGGCAGCGTCGGTCGTCATGCTGTTGGCTTGGCGCGCGGGTGAGGGACTGTCAAGGGACGGGACGCTCAAAAACAGGCGGTCCGCTCCGCCGCCATGTAGCCGGAAAGCAGCGCCACGCCGAACAGCATGACCAGCGTCGCGGCGCCGAACTCGACGCCGCGCAGCAGGGTCGCGGCGCGGCCGCTGTGGCCGCTCGCAAGCCGGCGTGCCAGTCCCTTGGCGGATACCGCGAGCAGCGCGAAGCCCGTGACCGTGATGGCGGTGCCAAGCGCCATCGCGAAGGTGGCGGCGATGCCGGCCCAGAACAGGCCCTGCGCCAGCGCGAACACCAGCACCAGAATGGCGCCGGAGCACGGCCGGATGCCGACGGTCGCCACCGCCACGAGGCCGTGACGCCAGCCTTGCGGCCCGGCCAGCGCCGCCGGCTCAGGCCCGTGGGAGTGGCCGCAGCCACAGGCATCGTCGTGGACGTGGTGATGGTGGTGACGATGATCGTGGGCATCGTGGCCATGGTCGCTGGCGCCGGCGGCCGCATAGGCCAGCGCCGGGGAGGCGAGGGCCGCCGGCTGCGCCAGCGTGCGGAACAGGCCCTTGCCCTTGACCCACATCAGCCGGGCGCCGAGCGCCGCGATCAGGCCATAGCTTGCGATCTCGACGGCGCGCTCGGTGCCGCACATGGTTTTGGCGGTGACGTTGAGCAGCCACGCCGCGACGCCGACCATGAGGATCGCCACCAGCGCCTGCATGAAGGCGGAGGCGAACGACAGCGCGATGCCGCGCCGCGCCGTCTCCTCGTTGGCGACGAGGTAGGACGAGATCACCGCCTTGCCATGGCCGGGGCCGGCGGCATGGAAGATGCCGTATAAAAAGGCGATGCCGAGCAGCGTGACGACGGCGCTGCCGTCGCTTTTGGCGGCGCGGATGGTCGCCGACATGGCGCGGTAGAACTCGGCCTGCTTGGCCAGCAGCCATGCCACGACGCCGCCGGCCTCGGCCTCGGCGGCACTCGCCGCTCCCTTGCCGACGCCGAACGGGTTTTGCGCCAACGCCTGTGCCCACAGCGCATCAGCCAGCGTCACCAGCATCAGCGCCGCCATCAGCATCACGACGAGGCGGAGGCCGCAGCGGTGGCCGGGCGTACTCAAGTCCGCCGTCATGAACAGCCGACGGTGATCTTGTTGGCGAACATCGCGCCGTAGTTGGCGAAGGCATCGCTCAGGAAGCTGTCCTCGCTGATCGGCTGCTGGGCGCTAGGCGTGCCGGACTTCGGCCGTTCGATGGCGAGCTGGCACGAGGCGGGCGCGCCCACCAGCTTGACCGGCTCGTCGTTGGCGAGCGTGAAATCGACGAAATAGGACGGATCGAACACTTCGAGCGCAAGCTTCTTGGCCTTGAACGGCGCCTTGAACGGCAGCGTAAAGTGCAGGACCAGCACCGAGTCCTTGTATTCGAGGTAATAATCCACCGGCTCCTGGAAGCGCTGTGTCTTGCCGTCGGCCTTGGCGAAGGTGAAGAAGGCGTATTCCTTCAGCGACTCCACGTTGGTCTGCGCCAGGGCTTTAAGATCGTCGCGGCTGTAGACGCCTTTCTGCTTGGTCTCGATGCCCTGCAGCGCGTAGGTCGAGAACATCTCGTCAAAAGCCCAGCGGTGGCGCACGCCGGTAACCGTGCCGTCGGCGGCGTAGATCACTTCGCTGTGCGAGGTGACCCAGACATGCGGATGCGCCGAAGCCGCGCCGGTACCGGCGACAAGGGCGGCGGCGATAGCGAAGGCCCGGAGCCACGATCGCAGCATCGGTGTCATCTCAGGCGGCCTCGGTGTCGATCAGGCCGCGCCGCCGCAATAGCGCGTCCGCTTCCGGCTTGCGGCCGCGGAAGGCGACATAGGCTTCCTCCGGGTCGCGCGAGCCACCCGAGGAATAGATGTCGTCGTAGAGCCGTTTTGCGGTCGCCGGGTCGAAGATGTCGCCGGCCTCCTCGAAGGCGCCGAAGGCGTCGGCGTCCATCACCTCCGACCACATGTAGCTGTAGTAGCCGGCGGCATAGTGATCGCCGGAGAAGATATGGCCGAACTGCTGCGGCCGGTGGCGCATCGCGATTTCCGCCGGCATGCCGATTTTCTCAAGCTCGCGTTTTTCGAACGCATGGACGTCGCGCGCCGCCTCCGCCGGCTGGGTGTGGAATTCGAGATCGAGCAGCGCCGAGGCGACGAACTCCACCGTGGCAAAGCCCTGATTGAATTTCCGCGCGGCAAGAAAGCGCTGCAACAGGTCGTCGGGCAACGGTTCGCCGGTCTGGTAGTGGCGGGCGAAGGCGCGCAGCACCTCGGGGCGCTCCTGCCAGTGCTCGTAGAGTTGCGAGGGCAGCTCGACGAAGTCGGTGAATACGGCTGTTCCCGACAGCGAGGGATAGGTGACGTTCGACAACAGCCCGTGCAGGCCGTGGCCGAACTCATGGAACAGGGTGCGGGCGTCGTCGGGCGAGAGCAGCGCCGGCTGGCCGGCCGCGCCCTTGGCGAAGTTCATGACGTTGATGATCAACGGCGCTACCTCGCCGTCGAGCGTCTGCTGGTCGCGCAGCGAGGTCATCCAAGCGCCGGAGCGCTTCGAGGGACGGGCGAAATAGTCGCCGTAGAACAGGCCCTGATGCTTGCCCGCGGCGTTGGTGGCCTCCCAGACGCGGACATCGGGGTGCCACACCGGAATGTCGTGGCGCTCGGTGAAGGTGAGGCCGAACAGGCGGGTGGCGCAGTCGAAGGCGGCGGCGATCATGCCATCGAGGGTGAGGTAGGGCTTGATCGCGGCGTCGTCGAAATCGGCGCGGCGGCTTCGCAGCTTTTCGGCGTAGTAGCGCCAGTCCCACGGCGCCAGCGCAAAATTGCCGCCTTCCTCCCGGATCAGTTCCTGCAAGGCGTCGCGGTCGGCAATCGCGCGGGCGCGCGCCGGCGCCCACACTTTTTCCAGAAGGCCGCGCACCGCCTCGGGCGTCTTGGCCATCGAATCGTCGAGCCGGTAGGCGGCGAAATGCGGGTAGCCGAGCAGTTTTGCGGCCTCCTCGCGCAGCGTCAGGATTTCGCCGATCACCGGGTTGTTGTCGTTGGCATTGGCGTTGTCGCCGCGCGCCACGAACGCCTTGTAGGCTTTCTCGCGCAGATCGCGCCGGGTGGACGCCTGCAGGAACGGCTCGACCGAGGAGCGCGACAGCGTCACCACCGCCTTGCCGGGCTGGCCGCGCTCGGCCGCCGCCGCCTCGGCCGCGGCGATGAAGCTGTCAGACAGGCCGGTGCGGTCGTCCTCGCCGAGTTCGAGCGCCCACGCCTGCTCGTCGCCGAGCAGATGATGGCTGAAGCGCGTGCCAAGCTCGGCGAGGCGCTCGTTGATCGCGGCCATGCGCGTCTTGGCGGCCTCGTCGAGGCCGGCGCCGGCGCGACGGAAGCGGGTGTAGGTGCGCTCCAGCAGGCGCTGCTGCTCCGGGGTCAGCTTGAGATGGGTGCGCTCGTGGTAGAGTTTTGCGATGCGGCCAAACAGCACGGCGTCCATCAGGATGGCGTTCCAGTGCCGGGCCGAGCGCAGCGCCACCTCGCCCTCGATCGCCAGCAGCGCTTCGTTCGAATGCGCCGAGACCAGCGCATGGAACACCGCCGAGACGCGGTCGAGCAGCCGCCCGGCGCGCTCCAGCGCGACGATGGTGTTGGCGAAGTCCGGCTCCGCCGGATCGTAGGTGATGGCGTCGATCTCGCGCACATGGTCGGAGAACGCCTGCGTCAGCGCCGGCAGCACATGCTCGGGTCGGATGGCATCGAACGGCGGCGTGGCGAACGGCGTCCGCCAGGCGGCGAGCAGCGGGTTGTCGGCGGACGAAGACGACTGCGGCGATGCGGTCATGAAAAATCCCGGGATTCGGCCAAATCGGCGCTCCCAATATATACCGGATCGGGCCGTTTTTTAGGCTTGCAGCCCTTGATCGCGCCGCCCTTTTCGGGGAGATTGCCGCCGTTTTCGCCGCAAAGCCCGCCATCCGCGGCGGAGAGGCCCAGGACGACCCCGGAAGATCCAAGGTAGCCATGACCGCGCAAGCACCATCCCCGACCGGCCGACGCGTCATCGTCTGGCGCAACGTCTCGACGGTCCTCAGCGCCGCGATCCTGATCGCGTCCGAGGTGTTCGGCGTGGCCTTCGCCGGCGGCTGGGCGCTGGCGGTGCTGTTCGGCCTCGACAAGACGACCTCGCATGTCCTGCAGGGCATCCTGTTCCTGATCGGGCTCTACGTGATGTACGTCTTCATGCGCCACGCGCAGACGGTGGAGCCGTTCACGCGCCGCGGCTGAGGCCGCCGTTCGCGGCAAACCTTAACAACCGTTCATCTTCAAGCGGCGCGACGGCCACATCCGTGCGCAGGTTCGGGAAAAACGTTGGCCCGCGCGAAAAAAATCTTGCGCAGCCGATGCAAAGCACCTATCTCCGCTCCTGCCCAATTTCGCACGTGCCTGTGGTCGTGTGTCAGTCGGTGGGTACCCGGACAAGAGGCCGGGCAGCCGCCAGGGAAGATGAGGACCGGCATCGCCTTCGGGAGATGCTCTTCGATCGAGAAGGTCCCGCCTTTCCTAACTTTCGGGTGACTGGCAGCCGGAGGCGAAACCGGCGCATCCCGTTCTCAACGGGAGACGCGACTTAAAGCAACGACGGAGCGGGCTTTTTTGGTCTCTACCGGCTCTCCACCAGCCGGCCCGGTTACCGAAGAGGCTTGTCCATCATTGCCAGGCGTGCGGCGGGATCTCATCCCACCAATCCACGGCAGCACAGTTCGATCTGACGCTTGAGCGACGCCGCGCCTCCATCGCGCCCGTCGCTTTCACGGCATGATCGGCGCTCACCTCGGGCGGTTCGCCGCCCCTGAAGCCGCGTTGGGGGACACCCATGACCGAGCGTATCCGCGAATTTCTCCGCGCCCGCCGCAGCGAAGGCCGCGACACCGAGCCGTGCCTCGTCGTCGATCTCGACGTCGTGCGCGAGAACTACATGACGTTTGCCAAGGCGCTGCCCGACAGCCGCGTGTTCTATGCCGTCAAGGCGAACCCGGCGCAGGAGGTGCTGTCGCTGCTCGCCTCGATGGGCTCGTGCTTCGACACCGCGACGGTGGCCGAGATCGAGATGGCTTTGGCCGCCGGCGCCACGCCCGAGCGCATCTCCTTCGGCAACACCATCAAGAAGGAGCGCGACATCGCGCGCGCCTACGCGCTCGGCATCCGCCTGTTCGCGGTCGATTGCGCCGCGGAGGTGGAGAAGGTCGCGCGCGCCGCGCCCGGCTCGAAGGTGTTCTGCCGCATCCTGTACGACTGCGCCGGCGCCGAGTGGCCGCTGTCGCGCAAGTTCGGCTGCGACCCGGAGATGGCGGTCGACGTGCTCGACCTCGCCAGGCGGCTTGGGCTGGAGCCGCACGGCATCTCGTTCCACGTCGGCTCGCAGCAGCGCAAGATCAAGGCGTGGGACCGTGCGCTGGCGATGGCCGCGACCGTGTTCCGCGACTGCGCCGAGCGCGGCATCAACCTGTCGATGGTCAACCTCGGCGGCGGTTTTCCGACGCGCTATCTCAAGGACGTGCCGCCGGTGGTGCAGTACGGCCGCGGTATCTTCCGCGCGCTGCGCAAGCACTTCGGCAACCGTATCCCGGAGACGATCATCGAGCCAGGCCGCGGCATGGTCGGCAACGCCGGCGTGATCGAGACCGAGGTGGTGCTGATCTCGAAGAAGAGCGACGAGGACGAGATGCGCTGGGTCTATCTCGACATCGGCAAGTTCGGCGGTCTCGCCGAGACGATGGGCGAGTCGATCCGCTATGCCATCACGACGCCGCACGACGGCGCCGAGATGGCGCCGTGCGTGCTCGCCGGCCCGACCTGTGATTCGGCTGACGTGCTGTACGAGCGCAACCCGTATCCGCTGCCGGTGACGCTGGAGATCGGCGACAAGCTGCTGATCGAAGGCACCGGCGCCTATACCTCGACCTACTCGTCGGTGGCCTTCAACGGCATCCCGCCGCTGAAGACCTATCACATCTAGGACACGGGGCTCGCGCTGTCTTCACCTCTCCCTGAAGGGAGAGGCCGGCGAGCATCGTCAGATGCGAGGCGGGAGAGGATCATCGTGATTTTGACCCCCACCCTGACCCTCCCCCTTGCAGGGGGAGGGAACAAGAAAGCCGAGGGCCGGCGAGCCGGCTCTCCTCCCGTCTTCCTTTAATGATCGATGTGCCCCCCAAGCGGGGCGGGGACGGCCGTGCCATGACGAAGCGCCTGCAAATCATCTCTACCCGTGACGATGCGCCGTTCGCCATCCGTCACGAGCGCGCGCCCGACGCGGCACCGCGCGAGGCGCTGCTCGACGCAGCGTTCGGTGCGGGCCGCCATGCGCGCACCTGCCAGCGGCTGCGCGAGGGCCGGCTGCCGGCCGACGGGCTTGCCTTCACCGCGATGCGGGACGGGCGGCTGATCGGCACCGTGCGGCTGTGGAATGTCGCCGCGTCCGGCGCGCCGCTGCTCATGCTCGGTCCGCTGGCGGTCGATCCCGCCTGCCGCGCGCTGGGCGTCGGCGCGGCGCTGATGACGCGTGCGCTCGCCGAGGCGCTTGCGCGCGGCCACGCCGGCGTGGTGCTGCTGGGCGATGCGCCGTACTACGCCCGCTTCGGCTTCTGCGCGGAGAAGACCGGCGCGCTGTTCCTGCCGGGACCGTTCGAGCGCGAGCGGCTGCTCGGGCGCGAGTTGCAGCCGGGTGCGTTCGAGGGCGCGCGCGGCGTGCTGGTCGCCACCGGGCGCCGGGTCCGGCACGTCCCGCTTCCGCATGCGGCATGACCGACCTGTCGCGACCGATTCCAGGCGCGGCGCCGTAGGCATCGCCGCCGCGCGGGGGCAGATTCGTGTTTTGACGTTTTTTCTTTACGCGAACCGGCCGTCGCCGGGCCGGAGCCGGCTATGACCCGGCGAAGACCGGTGCCCACTTCGCTCGAAAACGCTTTAGATTACGCTGCGAGGTGGAAGCCATGCACACGCATCACGGCCACGATCATTCCGGGCATGCGCACAGCCACGCGCCGCAGGATTTCGGCCGTGCCTTCGTGATCGGGGTCGGGCTCAACGCCGCCTTTCTGACTGCGGAGGCCGTATTCGGCTTCCTCGCCAACTCGACGGCCCTGATCGCCGATGCCGGCCACAACCTCTCCGACGTGCTCGGCCTCGTGGTGGCGTGGGTGGCGGTGGTGCTGGCGAGACGCGCGCCGACGCCGCGCCTGACCTACGGCCTGCGCAACGCCTCGATCCTCGCGGCGCTGATCAACGCCATCCTGTTGCTGCTGGCCGCCGGCGCGATCGCGCTCGAAGCGGTGCAGCGACTCGCCAACCCCGAGCCGGTCAAGAGCGTGACGGTGATCGTCGTCGCCGCCATCGGCATTCTCATCAACGGCTTCACGGCATGGCTGTTCATGAGCGGGCGCGACACCGATCTCAACATCCGCGGCGCCTATCTGCACATGGTCGCCGATGCGCTGGTGTCGGTCGGCGTCGTCATCGGCGGCGCGATCATTCTGTTCACCGGTGCCTTGTGGATCGATCCGCTGATCAGTCTCGTCATCGTCGCGGTGATCGTCTGGAGCACCTGGGGCTTGCTGCGCGAAAGCACGGCGATGTCGCTCGCTGCCGTGCCGGCGCACATCGATCCGGCCAAGGTGCGTGCGTATCTCGGCGAGCGGCCGGGCGTTGCCGCGCTGCATGACCTGCACATCTGGCCGATCAGCACCACCGAGACGGCGCTGACCGCGCATCTCGTCATGCCGGGCGGCCATCCGGGCGATGCGTTTCTGTCCGCGATCGCCGATGAGCTGAAGCATCGCTTCGGTATCGGGCACGTCACCGTGCAGATCGACATCGACGCGGCCGCTTGCGTGCTTGCCTCGGAATCGGGCGTGTGAGGCGCGCCGTGCGATAGCGTGCTGCGAGGCGTTCGCAGCGTGCGAAGCCGCGCGGATATTGACTTTCCGGCAAATATCCCTACCTTCAACACATTATGACGACCGTGCAGCGCAATTACTTGTTTCTTCGCGCAGGCCACCTTCACAAAGGAAGGTAGCCCGGGCGGACGTGCGTTTGCGCCGTCCGGGACAAAGTCAATTCTTCTCCGATCGAATAACGACCGAATAACGACAAGGTCCGGTGCGGCGCGCCGGTTCCTTACATTGCGAGACGCGTCATGATCTCGGAAGCCATTCCTCCCATCGTCATTCCCGCCGGCGACATCGGGCGCCTGCGGCGTCTGGCGCTGCGCGCCTTGAAGGATGCCGATCCGATCGCTCGCTTCCTGCTGTCGGAACTCGACCGCGCCACGGTGTTCGACACGGTGAACGTGCCGGACGACGTGGTGTGCGTCGATCACTGGGTAGGATTCCGCGAGGATGACGGCGCGGCCGTGTCCACGCGTATGCTGGCGCTGCCGGAGGATTGCATCAATGCCGACATTCATCTGTCGGTGATGTCGCCGGTCGGCGCCGCGCTGCTCGGCCTGCGTGTCGGTGCGCGGATGCCTTATCGCGACGACGACGGGGCAACGCGCGTTGCGACGGTGGAGAACCTGATGCCGCCGCCTGGTATCGCATTCTTCCGGCGCCGCCCGCCGCGCAAGGACGCATTCGGACCGCTGCCCGATCCCGATCCCGGCCCTTCGGCCGCCTGATGGCGCAACACGAGGTGGTGAAAGACATGGTGAAAGAAATGACCAATACGCTGGACATGAAACTGCCGCCCATTTCCATGAACCCGACCGATATCGAGCGGCTGCGCAAGCTCGCCGACGCGGCGGCCAACAAGTATCCGGAGACATCGGATTTTCTTGCGCGCGAGATCGAGCGCGCGGCGGTCCTGCCGGAAGCGACGCCGTGCGTCGGGCTGGTGACGATGGATTCCAACGTTACCTTCCGCGACGACGTTAGCGGCCAGACGCGCAGCGTCCAGCTCGTCTATCCGGAGGACGCCAACGTCGACGCCGGCAAGATCTCGATTCTGACCCCGATCGGCGCGGCCCTGATCGGCCTGTCCGAGGGGCAGACCATCGAGTTCCAGACCCCGACCGGCGGCTGGCGCGCCTTGACCGTGCTCACGGTCAAGCCGCAGGCGATCTGATCGTGCGGGCGCAAGCCGCGCCGGGCGTTCGTCCGTCGCGGTGCTTTGCGCTTCTCGCCCTCCCGTGCCGGAAAATTGTCTAACGCCTGTCATCGCATTTTGATGTAAGCAAACAACCACGGTCGCGGCGGCATCGCCCGATGTCGTCTCCGCGCCGTGGTTTGCCGTGCCTCTTGTGCTGCGTCTCTTGTCTTGCGTCACGTCTCTCGCCATCCTTTTTGTCTGCCTTTACGGAGTTTGTCTGAATGGTCGCTTCTCCCGTCCATGCGCGAATTGACGGCCCGCTGGTCATGATCGGGTTCGGCTCGATCGGCAAAGGGCTTTTACCCTTGATCGAGCGTCACTTCGCCTTCGACAGGTCGCGTTTCGTCATCATCGATCCGCATGCCGACGATACGCTCGCCAAAAAGCACGGCGTGCGCTTTATCAGGGAGGCGATCACCAAGGATAATTACGTTAAGGTGCTGAAGCCGCTGTTGACCGAAGGCAGCGGGCAGGGCTTTTGCGTCAACGTCTCCGTCGATACCTCGTCGGTGGCACTGATGGAATTGTGCCGCAGCATCGATGTGCTCTATATCGATACCGTGGTCGAGCCGTGGCTCGGCTTCTATTTCGACAAGGATGCCGGGCCGGAAGCGCGCACCAACTACGCGCTGCGCGAGACGCTGCTTGCCGCCAAGCGCGCCAATCCCGGCGGCACCACGGCGGTGTCCACCTGCGGCGCCAATCCCGGCATGGTGTCGTGGTTCGTCAAGCAGGCGCTGGTCGATCTCGCGCGCGATCTCAAGATCGAGGTCAAGACCCCCGCCGCCCGCGAGGACTGGGGGCGGCTGGCACAGCGGCTCGGCATCAAGGGCATCCATATCGCCGAGCGCGATACGCAGCGCTCGAAGAAGCCGAAGCCGATGAACGTCTTCGTCAACACCTGGTCGGTCGAAGGGTTCGTCTCCGAGAGCCTGCAGCCGTCGGAGCTTGGCTGGGGTACGCACGAAAAGTGGATGCCGGACAATGCCCGCACCCACGCCTCGGGGTGTGGGGCGGCGATCTATCTGTTGCAGCCGGGCGGCAACACGCGCGTGCGTTCGTGGTGTCCGACGCCGGGGCCGCAATACGGCTTTCTCGTCACGCACAACGAGGCGATCTCGATCGCCGACTATCTCACCGTGCGCGACGGCGACAAGGTGGTGTACCGGCCGACCTGTCACTACGCCTACCATCCCGCCAACGACGCGGTGCTGTCGGCGCACGAGATGTTCGGCAATGGCGGCACTATGCAGCCGTCGTGGCACATCCTTGACGAGAACGAGATCGAGGACGGGATCGATGAGCTCGGCGTGCTGCTCTACGGCCACGCCAAAAATGCCTACTGGTACGGCTCGCAGCTCTCCATCGAGGAGACGCGGCGCATCGCACCCTATCAGAACGCCACGGGTCTTCAGGTCACGTCCGCAGTGATGGCCGGCATGGTGTGGGCGCTGGAAAATCCCCGCGCCGGCATCGTCGAGGCCGACGAGATCGATTTCCGTCGCTGTCTCGAGGTGCAGTCGCCGTATCTCGGCCCGCTCAAGGGCTACTACACCGACTGGACGCCGCTCGCCGGCCGCCCCGGCTTGTTCGAGGAAGACATCGACACCGACGATCCGTGGCAGTTCCGCAATGTTCTGGTGCGGTAATTTTCGTTATGGCCGGACACAGCCGTTCGCAGGATGGCGTCGCTTCGCTCGCGTGTGAACCGGCAATCTATCTCACTTCGTCATGCGCGGGCTTGTCCCGCGCATCCACGTCTTAGTGCCTGCTCAAAGAAGACGTGGATGGCCGGGCCAAGTCCGGCCATGACGACGTAAGGTGTGTCCGTCAGACTATGAAATGCCCCAGGTTTTGCGCTGCCTTACTTCGTCGTCGTGCTGGCCTCGCTCGTCGCCGCGATCCCGGCGGCGATGGGGCGCACCGGATCGCCTTCGCGCAGCAGCGCGCCGGCACGGGCGACGACGACGTCGCCTTCGCTCAAGCCCTCGCGAATCTCGACCTGTCCGCCCGACATCAGCCCGGTCTCGACGCGGCGCGTCTCCACCCGGTCGCGCCGCACCACCTGCACCACCGTGGCGCCGTCGCCATACAGTACCGCGGTCAGCGGCACGGAGATGCCGCAGCTTTCGCCGGTCTTGATGGTCGCCTGCGCCGCGGCGTTGGCGAGCAGGCGCCGCGACGTGTCCACGGAAATGAAGACGCGGCCGAGCTGCGTGTTCGGCTCGATCGAGGTCGCGACCTGCTTGACCTTGCCCTTGACCTCGCCGGTGCCGGCGACGCGCACGGCCGCGGCCTGATCGGTCTTGAGCCGCCGCATGCCGGCGGCATCGGCCTGCGCCGCCAGATCGAACTCACCGTCGGCGATCACCTTGAACAGCGGATCGGCCTGCCGCGATGCCGTCATGCCGATCAGCGCGGTGGAGGCGCTGACGATGCCGGCGACGGGCGCGGCGAGCGTCACCGCGGCGCCATCGGGCGCGGTGAGCCGGGCCAGCGCCTGGCCGGCGGTGACGAGATCGCCGGGATCGACCAGCACCTCGGCGATCTTAAGCCCGTCGCGCGGCGGGCCGACCGGCACCTCGCTGCGCGGGATCAGCACGCCGGCCACCTCCACGGTGGCGGCGAAGCAGGCTTTCGTCGCCCGCAACACCGTGACCGCCGCGCCTTTGGCGGCGTCCCGCGCGCCGGCCGGCAGCGGCGCCAGCAGCGCGGCGGCGGCGAGGGCCATCATTGCGAGGCGGGTAGGGAATGGAGGCGCGGCGCGCTGGGGCATCGGCGGTCCTGTCGGCAAGGTGCTGCGGGCGGGAGACGCCGGCGCCGCTGGTGAGACGCCGTCCCCATCACGAAGGTTCAGTATACCATAGCGTTTTCGAGCGAAGTGGATACCTGCTTTGAGGCGGCACGATCTGCCGGCGCTCAGGCGGGATCGCGGCTGCTGCCGGGGTGCGATGGCGGCGCCCCGGCGGCCGTCGCCTCGGTGCCGCCGCGCCAGCGCAGCACCTCCATGGCTGGCACCGGGCGATGAAAGCCCTTGAGCTCGAGGTCGGCGATCGGCCGCGCCTCGACCCACGCCTCGACCATGCCGTAGACCCGCTGGCTGACGACGATCTGCCCGGCCCTGGCCTCGTCGCACAGCCGCGAGGCGAGGTTGGTGACGCTGCCGACGGCGGCGTATTCGAGCCGGCGGTCGAAGCCGATCTGGCCGAGCGTGGCGTAGCCGAGCGCGATGCCGATGCCGAAGCCGAGCGCGTGCCCGCGGTTGCGCCATTTTTCGGTCATGACGTCCATGGCGTCGCGCATCTCCACCGCCATGCGCACCGCGCGCGCGACGTGATCGGGCAACTTGAGGGGAGCGTTGAACAGGATCATCACGCCGTCGCCGGCGTAGCGGTCGAGCGTGCCCTCGTAGCGGAAGATCAGTTCGCCGAGCGTCTTGTGATATTCGCGCAGGATGGTCATCACCTCTTCCGGCTCGGTACTCTCGGTGAAGGCGGTGAAGCCGCGCAGGTCGCAAAACACCACCGTCACCTCGCGGCGGTGGCTGGCCAGCAGCGCCTCGTGGCCGTCGGAGGAAGCGATGAGCTGCGCCACCTGCGGGGCGAGAAAACGCTCGAGCCGGCGGATGCGCTCGATTTCGCCGAGCTGGCGCGCGACGCGCTGTTCCAGCGACCTGTTCCAGTCGCGCAACTGTTCGGTCTGCTCCTGCAGCTTGTCGGCCTGCGACTTGACGGTGGCGTGCGCGCTGGCCAGTTCGCGGCCCTTGCGGTCGACCTCGTGAAACAGCCGCGCGTTGCGCATCGCCACTACCGCCTGGTGCGCGAAGGTGCGCATCAGGCCGACGACGCTTGCGGCGAAAGCGCCGCTGCGCTTGCGCATCACCACCAGCGCGCCGAGCACGCCCGTGGTGTCGGCAAGCGGCACCACCAGCACGGAGTGGAAGCCGGCCTGAAGCGCCGGTTGCTTCAGCGGCTGGTCGGGGAGCGTCGTCAGGTCGGCGACGGCGATCGGTTCGCGGCGCGCCGCCGCCTCGTGCAAAATGCTTGCCGGCTGATCGACCACGAGATGGTCGCGCGTGCCGTGCGCGGGCCCGGCCCCTTTGGCCTCGATCAGGTCGAAACGGCCGGCCGCCGCATCGAAACCATAGATCAGCACGGTGTCGGCGCCGGTGATGGCGAGCGCGCGCTCGGCGACGGTGGCCAGCACCGCGGCGAGGTCGAGGGAGGACGCAACCGCGCGGCCGACCTCCTCCAGCACCTTCAGTTCGTTGACCGACCGGGCGAGGTCGCGGGTGCGCTCGTCTACCTTGGCTTCGAGGCGCGAATAGGATTCGTGAAGCTGCCCGGCCATGCCGTTGAACTGCTGCGCCAGCTCTTCCAGTTCGTCGCCGGTCTCGACCGCGATGCGATGGGCGAAGTCGCCGGAGCCGAAACGGTTGGCGCCGGCCCGCAGCGCGCGGATCGGCACCAGCATGCGCCTGGCGAGGAGGGTGCCGGCGATGGTGGCGACCGCGAGCCCGAGCACGACCAGCAGCGCGGCGCGCCACAACAGGTCGCCGATCGGCTTGAGCGCCTCGGTGCGCGGCTGCTCGAACACCACCGACCAGCCGAGTTCGGGCAGCGCCCGGCCTGCGCTCAGCACCGCCTTGCCGTTTTGCAGGCGGCCCTCCGCCAGCGGTCCCGCGCCCGCGATCAGCGCGGCGATCTGCGGCAGGGCAGACAGGTCCGCGCCGGGACGGGCGGCCCGCTCGGAGCTGGCCAGCAATATCCCCTTATGATCGACGACGAGGGCATGACCGACCTTGCCGCCCTGCGCATCGGTGACGAGGTTGGTCAGGAACGACAGATCGATCCCGGCCACCGTCACGCCGGCGTTGCGGCCGGAATGCGCCACCGCGATCGCCATGCGGGGGTCGCCGTCGCGCACCTCCGCCGGCGAGTACCAGACGCCCTTTGCGACCGCCTGGGTGAAGCGCGGGTCGCGGGCATGGTCGGCATGGCCGCCGGCCACCGTCTCGCGCCGCGACAGCCGCATCTGCTCGCGGCCGTCGCCGTCGAGATAGGCGAGGTCGGCGACGGCGGATTGCTGGCGCAGCAACAGCGCATAGTCGGCGCGGCGCTGATCGAGGGTGGTGACGCTTGCCCGCGTCACCCAGCTGATCTGCCGCTCCAGTTCGCCGATGGCCTGATCGATGCGGCGCGCGGTGGCGTCGGCTTTCTCGGCCATGGCGGCGACGAGATTGGCCTTGGTCTGCTGGTAGATGATCCAGGTCTCGATGGCGCCGTTGACCGCCAGCACGAACAAGACAAGCCCGACCAGCGCCAACACATACTTGCCGAACAGGCCGCCGCGCCGCATCCAGGCTGTGTCGTTCGCCGCCATTCCTGCCCCTTCCGACGATCCCTGCGCCTGTCGCGCCCGGCCGCGGCCCTTTTTATCTTGGATCGCGGGCGGGGGCATCGCTTTTGCGATGGTGCAACCGCGCCGGCTGGGGGAAACCGGGCGACTTTTGCAGCGGGACCTGCGCAGACCAGCGGCGGAGCCGTATAATCTACGTGATGGGTTACTCACGGCGGAATTCTGGGGGAAGACGATGAGCAGGCAGGCCGAGTTCGCGGTCATCCTCAAGATGAATCCGATGTTCGCCGATCTCGGTGCGGAGGCGATCGGGCGCATCGCCGCGCTGTGCCACACGCAGCAGCTTGGCGAGGGCGAGGTGCTGTTCCAGAAGGGAGACGACGGCGGCGCGCTTTACGGCATCCGTCGCGGCCGTATCCGCATCGAGACCGGGGCTGCCGACGGCACCCGGCTGACCCTGAATTTTCTAGGGGCCGGCGATCTGTTCGGCGAGGTCGCGGTGCTCGACGGCGAGCCGCGCACGGCGGACGCCACCGCCACTGAACCGACCGAACTGTTCGTGCTGCGGCGCGAGGACTTTCTCGGCTTTCTGGAGCGCGAGCCGCGCGTCGCCATCAAGCTGATCGGGCTGTTGTGCCAGCGCATCCGCTGGATGAGCGAGCGCATGGAGGAATCCGTGCTGCAACCCTTGCCGGTGCGGCTGGCGCGGCGGCTCTGCGCGCTCGCCTCCGATTTCGGCGCCGAAGTGCACATCTCGCAGGAGCAACTCGGCATCTTCGTGGGCGCGGCCCGCGAGAGCGTCAACCGCCAGCTTCAGCAGTGGCGCAAGGACGGCGTGGTCGATCTGCAACGCGGCCGCATTCTGCTCCTGAAGATGAATACGCTGGCCGCGGTGGCGCGCGGCGGATAGCGCATGATCCCGAAAAGCCTGCCCTCGGGCTCCACCCGAGGGTGGGAACCGGTTTTCGGACAAGATCATGCTCGAATAAACAGGCTCCGGCGCCGGCTTACGGCCTCTCCGTCGCCGGCGCGGCGGCGGGGGCGGGCGGCAGCCCTTCCGCCGGCGGCGGCGCGTCGTCGCTGTTGGCGCCGATAACGCGGCGGCTGACGCGCCAGATGAACTGGCCGATGTCGTCCATCAGCATGAACATCGCCGGCACGAACACCAAGGACAGCGCGGTCGAGAACACCAGCCCGCCGATCACCGCCAGCGCCATCGGCGAACGGAACTCGCCGCCGGCGCCGAACGCCAGTGCGCTCGGCACCATGCCGGCCGCCATGGCGATGGTGGTCATGACGATCGGCCGCGCGCGCTTCTTGCCGGCGTCGATCATCGCTTCGTCGCGCGGTTTGCCCTCGCGGATCGATTCGATGGCGAACTCCACCAGCATGATGGCGTTCTTGGTGACGATGCCCATCAGCATCAGGATGCCGATCCACACCGGGGTGGTGAGCTGCTTGCCGGTGATCAGCAGCGCGCCGATGGCGCCGCCGATCGACAACGGCAGCGAGAACAGGATGGTGATCGGTTGCAGGAAGGTGCCGAACAGCAGCACCAGCACCGCATAGACCATCATCAGCCCGCCGGTGATGGCAGTGGCAAAGCCCTCGGACAGTTCGTTGAGGCTTTCGGCATCGCCCGACTGGTTGACGCTGACGCCGCGCGGCAGGGTCTTCATCACCGGCAGGTCGTAGATCTGCCTCAGCGCATCGCCGAGCGCCGCGGTGCCGACCAGATCGGCGGCGACGGTCGCCTGCCGCTCGCGGTCGTAGCGGTTGATGCTGGTCGGCCCCTGGTCGAGCCGGATATCGGCGACGACCGACAACGGCACCGTGCCGCGGCCGCCGCCGAACGGCACCTGCAGCCGTTCCAGCGTTTGCAGGTTGGCGCGCGCGGCATCGTCGAGCTGCACGCGGATCGGCACCTGGCGGTCGCCGGCATCGAACTTCGCCAGCGCCGGGCCGACGTCGCCGATGGTGGCGACGCGGACCGTCTCCGACAGCCCTTCGGTGGAGACGCCGAGCCGCGCGGCGAGGTCGGCGCGCGGCCGCACGCGCAGTTCGGGCCGCTCCAGCGCCGTCTCGGCGATCACGTTGGCGATCTCCGGGATGCGCTTCATCTGCGTCGCAAGCTCGCTTGCGACGTTGTTGACGATTGCCGAATCGTTGCCGGTGACGACCAGCGAGATGGCGCGCAGGCCGTTCTCGTCGAGGAACCAGTAGCGGATGTCCGGCACGTTCTCCAGTTCGCGGCTGATCGACAGCTCAAGGTCGCGCTGGGTGACGGAGCGCTCGCCCTTCGGGGTGTAGTTGATGATCAGCGCCGCGCGCCGTACCTCCTGCGTGCCGGGTGGCACCCGCCCGCCATCGACAAAGATGCTTTCGATCTCCGGCCGCTTGCGTAAGCGCCGGGTGATCTCCTCCGTCACTTTCTCGGTCTGGGCGAGTTGCGTGCCGGGCGGCAGTTCGAGCGCCAGCAGCGAGCGCGCGGTGTCCTGCGCCGGCAGAAAGCCCTGCGGCAGCAGGAAGATCGAGGCGATCGACAGCGCGAACACGAACAGCCCGGCGAGCACCGTCAGGAGATAATGCCGGACCGACCAGGTGACGAGCCTGGTGTAGGCATCGAGCACGCGGCCCGGCGGCTTCTCCACATGGGCGTGCGGCTTCATAAAATAGGCCGCGAGCACCGGCGTGACGAAGCGCGCCGCCAGCAGCGAGAAGAACACCTGCACCGAAACGGTGATGCCGAACTGTTTGAAGAACTGCCCGGCGATGCCGGACATGAAGCTTGCGGGGGCGAAGATCGCGATGATGGTCAGGCTGATGGCGATCACCGCGAGCCCGATCTCGTCGGCGGCCTCCAGCGCCGCGCGGTACGGCGATTTGCCCATGCGCATGTGGCGCACGATGTTCTCGATCTCGACGATGGCGTCATCGACCAGAATGCCGGTTGACAGCGTGATGGCGAGGAAGCTCACGAGGTTGAGCGAGAAGCCCAGCATGTCCATCGCCCAGAACGCCGGGAAGATCGACAGGGGCAGCGAGATTGCCGCGATCACCGTGGCGCGCAGGTCGCGCAGGAACAGGAACACGACGATGACCGCGAGCATCGCGCCCTCGAACAAAGTCGAGATGGCGGCCTCGTAATTGCCCTTGGTGAACTCCACCGAGGTGTCGATCAGCTTCAGATCGACGTCGGGATGGGCCTTCTTCAGCGCCTCGATGCGCTTCTCGATGGCTTCGGCCACCACCACGTCGCTCGCGCCCTTGGCGCGCTTGACGCCGAGCGCCACCACCGGCTCGCCGTTGAAGCGCGCGAAGGTGCGGCGGTCGGCGATGGTGTCGGTGACGGTGCCGAGGTCGTCGAGCCGCACCTCGCCGCCGGCCGGCAGCGCGATCATGGTGCCGGCCAGCTCGTTGAGCGTGCGGGCGCCGGCGAGCGTGCGGATCGCCTGATCGTTGTGGCCGATCTCGGCGCGGCCGCCGGCGACATCGACGTTGGTGCCGCGCAGGCGGCGGCTGACGTCGAGGGCGGTCAGCCCGACGGCCTGCAACCGGTCGGGATCGAGGGACACGAGGATTTCACGCTCGACGCCGCCGATGCGCTCGACCTGCGCCACCCCGCGCACGCCCTGCAGCGCGCGCTTGACCACGTCGTCCACGAACCACGACAACTGCTCGGGCGTCTTGCCCGGTGCGATGGCGGCATAGGTGACGATCGGCAGGCCGATGACATCGACGCGCTGGATCAAGGGCTCGTTGACGTTCTGCGGCAGGTTGGCGCGCACCCGCGTCACCGCGTCCTTGACGTCGTTGAGCGCCCGGTCGGTGTTGGTCTCCAGGCTGAACATGATCGTCGTCACCGACAGCCCGTCGGTGATCGAGGAGGCGATGTGGCGCACGCCCTCGACGCCGGACACGCCGTCTTCGATGGTCTTGGTGACCTGCGTTTCCAGTTCGGCCGGAGCGGCGCCGAACTGTGCCACCGCGACCGACACCACCGGAATGTCGGCGGCCGGCAGCCGCGTCACCGCCAGCCTGGTGAAACTGGTCCAGCCCAGCACCAGCAGGATGATGGAGAACAGGACCGAGGGCAGCGGATGGCGGATCGACCAGGCGGAGATATTCATGAATGGCTCACCGGGCTTGCGGCTGATCGCGGTCGTCGGCGGCGATCGCCTTGACGCGGTCGCCGTCATGCAGCGAGGTGCCGGCGTTGGCGGCGACCATCTCGCCTTCGTTGACGCCGGCGAGAATCTCGATGCTGGTATCGGACACGAGGCCGGTCTGCACGCGCCGGGTTTCGACGATGCCGTCCTTGACTACCTGCACGCTCTGGTGATCGATCGCCGCGCGCGGCACCGCGACGCCGCAGCTTCGCCGCGCGGCGATGGTGGCACGGGCGAACTGGCCGATACGCATGCCGGGGGGATTCGGCAGCGACAGCCGAACGTGGCCGAGCTGGGTGCGCGGATCGATCTCGGCTGCCACCTGCCGCACCTGGCCGGAGATTTCGATGTCGTCGGCCAGCGTGACGCGGGCACTCGCGCCCTTGTTGAGCTTCAACAGATGCAGGCTCGGTACTTCGGCGTCGAGCTCGAGCTCGTTGTTGACGGCGATGCGGAACAGTGGCCCGGCCTGCGGCGAGGCCGGTGCGCCCTCGCGGGTGCGCACCTCGGTCACGAGCCCGGCCGCCGGCGCCTTGAGGGTGGCGGCGGGTTGCGTCGCGCCCGCCGGAATGAGGCGCGCGAGATCCTGGTCGGCCTTGACGATGTCGCCTTCCTTGACGAGCACCTGGGCGACGCGCGCGCCCTCGCTATCGACGCCCGCGACCGCCACCCGGCGCGGGGTGACGAAGCCGGTGACGCGCACGAGATCGGAGAAGCAGGCATTGGTCGCTTTGGCGACGATCACCGTCGCGCCGGCGGCCTCAGTGGTCTGGGCGTGGGCCATGCCGCTGGTCAGGACCAGCGCTGCCGCCGCGAACGGGGAAAGGAAGATTGCCGGTCTCATGAACCTCTCGATGCGCCGCAGGGGGGCTGAACGATTTGCGTCACTGCACGCCGTAGCCGGCAAATTCCTTGACGATATTCGGATCCATCGCCTTGGCGTTGGCGATGTCGCGCCGGCCGTCGTCAGCCGCGCCGCTGCGGGTGCGCGCGATGCCGCGCCCGTAGAGCGAGGAGGTGAGCCGCGGGTTGACCTTGAGCGCGGCGTCGAAGTCGGCGATCGCCTCTTTGGTCTTGCCGTTCTTGAGATGGACGAGGCCGCGGCTGTCGAGTGCATCGACGAAGCCGGGCCTGAGCTTGAGCGCCTCGTTGCAGTCCTTCAGCGCCGCCGCGAGGTCGCCGGTCACGGCGCGGGTCCAGCAGCGGTTATTGAAGGCTTCGACGTCGCGCGGGTTGAGGCGAAGCGCCTCGTTGAAATCCTTGATGGCGAGCTGGTAGGCGCCCTTGCTGGCGTAGACCTGGCCGCGGCGATACCAGGAATCCTGATCTTTCGGATTGGCGTTGAGCTTGTCGGTCAGCGCCTTGATGGTCGGATCGCCGGCGAGGGCGGCAGCGCTCGGCTCCTCGCGGTGAGACTCGGCGGGCGTAGGCTCCTGCGCCGGCGGCAGCGCGGCCACTTGCGGCTTGGCGGCCTCCGCGGCGGGCTTCGGCGCTTCCGTGACAGGCTCCTGTTTACGCGGCTCGGCCGGCTTGGCCGCTGCGACGACGGCAGGCGGTGCGGGTTCGGCCGGCTTCGGCGGCTCTTCCTTAGCCGGAGCCGGTGCCTGGGAGACTTCGGCGGGTGCAGGCTTTGCCGTCTCGACCGGCGCTGCCGCCGCCACCGGCGCCGTTATGGCCGGCGCCGAGGTGCTGAAGGCAAACTCCTCCGCCAGCGACGACGACAACCACGGCACCTGCTCGCCGCGCGAGGCGCGGGTGACGCCGACGCGGGTGCGGTTCAGCGTGTCCTCGGCGGACAGCCCCGGCACCCGGATTTCCTTGAGCAGTTCGCTGACGAACAGGCTGCCGTCGGCGCCGGCGTCGCTGACCACCGAACTCAGCGCCGCCGAATACATCACCAGCGTGCCGCTCGGCGCGATCACCGGGGCAAGCCCGGCCGAGAAGCTGCGGAAGCGGCGCTCGAACGGATTGCGGCGCGAGGCATCGAGCAGCGCGATCTTGACGCCGGCGCCGCGCGCATTGATCTCGCCCAGAATGGCTTCGAGGCTCAGGCCGTCGCGGCGCACGTCGGCCTCGCTCCAGATCTGGGCATCGACCGGGATCAGATAACTCTGCCGGTTCGACTGGATGCCGAAGCCGCTGAAGAATAGCAGCACCGCGGAATCCGTCTTTGTCTTGCCGTAAAGACGGTCGATGGCGCGGCGCATCGCCTGCCCGGTCAGGTTTTCGCCGACCTCGACCTCGAAGCCGGCGCGCTTGAGTTCTTCCGCCACGGCGCGGGCGTCGTTGAGCGGCTCCTTGAGCGGCGTCTCGCTGTCGGGATATTTCGCATTGCCGATCACCAGCGCGATCCGGTTGGCGGCGGCGTGCGCCGCCGGTGCCCCGGCGAACAGTGCAGCGAGCAGCAGCATGACGATACGGAAAGGCGCGGGGCTGTGCATGCGAACGCGGGTCCGGGTGAGAAGCGCTTGGCTCTGTCGAAGGAAGGCGCCGACACTAGCGCGGCGCTCGGGCATTATCAAAGATGTCTGGCAACGCGGCTGATGCGGCATGGTCAGAAGCCGATGCCAAGCATCAGCATGACCAGCCGGCCGCACCACAAGCCGGTGCACGCAGCCGACGGCGCGCCGGCATAGCGGACCGGAGTGAGGACGGGTGAAGCGGTGCCGCGCTCGGCGACATGGCTCGCGGCTTGGCTCGCGGTGCGGGCGCGGGCCGCGCGGGCCGGGGTCGCGCGTGGCGCCGGCACGGGCGCCGCAACATTTTGTGTTGCCGCGGTCGCTGCCGCGCTCGTGATCGTGCCCTCGCTGGCCGCGGCGGGGCCGGCAAGCGCCACCGCCGCGCTGAGCGCGGCTGCAAGGTAAAGCGGGGAAAGCCGTGCTGCGGTCATGGGCGATGCCTTTCCTGATCCTTCCGGGCGGCGTGTCAGAAGCCCACGCCGATCATGGCGGGGCCTGCGCGATACGATGAGGCCGGGCGCGATGCTTCCTGCCGGGCGCGTGGCGCGGGCTCACGCTGGCGGCTGGTCTTGGTGCGCTCGGGGCGGCGGGTGGACTTGCTCGCCGTCGTCTTGTCGTCCCGCTTGCCGTCACGTTTGTCTTGCGCGGTGGCCGGCGGCTGCGGCTTGGTCTCGGCGACGCAGATATCGCCCTTGACCACTTCGCCGGCCTTGCATTCAAGCGGGCAGACACGACCCGTCTGCTGGCCAAGCTCCTTCACCAGGTCCTCGGTGATGGCGATATCGCCCTTGCTGCGGCCCTTGTCGGACGGGCTTTTGGCGGCCTGGTAGCGGCCGAACGCCGCCCTGGTGGCGGGGCCGAGCTGGCCGTCGGCCTTGCCGGCAAAGCAGCCGATGCGGCCGAGCGCGACTTGCGCCGCCGTGACCAGGCGCCTGGCGACCTCGTCCTCGAAGGTCTTGAGCGTGCTTGCGATCTGCGGCTGCAGACGCTCGCAGGTCGCCTCCTTGGCGAAGGCCTTGACGTTTTCGAGCCCCTTGCCCTCGCTGCCCTTGGCGATGAGCTCCTTGAAGCGGCTTTCTTCGGCCTTGCAGGCCTCTTCCTTCTGCTTCGCAAGCTCGGCCTTGCGGCGCTCTTCTTCCGCCTTCTGCCGCTCCAGCTCGGCCCGACGCGCGGCACGCTCGCTCTCGGTCTTCTGGCGTGCGGCTTCCGTCGCCTTCTTGGCGGCGGCGAGCTCTTCAGCCTTGCGCTGGGCTTCCTCGGCCCTGCGTTTAGCCTCGGCCGCCTTGCGCTCGGCTTCCGCTGCGCGGGCCTGCTGTGCGGCTTCCTCGGCCTTGGCGCGGCGCTCGTCCTCTTCGCGCTTCTTCGCGGCCGCCAGCTCCGCTTTCTTGCGCTCGGCCGCGAGGCGCGCCTGCTCGGCGGCGAGCCGTGCCGCTTCGCGCTCGGCGCGTTGTTTTTCCTCACGCTCGGCGGCGGCGCGCTGCAACACCTCGAGGCGGCTCTGCGCCTGCAACGCCAGCGGCGAATCCGGGTAACGCTTGATGAACCGCTTCAGGGCTGCCTGGTCGGTTGAATCCTTCAGCCTGTCGAATTCGAGCCGCTCGCGCGACGACGGCTCGTGGACCGGTGCGGGCGTATCCTGCGGCAGCGCCGCCACGGCGACGTTGCCGGTATCGCCGCCGGCGTCGGTCGCGGTCGTCGCCTTGCTGGTCAGGCTGGCGAGCTGCGCCCGCGCCAGATCGGCATAGAAGCCGGTCTTGTAGGTGTTGATGAACACCTCCCAGGCGCGCGGCGAGTTGATCTTGGCGACCAGCTCGAAGTCGGCCTTGACGTCGGCCGCCTCCGGCTCCTTCTCGACCACCGGTGGCGGCACCAGCGAGATGTTGCCGCCGCCGAGCGAACCGTACACGAACGGCTCCTGCCGGGCGCCGGTCAGCTTCATCACCTCGTCGCGCACCCGGCCGAAGGCAAGGCGGATGTCGAGGCCGGGCACGGTCAGGTTCTTCAGGAGCGCGGTGGTGAACGGGCTGTGGTTGCCGTCGCCGTCATCGGCGGTCGATCCGGCCTTCGCGGCATAGGCGATCAGGGTATCGGTCGAGGTCGGCTCGACCTTGCCGAGGCCGGACGAAATCGCGCGCAGGGCGGCGCGGCGTTCGCGGCGCATCTTCACGGTGAACGGATTGTCGCGGCAGGCATCGAGGATGATGACGCGCAGCTTCTTCGCGCCGTCCGCCGACAGCACCATGCGCTCGAGCCGGATCGCTTCGTCCTCGGCGTCGCGGTCGCTGCTGAGCCGCGCATCGACCGGGATCAGGAAGTTGTTGCCGTTCACCTCGATGCCGTGGCCGGCATAGTAGATCACCGCGATGTCGGCCTGATCGGCGTCGGTCTCGAATTTGCGGATGGCCCGTTTGAAGTCGAGATTGCCGAGGTCGAGGAGCACATCGACGGAATCGAAGCCGGCGTCCTTGAACATCTGGCCGACGGCCTTGGCGTCGCGTGCGGGGTTGGGAAGCTGTGGCACCGTCTGATAGCTGGAGTTGCCGACCACCAGTGCGATGCGCTTGTCGGCCCATGCCGCGTCGGAGGACAGCGCCATGATGATGGCTCCTCCGATCATCGCCGCGATGAGACCGAGACGCTTGAGCATTGCGGTGCCGCGCACGCCGACCGTGCGCTGTTCCCCTGTTTGAGCTTGAGCGCGATCGAAGCGGCTCGATCGCCATCCGGCCGGCACAACCCGGCCATCGCCTCCCTGCTTGCCCTGTCCGCTCGCGGCGGAACGAGCCCCGCGAGCGTTTGTCCAGATTTATCGGCTTTGGCGCGGCCGATCAATCGCCGCGCCGATCACAGGGATGGTCGTTACGTCAGCGGGCAGCCTGTTCCTTGGCCGCCATGTTGATGATCTCCACCCTGCGGTTTTCCGCCGCATCGGGTTGGGCCTTGTTCTTCAGCCGGGATTCCCCGTAGCCGGCCGCCACAAGGTTCTCCGCGGGGATCTTGTAGCGCTCGATCAGGAAGCGCTTCACGGTCTCGGCCCGGCGCTCGGACAGCGACTGATTGTAGGCGTCGCTGCCCTTGGCGTCGGTATGGCCGCCAAGCATGATCACGGAGCCGACCAGCTCGGGGCTGGTCAGCGCCTGCCCGAGGTTGTTGAGCTGCGGTTCGGCCTTGGCGGAGAGTTCGGCCGAATCGAAGTCGAAATAAATCTGCAGATCGATGCTCGGCCGTTTGCCGGCGATCTCGGCCATCTGCGCCCGGTCGCCGCTCGACAGAGAGCGGGTGCGCCGGATGCGGTTCAGGGTGGCGAGGTCGTCGGCCGAGAGCGATGGCCGCTCCTGAACGCTCAGGCTGCGGGTTTTTGGAGCTTTGAGGCCGTCGACGATCTGCCGCGCCGATAGTTCGCCGGCGGGGACCGGATCCATGGTCCCGAAGGTGAAGGCGCCGGCCAGCAGCGCCAGTCCGAGCGTCGTTGAAAAGGGGAATCGCCGCGTCATGTGAGGTCTCCATCTGCTCGAGGGCCGGCGGTGAGGTCCTGCCGGCTTGTCGCGGTCATCATGGTCCAGGCAATGCCCGCCGGACTGTGCGGCGGATCACACATTCTCCCGATAAGTGACGAATCCGGCAAGACAGGTTCAACCCATCGATAGCCGCTGCCAGTGGGGACGACAGGATTATAATACCGCTCTCCCCTGGAATAGGGGGGTCAAAAATGTGGCCTCTCGACCACAGCAGCGGAGAAAGTGTGGCAGAAACGCCGCGGGAGTGCGGTCATGCGCTTTCCGGGGGCCTCGACTCCGCGTTATGCTCTGCCTGTATCAATATTTGTACAGGCCGGTGTGAACGCCGGCAGCCGGGGGTTTGTCTATGAACGGTGTCATCCGCGCGTCCGTCACTGGAAATGGCGCTCTTGGTCGCCGCATCGTGGCCGGTGCCGCGTTCGTCTTCGCGCTGTCGGCATCGTCGGGGGCGATCGCGGCCTGCACGGGGACCGCGGGTGGATTGGACCAGTTCCTGCCCTTCGCATCCGGTGGTGCTGTCAACTCGCTGGTCTCGGCCATCAATGCCTCCAACACGGCGTTTCTCACCCAGTCCACCGCTTTTGTCGGCGCGCCCGCCAATCCGGCGCCCGATCAGGAAGGCGGCGGCGTGTGGGTGCGCGGCATTGGCGGTGAAGTCACCACCAAGAACACGACGACGACGAGCAACCTCTCCCTCGGAGTCGGCGGCCCCGCGGTTCCGTTGCCGGGCACGGTTACCTGCGATAACAGTTCGCGACTGAGCTTCTCGGGCGTCCAGATCGGCACCGATACCGCGCGCCTCAACTGGAACGGCTGGAATGTCCATGTCGGCACCACCATCGGTTATCTGGGCGCCAAGGCGAGGGATCGGTCGACGCCCGGCGCTCTCAATCCGATGGGCGGCACGTTCGAGGATTCGTTGCAGGTTCCGTTTGTCGGTGTTTACGCCGCAGCGACCCGCGGCGGATTTTTCATCGATGGACAGGTTCGCTTCGATTACTATCAGAACACCCTGAACGATCCCATCGTCAGCGGTATCTTCAACCAGAAGCTTGATGCGCGCGGCCTCTCGTTTGCCGGCAACATCGGGTACCATCATCAGCTTGGCAATAACTGGTTTATCGAACCGTCGGCGGGCATTGTCGTATCGCGTGTCGAGGTCGATCCGCTCAACATCACCGGAACGGCAATCCTGCCACCACCGGCCACGGGGATTTATCTCCCCGGCAGGCTGCAGGTTGACGACATTCACAGCACGCTCGGCCGTCTGAGCCTCCGGGCCGGCACGACCGTGGTATCCGGCAATGTGGCCTGGCAGCCGTTCGTGACCGCGAGCGTCTACCACGAGTTCGAAGGTGGCGTGACTGCACGCTTCTCGAACTATATCGCTGGCTTTGATATTTCCGGCGACGTTTCCACCACGTCTATCGGTACTTATGGGCAGTTTGGTCTCGGTGTCGCGGCGCAGGTGTTGAACACCGGCTGGCTTGGATATCTGCGTGCCGACTACCGGACCGGATCACGCATCGAAGGGTATAGCCTGAACGGTGGACTTCGTTATCAGTTCAGCCCCGAGCAGATTGCCGGCGGGTCGCTGTTTACCAAGGCTCCGGCGATGGCTGCCGCCGCGCCCTATAACTGGACCGGTTTCTATATCGGTGCCAGCGCCGGCGTCCTCAACGGCAAGAACGATCTCGACTTCGGCGCTCCCTTTATTGGCAACACGCGCTATGCCGGCTTCGCCGGTGGCGGCCAGATCGGCTATGACTGGCAGATCGGTAAATGGGTGGTCGGTCTTGAGGGTGCCCTCAGCGCCAGCAACGCCAATGGCGCACGTCCATGCCCCAGCACGCTCGGCTTGCTGTATACCTGTGAAAACGGAATGGACTGGCTCGGTACGGCCACCGCCAAGCTCGGCTACACGCTGTGGGATCGCTCTTTGCTGTACGTCCGCGCCGGCGCCGCGTTCGGCAACACCAAGCTGACCATGACCTGTAACACCGGCCCTTACAGTGGCGCTCTCGGCATTCCCGGTTGCGGCATCAACGACAGCAAGACCGCCGCCGGCTGGACCGTTGGCTACGGCACCGAATTTGCGCTGACACGCAACTGGACGGTGCGCGCCGAATCCAACTACTTCGATCTCGGCACCGAGCGTTACACATTGAGAGAGCCCGGCACGACGATTCCCGTCGATGTCCGCAACCGCGGCTTCATCTCGACCGTCGGCCTGAACTACCGCGTCCCGGTCGAGCCGGTGCTGGCGGCGCGCTACTGAGCGACGACGTCGCCGGATCGGCGACGGATTTTCCTGGGGGCAGAACGGGCGGTTGCACAAGGCAGCCGCCCGTTTTTCGTTGCGCGTATCTAGCCCGCGTCGGCCGGCGGCTTGCTGCCGAGATCCTGCACGAGATCGAGATGGCGTTCGATCTTGGACAGCGCGATCGCAAAGTCGATGCGCTCGCGCTCCGTCAGGCACGACAGGATTTCGGCCTCCCGGCGCAACAGCGGCGGGATCAGCGCGCGATACAGCGCCCGGCCGTCATCGGTGAGCCGCAGCCGGAACTCGCGGCGGTCTTCGGCATTCTCCAGCCGTTCGATGAGGCCGCGCCCGAGCAGCATCGTCACCGCCCGGCTGATGGTCGATTTATGCGTGCGGGTGCAGCGGGCGATGTATTGCGCGGTGCAGGCATCGCCGCGGAAGCCGAGCGTCGCCAGGATGCGCCAGCCGGGGATGTCGAGGCCGTAGCGGTCGGCATATTCGGTCGCGAGCGCGGTCGAGACCTCTGCGGCCAGCCGGTTGAGGCGGAACGGCATGAACTTGAACAGGTCGAGGTCGGTCACGCGCGTTCCGGCGTTACGGGGTTGACGGCCATGGCCGCTTGGGATTTAGATAGTTGCATATAAAACTATCTTAGCAGCGGCCGGGACGACTGGCTAGGCACCGCGAGCCGGCCACGGCAAGCCGTCGCGGCGGGAGGATCGGGCGTGCAGCAGCGCTTATTCCAGTTCGACTATCGCCGCAGCGCCGATCAGGATCGCGAACCGGCCCACGTGGCCCGCCATCCTGTCGTCGTCGTCGGAGCGGGGCCGATCGGGTTGTCGCTGGCGATCGATCTGGCGCAGCGCGGGCAGGCGGTGGTGCTGCTCGACGACGCCGACCGCATCGGCGAGGGCTCGCGCGCCATCTGCTTCTCCAAGCGCTCGCTGGAGGTATGGGATCGTCTCGGCGTCGGCCGCCGCATGGTCGAGAAGGGCGTAGTGTGGAACGTCGGCAAGATTTTTTGCGGCGATGCCATGGTCTACCGCTTCGACCTGTTGCCGGAAGCGGGCCACAAGATGCCGGCCTTCATCAACTTGCAGCAATACTATGCCGAGGCGTTTCTGGTCGAGCGCGCCATGGCGCTGCCGCAGATCGATCTGCGCTGGCGCAACAGGGTGACGGCGCTCGAGCAGCGCAACGACCATGCCCGTCTCACCATCGAGACGCCGGACGGCCCCTATCGGCTCGACGCCGATTTCGTCGTGGCCTGCGACGGCGCGCGCTCGGCGCTGCGCGGCCTGGTCGGCGCCGACTTCGAAGGCGAGGCGTTCGAGGACCAGTTCCTCATCGCCGATGTGAAGATGACGGCGGCGTTTCCCACCGAGCGCTGGTTCTGGTTCGATCCGCCGTTTCATTCCGGGCAGTCGGCGCTATTGCATCGCCAGCCCGACGACGTCTGGCGCATCGACCTGCAACTCGGCCCCCACGCCGACCCCGCGGTGGAAAAGCAGCCGGACAACGTGCGCCCGCGCATCGAACGCATGATCGGGCACGGCGATTTTACCTTCGAGTGGATTTCCATCTATAAGTTTCAGAGCCGGCGCATGCCGCGCTTCGTGCACGAGCGGGTGATCTTCGCCGGCGATGCCGCACATCAGGTCTCGGTGTTCGGCGCGCGCGGCGCCAATTCCGGCCTCGAGGACGGCGAGAACCTCGCCTGGAAGCTCGACCTCGTGCTGCGCGGCCGCGCGCCGCAGTCGCTGCTTGCGAGTTACGATATCGAGCGCGGCCAGGCGGCCGACGAAAACCTGCGCGCGTCCACTTTCTCCACCGATTTCATCGCGCCGCACTCGGCGCAGGAGCGGCGG
>Ga0207868_1000120_pt1 | contig 108992 bp, 90 predicted proteins | sample Passage237B_FD_187370 | JGI IMG/M metagenome (GOLD analysis project Ga0207868, IMG submission 187370) | Cellulose adapted compost microbial communities from Newby Island Compost Facility, Milpitas, CA, USA - Passage2 37B (SPAdes) (version 3) ...
ATAATGTATGACACTTTCAACTCCCCCATGCTCTCCAGCCCCGCCCCCCCCCCTCGCCATCCTCGACCCGCTCGCGCTCGCTCTCGATGCCGCCGCCACCGCGACCGCCCGCTCCGCCAAGAAACTCGCGCGTCCACGCCGCCGGTCCGGCCGCGCGCTTTCACCCGGTCCCGACACCCCGCTGTGGAACGAACTCGCCAGCGAATGCCGCGCCTACCTCGTGCGATACGGCGACAAAGCCCGTCTCGCCCGCGTCCTCGGCCTCCCTCGCCAGCGCGTTCATCAACTGCTCGTCGCACGCTCCGCCTGCCCCGACGCCGAACGCACGCTGCAACTTCTCTCTGGCTCGCCCACCAACGCCGCGGCCGCGACACGCTCTAAACCCTCCCCCGACCTCCCCCGCGAAAGCGTCATACATTGTATGACATTTTTTCCCGCTCTCTCCCGCGTGCAGCCGCACCTTGCGCGCCACGTTCGCGCGTTCCGCCCCCTTCAACCGCTGGAATTTTGTTTGCCCTGCCTTTCGCGCTCCGCTCTCTCCTGCCCCGCAACAGGGGTCTCCACTTCGAGCTTCGGTTGCGCATTCACCAGCAACCATGTCTCTCCTCCCTTTCACGAGTCAGCTCATCGCCGACGTCGGCATCTCCCTCGGCGACGAAGGCAAGGGCCGCCTCATTCCCGAAGTCGCCGACGAGCTCCGCGGCACCAATGCCCCCGTCTCCGTCGTCCTCAAGGTCAACGGCGGCGCCAACTCCGGCCACACCGCCGGCGGCGTGAAACTCAACCTCCTCCCCGCCGGCGTCGTCGTGCGCGACGCCGCCCACCTCTGCGTCGGCGCCGGCGTCGTCGCCGACCCGCGCAAATTCCTCTGGGAAGCCCGCCCGCTCGAAAAGAAGGGCCACGTCATCCTCTCGCGCCTCCTCATCGACGAGCGCACCCTCGTCTCCGATCTCACCCACCGCCTGCTCGACCTCGCGTGGGAGGACTACCGCGTCAACATCCTCGGCGAGGAACCCCGCGGCTCCACCGGCCGCGGCATCACGCCCGCCTACCTCGACGAGGTCGGCCAGTGGCAGATCACGTATTCCGACTTTCTCGCCGGCCCCAACTATTTCGCCCGCAAGCTCGCCCAGCGCGCCGACCGCGCCCTTCGCGTCATCCAGCACGTGTGTCGTGTTTCTCCGGATACGTTCGCCGGCTTCTTCGACAAGCTCACCGCCGCCGAACTCCGCGCCAACGCCGAGGCGATCGAGATGGGCGTCTTCGATCAGAACGAATTCGACTTCACCCGCTTCCGCGGCGCCGAGCCGTTCACGCTCAACCTCCCGCTTCTCACCGAGACCTACTGGAACGCCGGGTCCGCGCTCGCCGCCAACATCGGCGAGGTCCGCGAACTCATCCTCCGCGAACTCCACGCCGGCCGCACCGTCATCGGCGAATTCGGCCAGGCCTACTGGCTCGACAAACGCCACGGCTTCTCGCCCAACGTCACCGCGTCCCACACGTTCACGCCCGAACTCTTCGAGAGCGCCGGCATACCCGTGCAACGGATACACACGTTCGGCGTCGCCAAGGCCTACGACACCAAGGTCGGCACGCACACGTTCCTCACCCAGATGGACGACGCCCACCCCCTCGCGGTGAAGCTCAAGCGAATCGAGTTCGGCACCTCCACCGGCCGCCAGCGCATGGTCGGCTGGTTCGACGCCGTCGAAAAGGGCGACGTCCTCCGCTACGGCGGTTTCCAGGACCTCATGCTCAACAAGTCCGACGCCCTCACGCACTCCGGCGAATGGCGCGGCGAGCTCCTCATCTGCGTCGCCTACGAGGACGCGAACGGCAAACGCTACCACCACGTCCCGCGCAACGAAGCCGTCCGCAAAACGCTCAAGCCCGTTTATACGCGCCACGCCGGCTGGTCCGAGGACATCTCGCAGATCCGCCATTTCTCCGCGCTGCCGCAAAACGCGCAACGCTACGTCGCCGCGATGATGAAGAGCATCCTCGACGTCGCCTACCACGGCGAAACCTGGCCCGCCGCCGACAAGCTTCCCAATCTCCGCTACCTCGGCGTCGGCCCCGAACCTTCGCAAATCATCAAGGACGTGCCGCCCACCGCCGAGCTGGTTAAGCTCGCCTGAGCAACACCCCACGCCGTCACCGCCGCCTCAGCTTTCCGTCCGCTTCGGCTCTCCCATCGCAAACGGCGGATGCGAAAATCGCTCGCCCAGCTTGCCGCGGCTTTCCGTTTTCGCGCTCTCTCCGGTCGGCAACGCCGGAGGGGTCTCACACAGCGTCCAGTATTCGAAAATCAATCGCAGGCATTTCCTCAACTCCTCGACCGTGCTTGGTTTCACGATATAGCTCGCCGCCCCGAGTCGATATGCCGTCTTCACATCGTCCGCATCCGACGACCCCGAAAACATCACCGTCGGGATGAGCGCGAGATCCGATCGCGACCGCATGAACTCCAGCACCGCGAATCCATCCGCCACCGGCATCTTCAAATCGGTCAAAACGAAACAGGGATACGGATCCTCGACGCGGTCGGAAAACTTTCCCTGCCCGCTCAAATACGCGATCGCCTGCGCGCCATCCTCGACGGTCCGGATCTCTTTATCCAAGCCGGCCGCACGAAGCCCCGCGACGATCAACTCCCGATCGATCGGGCTGTCGTCCACGACGAGCACTACACCAGTTCGCCGCATTCTCCGAGATTCTCCCCGGCGGCATCCGACGCAATCGCTATGCCGCGTCTTTTTGCCTGATCCGCTCGTTCGGCAAACGCCTTAACTCCTCATCGAGTTTCGGACGAGTGCTCCAGATGCGCCATCGCTTCGCCCAGCGAGTAGATCGACCCCGTCACCACCACGACGTCGCCCGCTTCTCCCGCCTCGCATCGTCCGCCCGCAAACAACCGCGAAACCCGGTCCGCCATCACCGCGCCGGAAAACTCGCGCGGAACAAGCGATTGCAACCGCTCCACCGGCACCGCGCGCACGTCGCGCGGCTCGACCAGATGCAGCGCACGTGCATGCCGGCAGATCACCTCCAGCAACGGCCGCGCGCGCTCCACGCCCAACACCCCAAAAACGACAATGGGTTGCTTCCCCGTTTCCGCCCGCAACTGCGCAAGATTTGCGTCCAGCGTCGCCGCGCCTTCCGGGTTGTGCGATGCATCCAGGATCAACGTTCGTCCGCTCACTTCGCGCACGTCCCACCGTCCCGGCCACGCCACGTTCGCCAATCCCGTCGCGATCGCGTCCTCGCTCATCCGCCAGCGCTCGCCCAGCGCACGCGCCGCCAACACCGCCGTGCCCGCGTTCCAACGCTGATACACCCCCGCCAGCGCCGGCCGCGGATACGTTTCGACGTCATCGCCAAACACCTCGCGCACGGACACGCACCACGCGTTTTTCCGCTCCGCCGTTTCCCGCATCAGCCGCTCGGCTTCGAGCGGCATCCGCCCGATCACCACGGTCCGCCCCGCTTTGATGATGCCCGCCTTCGCGCGCGCGATGTCCTCGATCGAATTACCCAGCCACTCGCAGTGATCCAGTCCGATCGACGTGATCACGCTGACTTCCGGTTCGGCGATGTTCGTAGCGTCAAACTCCCCGCCGAGCCCCACCTCCAACACCGCGATATCGCATTGCGCCCGCGAAAACTTCAGCAATGCCATCGCGGTCATCACTTCGAAAAACGAAGGACGCATCTCCGCGCCTTCCTCCGCTTCGATTCGTTTCGAGATCGGCGCCAGCTCCGCCGCCAACCCCACGATCTCTTCCTCCGTCAGCCGCTCGCGATTTACCTGCACGCGTTCGCCGAGATGCACGAGATGCGGCGACGTATAGAGTCCCACGCGCCATCCCGCCGCCCGCAGCATCGCTTCGATCATCGCCGCGACCGATCCCTTCCCGTTCGTGCCCGCCACGTGCACCACGGGCATCGTTCGCTCCGGATTCCCCAGCGCCGCGGCGAGCGGTCGCATGCGATCGATGCCCAACCGCGTGCCACGCGGTTTGAGCGCATACAACTGGTCGACCAACGCCCGATAACCCGCCGGCTCGCCCATGGTTCGTGCGTTCGACTAGTTCTTCGCCACGCCGAACCGCGCGCGCCCGGGTCTTTGCCGTCGCGTTCTCACTTCTTCGCCGTCGCCGGTCCGGTGGCGGCTTTCTTCTTCACATGCAACGCCAGCAGCAGATCGCCGAGGCGTTCGCGCATCTCGAGCCGGCTCACGATCTGATCGATCAAGCCGTGCTTCAGCAAAAACTCCGACGTCTGAAAACCCGGCGGCAGCGTCTGCTTCGTCGTATCCTTGATCACGCGCGGCCCCGCGAAACCGATCAACGCCCCCGGCTCCGCCAAGATCACGTCGCCCAGCGTCGCGAAACTCGCCGACACCCCGCCCGTCGTCGGATGCGTCAGCACCGAAATATACGGCAGCTTCGCCTCCGCCAGCCGCGCGAGCGCCGCGCTCGTCTTCGCCATCTGCATCAGCGAGAGAATGCCTTCCTGCATCCGCGCGCCGCCCGACGTGCTGAAGATGATGCACGGAATCTTCCGCTCGATCGCCGTCTCGATCGTGCGCGTGATCTTTTCACCCGCGGCCGAGCCCAACGTGCCGCCGCAAAAACGAAAATCCATCACCGCAATCGAGACTTCGATCCCCTGGATCTTGCCCGTGCCGGTGATCACCGCCTCCGGCAAACCGCTCTCTTTTTCGTATTTCTTGATCCGCACCGGATACGGCGCCGAGTCCACGAACTGCAGCGGATCGCCCGATTTGATCGTCGCGCCCGTCTCCACGAACGTCCCTTCGTCCATCAACCGCCGGATCCGCTCGCGCGCCCCGATCGGAAAATGGTGGCCGCTTTTCGGCACCACCATCTGGTTGTCTTCGATCTCCTTGGTGAAGACGGCTTCACCCGAGATCGGGTCTTTCGTGTAGAGCCCTTGCGGGATCTCTTTCTTGCGCGTGCGGCGGACCGTGTAGGTCGGCTTGTTGAAATGACTCATGATTCGTCAGCCGTGGCCAAAAGTGACAACGTTCAGTCGTGTGCATCCCGCTTTCCGCAGGACCAACGCGCAGCCATTGAGGGTTGAACCTGTCGTGAAAACATCGTCGACCAGGAGGTAAGAATGGCCGGCACTTATGGGCACGCCGTCGGCGAGTGCAAAGGCATTTTTGAGGTTCAGTTGCCGCGTGCGGCGATCGTGATGCGTTTGCGAAACCGTATCCACGGTCCGTCGCAACAGTTGTTGCACCGTCGCCCCGCCTCCCGCCGCGCGCGCCAGACACTCCGCGACCAGCTCGCTCTGATTATACCCGCGCTCGCGCAACTTCCGCGGATGCAACGGCACCGGCACCAGGATCGCCCCGCGCGCCAGCTCCAACACATGCGTCGCCTTCCGAAACACCGCTTCGATATCCCCCAACACATGCATTCCGCGGTGATACTTCAACTCGTGCACCAGCGCGCGTCCCGCACCTTTCAATAACACCGCCGTCCGCCCTTCCTGAAAAGCCGGCGCCAGCCCTTCGCAGTGCGGACACAACCGCTCTCCCTCCACCACGCCGAAAAACGGATGCCCGCACGTCGTGCAGTGCGGCGCACGCACATAATCCATCAATCCTTCACACTTCGCGCACACATGCCGCAGCGCCGCGCCTTCCTCCACCAATCCGCGACACTGCACGCAAATCGGTGGAAACACCACGTCGCTCGCCCCGCGGAGGGTCTCCCGCAACAGCGTTTTCATTTTCCGTAAAACACCTTCACCAAAAACAATCCCTGCGGCGGCGCCGTCTGCACCACCGCCGTCCGTTGCCGCGACTGCAAAATCCCCCGCACCTGCTCCGCCGAGACTTTCCCCTCGCCTACCGACACGAGCACGCCCGCGAGGCTGCGCACCATCTTGTAAAGAAATCCGTCCGCCTCCGCGACGATCCGAATCATCCGGCCGCGTCGCGTGACGCTCAACGCCCGCAGCTCCCGCACGGTGTCTTCGCGTTCGGGACCGTTCAACGCCGTGAACGCCCGAAAATCATGCTTCCCCCGCAACACGTCCGCCGCCGCTTGCATCGCCTCGACGTCCAGCGGCCGAAACACCGGCCAGCTATACGGACGCGTGAACGGATCCGCGTCCCCGAGATGCACGCGATACTCGTAACGCTTTCCCGTCGCTTGGAATCGCGAGTGAAAATCCGGCTTCGCCGGCCGCACCGATTTCACCTGGATCGTTCGCGGCAAACCGATCCGAAACGCCGCCAGCAGCTTCTCCGGCCCGTGCCGCCACGCCGCGTCGAAGTGAAACACCTGCCCCAGCGCATGCACGCCCGCATCCGTCCGACCGCTGCCATGAATGCGTATCGGTTTTCCGAATATCTCCGCGATCCGCGTCTCGATCACGTCCTGCACCGCACGACCGCCGGCCTGACTCTGCCAGCCCGCAAAATCGCCGCCGTCATACGCGCACACGCATTTCCAGCGCGTCACTTCCATCGCTGCCGGATCCTTCATTCTTCCTCCGGCGGATCGAGCAGCGGCGGATTCCGCTGATCCAAAAAATCCTGCAAAATCAACGTCGCCGCGCGCGAATCGATCAACCCGCTCGCGCGCACATCCCGCCGCTTCGCTTTCGCGATCGTCGATTCCGCCTCGTAGCTCGTCAGCCGTTCGTCGACGAGATGCACCGGCAAACCGAGTTCCACCCGCAGCTTTTCCGCCAGCGCCTCCGCCTCCTTCGCCTTCGGCCCCACGCTGTCGTCCATGTTCAACGGATGTCCGACCACGATCTCGTCCACCCGCCGCGACCGCGCCACCGCCACCAGCGCCTGCCAGCGTTTCCCCGCATCCGCATCCGTCAACGCCGGCAACGGCGTCGCCACGCCGAGTTCATCGCCAAACGACAACCCGATCCGGCGCGTGCCATAATCGATTCCCAGAAAACGCATGCGCCGCCATTTCCGACGACCACCCGTCACGGCGCAATTTCATTTGCGACAAGCCCCCCGTCTCGCGAATTTCCGCCCGATGCCCGATCCGCTGCCCACCCTCACGCCCGCCGAGCTCTCGCGCTACTCGCGCCACATCCTGCTCGATGAACTCGGCGTCGAAGGCCAGCGCCGTCTCGCCGCCTCTCGCGTGCTCGTCATCGGCGCCGGCGGTCTTGGCAGCCCCGCCGCGCTTTATCTCGCCGCTGCGGGCATCGGCACCGTCGGCATCACCGACCTCGATCGCGTCGAGGACCACAATCTCCAACGCCAGCTTCTCCACGACACCGCGTCCGTCGGCGAACCCAAGGTCGCCTCCGCCGCCCGCCGGCTCCGCGCGCTCAATCCGCATATCCGCGTGGTCGAGCATCCCGACGGGGTCACCGACAAAAACGCCGTGTCCTTGTTTTCCGAATACGACATCGTTCTCGACGGCACCGACAACTTCACCGCCCGCTATCGCAACAACGACGCCGCCTTCGCCGCAAGAAAACCGCTCGTTTTCGGCAGCATCTTCAAATTCGAGGGCCAGGTCTCCGTCTTCGATCCCGCCCGCGGCGCGCCGTGTTATCGCTGTCTGTTTCCCGATCCGCCGCAGCCCGGCAGCGTTCCCGGTTGCGGCGAGGCCGGCGTCATCGGCGCGCTCTGCGGCGTCATCGGCAGCCTCCAGGCCCTCGAAGCCATCAAGCTCGCCGCCGGCATCGGCGAACCGCTGCTCGGACGACTCCTCACCTACGACGCCCTCACCCAGCGTTTTCAAACCTTCTCGCTCCCGCGCAATCCCGCCTGCCCGTGTTGCGGCCACGCGCCTGTATCCAAAAAACAAACACCAGACGCATCGCCGCCTCCCATGGACCATCCGCCCGAAATCTCCGTCGCCGAGGCGAATTCGCTCCTCCGCACCTCGCCCGAACAGGTCACGCTCATCGACGTGCGCGAACCTTGGGAAACCGAGATCTGCCGGATTCCCGGCGCGCAACTCATCCCCATGCGTCAGATCCCCGAACAGCTCGCCTCGCTCCCGCGCGATCGCCAACTGCTCGTGCTCTGCCACCACGGCGGACGCAGCCAACGCGTCACGCAATTTCTCCGCGCCAACGGCTTTTCCGCCGCCACCAACGTCGCCGGCGGCATCCACGCCTGGGCCGAGGAAATCGATCCCACCCTCCCGCGCTACTGAGCCTCCTCGCCGGCGGGCGGTGGTGCGGTGCTTCAGCCCGCACTCGCGGCCGCCTCACACCCGCAGCTCCATCCGCCGCGCCGCGTAGTCTCGCGCATATTCCGCAAACGCCCGCTTCAGTTTCATCGTCACCGTCTCATCGCCCACCGTGAAGCGGTGTTCGTCGATCCGCACCACCGGCGCGATGTCCTTGGTCGTCGACAATAGAAAACATTCCTCCATCCGGCCCAGCATCGCCGGCGTGATCGTCTCCTCACTTATCGCCACGCCCGCCGCCGGCCCCACCTGTTCGATCAACACGCGCCGCGTCGTCCCGCCCAATATTCCCGCGCTCATCGGCGGCGTGACCACTTTCCCCCCGCGGACAAACGCAATATTCATCACCGCCGCCTCCGTGATTTCGTCGGCGTGGTTCAACATCACCACTTCCTCCGCGCCGCGCGACCGCGCTTCGCGCAGGCAAAGCAGATTGTTGAGATAATTGCCCGTCTTCCACGAGGGATCGAGGCTGCCGATCGGGTTTCTCCGCAAGCCCGTCGCGATCGACAACCGCATCCCCGCGCGCGCCTTCTCCTCCGACAAATTCGGATTCGCCCTCACCAACAACACATAGTCGCTGCGATCCGCCAGCCCCGGATCGAGTCCGATCGGTCCGCCGCCGCGCGTGATTTGTAATCGAATGTAGAGATCGCCCGCGTCTCCCGTCCGCTCGCGATACGCCGCTGCCGTGCGTTTGATTTCCCCCAATGCCTGCCCCGCATCGAACGGCAGAGTCAAATGAAGCGCCGCCGCCGACCGCTCCAGTCGCTGCCAGTGCTCGTCCCACGAAAACACGACGCCGTGATACGTCCGCCAAACTTCGTAGATCGCATCGCCATACAGGAATCCACGATTGATCGGAGCGACCGAAGGTTCGCTCGCGTCGTGCAATCGCCCGTTCGTGCATGCCTGGATATACCCGGAATCGAAAGCCATGGACGCCACCCTGTCGAACCCCGCCCCGCACGCTAACCCGAAATAAGCTGTTCCGTAAATTCCGCCGCGCGTTGTATTCGACCAACAAAAAAGCCCCCGCTCACGCGAGGGCTCTAAATTCAAGGCAGCCTGTTTACTTCTTCCGGGCCTTCACCAGCCCCAGCTCCTTCTTGATGTTCTGCACGCTCGGGAGCGAGATGCCGACCGACTTGGCGATCTCTCCGCCCGTCTTTCCAGCTTCGACGAGCGACTTCACCTTCGCCTTCGTCTCCGCCGTGATCACGGCGCGCTTGCGGCGTTTGCCCGCGCCACCGCCGGGCGCCGCGGCCTTCGCCCGCTTGCGGCCGCGCTTGCCTCCGCTCGCGGCCCGCACCGCGTTGATGAATTCTTCGGCACTGTTGAAGCCGTATTTACCCGGCAACGCGGCGAGCTCCTTGTTGAGTTCGGCGGCGACACTATTTTCCAGTTCAGCCAGTTTCGCTTTGGTCTGCGCGAGGGCTTTGAGTTTATCGGTTAGCATAGAACAACGGGGACATTGATACTGAACACAACTATAGCAAGCCGTGTATAGAGATTGATCAACAATTCTACATTCATCCGGTCAACCGTTTGCGTTCCCCCACGGGAACCCTGAAGAAAACTTGCGAGAACCCGCCGTCCGGGTCTACTGCGCCCCATGGCTCGCATTCCGCTCGAGGACAACTTCAACGATATCATCGCCAAGGCCCAGCGCGGTCTTCGCATCACCGACGCCGATCTCGCCGCGCGCGCCGAAATATCAATTCCCGAACTCGCCGCGCTCAAGGCCGGCCGCCCCCACATCGCCGTCCTGCGCCGCGTCGCCCGCCACCTGCGGCTCAGCCCCGACGCCCTGGAGGTCTCCGCCACCAAGGCCTGGTATCCACAACAGCCCGACTTTCCCACGGGCTTCGCCGCCTTCAATACACCTTACCAGGACATGACGGTGAACAGCTATCTCGTCTGGGACGCGCGCACACGGCTCGCCGCTGTATTCGACACCGGCGCGAGCGCCGAGGGGCTGCTCGATCTCGTCGCCGCCGAAAAACTCACCGTCCGCTATATCTTTATTACACACACGCACGAGGACCACATCGCCGATCTGCCCCGTCTCGCGGCGGCGACCGGCGCTGAAATATGGTCACATGAACTGGAACCTGTGGACAATCCCTCCGCCCGCGTGTTCAAGGAAAACGTCCATTTTCACGTTGGCCCGCTCGCCATCAAGACACTCCTCACCTCCGGCCATTCGCCCGGCATGACCACGTTCTATATCACTGGCCTGAGCTGGCCGCTCGCCATCGTCGGCGACTCCATCTTCGCCGGCTCGATGGGCGGCAGCGCCGACCATTTCGAGGATCAGCTCCGCCATAATAAACAGAAGATCCTCACCCTCCCGCGCGACACCGTCCTCGCCTGCGGCCATGGCCCGCTCACCACGATCGGACAGGAAAAGCTCCACAATCCTTTCTTCGCCCGCTGATTCGGTCGCCACCTTCAATCCCGCCTTTCGTCAGAAAGATGTAAAGAAATCGCGGCCACCGCACACCGTCCGGGTCTCGGCGCCTTGTGATTCGCTTCAACGGCCGCCGCGCCGCCTCGCTTCATCAAAGCTAACGGAATTTTGAATTAGACACCGTTACAGCTCGCTGCTTTTTGGTTCGCGCCGCGTTTCGCCCATGCTTCGCAAAACGATTTTGCTCCTTTCGTTGGCACTCAGCCTGGTCGCAGCGCTCATCGCGATCGCGGCGCAGGAAGACCTGCGGGAACGCCTCGGCGACGCATATTGGATCGTCGGCCTCGCCATCATCGGCTGCGTGCTCCTCGTGTTGAGCGGCTACGTGTGGGACCGCAGCCTCCTCCTCCGCGTCAAGTCCCTCAAGGAAACGGCCGCCACCGCCGCCGACATCCCGTCTGACGACAACGACCCCGACGAAATCATCGGCCTCGCTCGCAAGATCGAGCACATGGCCAAGTCCCTTCAAAACGTCGAAGCGAGCTACCGCGGCATCGTCGAGGACCAGGTCGACCTCATCTGCCGCTACCGCCCCGACGGTCGCCTCACCTTCGTCAACGGCGCCTACGCCCGCGCCTTCGGCCGCAAACGCAACGAGCTCAACGGCACGCTTTTCCCTTTTCTCGAAAACCTCTCCTTCGCCAGCGACAGCCCTTCCACCTTCGAACGCGAACTCGATCTCCCCGACGGCAAGCGCATCTGGCTCCAGTGGACGCAGCGCGCCATCAAAGATAGCTTCGGCGAGACCGTCGAATATCAGGCCGTCGGACACGATATCACGGATCGCCGCGAGGCCGAAGCCGCCCTCCTCCGCGCCAAGGAGGCCGCCGAGGACGCCGATCGCGCCAAGAGCGAGTTCCTCGCGATGGTCAGCCACGAAATCCGCACGCCCATCAACGGCGTCATCGGTTTCGCCCGTCTCCTCAACGACACGCCGCTCACCGCCGCCCAGCGCGAGAGCGTCGCGATGATCCACTCCAGCGGGCTCGCCCTCGAAAAACTCATCGGCGACATCCTCGACCTCTCCAAGATCGAAGCGGGCAAGGTCGAGATCGAGCACGCCCAATTCTCCCCGCAGAAATGCGTCGAGGAGGTCTGCGCCTTTTTCGCCGATCAAGCCCGCGCCGCCGCCCTCAAGCTCGACTTCCGCCTCGATCCCGGCGTGCCCGTCTTCGTCAACGGCGACGAAAGCCGCATCCGCCAGATCCTCGTCAATCTCATCGGCAACGCCCTCAAGTTCACCGAACGCGGCGGCGTCACCGTGCAGCTCTCCTGCTCGCGCGGCGAACAGGACGACAGCGGCACCCGCTCCGCGCGCCTTTTCTTCGCCGTCAGCGACACCGGCGTCGGCATCCCCCCGGAAAAGCTCGCGCTGCTTTTCCAGCCGTTCACGCAGGTCGACTCCTCCGCCCGCCGTCGTCGCGACGGCACCGGCCTCGGCCTGCTGATTTCGAAACGTCTCTGCGAACTGATGGGCGGGACGATCTCCGTCGAGAGCCGTCCCGGCGAAGGTTCCACCTTCCGTTTCTCCGTTCTCACCGACTACCAAGTCGGCGACACCGCCATTCCTTTCCCTGCCAAAGCCGCGAATCCCATCGCGAGCTGACCTCCGAAAAAATTTGGAGGCGCGGGCCGGAATTGAACCGGCGCATAGAGGTTTTGCAGACCTCGGCCTTACCACTTGGCTACCGCGCCTTCGAGAAGGGCGGCACGTTGCAGAAAAGAATTCTGCTCCGCAAGAACTGAAATGTGTAGGCCGCGCAGCCGTCTTTGCGCCGCCGCGCTTGCTTAGCGGCATTTCGCTCTTAGCCATCATCCGCATGCCCACCACCGTCTTCACGATCGCCAACCAAAAAGGTGGCGTCGGCAAAACCACCACCGCGGTCAATCTCTCCGCCGCGCTGGCCGAAAAGAAGATTCCCACGCTCCTGGTCGATCTCGACCCCCAAGCCAACGCCACCAGCGCCATCGGCATCGAGAAACAGACCGGCAAAAGCCTCTACGGCCCGCTCCATGGCGAAGGCACCGCCGCCGAAATGATCGTGCCTACCAGCTACGAACATCTCGCGCTCATCCCCGCCGAGGAAGACCTCGCCGCCGCCGAGATGGAGCTCGCCCAGGGCGAAAACTACCTTCTCCGCCTTCGCTCCGTCCTCGAGCCCATCCGCGCCGCCGAAACCTACCGCGCCATCATCATCGATTGCCCGCCCGCCCTCGGCATGCTCTCGATGAACAGCCTCGCCGCCGCCAACTACCTGCTCATCGCCCTCCAATGCGAATACATGGCGCTCGAGGGCCTCGGCCAAATCCTTCGCAACGTCGATCGCCTCAAATCCGCCCACGTCAACGACGACCTCGATCTCGGCGGCGTCGTCATGACGATGTTCGACATGCGCACCAACCTCTCGCGCCAGGTCGTCGAAGAAGTCAAAAAACATCTTCCCGAGAAAATCTTCAAAACCGTCATCCCGCGCACCGTCCGCCTCAGCGAGGCCCCGAGTTTCGGCAAAACCATCTTCGCCTACGACAACTCCAATCCCGGCGCGACCGCCTACCGCAATCTCGCCAAGGAAATCATCGAGCGCTTCAGCCTGAAATCCTCGTGATGCCGCAGCGCCGGCGGTGACGCGTCTCCGATCCCCCAGCGGCATCCCGCCGGATCACTCTCCCGTTTCCTTCGCTTCCTCCCGCTAGAAAACAGAGCCACGCCCGGTGTTCGCCTCCCTCAACAAATACCGCCACGCCTTCCTCATCGGCCTCCAGAGCAATCTGGTCTACCGCGTCAATTTTGTCGTTCGCGGCTTCTTCTCCCTGTTTCACCTCGCCGCGGTCTTCATCCTCTGGAGCGCAGCCTACATGGGCGAAAACGAACTCGGCGGCTACTCGCTCAACGAAACGCTCACCTACTTCGTCACGCTGCTGATCCTTCAATTCTTCATCAGCGCGTTCAACGAGGACTATCAGATCAGCGAGGACATTCGCATGGGACTGATCAATCAGTTCCTCCTGAAACCGATCAACTACTTCGGCTATCGCTTCAGCATCTTCGTCGCCGCTCGCCTCGTCACCGGTGGACTCGTGCTCATCCCCCTCCTTGTCGCGATGCCGTTTCTGTATCACCTCCTCTCGTTCCCCGCCGAACCGTGGCGGATCGGCGTCGGCCTCGGTGCGATGGCGCTCTCCGCGATGATTCAATTCAGCATCGCCTACTGCTTCGGCCTGCTGACGTTCTGGTTCCTCGAAATCCAAGGCTTCGTCATCCTCTCCATGGCCATCGAATCGCTCTTCGGTGGACAACTCTTCCCGCTCGATCTGCTCCCGCCCTGGGCCTACGCGATCTCGAAATTCCTGCCGTTCTACTACCAGATGTATTTCCCCGCCGCGATCTTCACCGGGCGCCTCAGCGATCCAACGGAGATCATGCACGGCTTCATGATCCAAGCGTTCTGGGTGATCGCCCTCCTCGCCGTCAATCAACTGCTCTGGGTGCGCGGTCTCCGCCGCCACACCGCCGTCGGAGGCTGACGCCATGATGCACTACCTCCGCGTCTGGCTCGCCAGCGCCCGCTACTCGATCGTCCGCACGCTCATGTTTCGCGGCGACTTCTTTGTCTGGTCGCTCGTCGAACTGTTCTGGATGACGGTCAACATCCTCACGATCTCCGTCATCTACCAACACACCGAATCGATCGCCGGTTGGAGCAAATACGAGATGATCCTTCTCGTCGGCACCTCCATGCTCATCCAGCGCCTGCTCATGGGCTTTTTTTGGAGCAGCATTTTCGAGATGGGCCGCAATGTCCGCACCGGCAACTTCGACTTCATGCTCGCGCAGCCCGGCAACGTCCTGTTCATGGCGTCCACCCGTAAGCTGGACCCCGACGGCCTCGTCAACGCCGTCATCGCCACCGCCATCGTCGTCTACGCGGCCCGCCAGCTCGGCCTCCACCCCAGCTTCCTCGATCTCGCGCTGTATGTTTTCATGATCTTCTGCGGACTCGTGATCCACTACAGCGTCCTCGTTCTCTCGATGTCGCTCGCGTTCTTCCTTCGCAACTCCCAGGGCCTCGAGGGCGGATACTTCACGCTCACCGAATTTTCGCGCATGCCACGCCGCGCGTTCACCGGCATCGTCGCCCGCTGGTTGTTCGTTTATCTTCTTCCCGTCGTCGTCGTCAGCAACGCGCCCGCGAGCACCATCCTCCACGGCTTCGATCCCGGCTGGGCGCTCTGGCTCGGCGCGTGGACGCTCGTCTGCTTCAGCGTCACCGTGCTCGTCTTCAATGCCGGCCTCCGCCGCTACGCCAGCGCCAGCTCATGAGCCATCCGCTCGAACAACTCCAAGCCCGGCTCACCTACACGTTCCGCAATCCCGCGCTGCTCGAACGCGCCGTCACGCACACGTCGTTCCTGCCCGAACACCCCGACGTCGCCGAAAGCAATCAACGTCTCGAATTCCTCGGCGACGCCGTCCTTCAACTCATCCTCACGCAGGAGCTCTTCCAACTTTTCCCCGGCGATCGCGAAGGCGTCTTGAGCAAACGTCGCGCCGCGCTCGCGAAAGGCCAGTTCCTCGTCGAACTCGCCCGCGAACTCGGTCTCGATCGCTGCCTCCTGCTCGGCACGAGTGAGGAATCCACCGGCGGACGCCAACGCGCCTCCTCGCTCGAGGACGCGTTCGAAGCCCTCATCGGCGCGCTCTATCTCGACAGTGATTTCACCACCACGCGCCGCATTGTCCTGAGTCTCTACGGCGACCTGCCCACGCGTCTCCACGCCGTCGAACACGACGAAAATCCCAAGGGCCGCCTGCAGGAGCTCGTTCAACCCGTCCACGGCAACAACGCCGTCCGCTACGAACTCGTCGCCACCGAAGGCGCCGATCACGCCCGCGCCTACGAGTTCGCCGTTTTCGTCAACGATCGCGAACTCGGCCGCGGACGCGGCCCGTCCAAAAAAGCCGCCGAGGAAGCCGCCGCCCGCGCCGCCCTCCAGTCGCTCTCCTCCTCCTGACCGCGCTGTCGCGCTCCACGCTTGCCGCGTGCCTCGTGCCGTCGCATACCGCCGGCACCCCGCCATGTCCCCGCCCGCTTCCCCCGCCTTGGTGTTGTATGCTCCTTCCTTGCAGGAAACCGCCGGCAGCGGCGCGCTCGACGGCGCCGCGCAGCGTCTCGCCCGCACGCTCGATCACCGCAGCCGGCCGGTTCACGACCGCTACATCGTTCGCGAAGCCGCCCCCGAAAAGTTCGGCTCCAACAATCTCGCCGAGGTGCGCGAGATCGTTCGCATCGAGCCCGGACAAACCGAAGACGAGGGCTGCGTCACCCACCGACTCTACCACCTCGACTACCATCCCGCGCTCGATTACGCCGCCGCCCCCAATGTCTTCGTCGAAGCCGGACGACTGATCGTATCGTGGTTTGTGATGCTGCGTCGCTTCTGGGATGGCGCCCTCGCCGACTCGCTGAGCAAGATGCAAAAAACCGCCGTCATCGTCGCCGGCTTCGCCCTCTTGCTCGTCACCGCCTACATCCTCCTCGTGCTCGGCGCGCTCGCGCACGTCCTGCTGGACCTCGTTGAAAACGGCGTCGCCCAACAGGACTTCGCCGAGGCCCCCGGAACGCTTTTCGCCGTCCTCGAAAAATTCGACCGATTCCTCGACCCGCTGTTCGGCAATGCCTGGGCCAAGGCCATCGCCATCATCGGCGGTTTCAGCCTCACGTTCGGCACCGTGCGCGAACATCTCGAACGCACCGTGCAAACCTATCTGCGCTTCGGTCGCTACATGGAATCTCCCACCGTCCGCGCCACCTGCACCGGCATCTTCAACGAACTGCTCGAACACCTGCTCAGCCGCCCGTCGTCGCGCGTCGACATCGTCGCCTACAGCCTCGGCAGCCTCGTCACGCTCGACGCGCTTTTCCCCGCCGACGGGCAACGCACCGAGCGCGCCGAGAAGATCGCCACGCTCACCACGATCGGCTGCCCGTTCGACCTCGTTCGCACGTTCTGGCCAACTTACTTCGGCAACCGCGAAGTCAGCGCTCCGAACCTGCAATGGTTCAACGTCTACTCCCCCGTCGATCTGCTCGGTTCCAACTTCACCAACGACGACGGCCTCGTCGAGAAACCCACGCACGGCATCAACGCCGACCAAACCCGGCACATCGCGCCTCCGCCGCCCTCGGGCCAGCCGAGCATCGCGCCCGGTCACAACCTCTTCTACGATCCCATGGGCCGTCGGAAACTCAGCCTCTTCGACGCCCTCCTTGGCGGCGCCTACCGCGCGCACGCCCAATACTGGGTGCCCGACCAACCTGCCGCCGAATCCTGCTACAAGCGTTTCATTCCTCTCGTTTACGCCACGGCGTAGCCCCGACGCACGCCTTTCCAGCCGACAGCGGCGAGTTGCACCGACATCCCAAGTCGGTTCCTACTTTTCGTTCATGCCCGCCTCGGCTCTCACTCCGCGTCACAAACACACCGGCGTCACCCCGCCGGCGCGCGGCGCCGTGATCGCGGAACTCACGCGCCAGCACCCCGCGCCTGTCTGGATCATCGTCGCCGCCGACCTCAAATCCGCCGAGGAACTCGCCGAGGACGTCGCGTTCTTCCGCTCGATCGGTTCCGAAAAACACCCGCCCACCACGCTCGTCTTTCCCGAATCGATGCCCGACGCCCGCGACATGCGCGAAGCGATCGCCGCCTCCAACGACCGCTACACCGCCCTCTCCAAACTCCGCGCCACCCGCTCCCTCACCAGCTCTCTCCACTCTCACCCCTCAACTCTCAACCCCCAACTCCTCCTCCTCACCACCCCCGCCGCCCTCGCGCAACCCGTTCCCGCCATCGAGGAGTTCGCCACGCGCGAGTTCACGCTTTCCCGCGGACAGGAACAATCCTTCCAAGGCCTCCTCGAGCGCCTGCAACAACTCGACTACGACTCCGAACCCGTCTGCGAAGCGCCCGGCCACTACGCCATCCGCGGCGGCATCATCGACGTCTACCCCGTCACCGCCAGCGAGCCTTACCGCCTCGATTTCTTCGGCGACCAGATCGAGGAAATCCGCGCCTTCGATCCCGTCACGCAACGCTCCGGCGCATCCGTCGAAAGCATCACGATCTCCGCTTCCTCGCGCGTTAAACTCGATCCTTCCAAAACCGGCATCGCCGACTACGTCACGCCTCGCGCCCATCTTCTCTTCGTCGAACCCGCCTCGCTCGACGAAATCTTCAGCGCCGTCACCCGCGAATCCGGCGATCAACTCACGCCGCTCCTCGAAAAATGCGCCGCCGCCTTCGCCGTCAGCGACATCGATGAAGCTTCCGCGCTGTTCGACACCGCGGAGCACGAGATCACCTGGGACACCGAACCGCTTTCGCTCCATCGCAGTTTTCCCTCCGAATCGCTCGTCGCGCAGGAACGTCTCCAGGTTGAAGAAGAAGCCCGCGCCAAATTTCTCCTCCAACTCGTCGAATGGAAGAAATCCGGCTACGCCGTCTCCTTCGTCGTCACCAAGGACGGCGAAGAACAACGCATCCGCGAAATCCTCGACGAAGACTCGCGCTTCAAATCCCTCAAACCGCAGTTCCTCCGCGGCTCCTTGAACGAAGGCTTTCGCCTCACGCTCCGCTCGGAAACCCCAAGCGCCAAACTCAAGCCCCTCAACCTCCCGCCGAAGTCCCGCGGCCTCATCGTCGTCACCGAAACCGAAATCTTCGGCCGCCAGCGCCAACGCCGCGCCTCCGTCAACACCCGCGCCGTCGCCCACCGCGCGCAAATCGACCAGCTCCTCGACTTCGCCGAACTCGTCGAGGGCGACTTCGTCGTCCACCTCCAGCACGGCATCGCGCTTTACCGCGGTCTCACAAAACTGGATACGGCCCAAGGCGTGCGCGAGGTCATCTCTCTCGAATTCGACGACCACGTCACGCTTCACGTTCCGCTCCAGGAATCGCATCTCATCAGCCGCTACGTCGGCCTCAGCAAAACCAAACCCCAGCTCGGTCGCATCGGCTCCGGCCGCTGGGAAAAAGCCCGCGCCGCCGCCGAGCGCGCGACCGTCGATCTCGCCGCCGAACTCCTCCGCATCCACGCCGCGCGCGAAGCCCAGCCCGGCTTCGCCTTCCCGCCCGACTCCACCTGGCAAAAGGAGTTCGAGGCCTCGTTCCCTTTCACCGAAACCCCCGATCAGCTTCGCGCCATCAACGAGACCAAGGCCGACATGGAGCGCACCCGCCCCATGGATCGCCTCATCTGCGGCGACGTCGGTTTCGGCAAAACCGAGGTCGCCATCCGCGCCGCCTTCAAAGCCGTTCAAGGCGGACGCCAGGTCGCCGTCCTCGTTCCCACCACCGTTCTCGCGCAGCAACATCTCAACACGTTCCGCGAGCGCATGGCCGGCTACCCGATCGCGATCGAAATGGTCAGCCGCTTCCGGTCCCGTCAGGAGCAGAAAAAAATCCTCGCCGAAACCGCCGCCGGCCACGTCGACATCCTCGTCGGCACCCATCGCCTGTTGCAAAGCGACGTTGTATTCAAAGATCTGGGACTCGTCGTCATCGACGAGGAGCAGCGCTTCGGCGTGAAGCACAAGGAGGTCTTTAAACGCATGCGCGCCACCGTCGACGTCCTCTCGATGAGCGCCACGCCGATTCCGCGCACGCTCTACCTCGCGCTCACCGGCGCGCGCGATTTGAGCGTCATCGAAACCGCCCCGACCAACCGCCACCCGATCCAGACGATCGTCAAAACCTACGACGAAAAAATCATCGTCGACGCCGTCCGGCACGAGATCCGCCGCGGCGGCCAAGTTTTCTATCTGCACAACCGCATCCAGACGATCGATCTCCTCGCCGCGCGCCTTCGCGAGCTCCTCCCCGATCTGTCCATCGGCGTCGGCCACGGCCAGATGGAGCCCGCGGAGCTCGAGCACGTCATGACCGATTTCGTCGCCGGCAAATACCACGTGCTCGTCTGCACCACGATCATCGAGAGCGGTCTCGATATCCCCAACTGCAACACGATCATCATCGAGGGCGCCGACCGTTTCGGTCTTTCGCAACTGTATCAGCTTCGTGGACGCGTCGGCCGCTTCAAGCACCAGGCCTACGCCTACCTCCTCCTCCACCGCCACACCCGCCTTCTCGAAGTCGCCCGTCAGCGCCTCACCGCCATGCGCCAGCACAACCAGCTCGGCGCCGGCTTCCGCATCGCGATGCGCGATCTCGAACTCCGCGGCGCCGGCAATCTTCTCGGCGCCGAGCAAAGCGGCCACATCGTCGGCGTCGGCTTCGAGCTCTACTGTCAGCTCCTCCGCCAGTCCGTCGCCCGCCTCAAAGGCGAGAAAACCGCCGCCGCCATCCGCGCCAGCGTCAAACTCGACTTCGTCTTCGTCGGCGAAGCCGAGGGCAAGTCGAACGACTCCGCGGCCGCGTCCGCCCGCGGCCGCCACCAGGACGGCTACACCGCCCTCCGCGACGCCGAAGACGAACAACTTGCCGAAATCCCCAAAATTCAGGCGCGACTCCCCTCCGCCTACATCCCGGAAACACGGCTGCGCATCGATTTCTACCGCCGCCTCGCGATGGCCGAAACGCCCGCCCGGCTGAAGGAAATTGAAACCGAACTGCGCGATCGCTTCGGCAAATTCGGCGACGAGGTGCGCGCCTTGCTCCTCATCACCGAGATACGCATTCGGGCGGAACAAAAAAACATCCTTTCCGTCGAAACCGAATCGAACCGCCTGAAGTGTCTTCGGAATTCCGGCCGCCGGGACGACTGGGTGCAGGTGGGAACCCGGTTTCCAAGGTTGACCGCCCCGAAGCCCCTTCTACGTTTGCGCGAAATCATCGCGTTTTTGAACAACCTGCCCGATCCCACTGCTCCATGACGATTGGTCGTTTCTGTCGCTTCACCGCTCTCACTCTCGGCCTCGCCACCGTCGCCTTCGGTCAGAACTCAACCTCCGACGATAACCTCAACCTCCGCTTCGCCAACGGCATCGCCGCGATCGCCGAGGACAAGGTCATCACCGTCGACGACGTTCGTCGCGAAATCGCCCCCCTGATCGCCCAGCTCCAGCGTGACGCCCGCAGCGAGCGCGAATTCAACGAGAAACTCGAGCAACTCCAGGACGAGGTCATCCAATCCCTCATCGATCGCGTCCTGATCGTGAAGGAGTTCCGCAAGGACGAGAAGAAGCAGATCCCCGCCAGCTTCGTCGACAACCGCCTCGCCGACATCCAGTCCGAGGAATTCGACAACGATCGCTCCAAGTTCCTCGCCTACCTCCACGCCCGCGGCACCACGCTCCGCGAATACCGCAAGGAGGTCGAGGAAGACATCATCTACCAATACATGCGGCAGCAGCAGCGTAAGTCGCAGAGCATCGTCAGCCCGGTCCGCATCGAAACGTTCTACCGCGAAAACAAGGATCGTTTCTATCAGGAAGACGGCGTCCGCCTCCGCCTCATTCAGTTCACCCGCGCCGAAGGCGAAACCGACGCCGACCTTCAGGCCAAAGCCAATCTCGTCTTCGCCCGCTTGAAAGCCGGCGAAAAGTTCGAAGACCTCGCCCGCGAATACAGCCAGGACTCCCGCCGCGCGAAAGGTGGCGACTGGGGCTGGCAAAAGCGCTCCGACCTCAAACCCGAGTTTAGCGAGCCGCTCTTCAACTTGGACAAGGGCGAATTCACCGACGCCATCATTCTCCCCGAAGGCTGCTTCATCCTTTACGCCGAAGACCGCAAATACGCCGGCATCCAGCCGATCGATCAAGTTCGCGACGAAATCGAGCGCGTTCTCGTGCAACAGATGACCCGCAACAGCCAGGAACACTGGCTCGAGCGCCTCCGCCGCAACGGCTACGTCAAACACTACTAACAACTCGCAGCTACGAGCGTGAGCGAGTGGCCCTTTGCGCGGCGGACTTCCAGTCCGCCGCTTTTTCATGCCTTGGAATTTGGAAATTCCCTGGAGCTTGGAGCTTTCCCCCTCTCCGTCCCGCGATTTGACCCTTCCCGCCCGCGCCCTATCTTCGAGTCATGACGACCCTCGAATGGCTCGAAGCGCTTAGCTACATCGTGACCATCATCGGTCTGCCTTTCGCCATCGTCGTTTTCCTCCGCGAACAGCGAAAGGAGCGGCAAAACGACGACGAGGAAGTCTACCTGCGCCTGTCCGACGACTACGCCAAATTCCTCCGCCTCGTCCTCGACAACGCCGACCTCCAACTCATGACGCGGCTGCGCCCCGAGAAACCGTTCACGCCCGAGCAAATCGAGCGCCGCAACGTCCTCTTCGAACTTCTCATCGCCATCTTCGAACGCGCCTACATCCTCGTTTACGAAGACCGCATGAGCCGCCAGGCCACTCGCCTCTGGCAAACCTGGCTCGATTACATGCGCGAATGGTGCCGCCGCCCCGACTTCCGCGAGCTTCTCCCCGAACTCCTCCAAGGCGAAGACCCCGAGTTCCAAGCCTACATTCGCAGACTCGCCGACGAAGCCGCCGCCACCGCACCGCTCCCGGCCCCCGCCACCCGCGCCGCCTGAACCGCGCAGAGAGGATCGGTGGGAGGAGCTTTACGCCCCGACCTTCTACGCCCGATTCCCCCCAATCCGCTCCAACGGCTCCTTCACATTCGTCGGCGCATCCACCCACCGCCCTTCCGGCCGCGCCCACTCGACCGCGTTCGCAATCACCCGCTTCACGTTGGCGTCGTGATAAGTCGGATACGTTTCATGCCCCGGCCGGAAATAGAAGATCTTCCCGTTTCCACGCCGCCAGCAGCACCCGCTGCGAAATACTTCCCCGCCTTCAAACCACGAGATGAACACCTGCTCCTCCGGCGGCGGAATCCCGAACGGCTCGCCATACATTTCCTCGTGCGGCAGCTCGAACTGCTTGTCGATCCCGCGCGCGATCGGATGCCCCGGATTGCACACCCAAATCCGCTCCCGCTCACCTGCCTCGCGCCACGTCAGCGAACACGTCGTTCCGAGCATGCGCTTGAAGATTTTCGAGTAGTGCCCCGAGTGCAGCACGATCAATCCCATCCCTTCCAGCACGCGCTTCTGCACGCGATCCACGATCTCGTCGCGCACGTCGCGATGCGCCTTGTGCCCCCACCAGGTCAGCACGTCCGTCTCCGCCAGCCGCTTCTCGCTCAACCCGTGATCCGGCTCCTGCAAGGTCGCCGTCGTCACGTGCGCTCCCGCGGGCAACAGCTCCCGCAGTCCTTCCGCGATCGCCTCGTGCATTCCTCGCGAATAAATCGCCGCGACCGCCGCACTCTCGTGCTCGTGCACATTCTCGCCCCACACCACCACGCGAAGAGATGACATGGCCGGAGGTTGGCATCACCGACGCGCGTGTCCAAAAAATTTCTCGTGTCCAGCCTGCCGGAATATCCCGTCGGCAACCGCCTGCGCGAAACGGCCGCCGGCGACCGCCCGCAAGAGCGTCTCCAGCGCCTCGGCGCCAGCGCTCTCAGCGACACCGAACTGCTCGCCATGCTGCTCCGCAGCGGCACGCGCGGCCACGATGTCCTCACCGTCGCCACCCGCCTGATCGCCGAAGCCGGCTCGCTCGCCGGACTCATCTCTTGGAAGGAAAACGATTTTCGCCGCCTCAAGGGCATCGGCCGCGTCAAAGCCCTCCAGCTCCTCACCGTCATGGAAATCGCCCGCCGCGTGGTCGGCCAGCAAACGGGCGAATCTCCACTGCTCAACCGCTCCGATCTCGTCGCCGCCCACCTCCAGCCCATCGCCCAAGGTCTCGAGGTCGAAAAATTCTGGGTCCTCTGCCTCAACCGCAAAAACCGCCTCCTTCGTCGCGTCGAAATTTCCTCCGGCACCGCCACCGCCGCGCTCGCTCATCCGCGCGAAGTCTTTCGCGCCGCCATTCGCGAATCCTCCACCGCGGTCATCTGCGCGCATAATCACCCGAGCGGCGACCCCGCGCCGAGCGCCGCGGATATCCAGCTCACGCGCATCCTGCGCGACGCCGCCCGGGCCGTCGAAATCGATCTCCTCGATCACGTCATCGTCGGCCGCCCCACCGCCGACCCCACCGGCCGCGGCTACTACAGCTTCCGTGAAGCCGGCATCTTGTAGCCGCCGGCCGCACCCGGCCTCGGCCCGATCACTCCGCCATCGGGCCGACCATCCGCCACACCGCTCCGCGGCGGTTCTCGAAGATCCTCTCCCAGCGCCCCGGCAGGCGCTCGTTCATCGCCTGCTGTTCTTCTTCGCGAAACAGCAACGCATACACGGGCTGCACTTCGAGGTCCGCATTCGCGGCAAACGCCTGAAATTCCTCCCGTTCGATCATATCCCACCGCAACACCGCGCAGTCCGTGTAGTAATGCACCGCGCCGCTCGCGATCATGCTCACCACCGCCGCGTTCTTCGGCACGTGATTGTTCACCCAAGTCGCAATCTCCCGATATGGCGGTTCCGAATCCGCCGTCCCGAAAACCCCCAGCCCACGCGATCCGTTCCACGCCAACAGCGCCGCCCAGACCGCCAGCCCGGCCACACTCCACGTCCAAATACGCGTTCCGCGACGGCTCAACCGCCCCCGCACCGCCTCGATGCCCAGCGCGCCTCCCAGGATCAACGCCGGTAAACACGGCAGCAGGAAACGCAGGCACCACCACGTCTCCTTCGTGACGTCGTAAAACACATAAAACACCGCCACCGGGAAAAACCACAGCGCCAGCCCGGCGATCATGCGCCACCGCGTCCGCGCCCACGGCAGCAGCAACAGCGCACCGAGTATCCAAAGAATGGGCACAAACCGCGGCAGCCATTCCCCGTAATGCCGCACCGTCGGTCCCAAATTCGACGCGCGGAACAGCGACCACAGATCGCCGTAACCCGAACTCAGCGGCGAGCCGTAGATCGCGTTCTGATAACCCATCATCCACGCCGCGCCCGGCAATCCGCCCGCCACGAACCACGCCAGCGCGCGCCAACCCGGCATCCACACCAGCAACGCCGGAAAAATCAGCACGTTCGTCGGACGCACCAGCACCGCCATCGCCGCCGCCGCTCCGCCCAACAACGCCCAACGCGGCGACCGTCGCGCCCGCAATACCCCGTAAATCGCCGCGAGGCACCACGCCGTCGCCAGCACATCGCTCAACGGCTGGATCGCGATGAACAAAAACACCGGATTCCACGCCAGCATCGCCGCGCTCAACGCCGCCAGCGCCTTCGACAATCCCAGCTCCCGACCCACCGCAAAGCACAGCACGACCGCCGCCAACGCCCCGCCCACGCCCACCACATACATTCCCGGCACACGCCCCACCACCAGCTCCGCCGCCGCTAGATGCAACGGCACCCCCGACGGATACGTCGGAATGAGCCGCCCCGTTTCCTGCTCCAACGAAAACCCGAGCGGCGCCGTCGCAAACGACGAACCCGTGCGAATTCCCACAACCGGCCGCGCGTCGTCGATCAGCTTCCCACGCAACAACAGATCCGCGAAATTCAAATACCCCGACGAATCCGACCCACCCGCAATCGGGGTGAAATAAACGCCCAACAGCACGCCATAGGCGAGCAGCAGCGCCCACCCCGCCGCCTTCCAGCGTCGCCCCGAAAAAAACGCCGCCGGCTCCTCCGGCGCCACTCCCGTCGACGCGGAATTCGCTTGGTTTTCTGCTGCAGTGGACACGCCTCCCGAATCCGCACGGTCGCTGCGCCTGACACAACAAATTATTGCCCCGCTCACCCTCTCCCCCAAACCGCTCCGTCCGCCGCGGCGCAGTTGGGATTTGACTCGCGAATCCGCCAACCTGTCATGACCCACCCGGCCCTCGGATCGTTCTCGCGCGCCGGCCTCAGCGTTCGACCGTTTCGAGTTTTCATGCCGCTTCAGCCGCCTTCTTCCGCGTATCCTTTTTTCCCGCACCTCGCCTCTGCGTCTCGTTTGCGGCTTCTTCGCGCGGCATGAATCACGGGGCGGACAACTCCTCACCTTCGCGTCCGACGACGGCGTTCACGTGGAAACCGCGCGTCGTCCTCCTCGCCGCTCTCGCCAGCGTGCTGCTGTTCGGTTGGTTCGTCGCCGGTTTCTATGACCGCAACACCGGGCTCACCAGCATGCTTTCGATCGGCGATCGCACGGAGGCGGTCGCGATTTCCAAACTCCACGAGGTCCCGCATCACACCTATCGCCACAGTTACGGCTACGACGGTTCCTACTACGTCCAGATCGCCCTCTCGCCGCTGCTCGACGATCCCGAACTGCCCACCGCGATCGACAACCTTCCCTATCGCGCCCGGCGTATCCTGTTGAGTTGGACGGCCTGGACGCTCGGCGCCGGCCAGCCGGAATGGGTCGTTCACGTCTTTCCCTTCCTCAACGTCGCCGCCTGGCTCGCGCTCGCCTGGCTTCTGCGACGCTGGTTTCCGCTGACGAGCTGGGACAGCTTCTTCCGCTGGGCCATGTTCATGTTCTCCCACGGCATGTGCATGAGTGTCCGCCATTCGCTCGTCGATGTGCCGAGCCTGCTCCTTATTGTCGTCGCCGTGCTCGCGCTCGAACGCCGCCGTCATCTCGGCGCCGCCGTCGTTCTCGCGCTCGCCACCCTCACGCGCGAAACCAGCGTGCTCGCCACCGTCGCCTTCTCGGGCGGCGATCCGCGCAGCCCGCGCACCTGGCTCAAACGCGCCGCGCTCCTCGTCGTCGTCGCCGCGCCGCTCGCCGCCTGGCTTTTCTATCTTCGCGCCAAATTCGGCACGTCCGCCGGCGCCGGCTTCAACAACTTCGCACCGCCCTTCGTCGGCCTCGCCGAAAAATGGGTCGAGAGCATCCTCGCGCTCTTCCAAGAAGTGGTCTGGCCCCTCGACTGGGCCACCGCCGCCTGCGTCCTCTCCCTCACCGTTCAATGCGTCTTCCTTCTCGCGCGCTGGCGTCCGTCTGAAGCGTGGTGGCGCATCGGCGCGGTGTTCGCCCTGATGGCCGTCTTTCTTTCGCGTCCCGTCTGGGAGGGTTCCCCCGGCGCCGCCACCCGCGTGCTGCTGCCGATGAGCTTGGCTTTCAACATCCTCGTTCCCCGCGGTCGCCGCTGGCTCCCCCTGCTCGTGGCCGGCAATCTCACCGTTTTCGCGAGCCTGTCGGAATTCGATCCGCCGCCGCGCTTTTTCCACCTCTCCGCCCCCGCCGCGGTCGCCGACTCCGTCACGATCTCCGACATCGGTCATTGGTATCAGGTGGAGAGCCGCGGCTCCAACACCTGGCGCTGGGCCTCCGGCGACGCCGGCCTCCGCTTCGAAAATGCTTCCGGCCAGCCGCTCGCCGTCACGCTTCGAGGCACCGTTTCCGTCCTCGATCGCAACCGCGACGTCGCGGTCCATTTGGGCGATCAAAGATTCTGGTCCGCCACACTCAGCTCCGACCGCGCCGACTTCTCCGTCACCTTCGACCTGCCCCCCGGCTCCTCCGAGCTGCGCTTCATCACGCCGCAACCCCCGCCACCCGAAGACCGCGACGGTCGCGCGCTCGCGTTCAGCGTGTCGAATCTCAAACTCACGCTGCGCCCTCCGCCCTCTTCCGCTCCATGAGCATCGATTTCCGCCCTCTGCTTCGCCAATTCCGCGCCTATCGAGCCCTCGAAAAGGAAAACGGACAACTGCGCGCCTGGCGCGACGAGTGGCAGCGCTTCGTTCCGCCCGGCCACTTCTACTCGCCGCTTCCGAATCGCGAGGAAATCGCCGCCGGTTTCGCGCGCAACGACTTCGGCCCGCCGTTTCCGGCGATCGATCTCAACGAAGCCGGCCAGTTCGAACGGCTCGAACGCTTCGCCGGCTGGTATTCGGAACATCCCTACGTCGACACCCCGACGCCCGGCCACCGCTACCATTTCAAGAATCCCGCCTACGGGCCCAGCGATGCGCTCACGCTCTACGGCATGATGCGCGAGGCGCGTCCCCGCCGCATCGTCGAGGTCGGCTCCGGCTACAGCTCCGCCGCGATGCTCGACGTCGACGAGCACATCTTCGGCCGCACCACCCGGTTCACCTTCATCGATCCCGACGCCAGCCTCGTTCGCTCGCTCCTGAGCGAAGAAGACCGCACCCGCGTCGTGATCATCGAAAAAATGGTCCAGGACGTTCCCCTCGATCCTTTCGCACAACTCGAGTCCGGCGACATCCTCTTCATCGATTCGTCGCACGTCAGCAAATTCGGCAGCGACGTGAATCGTCTCTTCTTCCACGTCCTGCCCGCACTCGCCGTCGGCGTGTTCGTTCACATCCACGACATCGCGTGGCGTCTCGAATACCCGCGCGAATGGCTCGAGGAAGGTCGCGCTTGGAACGAACAATATCTGCTCCGCGCGTTCCTGATGTATAACAAGGCGTTTCGCGTGGAGTTCTTCTCGTCCTACGTCGAACACTTCAAACGCGATTTCCTCCGGCGGCACATGCCGCTCTGCGCGAAGGGCGACGGCGGTCAGATCTGGCTGCGCAAGATCGCCGCCCGGTAACCGGTCGCTCAGCGCGCCGGGGTCCGGAGCGCGTCGAGTTCCTGTTCCCACGAACGGCTGTCGATCGCCTCGATCAACCGCTCCAGGTTCCGGTGCTCGAACACGAACGCGATCTCGTTGTTTATACCGGGAAAGAAGCGATACATCCGCCCTCCCGGCGCCCGGGCGATATGGCCGATCACGGCGCCGTTTCTACAGACTTCCATCTGTCGAAGCTTCGTGCGCCGGCGGTCGGTATGCAGCTGGAATGCTACGCCGTCCATCTATAGTGAAATGCCTGTAGGTTGAAACACGGCCCGATGGAATCTCTAAAGGGCTTTCGGAGCGGCTTTGCTCGTTTCCCTGATGGTCCCGCTAGGGGCAAATACTCTAAAACCAGACAAATCGCGTCGGCACGAATACAATGTCCGACGGCTGTAGATAAAACGGTTCGCTCGGCTTTCCGTTCAGCGCCAGGCTGAGATCGAGCACGAAATTATTCACCGCGCCGTTGCGATGCCGCACCACGACCACGCGTTTGATATCGGCTTTCGCGTGATCGAAACCGCCCGCCTCCATCACCGCCTCCAGCGCCGTCATCGGCCGCTTCGACGTGTATTTTCCGGGCCGCAGGACCGCCCCGCTCACGTTCACTTCGAACGCCGAGGCCACGACCGAAACCACGACTTCGCTGTCGACCAGCTCGTTCGCATACCGTTGCTTCAGCTCGGCGCTCAGTTGATCCGGCGTCTTTCCCGCCGCCACGACTTCCCCGGCGATCGGCAGCGTGATCCGGCCGTCGCGGCGCACTTCGCCCGACGTATCCATGCCCGGCGCCCCCATGAACGTGATCTTCAACTGATCGCCCTCCAGGATCGCTCCCGCGCCTTCCGGCGGCGCGCCGGCCGCCAGCGTCTGCTCGCTCGCCGCGGTCGCGCAGCCGCTCAGGAACAACGGGACCGGCGCGCCGGCCAGCGCCAGCATCACTCCCCACCGCCGCACCCCGGCGCGGAACTTTTTTACGGATGGGCAATCGAACTCCTCGAATCTGTTCATGGCGTAATAATATTTGAAGCGCATTCCTTCTTTACCTCGGATCACTGTATAAAACTGGATAAACCGCCGCTCGTCGCGAAACGCACCGTAGCAGGTGGATTTTATTATCCAAGAGTGGTGTTGTCGGGGATGCTTCTCCGCGCGGCGTAAGCAAAACCCTGTGCGTGGCGCTGTGGTCCGAAATAGCCTTGAACCGCGGTCGGCCACGCCCTTGCTGTGCCTCCAGCCGGCGGAGCGCGTCGAATAAACACTCTCCGCGATGGCCAGCACTCAACGCCAGGCGCGGTCCCCGCACCTAGATGGCGGCAGCGTCCCAGCTCACAATCATCCGCAGTCATCTCGCTTATGGACTGGTATTGCATACACACGCGTCCGCAGAAGGAAGATTCCACCTGCGCGTATTATGAAGAAACCCTCGGGATCGAGACCTACTCGCCCAAACTTCGCCAGCAACGAGTCATCCGCCGCGTGCGCCGCGTCGTCGTCCGTCCGCTGTTCCCCCGTTATATCTTTTGTCGGTTCGAACCCGCGCTGAGCTACCGCGCGGTGCGCTACGCTCCCGACATCATCGATGTCGTGCATTGCGGTCCCGTGCCCGCCGTCGTGCCCGAACAGGCGATCAACGAGCTCAAAACCTGGGTCGGTGAGGCGCTGGATCCTTCCAGCATCAAGCCGTCCTTCCGCCCCGGCGATCTCGTCGAAATCGAGGCCGGCCCGCTCATGGGACTTCGCGCCATCGTTCAACAGGAGCTCACCGACTCGGAACGCGTGGCCGTGCTGCTCTCCTTCCTCGACTGCGGCGCCCGCACCCTCGTCCCCGCCAGCCAGCTTCGGCTCGTCAGCTAAACTCACCGTCCTGTCCGTCCGGCGCCTCGTGCGCGCCGCCTTCCCGGCCCCATGGTCGACGACAAAATCGAAACCTCCCGCGCCGTTGGCATCGGCGACATCTACTACGTGCTCTTCAAGCACAAGTGGAAGATCGTCGGCTTCGCCCTGGCCGGACTCCTCGCCGCCGCGGCCGTCTACCGCAACTGGCCCGACGTCATCTACCAATCCGACGCCAAGCTCTTCATCCGCTACATTCAGGAAACCGGCGCCCCCCTCAGCGTCGCCGAGGATGCCCAGATCAAATCCACCGACCAGCGCGGCGAAACGATCATCACGAGCGAGGTCGAGATCCTTACCAGCATGGACCTCGCGAAACAGGTCGCGCTGAATGTCGGGCCGGAACGGATACTCGAGGTTTACGGCGGCGGCTCCGATCTCGACGCCGCCGCCGGCGTCATTCGCGGCGGCATCGAAGCCTTCGCTCCGCGCGGCAGCCGCGTGCTCGGCGTCAAATTCCAGCACCCCGATCGCACGATCACCCAGCCCGTCCTCTCGGAACTCATCTCCGAATATCTCAAGCGCCATCTCGAGATCCACATGACCACCGGCATGTTCGACGACATGCTGCAGAAGGAAACCCAGGTCCTTCGCGAGCACCTCCAGAAAACCGAGGAGGATCTGCGCCGGCTGAAGGAGAAGGCGGGCGTCCTTTCGATCGAGGAAGCCAAGCAGGCCTACGCGGAGCAGATGGCGAAAACGAAACAGCAAATCCTCGAGACCACCGGACTCATCGCCGAACGCCGCGCCTTGCTGTCCGACTTCGAGGACTCCCAGGTGCCCTACACCGCCGTCCCCGCCGTCAAAGCCCAGGAATACCGCGTCGCCGCCGCCACCCTCGAAACGCTCACGCAGAAGTATCAGGAGATGTTCGCGACGTTCACGGAGGAGAGCACCGCCATCACCGACCTGCGTCGCCGCATCGCCAAAGCCACCTCCGTCAAGGAAGCGCTCGAGCAGGAATATCCCGCCCTGCGCGAAGTCGCCAACCACGACCACACGCGCGCGGGTCGCGACGGCACCGCCGCCCTGAGCCCCGCCGAGGAACGCTCCCGCATCCGCTCGCTCTCCATCCGCCTGCAAGTCCTTCAGGATCACCTCACCGAAATTCAAAAAGAGGCCAACGCCCTCAGCGAACTCGAGCTCTCCATCAGCGATCTCCAGCGCCGAAAGGAATTGCAGGAAGCGCAATACCGCTACTTCGCCACCACCCTCGAACAGACGCGCATCAACGAGGCCCTCGGCAGCGGACGCGTTTCCAATATCACCATCATCCAAGCGCCGACGCCTCCCGTCCGTCAGGTGGGCAAACTCTACAAGGTCGTCGGCGGACTCGCCGGCGGCGGTCTGATCTTCGGCCTCGCGCTCGCGTTCTGCCTCGAACTGTTCCTCGACCAAAGCGTGCGCCGCCCGATCGAAATCGAATCGCTCCTCGGGCTCCCCCTCTTCTTCTCGATTCCCAACATCCCCGGACGACTCGGCTCCGGTCCGCTCGCCGTCGCCCAACTCGAGCCGCCACCGCACCATCGGCGCACACGCGGCGCCAGTATCGAGAGCAAACTCTCCTCCTACTTCGACGCGTTGCGCGACCGCCTGATTTTCTTCTTCGAGGTTCGCGGCGTCGTGAAGAAACCCAAGCTCGTCGCCGTCACCAGTTGCGGCGACCGCGCCGGTGTCAGCACCGTCGCCGCCGGTCTCGCCGCGTCGCTCTCGAAAACCGGCGACGGCAACGTCCTGCTCGTCGACATGAACATGGGGCCGCACACGCCGTATCATTTCCGCGACGGCAAGATCCAGGTCGGCCTCGACGATCTTCTCGAGGGCCAGCATCGCGAGGAGGCCCGCGTGCAGGAACACCTTTTCGTCGTCCCTCACGCCACCGGCAACGAGCGCCTTTCACGCATCCTTCCGAAGCGGTTCTCGAACATGATCCCGCGCCTGCGCGCCAGCGACTACGACTACATCATCTTCGACATGCCGCCCGTGAATCAGGTCAGCGTCACGCCCCAGCTCGCGCGCAACATGGACATGGTTTTCCTCCTCGTGGAATCCGAGAAAACCAACCGCGACGCCGTCAAACGCGCCAGCAATCTTCTCGCTCAGGCCAGTTGCACGCTGAGCGTGATCGTCAATCGCACCCGCAACTATCTGCCGCGGCCCCTCCTGCAGGAGCTCTGAGCAACCGCCCCGCCGACACCGTCGAGCCCGGTTCGCGATCGCTTCAACCGACGCCGCGCGCGCGCCACCGCGCTTTTCCAGCTCCACCAAGGGGAGGCATCGCCTGCGCCCCAGTCCATTGCGTTCAAATCGAAAGGAGAGATATGAAGCAACGTCCCATCAAGGTGCTGGCGGTTTCTTCAGGCGGGGGACATTGGGTGCAGTTGTTGCGACTGCGTCCCGCGTTCGAGGACTGCGAGGTCGTGTTCGCCACGGTGCAAAGAGCGTATCAAGCGGACCTCGGCTCCTCCGTGCGGTTCCGCTGCATCCCCGACGCGAGCATGTGGCAGAAACATCGCCTCGTCCTCTGCGCCCTTGCCGCGTTGTGGATCGTTCTCACCGAGCGGCCCGACGTGGTCATCTCCACCGGCGCCGCGCCCGGCTACTTTGCCATTCGCTTCGGTGCGATGACCGGCGCCCGCACGATCTGGATCGATAGCGTCGCCAACGCCGAGCAGCTCTCCCTCAGCGGACGCGAGGCCGGCAAACACGTCGATCACTGGATGACACAATGGCCGCACCTCGCGGCCGAAAAAGGCCCCTTCTACCACGGGAGTGTATTATGATTCTGGTTACCGTTGGCACCGAGCTCCCCTTCGACCGCCTCGTCCGCGCGGTCGATCAATGGGCGCGTGAAACCGGACGCTCGGATGTCTTTGCCCAGATCGGACAAAACGCCTGGCGCCCGTCGAGCTTCCCCGCCGTCGAATTCCTCGCTCCGTCCGAATTCAACCGCTGTTTCACGCAGGCCAGCGTGATCATCTCCCACGCCGGCATGGGCACCATCCTCTCCGCGCTGCGTTTCGAAAAACCCATCCTTGTGTTGCCCCGTCGCGCCGCCCTCGGCGAACAACGCAACGACCACCAGATGGCCACCGCGCAACAGCTCCTCGCGCTGGGCAAGATCAACGTCGCCTTCGACGAGCACGAGCTCCGCCAGCGTCTCGCGCAGATCGACCGCATCCAGGCGCAGGATCGCACCGGTCCTTACGCCAGCCCCACGTTGCTGTCCGCACTGCGGAAATTCGTTCACCTCGGTGGTGCCGCGCACGCCGCCACCGGCGCCCGACCGGACAACACCGACGCCGCTCCCTCACCCATCCGCACCGTCGGCGTCTGACCTTGCGGCGCCCGTCTCCTTCGATCGCCCCCGCGCTCGCGCTCATGTGCTCCCGGCCTGATCTCTCCGTCATCGTCGTCAATTGGAACTCGAAGGCCCTGCTGCGCCAGTGCCTCGACTCCATTTTCGCACAGACACACCGCTGCTCGATCGAGATCGTGGTCATCGACAACGCCTCCTTCGACGGCTGCGGCGACATGCTCGCGGCCCATTTTCCCGCGGTTCGTTTCATCCAGAGCGATAAGAACCTCGGCTTCGGCAAGGCCAACAACGCCGCCGTGGCGCACAGTCGCGGCGAGATCCTGCTGTTCCTGAATCCCGACACGGAAGTGATCGGCGATGCCTTGGACCTCCTCGTCGATGCGGCCAAAAGCCTGCCGGCGTGCGGCGCCGTGGGCGGCACGCTCCTGAACGCCGACCGCACCGTGCAAACCAGCTCGCTGCTCGCGTTCCCCACCGTCGCCAACCAACTGCTCGATTCGAACTTCCTGCGGCGCCTCTGGCCGCGTTCGCGACTCTGGGGAATGGCGCCGCTGTTTTCCGGCTCCCCGACGCCGACGGAAGTCGAGGCGATTTCCGGCGCGTGCCTGATGATCCCCCGCGCTGTGTTCGACGCGATCGGCGGCTTTAGCGCCGACTACTTCATGTATTCGGAAGACACCGACATCTGTTACAAAGCCCATCTTCGCGGATACAAAAACTACTATGTGCCCGGCGCACGGGCCGTTCACTACGGCGATGGCAGCGTGCGCAGCGCGAAGTCGAATTTCGCCGTGGTCATGGCCACCGAGTCGCTCTGGCGCTTCATGGCCAAGCATCGCGGCCGCGCCCATGCCCTCGCCTATCGATGCGGCGTGCTCTGCGCCGCTCTGTTCCGACTTTCGCTGCTCGGCGCGCACCGGCTCCTCTCCTCCTTCCGCCGCTCCTCCCAACCTCGTCCCAACTCCCTTCCCAAATGGAACACGATTCTACGCTGGACGCTTTCGCTGGAAAGCTGGGTGCTAAAATACTGACGCCCGGCATCCGGCGATCCACTCCGCCGAGTCCCGTGATGCCCGCCGTGCCGATCCGCTTCGGCCACGCGCGGCTCGGCTATCGCTGGACGCGCTACTTCGGCTGGTCCGTCCGCAAGCTGCATGTGCGCGGCGCGGCCGACGCGCTCGCGGGCCTGGGACACCTCGGAATCCGTTCGGCCGTCGACACGGCGCTTCGTCCCGACACGCGCTCGTGCAACATCTGCGGCTGGTCCGGCTCGCGCTTCTATCCGAACGTCGGCCCGGGATATTACGAACGCGAGGCCTCGTGCCCGCGCTGCAGTTGTATCCACCGTTATCGCACGCTCGCGATCGTCCTGGGCATGGCGTCCGACTTCTTCTCGCCCGAGAAATCCGTCATCGAGGTTGCACCGGTCCGCTCCTTTCAAGCCTACTGCCTCTGGCGGAAGGAAGGCCGCAACTATCTCAGCTTCGACCTCGAGCGGTTCGCGATGGAACCGGGCGACCTCACCGCCATGCGCTACGCGGACAACGCCTGCGACTACTTCCTCTGTTACCACGTGCTCGAGCACGTGCCCGCCGACGTCCAGGCGCTCGCCGAAATCTTTCGCGTGCTGCGTCCCGGCGGCACGGCCATCCTCCAGGTTCCGATCGATTGGAGCCTGACCGATACGGTCGAATACGGCCGCCCGAACGAGCGGGAGACCGGACACGTGCGCCGCTATTCCGACACCGGCTTCGGCGCGCGGATCATGGCCGCGGGCTTCGAACTGCTCAAACTCCGGCCGTCGGACCTGATCGACGACTCCCTCATCGCGCGCCACGGGCTCAGCACCGAGCCGATCTATTTTGCGCGCAAGCCGCTCTCCGTTTCCGCCGCGCGCCGTTTGTGAGCCCCCCTTCGGACAACGCCCCCGTCGTCAGCGTCGTCATCCCGGCGTTCAACCGCTGCGACAGCCTTCTGCTCCTGCTGCGTGACGTCTACCGGCAGGTGGGCGTGAGCTTCGAGGTGATCGTCGTCGACGATCATTCGAGCGAGGATCCGACGCCTCGCATCCTGACCGAGTTTCCGGACACGCACGTGCTGCGCCATCGCGTCAACTCCGGCCCCGCGGCGGCGCGCAATCGCGGCATTCGCGCCGCGCGCGGCCGCATCGTCGTGGGCTTCGACAGCGACGTCACCGTGCCCGATCCCACGGTGCTCGCCCGCACGGTCGCGACGTTCTCACACCACGGCGCCGTCGACGGACTGGCCTTCCGCTTGCTTCAACCCGACGGACAAAGCGAGGACATCCCCCGCTGGTGGCACTCGCGGCCGGTGAGCTGGGCGGGGCGGCGATTCGCGACGTCCTACTTCAGCGGCACCGCCTACGCTTTTCGCCGCGACGCGCTCCTTCGCTCCGGCCTCTTTCCCGAGTTCTTCTTCATGCACTACGAAGAGGTGGAACTCGCGTTCCGGCTGCTCGATCGCGGCGGCACGATCCTCTACTGCCCCGAGCTCGCGGTGCTGCATCACGCGCATCCCGTCTCGCGCCGCAGCGAAATCAAAGTCTTCTACAAGCCCCGCAACCAGGTGTTGCTCGCCGTGAGCTGCCTCCCTTGGCCACGCGCGTTGCTCTACCTGATCCCGCGCCTCGGCTACCAGCTCCTCACGGCCGCGCGGCATGGTCACCTGCCTGCATTCATGAAAGCACTACGCAGCGCCGCGCAACTGCTCCCCGACCGTCTGGCCGAGCGGCGCGTTCTCCAGCGGTCGACGTTGCGGCGCATCGCCGCTCTGCGCGCGGGCGCCGTCGCATGAGTTGCGCTCACGTTCGCGACGCGGATCATCAGCAGGTCATAATTCCCGCAACGGTCGGAAACTAATCTGAACATTCTCACCGGCTCTGAATCCCACCAGCCGATGAAGAGACAATCCCGCCCCCTGGCCCCGCGCCCAACCTTCCTGCTTCTCGTCATCGGCTCCCTCGCCCTGTCCGCGGCAGACGCACTCGCCGCAAAAACCATCCGGCAGTTCGGCATCACCTGGACCTTCGATCGCGACTATCCCACGGGACAGTTCGCAAACGGCGACTACTGGATCGTCGGCCCCGCGAAGCTCGTGCAGATCCACCCGGCGAGCGTCACGCGCCACGGCGTGACGATGCACGGCTCGATGCTCAACCCGGCCGTCAACGCGCCCGCGCAGGGCTACGACAGCCGGATCAAGAACAATCCCTACTCGCCTGCGGCCAACGCCGCCACCCGGCTGCCGCTCGTCCTCGCACCGGGCACTTCGCTCCTCTCCTCGGAAAGCCACGCCGCGGGCGCGACCAAGGACAACCCGCAACTCAAGACGATCGCGATCCTCACGGTCCTCGCCGCACCGCCGCCGCCCGGCTCGTTTCGTCCCTCTTATCTCGCCGCCGACAAACGTCCGCGTTGGAACGTCAACCAGCTCCGCTACGACCGCCTGCGCTCGCTTCCGCGCGTGGCGCACGCGCCCTCGCCGCGGCACATCGCCGACAATTTCGCCCGGCCTTGGATCGAGCAGCGGACGAACTGGAGCGGCCGCTACTTGCATCCGAGCGACAACCAGCCCGCCTACGGCCGCGAAATCGCGCACACGCTCGCGGAGGGATTGCTGGCCCTGCAACTCGACTACAGCGCGGCCGAGAAGAAGGAACTGCTCGTCCGCCTCGTCCAATACGGCCTCGACATCTACGGCGCCGCCGCCGCGGGGGCCTGTTGGCATGCGGATGGCGCACACAATCACGGTCGGAAGATGCCTCTCCTGCTCGCAGGCCACCTGCTCGACGATCCGGCCCTGCTCGCCTACGCCGATGGCGGCAAACGCCGCATTTTTCAGGAGGATCAGCAAACCTGGTATGTCACCGCCGCCGACGTCGGCCGCGTGCTGTTCACCGCCGATCGCCGCCCGCGGGATCGTTATCTTCCGAGCGACATCGGCCTCGCCGAATGGGGCGAGAAGCACGCCGGGGATCCGTCGCGCGACGGCCGCAACTGGGATGCCTATTACCGCGCCGTCGCCGGCAGCAGCACCATCGGCCACGTGCTCGCCGCGCGGCTGATGGGCTTGCAGGACGAGTGGAACTGGCCGGCGACGTTCGACTACTACGACCGTTACTGGACACACGAACAGCGCAACGTGAGCCGCGGGGCAAACTCGATCCAGCCGTTCGTGGCCGAGATGTGGCGCAAGTATCGCAACGCCACTCCGGCCAAGCTCTCGGACGCGAATGTCGCCACGCCCATCTGGCACAACCTCACGCTGCCGCCGCAGTCGGGCTCATTCACCGTTTCATTCGATCTGCTGGCCTCCACCGCCAGCATGGAAGGAATCACCGGCCTTTCGCACGGCGACGCCAAGTCGGCCGACGCGCTCGTCGCGGCCGTTCGACTCGCCCCGACGGGCGTGATCGAGGCCCGCGATGGCGATCGTTTTCGCGCGGCCCGCGTGGTGCGCTACGTGCCCGGGGAAAAATATCGCGTGGTGATCACGCTTCAGCCCGCCTCGGGCTGGTATGCGGTCACGATCACACCGCCTGGAGGCGCGCCGGTTCGGATCGCCGAGGCGTGGCGCCTGCACAAGAGCTTCCGTCCGTCCGTGCTGCTCGACCGCCTCGGCTTCCACTCGGCCTGCGGCTCCCACGCAGTGCTCAACCTCGGTGTCCAGCCCGACCAACGGCAGTCGCCGCCGATTCGCTCTCGCGTTCCCTGGTCTTCCAACAGCGAACATCTCTAGTCACCGGCGGCATCATGCGGGCGGAACCACCCGGCCCGCCGGACACGAATGCGCGCCCCGCCCAAACGCGCGGAGAGCGCGCGACGATTTTCTTTGTCCGCGTTGAACAAATCCGGTCCCAAGCTCACTCCGAAGCCGATCAGCGACGAGCTCTGGTCCGCCGTGGAGCCCCTTCTCCCGGCGCCAACCCGCGCGGAAGGCCACACGTTCCAACGTCGTCCGGGCGGCGGCCGAAAACCCATTCCCGCGCGCCAGGCGTTCGAAGCCATCTTGCACGTGCTCCGCACCGGCACGCCGTGGAAGGAGCTTCCCACCACCATCGGCAGCCCGTCCGCGATCCATCGTCGCTTCGATCAATGGCACGCCGCCGGACTGTTCCTGCGACTCTGGCAAGCGGGCTTGGCCGAGCACGCGGAGCTCGAAGGAATCCCTTGGGTATGGAGCTTGCAGGATACTTCGGAAACCACCGGAACCATTTCCACGGAGATGGTTCACACCCCCGTCTCCAGTTCCTTGATACAGCCGCGTTCGTGGCACCCGTCCTTCGTCCGCCGTCGTCAACGACGCTCCGGCGGCCACTCTCGCCCCCCGTTTATTTCGGGATAAGATGTGACTAGTAATCAACGGGTAAAATCTTAACGCCACATCGCAGATTCGTTGAACTTTTTCCCTTCATCGCCGTTCACATCCGGCGATGAACCTACGACAGACATCTAGAAAAACCCTATGGCTCGTATCGGCATTTCTACTACAGATCTGCCTGGTGACGCCGGCCGCGCTGGCCGCCACCTCGATCAGCCAGCACGGGATTACGTGGACTTTCGACAGAGACTATCCGTCCGGTCAGTTTGCCAACGGCGACTACTGGGTGGTGGGGCCTGTGAAGATCACCTCCATCAGCCCGCGCTCCGTCGTTTCCGGCGGCGCCACGTTGCACGGCTCCATGATCAACCCGGCGGTCAATGGCTCGCAAGGCTATGACAGCCGGATCAAGAACAACACTTTCTCCGCGGCGCTGAACGTCGCGAAGCAGTTCCCTCTCACCGTTCAGCCGGGCTCGTCGCTGCTTTCCGCGGAAAGCTACACGGCGGGCGCCACCGGCGATAATCCGCAGATGAAGACGATCGCGATCCTCACGGTCCTCTCCGCCCCGGCTCCCGCGGGTTCGTTCCGCCCCCCGTATGTCGGCGGCGACAAGACGATCCGCTGGAACAAGAGCCAGCTTCAATACGGCAAACTCCGTTCGCTCCCGCCGGTGTCCGGCACGCCTTCCCTCGCTTCCGTCGAGCAGGCGTTCGAACGCCCTTGGATCGAGCAGAAGACGAACTGGAGCGGCCGCTACATGCACCCGGGTGCGAACCAGCCGACCTACGGCCGCGAGATGGCCCACGTCCTCGCCAACGGCCTGTTGTCCTTGCAGCTCAACTACACCGCCGCGCAAAAGGAGAAACTCGCCATCCGCCTCGTTCAATATGGCATCGACATCTACGGCGCCGCCAAGGCCGGCGGAGTCTGGGTCAACGACGGCGGCCATAATCAGGGCCGCAAGATGCCGCTCCTCCTCGCGGGCATCATGCTGGGCGATTCCAACATCCTCGCCTATGCAAATGGCGCGACGTCGCGCATCTTCCAGGAAGACCAGCAGACCTGGTATGTCACCTCCGCCGACGTCGGTCGCGCCCTCTACACGGCCGACGGCCGTCCGCGCGTCCCCTATATCTCCAGCGACGTCGGCATCGCGGAATGGGGCGAAAAACACACCGGCGATCCTTCCCGCGACGGGCGCAACTGGGACGCCTACTATCGCAGTGTCAGCGGCGCCTGCACCATCGGCCACGTGCTCACCGCCCGGCTCATGGGCGCGGAGAAGATTTGGAATTGGGGCGCGGTGTTCGACTACTACGACCGCTACTTCGCCAACGAGAAGGGCAACGTCAGCACCGGCGTGAATTCCATCCAGCCGTTTGTGGCGGCGATGTGGAACGCCTACCGCAGCTCCAAGGCCGCCGAATTCACCGAGGAAAACGTCGCGACCCGTATCTGGGAAAACACTACGATCCCGACGCAGACGGGCGCGTTCACGATCGCGTTCGACGCCATGCCCTCCTCCGACAAGATGGATGGCGTCATCGGCCTTTCGCAGGGCGCCGCCAAGGATTACACCCATCTCGCCGCGGCCGTCCGCTTCGCTCCGAACGGCTACATCGATGCGCGCAACGGCAGCGGCTTCAAAGCCGCCACCGCGGTGGCCTACCGCGCCGGCGTGAAGTATCGTTTTGTGATGACGGTCGACGTCGCGGCAAAACGCTACTCCGTCACCGTCACTCCCGCCGGCGGCTCCACCGTTCGCCTCGCGGACAACTGGCAGTTCCGCACCGAGCAAGCGCGCGTCACCAGCCTCGACCGCGTCGGCTTCTACGCGGCCACGGGGGCGCACGCGGTTCTCGATCTCGCGGTTCAGTCCGCGACGGGTGCCGCGGCGCCCGCGCCCACCGCTCCGGCTCCGGCTCCCACCACTCCGGCGCCCGCGCCGAGCGCTCCCACCGTCGCGCCGTTGAAGAATGGCAGTTTTGAATCCGGCCTCACCGACTGGACCGGCAGCGGAAATCGCAGCGTCAGGGCCAGCGACGCGACTTATCCCGCCACCGCCGGCTCGAAGCTGCTCGTGTTCAACTCCGGCCAAACCACCCCGAACGGCGTCGTTTCGCAGACGCTCGCGACGAAACCCGGCGTCACCTACACGCTCACGTTCGACATGGGCGTGCTCGCCTTCAACAAGAAGGAACAACGGCTCAACGTCACCGTGAAGGGTTCCGCCACGCAGGTCTCGAGCACCTCCAGCCTCCTCGGTATCGGAAACGGCAAGACGACGTGGAAAACCATCACCTACAAATTCGTCGCCGACAGCAGCTCGACGGTGCTCACGTTCAAGGACGTGTCACCGACCTCCGACAGCCTCGACCTGCTGCTGGACAACGTCCGGGTCACGCCCTGATGCATCGCTGACTCGAACAACCTGATCGTTAACCCGACCGGCGAACCCGGTCGGGTTTCCTTGGGCGGGATGGCGTTGAAGCCGTCCCGCCTTTCTCGTGGCAGCGCGAAGCCGCTTTCGACGCGCGCCTGCCCCGTTCGTCTTTCAAGCGCGTGATCCGTCAGTCGCCGGGTCACCCGACTTTCCCTCATGAGCTTCCCCGCCCTGCTCATCGCCGTAGTTCTCGTCCTCGCGCAATTTCTGTTTCCGCGTCGCTGGGCCTTTGTCCCATTGCTGATCGCGGCGTGCCACACGGGAAACGCCGCGACGCTCGGAGACTTCACCGCGGTCCGGCTCGTCATCGCGGCCGGTATCGCTCGCGCGGCGCTCGGAGGTTCGCTGCGTTGGAGCGCAGCCAATCCCCTCGACCTGCTGGTGGCGATCTTCTCGGGTTTCGCGCTGATGTCCTCGATCGCGCACGACCCTTACCCTTCGAGCCCTTTCGTCTATCGCGCCGGCTTGGTCTACAACATCCTCGGCACCTATTTGTATGCGCGGGCCTTTCTCCGGCGACCGAACCTGCTGAGCGACCTCGCGCAGAGTCTCGTCATTGTCCTCGTCCCACTCGCGCTCTTCATGGTCGTCGAACAGCGGAGCGGACGAAATCTTTACGCCGCGCTGGGCGCCAAGCGCACCGAGGCTGCCGTGCGCGAAGACCGCACCCGCGCGCAAGGCCCGTTCGGCACCCCGATCTTGGCCGGCACCGCGGCGGCGGTCGCCGTGCCTTTTTTCCTGCCCTTGTGGAAGCAGCGGCGCCGCTGGGCCGTCGTCGGCCTCGGCGCCTGCCTCACGATGATCGCGAGTTCCGCTTCCAGCGGCCCGATCGGAACGCTCCTGCTGGGCGGAGGCGCGATCGGGCTGTGGCGGTGGCGCACGCGTCTGAAAACGATCCGCAGGCTGATGATCCTGGGCTTGATCGTTCTTCATTTCATCAAGGAACGCCCCATCTGGTATCTCATGGCCTTGATCGATTTCGTCGGTGGCAGCACCGGATGGTATCGCGCACGACTCATCGACCAGGCCCTGACCCACCTCGACGAATGGTGGTTCATGGGGACCGACCATACGAGCCACTGGATGCATCGCGCGCTCGGAAGCAGCCCGAACCACTGCGACCTGACGAACTACTACGTGCACCTCGGCGTGCTCGGCGGGCTGCCGCTCATGCTGAGCTTGATTGCCATCCTGTTCGTCTCATTCCGTCGAGTGGGACGCCGGATGGCTGAACTCCGCGGCCGGGACGAGCCGGCCGAGTTTGCGTTGTGGTGCGTGGGATCGGCGCTGTTCGCCCATGCCGTCACGTTTCTCTCGGTTTCCTACTTCGACCAGATGTTCGTGTTCTTCTGGCTCGTGATCGGCATGGTCCCGGAACTCCTCGGCCTCTCGGAATCGGTTCCCGCCCGCGCTCCGCAACGCATCCGCCCGCCGAACCTTTTCCAACCCCAGCCCACGCCCGAGCTGCGGCCAAGCTGACGCTCCCGCCCCTCCACCACCGGTGCGCTTCGAACTCTCGCGCAGAGAACGGAAAACCTTTCATGAAGTTTTCGCTCATCACCTGCTCCAACGATCTCGCTTGCTACACGCGCAACGTCGCCGCTTCGACGGCGGCCTGGGGCCCGCAATTCGAGCGCGTGCTGGTCGACAATCGCGACAACCGTTTCGCCCTGCCGGAGGCGTTGAACCACGGACGCCGCCAAGCCCGGGGCGACATCCTGATCTTCTGCCATCAGGACGTGATTTTCCCGACCGACTGGCTGCGCGCCGTCGAGTCGCAGATCGCGCTCGTCGAGTCGATCGACCCGCAATGGGGCGTGATCGGCCTCATGGGCGTGAAAGCCAATGGCCAGTTCGCCGGGCATATCCAAGATCCACATACAAGCGATCGGCTGGGACGCCTGCCCTGCGAAGTCGCAACCCTCGACGAGGTGTGCCTGATCATCCGGAGCGATTTGGTCCTGCTGTTCGATGAGGACCTCGGAGGTCATCATTTCTACGGCGCGGATCTCTGCCTCGCCGTCCGGCAGGAAGGCCTGAAATGCTACGCGATCGACGCGCCCTTGCGGCACCTGTCCGGCGGAAGGCTCTCGGAAGAATTCTTCGGCGTCGCCGCCCGCTTGAAAACCAAATGGTCGAACATTCCACGTTCGCCGCTCGCGATCGAAACCACCTGTGGCGCGTTTCCGCTTCGCGACACGCTGCCGGCCCGCCTGGCCGCGGCCTTAAAAACAATTCGGCGACGCGCACGGCGCCGGCTCCGCCATTGGCGCCACGCCCGGCCGGCCTGACCCATTCCCCACTGCACGGCCGTCCGTCCCGATCGAAACCGGCCCCGGTTCGCTGCTGCGAACCTTCAACGACATGAACGCTTCTCAACCTCCCGCGCCTTCATTCGCACGCACGCCTCTGGTGACCGTGATCGTCCCCGTGTTCAACGCCGGCGAGTATTTGCTTCCCGCCGTCGAGAGCCTCGTCGCGCAGACGTATCGTCACCTCGAGATCATCGTCGTGGACGACGGCTCGACCGACGGTTGCGTGGAGACGCTGCGCGAGCTTCGCGACGATCGCATGACCATCGTGCGCCAGCCCAACGGCGGAAAATCAACCGCCATGAACCTCGCCCTGACGCGCCTGCGCGGCGAATTCTGGGGCATCCAGGATGCCGACGATCTCAGCCATCCCGACCGCATCGAGCGACAGGTCGAGGCACTGTTGGAGGATCCGACGCTCGCGGCGGTTTACTCGGGCATCGACTTGATCCTTGACGGGAAACGTTTCGCGCCGATCTCCACCGAGAAAAGCCGCGCCACGTGCCGGTCGGAAATCGACAAGCTGCGAATCCCGGCGCACGACGCCACCGGGCTTTATCGCGCGGCGCTCCTGCGCGACCTGACGTTCGATCCTTCGCTGCGAATCGGTCAGGGCGTCGACTTCATGTTCCGGGTCGGCGAACGCCATCCCATCAAAGTGCTCGGCGCCTGCCTCTACTCTCATCGCATTAATCGCGCGTCCACCACTCACCGCAGCGCGTTCCGCAATGTCGAGCAATTGAACCGCGTGATTGCCAAGGCGTGCGCCCGACGGGGACTGGACTTCACCCGGTTCCGCCGGCGGCCGCCGCCCGAGAAAACATTCTTTCGCCACCGCAGCGTGGACACGATCGTGCCCTACGCCGTCGAGAGCGTGAAGCAGTTGAAAGCCGACCGGCGGCACCGCGAGGCGTTTCGCACCGCCGCGATCAGCGCCCGGCTGCACCCGCTCGATCCCCTCTATTACAAACCGCTCCTGCACCTCGTGGTCCCCGCGTTGTTGGGACGATGGTGGTCCGTCATGCGCGGTCGCACGGTTCCAAGTCGCAACCTCGCGCTGCGCCCGCGCGCGTCCGCACCCTGACGCAACTGCGCCGTCGCGAAGCATGCCCGGCGGCGTCGGCGTTCTTCACCTTACCCCATGAAGAAGCTTCTTTTTATCGCGTATCATTTTCCACCGCACGGCGGCGCCGCCGTGCAGCGGTCGCTGAAGTTCGTGAAATATCTTCCTTCATTCGAAATCGAGCCGACCGTCCTGACCGGCGTGGGGGCGACCGACCGCCGCGGGAGCCCGCCCGACGATGGGCTCGCCGCCGAGATTCCCGCGGGCGTCGAGGTTGTGCGCACGCCATGGCCCGCCGGTTCACGCGAGGAACGTCTCGCCGCCGAGGCCAACCGGCTCGAATGCGCCATCCGCCTCGTCGAGGAAAAGCGCCTCGAGGCGATCTTCGTTTCGATGTCGCCGTTCTCCGACGCCGCCTTCGCCACCGCGCTCTCGAAACACTGCCGGATTCCGTGGATCGCCGATCTCCGCGATCCGTGGGCCCTCGATGAATTCCAGGTCTATCGCACCCGCTGGCACCGCGAGCGAAACTGCCGCGCCATGCGCCGCGCTCTGCTGACCGCCTCCTTGATCGTCATGAACACTCCCGAGGCCGCCGCGGCGCTCGGAAAGACGTTCCCCGAATTCGAAGCGCGCAGCATCAGCATCACGAACGGCTTCGACCTCGAGGATCTCCCTCCCGCCACGCCTCCGCCGCGCAACGAAAAATTCACGATCGTCCACGCCGGCTTCCTTCACGCCGCCGCCGGCCTGCGCCAGCGCCGTCGCCCCTGGCAATATCGCCTGCTCGGCCGGATCGAGATGGGCGTCGAGATTCTTCCCCGTTCGCACTACTACCTCCTCCAGGCGCTCGAACGCTGGCGCAACGAAGACCCGTCGATCGAATCGCGCGTGCAATTCCTGCTCGTCGGCGAGACCCGGGCCATCGACCGCGAACTCGTCGCCCATTCTCCGGTCGCCGCCATGACAAAATTCACCGGCTACCTCTCGCACGGCGAAAGCGTCCGCACCGTCCGCCAGGCCGACTTGCTTTTCCTTCCGATGCACAAGCTCCCTCCGGGCAAGCGCGCCAGCATCGTCCCCGGCAAAACCTACGAATACATCGCCAGCGGCCGTCCGATTCTCGCCCCCGTGCCGGACGGCGACGCGAAGGAGATCCTCACGCGCGCGCGCACCGGATTGGTCTGCGATCCGGACAACGTCGACCAGATGGTCGCGCACCTCCGCCGCCAATACCAGGCCTGGCTCGCGGGCGAACCTCCGACCCAGGTGGACCGCGACTACATCAGCCGTTTCGAACGCCGGGAACTCGCGCGCCTGCTCGCGGAACACCTCCGGAAACTCGAGCCCGCCGACGTCCCCGGTCTGAGCAGCCAGGCGACCGGCGCCGCGTCCTCGAACTGATTCCATATAGGGATTTTTTGTAGGTCCATATCAGGGTCTATATAGCATCAGAAGGCTTGTCATCATTCCGCCGTGCTGGCGCTCTTCTGCGCGTCCGCGAACCCGTCGAGGTTCGCTCCAGCGCCGGTCCCTTTCCAGCGGGAATGCACCGAAATGGCGGCAGCGTCCCCGCCGGCGGCCGGGTGAGGCGCCCGTCCCCCCGCTCCCTCCTCCCTCCATGCATCATTTGGTCATCGAAGCCGGCGGCACCGATCGTCAATATTGGCGCGACCTCTGGCGCTATCGTGAGCTTTTTTATTTTCTCGCGTGGCGCGACATCCTCGTTCGCTACAAGCAAACCGTCATCGGCGTTGCGTGGGCCGTCATCCGCCCGCTGCTGACGATGCTGATCCTCACCGTGGTGTTCGGCCGGCTCGCGAAACTTCCCTCGGGCGGCGTTCCCTATCCCGTGCTCGTCTTCTGCGGGATGCTGCCATGGCACTTCTTCGCCACCGCGTTTGCCGAAAGCAGCAACAGCCTCGTCGCCAACGCCAACATGATTTCGAAGGTGTATTTTCCCCGCCTCGTCGTTCCCGCGGGCAGCGTCATCACCAGCTTCGTCGACTTCATGATCTCGGGCCTCCTGCTCGCCGGACTGATGGCGTTCTACTCGGTCGCGCCGTCGGCCCACATCGTCGCGCTTCCTCTCTTCATCGTCATGGCCTTCGCCGCCGCGTTCGGCGTCGGGCTGTGGGTCTCGGCCCTCATGGTCCGCTATCGCGATTTTCGCTACGTCGTCCCGTTCGTGGTCCAGTTCGGACTGTATCTTTCGCCCGTCGGCTTCACCAGCAACGTCGCCGCTTCCGCCGTCCTCCCCGAAGCCTGGCGGCAGCTCTACTGGCTGAATCCGATCGCCGGCGTGATCGACGGCTTCCGCTGGTCGATCCTCGGCGGCCCCCACGCTCTCAACGGCCCCGGTCTCGTCCTCTCCGGCGCTGTCATCACTTTTCTGATACTTACCGGCATCCGCTATTTCCGACGGACGGAAAAGACGTTTGCCGACGTGATCTGACGCCTTCCACGCAACGAGGTCCAGTGCTCGACGCCTGGGAGTCTCGCGCGGTCGCCGGTGGGCGGCGCGCGCGGCCCCAGCACCTCAACCGAAGAACCACGACATCATGAAATCACTGGCACCCAAACGACTGGCCCGAGCCGCCGTGCGCTCCGCGCGGACCTGGTTGAAGGAACCTCCGCAGGATCCGATCACCGCGGAACGGGAGCGCTTCAAGCGCTTCGCCTACGGCAAGCTCAACGCCCTGCTGATCGAGATCATGAGCAAGACCGACGGAACGTATCGCGCGAATTATACGTGGGGCCTGTTGCACGCCGCCTACCTCGCGAAGGCGGTCGGCCTGCAAAAAATGTCGGCGATCGAATTCGGCGTCGCCGGCGGACTCGGACTGCTCTCCATGGAAAAGAGCGCCGCGCACGTCGAGAAAGCGCTGGGCGTCGAAATCGAGGTGCACGGCTTCGACACCGGCCGCGGCCTCCCGAAGCCGATCGACTACCGCGACCTGCCCAATCTCTACGAGGAAAGCACCTACATGATGGACCGCCCCGCGCTCGAGCGGCGGCTCCAGCGCGCGAAGCTGTGGATCGGCCTGATCAGCGAAACGCTTCCTTCGTTCATGACTTCGTCGCCTGCTCCCGTCGGCTTCGCCGCGATCGACGTCGATCTCTACTCGTCGACCGTCGACGTGCTGAAGTTGTTCGAGGCCGATCCCTCGCTCTTGTTGCCCCGGGTTCATTGCTACTTCGACGACATCATGGGCGCGACCTGCGCCGAGTTTAACGGCGAACGACTCGCCATCGCGGAATTCAACCAGGCCAACTCTCTCCGGAAGCTCTCTCCCATCTACGGGCTGCGGTATTTCGTTCCCCGCCGGATGTCGGACGACATCTGGACCGAGATGACCTACCTCGCGCACATCCTCGACCACCCGCTGTATGGCGTGGACGACGGCATGGTGACGTCGAAGCAGGAGCGGCTTTGATCCGCCGCGCCGCCACCGCGCGGCGCCCCCCCTTTTGCATCCATATGACTGATACGGCGATCGAGGTGGAGCACCTCACCAAACGCTACTTGCTCGGCTCGCAACTCTCCAAGCGGGACGGCTTGCGGCACAGGATCGAAACGGCGGTGCGCTCGCCCTTCTCCTGGTGGAAACGCACCGCCGCCCGGCGGCGGTCCGGCCCCGAGGAATACCTGGCGCTCCGCGACGTGAACTTCTCGATCCGCCAGGGCGAGGTCGTCGGCATCATCGGTCGCAACGGCGCCGGCAAATCCACGCTCCTGAAAATCCTCAGTCGCATCACCGAGCCGACTTCCGGTCGCATCGGGATCCACGGCCGCATGGCCAGCCTCCTCGAGGTCGGCACCGGTTTTCACCCGGAACTCACCGGCCGCGAAAACATCTTCCTCAACGGCGCGATCCTCGGCATGTCGCGCGTGGAAATCAAAAGGAAGTTCGACGAGATCATCGCCTTCGCCGAGGTCGAAACGTTCCTCGACACGCCCGTCAAACGCTACTCGAGCGGGATGTATGTGCGGCTCGCCTTCGCCGTCGCCGCCCATCTCGAGCCCGAGATCCTCGTGGTCGACGAAGTCCTCGCGGTCGGCGACGCCGAGTTTCAGAAAAAATGCCTGCGCAAGATGGGCGACGTCGCCCACGCCGGACGCACCGTGCTCTTCGTCTCGCACAACATGCAGGCCGTCACCCGGCTCTGTTCGCGCTGCCTCCTTCTGCATCGCGGCGAGCTGAAGATGGACGGCCCTTCCAGCCAGGTCGCGAACGCCTACCTCAATTCCGGCGTGACCACCTCGGCCCTCCGCGAGTGGCCCGATCTCTCGTCCGCGCCCGGCGATTCCGTCACGCGGCTCCGGGCCGTTCGAGTTCGTTCCCGCCAAGGTGCGATCGTCGACACGGTCGACATCCGTGAACCGCTCGGGATCGAACTCGAATACGAGGTCTTCGACTCGGATCACTTCTTCCTCCCGCACTTCGTGCTGCGAAATCAGGACGGCACCGTGCTGTTCGTATCGGTCGACGTCGATCCGGAATGGCGCGGCCGCCGCCGTCCGGCCGGCCGCTATGTCAGCGTCGGTTGGATCCCGGGAAATCTCCTCGCCGAGGGCCTGATCTCCGTCACCGCCGTGCTCACTTCGCTCTCTCCGGAAACCTGTCACACCGCCGTCGAAGACGCGGCCGCGTTTCGCGTCGTCGACGATCTTTCGGCTCGGGACACCGCGCGCGGCGACTACACGCAGCCGATGCCCGGTCTCGTCCGCCCGCTTCTTCAGTGGAAAACGCGCCGGCTGCCCGACGCGCACGCCGCTTCCGTCAACGGCAGTCTGTCGCACGGCCTCGCGGCGTCCCGCGTCGCGTAAACCGCCGACGACTCGCTCCACTTCTTTCTCAATGTCGCGATCCCTGGTCAGCAAACTCGTGCGTCGCTGGCGCGTCTTCTGGCTTTGGCGCGGCGGTCCGGACGCGTTCGGCCGTTTCGCGACACGGCTCGCTTCCATCGGCGCTGGATCGTATCGGCATCGCACCGCGCTCTCCGCGCTTACCCGCAAGGGCTATATTTCTCCCGCCGCCGAAATCATCGATGTCCCGCTCGAGCGCGGATCGAATGTCTTCATCGGCGAACGCGTGACCATCGCCCGCTGGAGCGGCTCCGGCAAAGCCGTTCTCGGCGACCGCGTTCAGCTCCATCGCGATTGCACGTTGGAAATCGTGGACGGCGGATCGATCGCGATCGGCTCCCGGGTCGCGCTGCAGAAGGGCTGCGTGCTGTTCTCCGCCGTTCAACCGATCGTCATCCGCGCCCGCGCGCAGATCGCCTGCCACTGCGCGTTTTATTCCTACGATCACGGCGTCGACGCCGACGAAGAGATCTGCACCCAGCCACTCACCTCGAAAGGTCCGATCGTCGTCGAAGAGGACGCCTGGCTGGGCGTCGGCGTGAAAGTTCTCTCCGGCGTCACCATCGGTCGCGGCGCCGTCATCGGCGCAGGCGCCGTCGTCACGAAAGATATTCCGCCCTTCGCCATCGCCGCCGGCAGCCCCGCGCGCGTGCTCAAATATCGCAGCCACGCGGCAGCTCGTCGGAACCCTGTTTCGCTCGGAGTCGAAGTGTCATGACTCGTCTCGTCGAATTTCCCCGCGGCGCGCACGGGCAGCTTTTCCGCCTGTTCGCCATCCTGCTCGTCGCGACGTTCGCGCACGACGCACAGGGCCGCTCCGCGCCCGGCCCGCTGCGCCTCGACGGCGACAACGCCCGCTACTTCGTCACGCCCCAAGGCAAGGCCGTCTATCTCACGGGCGCGCACACGTGGGACACGCTGCAGGACATGGGCGCCGACAATCCGCCGGCGCCCTTCGACTTCGACGAATACGTGCAATCGATGGCGGACCACCGCCACAACTTCCTCCGGCTCTGGCGCTACGAGGTCACCCGCTTCACCGAACCTGGCGCAAATCGCGTGTTGTTCTGCAGTCCGCATCCGTGGGTCCGCCAGTCCGACCGTCTGGCGAACGATGGACTGCCCCGCTTCGATCTCGAGCAATTCGACGAGGCCTACTTCCAACGGCTCCGCGAGCGCATCGAAGCCGCCGGGCGCCGCGGGATCTACGTTTCAATCATGCTCTTCGAAGGCTGGGCGCTTCGCTTCACATCCGACGGCTGGGCGCATCATCCCTTCAACGCGGCCAACAACGTCAACGGTATCGACGCCGATGCGGATCACGACGGTCGCGGTCTCGAATACTTCACCCTCTCCGATCCGGCCGTCACCGCGCTGCAGCAGGCCTACATCCGCAAGGTCGTCGATACCGTCAACGATCTCGAAAACGTGCTCTACGAAGTTTCGAACGAGAATCACTGGGACTCGTTCGCGTGGGAAAACCACGTCGTCGCCTTCCTGCGAGAGTATCAAAAAACCAAACCCCGCCAACACCCCGTCGGCCTCACGTCCAACGGCGGTGGCGGCCGGGATGACACACAGCGTCTCTTCGCGAGCAAGGCCGACTGGATTTCGCCCAACGCCCTGAGCTTCGACTACAAATCGAACCCGCCGCCCGCCGCCGGCGGCAAGGTGATCATTTCCGACACCGATCATCTCTGGGGCCTCGGCGGTGATCCCGCGTGGGTGTGGAAGAGTTTCGTGCGCGGACTCAATCCGATCTTCATGGATCCGCACCGCGGCAGCGTCATCAGCCCCGGCGCCGAAGCCGATCGGTGGCGATCAATATGGCAGGCGCTCGGTCAAACCGCCGAAGTCGCCCAATCGCTCGACCTCGCCCGCACCGTGCCCGCGGGACCGCTGAGCTCCACCGGCTACTGCCTTGCGCATCCAGGTTTCAACTACGTCGCCTACCTTCCCGAGGCTCCGCGCGAGAGCGGACTCAAAGCCTGGCTGCACCGGAGTCCGCCCGCCATCGAACTGGACCTCGCGCACGCGCCCGGCGAGTTCGCCGTCGAGTGGATCGAGCCCGCTACCGGGCGCAAAGAGATGTCCGATCCGATAGCGGGAGGCGCGCGCCGCACTTTCACGCCGCCGTTCTCCGGCGAAGCCGTGCTCGTGTTGCGCAAACGCGGTGACAGCCGCGCGAACCTCAGTCGAAACGAAATCGCCCCGCCCCGGCAGGACGGGTGAACGCCATGCAAACGTTCCACTACGCCATCGTCGGCGGCGGCATCGTCGGCCTCTCCACCGCCGTTCACGTCGCCCGCACCCACCGCGGCGCGCGCATCCTCCTGCTCGAGAAGGAACCTTCGCCCGCGCTTCATCAAACCGGCCGCAACTCCGGCGTCATCCACTCCGGCATCTACTACAAGCCCGGCAGCCACAAAGCCCGCTTCGCGCGCGCGGGCGCGGAATCGATGGTCGCATTCTGCCAGGAGCACGGGATCCCCCACACCCTCTGCCGCAAGCTCATCGTCGCGTCCCGCACCGAAGAACTTCCGCAACTCGAGGAGTTGCATCGCCGCGCCATTGCCAATGGGGTCCCCGTCGAGCGCATCACGCCCGAGCGCGCGAAGGAAATCGAACCCCACGTCCGCTGCGTCGGGGCGCTCTGGGTGAAGTCCACCGGCATCACCAGCTACACCCGCGTCGCCGAATGCCTGCTCGGCCATTTCGTCGACGAGGGCGGCATCGCCGTCTTCCGCAGCGAGGTGCTCGCCGCGCAAGCCGACGGCGCCGACGTCGTGATCGAATCCACCTCCGGTTCCTATCGCACGCGGTTCCTGATCAATTGCGCCGGATTGCACAGTGATCGCGTCGCCCGGATGTCGGGCGCGGAAATCGACGCGCAGATCGTTCCGTTCCGCGGGGAATACTACGAACTCGTTCCCGAACGCCGCAGCCTCGTGCAGGCGCTTATCTATCCAGTGCCGAATCCCGCGTTCCCGTTTCTCGGCGTGCATTTCACGCGTATGATCGACGGTTCCGTGCACGCCGGTCCCAACGCCGTGCTCGCCTTCAAGCGCGAGGGCTACCGTCGGCGCGACCTCGGTCTGCGCGATCTCGCGGAAACACTGGGCTTCCCCGGATTCTGGAAACTCGCGCGGCGTCACTACGTCGAGGGCACGAAGGAAATCGTCCGCTCCCTCAGCAAGGCCGCCTTCGTGCGCAGCCTGCGGCAGCTCGTTCCCGACGTCACCGGCGCCGACCTCGTTCCCTGCCACGCCGGCGTGCGCGCCCAGGCGCTGAAAACGGACGGCGGCTTGGTCGACGACTTCCTCATCGTTCCCGGCCGCAACGCCCTCCACGTCTGCAACGCCCCCTCGCCCGCCGCCACCGCGTCGCTCGAGATCGGGCGCACCATCGCCTCCCAGGTGCCCGCGCCCGCGCGCGCTGCCCCGGTCGCCTTCCCGGCCTGATTTTCCTTCCATGAAAACCGAGTTCACGGCGGTGAAGCGCTACGCTTCGATTCCGTCGGACACCTTCTTCACGAGCTACACGTCCGCGATCGCGCACGCGCTGGCCGACCTCGAAGTGACGGATCGCCATCACACCGCGCTGAACTGCGAAGACGCCGTCAGCGAACTCTGCGCACGCACCCGCGATCTCGCCCGCACCGGCCGTCGTCAGTTCATCTGCGGCAACGGCGCCAGCGCCGCGATCGCCAACCACATGTCACTCGACTGGACCAAGAACGGCGGCGTGCCCACGCTCTCGTTCAGCGACTCCGCGTTCCTCACCGCCGTCGGCAACGACCTGGGACACGAGGAGGTCTTCGCCTCTCCCCTGCGCTGGTATGGCGCCGCCGGCGACCAGCTCATCGCCATCAGCAGCTCGGGCAACTCGCCCAACATCGTCCACGCCATCCGCACGGCGCGTGAACTCGGCCTCGGCGTCATCACCTTCACCGGCCTTCGCCCCGACAACACCGCCCGCCTGCTGGGCGACCTCAACTTCTACGTGCCCGCGAAAACCTACGGCATCGTCGAATGCGTCCATCAAGTGCTGCTCCATCTGTGCCTCGATCGCTACATGGGCATCAAGGAATGGGAGAAGACCAAGGAGCAAAACATGCTCAAGGCCGCGTTCAGCCTCTGATCCGCTCGCCCCGTTCCGGGCGGAATTCTCCAGCATCTCATGCACCACGACTCCCCCACGCACCCGGCGCGGCCACGCCAGGCCGTGATTCTCGCCGGCGGTCAGGGCACCCGTCTGCGACCATTCTCGGATCTCCGGCCCAAGCCGATGATCGAGATCCATGGCGTCCCGTTCCTCGAGCACATCGTCGTCATGCTGCGCGAACAGGGATTCACCGACGTCGTCATGCTGCTCGGCTACCTGCCCGAGATCGTGACCTCCCACTTCGGCGACGGCAGCCGGTGGGGCCTGCGTATCCGCTACTCGGTTACGGCGGCGGAGCACAACACCGGCCGCCGCCTGAAACTCGCCGCCCGGCTGCTCGAGGAACACTTCTTCCTGCTCTACTGCGACAACTACTGGCCCATGCAGGCCGATCGCATGTGGCGCCGCTTCCTCGAGGCGGGTGCGCCGGCCATGCTCACCGTTTATACCAACAAGGACGGCTGGACCAAAAACAGCATCCTCCTCGACGAACAGGGCTTCATCACCGCCTTCGACAAGCGCAACCAGACTCCCGGCCTCCAGGGCGTCGAGATCAGCTACGCGATTTTCCATCGCTCGATTCTTTCGCGGCTCCCCGAGCACGACAACGTCCCCCTCGAGGAAACCGTTTTCCCCGTCCTCGCCGCGAATCGACAGCTCGCCGCGTTCGTCACCGACCATCGTTACTACAGCGTCGGCAGCGTCGCGCGGCTGCCGTTCACGGAAACCTTCCTCGCCCGCCGACCCGCAATCATCCTCGACCGCGACGGCGTCCTGAACCGCAAGCCCGCCCGCGCCTGCTACGTTCGCTCCTGGGCCGAATGGGAATGGATGCCCGGGTCCATCGAATCCCTCGTCGCGCTCCGCGAAGCCGGCTACCGCGTCATCGTCGTCTCCAACCAGGCCGGCATCAATCGCCGCGCGATGACCGAGGCCGAGTTGCACGCGATCCATCGGCGGATGTCGAAGGAGGTCACCGTCGCCGGCGGACACATCGACGCGATCTATTTCTGTCCGCACGACTGGGACGAGGGCTGCGAATGCCGAAAGCCCAAACCCGGCATGCTCTTCCAGGCCCAGCGCGACTTCAGCCTCGACCTCACGCGCACGTGGTTCGTCGGCGACGACGAGCGGGACGCGATCGCCGCCGACGCCGCGGGTTGCCGCTCCTACCTCGTCGGTCCGCACCGCCCCCTGCTCCCCTTCATCCAGGACCTCCTCGAAACCTCCTTCGTTTCAACCACCCAATGAAAACCGCGCAACGCATCCTCCTCACCGGTCACAACGGCTACATCGGCTCCGTCATGGGCCCGCATCTCGTCGCCGCCGGCCATCAAGTCGTCGGTCTCGACACGAAATTCTTCGGCGAATGCACGCTGCCGCCGGACTCCCCGGCGATTCCCGAGATCCGCAAGGACATCCGCGACCTCACCGCGGCCGACCTCCAGGGCTTCGACGCCGTCATCCATCTCGCCGCCTTGAGCAACGACCCGATCGGCAACCTCAACGACGGCTGGACCGAGGAGATCAACTTCAAGGCCAGCGAACGCCTCGCCGAGCTCGCCCGCGAGGCCGGCGTCCGCCGGTTCCTTTTCTCCTCGTCCTGCATCATGTATGGCTCCTCGAGCGCCGAGGTCGTCACCGAGGACTCGCCGCTGGATCCAAAGACTGAATACGCCCGTTCGAAGGTGAAGGCGGAAAACGCCCTTCGCTCGCTCGCCAGCGACTCGTTCTCCCCCGTCTATCTTCGCAACGGCACCGTCTACGGCGTCTCGCCCCGGATGCGCTTCGACACCGTCTTCAACGACCTCATGGCGCAGGCGGTCACGCTCGGAAAGGTCACCGTTTACAGCGACGGCAAACCGTGGCGTCCGGTCGTGCACGTGCAGGATGTCGCTCGCTCCTTCACCGCCGTCCTCGAGGCGCCGCTCGAGGCCATCCACAACCAGGCCTTCAACAACGGCGCCGAGGAACTGAATCACCGCGTCATCGAACTCGCCCAGATCGCCGTCGCCACCGTGCCCGGCGCCACGCTCGAGATCGATGCGCGCAAGGGCGCCGACCAGCGCACCTACAAGGCCAACTTCGACAAGTTCGCCCGGACCTTCCCCGACTTCCGCTTCCGTTGGAATCCGACCACCGGAGCCCGCGAGCTCTTCGAAGCCTACCGTCGCGTCGGCCTGCGCCATGCCGACTTCGTCGACAAGCGCTTCACCCGGCTCAAGTGGCTGCACCACCTCCTCGATTCCGGCCAACTCGACCAGAACCTCCGCTGGCGGACCGTCGCGGCCGCCGCTTGACGCCATGATCCGCATCGCTCGTCCCCAGTTGCCGCGCATCGTCATGACGCGCACCCCGCTGCGCATCAGTTTCGGCGGCGGCGGCACGGATTTGCCCGACTACTACAACCGGGACTACGGCGCCGTCTTCAGCACCGCCGTCGACAAATACATCCACGTCACCGTCAAGCGTCACAGCGAGATCTTCTACGAGCCGATCCGTATCAACTATTCCACGACGGAGCAGGTGAACCATGTCGACGAGATCCAGAACAACATCGCCCGCGAGTGCCTGAAGCTGCTCGGCATCGATCCGCCCATTTACATCAGCACCGTCGGCGATTTGCCCGCCTCCACCGGCATGGGCGGTTCGAGCGCCTTCGCGGTCGGTCTCCTTAACGCGCTGCACGCCTACAAGGGCGAGCGCGTCTCTCCCAGCCAGCTCGCCGAGGAGGCCTGCCACATCGAGATCGAACTGCTCAAGCAGCCCATCGGAAAACAGGATCAATACGCCGCGGCCTTCGGCGGCCTGAACTACCTGCGCTTCAATCCCGGCGGCGCGGTCACCGTCGAACCCGTGCGCGTCGATCATCGCTTCCTCGAAGAGATGTTCGATCACGTGCTGCTCTTCTGGACCAGCATGCAGCGCGACGCGAGTCTCGTGCTGAGCGAGCAGAAGCAGAACATCCCCGCCAAGCTCCAGAACCTCGACCGCATGCGCCAGCACGCGCAGCAGTTGCAGGAACTCGCGCGTCGAAAGCGCTTCGACGCCGTCGGATTCGGCCGGATCCTCAACGAAGCGTGGGAACTGAAGCGCGGCCTCGCCAGCAAGGTCACCACCGACGCCATCGACAGCTACTACCAGCTCGCGATGAAGGCCGGCGCGGAGGGCGGCAAGCTCTGCGGCGCCGGTTGCGGCGGTTTCCTGATGTTCGTCGTTCAACCTCATCGCCAGGCCGCCGTGCGCCAGGCGTTGTTTCAACTCCTCGAGGTGCCCATTCGCCCCGAGGTCCACGGCTCGCGCGTGCTCCTGCCCGCCGGCGACTAGCCCCCTCACTCCTCCCACCATGATCTACCATGAAACTCCCCTGAAGGGCGCCTACCTCATCGATTTGGAGCGCCGTGAAGACAACCGCGGCTTCTTCGCCCGCACGTTCTGCGCGCGCGAGTTCGAAGCGCACGGGCTCAATCCCATCGGACGCCAGTGCAACGCATCCTTCAACCACCGCCGCGGCACGCTCCGCGGCATGCACATCCAGATCGAGCCCGCCACGGAGACCAAATACATCCGCTGCACCGCCGGCGGAATCTTCTACGCCATCATCGATATGCGCGAGGAATCGCCCACGTTCCTCCGGCATTTCGAGCTCGAGCTCACCGCCGAAAACCGCCGCGCGCTCTACGTTCCCGGCCGCTTCGCCATCGGCTACCAGACTCTCGCCGACAACACCGAGGTTCACTACCAGGTCGGTGAATTCTACACGCCCGGCTGCGAACGCGGGATCCGTTACAACGACCCCCATTTCAAGATCAACTGGCCGCTGCCGGTCTCCGAGATCAGCGAAAAAGACGCCAACTGGCCGCTCTTCAACGTCAACGACTGGGTCACTCCGTCCGTCGCCGTATGATCATCGTCGATACGGAACTCAAGGCCCGCGCGGCGGCCGGGAATCCGGTGCGCGTCGGCATGATCGGCGCGGGCTTCATGGCCCGCGGCATCGCCAACTCCATCGTCAACTCGTTCCCCGGCCTGAAGCTCGCCGCCATTTCAAATCGCCGCGTCGAGCGCGCGCTCCAAGCCTTCACCTACGCCGGCGTCACCGAGGTCCGCGAGGTCGCCACGCTGCCCGCGCTCGCGGACTGCATCGCGCGCGGCGTCGCCGCGGTCACCGACGACCCGTTGCTCCTTTGCCAGGCTGGCGGCATCGACATTCTCGTCGAAGTCACCGGCAACGTGGAATTCGGCGCGCGCGTCGCTCTCGCCGCCATCGAGCACGGCAAGGATCTCGTGCAGATGAACGCCGAACTCGACGCCACCCTGGGCCCCGTGCTGAAGGCGCGCGCCGACCGTCGCGGCGTCGTCATCAGCGGTTGCGACGGCGACCAGCCCGGCGTGCAGATCAACCTCTACCGCTTCGTCAAGAGCCTCGGGCTCACGCCCCTGCTCTGCGGCAACATCAAGGGCCTGCACGATCCGTATCGCAATCCGACCACCCAGCAGGGCTGGGCCACGCGCTGGGGCATGGACGCCGCCATGGTCACGAGCTTCGCCGACGGCACGAAGATCTCCTTCGAACAAGCCATCGTCGCCAACGCCACCGGCATGTGCGTCGCCAAACGCGGCATGATCGGCGGCAATGTCGAAGGCCACGTCGACGAGCTCACGAAGAACTACGATGTCGACGAACTTCGCCGGCTCGGCGGCATCGTCGACTACGTCGTCGGCGCGAAACCCGCACCGGGCGTGTTCGTCTTCGGCGCCCACGACGATCCGAAGCAGCGGCACTACCTTCATCTTTACAAACTCGGCGAGGGTCCGCTCTACAGTTTCTACACGCCGTATCACCTCTGCCATCTCGAGGTGCCCATCTCGATCGCCCGTCTCGCATTGTTCAAGGACCCGGTCATGCAGCCGCTCGCCGGTCCGCGCGTCGAGGTGGTCGCAACCGCCAAGATCGACCTGAAGGCCGGCACGACGCTTGATGGCATCGGCGAATACATGACCTACGGCCAGTGCGAAAACTACGACGTCGCCCGGGCCGAGAATCTCCTCCCGATGGGCCTCGCCGGCGGATGCCGCCTCCTGCGCGACATCCCGCGCGATGGGGTGATCACGCGCGACGCCGTCGAACTTCCGCCGAACCGTCTCTGCGACGCCCTGCGCGCCGAGCAGGACCTGCTGTTCCCGCCCGCCCTGCGCAAGGAAGAGTTCTCCCGCGCCGAACTTTCGGCGGCGGTTTAGCGCGTTTCTTCCACCGGCAGGATCCTTCTTCTGCGAGCGATCCCGCCGGCCCAACGCCAGACGCCGGTCGCGCCGGCCTCCCAAAATGAAAACATCACTCCCGCGGCCCTCGGCGGGACGTGTCGCCGAGCTCGACGGCTTGCGCGGCGTCCTCGCGCTCTGGGTCGCCGTCGCCCACGTCCTGTTGTGGTGCGGCTTTGCCGAGGCGCCTTTCGGTGGTCGCGCCGGACGCTTCTTCATCACGCTCGTCTACTCGCCCGAAGCCGTGGAGGTGTTCTTCATCCTCAGCGGCTTCGCGATCTCCTATCTGATCTATTCGCAGAAGCAGGGTTTCGGCGCGTTCATGACGGGACGCTTCTTCCGCATCTATCCCGTCTACCTCCTGTGTCTCGCCCTCGGCGTGGGCGCGGCTTGGTTGACGGGGTTCATCCTCGACCATGCGTCGTGGCGGGAAACCAGCTACTTCGACGGTCTGCGCATGCTCGCGGACAACGAGCAGGCACGTCCGACCGCGCATCTCGCCGCCCACCTCGGACTGGCCCACGGCGTGTTTCCCAAAACGGTTCTCCCTGGCGGCGCCGCCACGTTGCTCGTTCCCGCGTGGAGCATCTCGGTCGAGTGGCAGTATTACACCTGCGCCCTGCTGATCGCGTTCTTTTCGCGACACGCGCTCGGCCTTCTGCTTCTCGCCGGCGGCTGTTGGTTCGCCGCGCGGCACGGCGCCGCGTGGATCAATCCGCTGCCGGCCTTTCTTCCGCTCGTCCTGCCTTTCTTCCTCATCGGCATCGGAAGCTACCACCTCTACGTCGCCCATTTCGCCAAGGGCGGCGGCCGTTCGCGCCGCAACGCCCGCTACGTCGCCGTGGCGCTCGCGGGCGCGATCCTGCTGCAATGGCACTCCCTCTCCCTCGCGATCTGGATCGTCGCGTTCGGCTCGCTCTTCGTGGAACCGTCGCGGGGCTTCGGCCGGATCCTTGTCGTGGCCCGGCGGATACTCGGACATCCGGTCACTCAGTTTCTCGGCAAGATCTCCTATCCGCTCTACCTGGTGCACTGGCCGCTGCTGATCCTGCTTCTCACGATCCTCCTGCACTACCGTCCTAACGCCTCCGCCTTCGAAGCCGCCGGATGGATGACGCTCGTCGGCATTCCGCTCATGCTCGCCGCGGGCTATCTCCTGCACCGCACGATCGAGGCGCCTTTCATGCAGCTCGGACGGCGCCTGACCCGGCCCGCGGCTCGAACCGATCGCGACACGCCCGTCGCCATCACGCCTGCCATCTCGCCGCCATGATCCGCGCGTTCACTCGACTGATCGCACGAATCGCCACGCGCACGCGCACGCCGCGTCAGCTCGTGGCGATCGTGATCCCGCTCTCCCACCGGCCTCGTCTGACGCCGGACGAGCAGGTCTCGCTGCGTCACCTGCAGTATCATCTGCCCAACTACAACAAGTTCCTGCTGCTGCCGCCCGGCTCGCCGCTCGCGATCCCCGGCTGCACCGCGAAAATCTTTCCCGCCCGCTTCTTCGGCTCGGCCGCCGCGCACAATCTCCTGATGTATTCACCCGCGCTCTACCGCGCGTTTTCCGACTACCGGTATATCTTCTTCTATCACCTCGACGCCCTCGTCTTCTCCGACGAGCTCGAACGCTGGTGCACATCGGGCCTCGACTACATCGGACCGCCTTGGATCCGTTGTGCGGATACGCCTTGGATCTCCCGCCCGCGGGTCGGCAACGGCGGCTTCACCCTGCTGAACGTCGGCTCCGCGCTGCGTGCGCTCCGCGGAAAATACGATCGGGACCCGCTCTCGTTCTGGATCGATCTCTTCACGCGTCAGGGCACCCGCGTGGAGCCGATCGTAAACCGTCTTCGTAGTTTCCCGGCCCGTTTTCCAGGACGAAGAATCTTACAGCGCTTCGTCGACGATTGGGAGCAGATGCGCGACCCCAGCCCGCACAATCGCAACAATGACGTCTTCTGGTCCGACAAGGCCGCGCGCTACCACCCTGGCTTTCGCGTGGCATCGCTCGAACAGGGCCTCCAGTTCGCCTTCGAAGCTTCGCCCCGGACGTGCTGGGAGCTCGCCGGCCGACGAATGCCTTTCGGCTGTCACGCGTGGGCTCGTTACGATCGTTCGTTCTGGGAACCGCACCTGCTCCCCGAGACTTCGGCGGTGAACAAAAACTACCACGCCGCGGTTCCGGTGTGATCGCTCCCTTGCCATGCTCTTCAACAGCTCCGCGTTCGTGATCCTGGTGCTGGTCACCCTGGCACTCTACTACCTCCCGGCGCTTCGCTCACGGCAGGTCTGGGTGCTCACGGCGTCGAGCTTCGTGTTCTACGCGTGGGAGAGTCCATGGCTTCTCTCGCTTCTGATCGGCTCAATCGCGATCAATGTCGTCACCAGCTATCGCGTCGCGCGCGGCCCGATGTCGTCGCAAAAAGCATGGGCCGTCGCCGGCGTTGCGCTGAACCTCGCCCTGCTGCTTTTCTTCAAATACGGCCCGCTCGTCGCCACCTCGCTCCCCGGCGGCGCGGAAACGTCGCTCGGCCACTTCCTCGTCACGATTCCGCTGCCGATCGGAATCTCCTTCTTCACCTTCCAGGGAATCAGCCTCGTCGTGGAGGTCTTCCGCGCTCGCGAACTTTCCTCCCGCGCCGCGGCCGCGGAGTGGGTGCCGGTGCGCTTCGCGTCGCACCTCGAAAACACAATGCTCTTCAAGGCATTCTTCCCGAGCCTCATCGCCGGCCCGATCGTCAAGGCGCACGAGTTCTACCCGCAGATCCGCCCCAAACAAATTCGCGACATCCCTCTGCAGGCCGCCTTCCGCGCGCTCACCCTCGGTTACTTTCTCAAGATGGTCGTCGCCGACAATCTCAAGGACGCGACGTTCTGGATCCAGTATCCGTATTTTCTCAACGAGTCCTCGCTCACGCTCGCGAGCCTGCTCTTCGGCTATTCGATGCAGATCTTCGCCGACTTCGCCGGCTACTCGCTGATCGCGATCGGGATCGCTCATCTCTTCGGCTATTCGCTGCCGAAGAACTTCGATTTTCCCTACCTCGCGCGCTCTTTCTCGGAATTCTGGCGCCGCTGGCACATTTCCCTTTCCACCTGGCTGCGCGACTACCTCTACCTGCCGTTGGGCGGAAATCGCCGCGGCTCCGTTCGCACCTACTTCAATCTGTTTGTGGTGATGTTCCTCGGCGGACTGTGGCACGGAGCGGCGTGGAGCTACGCGGTCTGGGGCACGGCGCACGGCGCCGCACTCGCCGCCGAACGGCTCGTCCGGTCCCGTGTCCGACTTCCGGATACACCCGGCGTTTCCCTGCTGCAGGGAGGCGCCGTGTTTTCCTTCGTCACGCTCGCCTGGCTGCTCTTCAAGCTCCCCGACTTCTCGCAGGTCATCGCCTACCTGCGGGCGATGCTCGACAACGAGGGCGCTGCGAACCCCATGCTGGTCGCGACCATCGCGTTTTATTCCGTGCCGGTCGCGCTCTACTACCTCTGGCACCTCGCGAAGCGACGCTGGCCGGCTCTCTCCTTCCGCTCCGAACCGCTCGCCTACGGCGCGTTGCTCGCCGCCCTCGTCGTCGATGGCGGCACGAGCGGCGCCTTCATCTACTTCCAGTTCTGAATCATGATCCGGCGCGCATTGATCGCGGCGGCCGCGCTGCTGGCCGTCTATCACCTGGTGCTACCGCACCTGCCGCGTGGTTGGTCCCGTGCTCCGGGACAACAACGCCAGAACTATCTGCGCGCCCAGCATTACGTGCACGATGTTCCCTCCGAAACGAACGTCATCGTGGGCTCCTCGATGTCCAATGAGCTCAACGAACAACTCCTCGGCCGCTCCCTGTGCAAACTCACCTTTCCGGGCGGTTCGATGTTCACCGGTCTGGAACTCATCCGCGGTTCCGACCACCACCCTCGCGTCGTCCTGATCGAATCCAACGTGCTGCTGCGCGAAGCGGATCGCGAGTTGGTCGACAACACTCTGAGCACGTGGCGTCGCAGCCTGCGCAAGCATTCGCCCGTCTTCCGCGAAAGCGGTCGCCCATCGAGTTTCGCCATCGGCCTGCTCCACTTCCAGATCCGCGATGCCGCCCGCGCTTGGGATCATTGGCGCGCAAAAAACGACGCCTTGCCGGCGGAAGTTCGCCCCGACCGCACTCTCACGCCCCGGGTTTTCGAACAAATCATGGCCGAAAACCGTCACGCCCTCCGCCGCTCCCCCGCGCCCGACGAACTGCGCCGGAGCGCCAACCGGCTCGTTTCGCTCGTGAACGAGCTGACCGCCGACGGCTGTCGCTGCCTCTTCTTCGAAATGCCAATCGATTCGTCGTTGGCCCACCTGCCCGAACCCGACGCCGTGCGCCGCGTGATGCACGAGCGTTTTCCCGAGTCCAGGTTCACCTGGATCGAATTTCCGCACGATCATCCCTACCGGACGGTCGACGGCATCCATCTCACCCGCCCCGACGCCGACTTGGTTTCCCGCGAACTCGCCGTCGCCAGCGGCGACGCCATGTCGGCGCCTCGAATCGCCTCCGTCCGATGATCTTAAAAAAACCGCTCCCACTCCTTCTCGCTTTCCTCTCGGCCAGCCTCTTCGCCGCCGAGCCGCCGCCCGTCCGGATCATGCCATTGGGCGATTCGAACACCCTCGGCTACTCCGTCCCGATCTACTTCAGCGGCTACCGCGACCTGCTCTACGCGCTGCTCACCGACGCCGGCTACACCGTCGATTTTGTCGGCACCCAAATCGACACCCATAACCCCGCCATCCCCGATCCGCATCACCAGGGGCATTCGGGCTTCCGCATCGATCAAATCGACAGCGGCCTCGACGGCTGGCTTGGCGGCATCGCCGATCCCGACGTCGTCCTCCTCATGATCGGGACCAACGATTTTCTGCAGGGCTTTCAGACCGCGCAGGCTCCCAACCGTCTCGACAGCCTCATCGGCCACATCGCGACCGCGCGACCTTACGCGAAGATCCTCGTCGCCAGCATCGTCCCCAACACCACCAGCTCCAGCATCAACACGGCCCAGAATTCCTTCAACGCCACCATCCCGGGAATCGTCAACAACCACGTCCTGCTCGGCCGCGATGTCTATTTCGTCGACGTCAACGCCGCCGTCACGCCCGCCGACATGTCGGTCGACGGCGTGCATCCCAACGAGGCCGGCTACGACAAAATCGCGAATACATGGTTCGACGCTATCTCCTCCGTGATCGGGCCCTATGGCGACGATGATCCGCCGGAGATCGTTGGTCTCGATCTCGTCGATCTGCAGCACCTCGCGATCACGTTCAACAAACCGCTCGAGGACGCCGCCGCCAATCCGGCTTTCTTCTCGCTCGACGGCGGCGCCACCGTGACCGCCGCATCGCTCGACAGCGCTTCCAAGCGCATCATCAGCCTCACCACGAGCACGCTCGACCGGGGCAAGAACTACACGCTCTCCATCACCGGCGTTCGCGATCGCACGCCCGCCCACCATCCGATCGCGCCCGGCTCCACCATCGATTTCGTCTCCCCCCTCGTCATCAACGGCAGCTTCGAATCCGACTACGCCGGTTGGTCGCCGACGGGAAATCAGGAAATCAAATCCGGCGAGCCCTACGTTCCGTTTCACGCCCAGAAAATGGCCGCGTTCAACACCGGCCAGTCCACGCCCAACGGCACGCTCTCCCAGGTGCTCCCCACGATCGCCGGCCAGGTGTATCGCCTGCAATTCGCGCTGGGCGTGCTCGCGTTCAACAAGAACCAGCAGCGCCTGTTGTGCACCGTCCAAGGCACCGGCGGAACCACGCTGCTCTCGCAACTCGTCACCCTCGCCGGCCAGGGCGGCGGCACCACGGTCTGGTCGCCGCAGACGTTCACCTTCGTCGCCAACGGCGCGTCCGCCACGCTGATCTTCCAGGACGTCTCCACCACCAGCAACAGCATCGATCTCCTCGTCGATCACGTGCGCGTCGATCGCCAGGCGAGCTACTCGCTCGCCGTTTCGTCCTCTCCCGCATCCGGCGTCGCCATCACCACCTCTCCGTCCGACATCAATGGCTCTGCCGGCGGCTCCACCGACTTCACCCGTATCTACAACGCCGGCACGGTCGTCACCCTCACCGCTCCGCCGAGCGCCGCCGGCAATCCGTTTCTCGAGTGGCGTGAGAATGGCGCGACGTTCAGCGGCAGCACCGCCATCAACGTCACGATGAACGCCAATCGCGCGTTCACCGCCGTCTACTCCGTCCCCGCTGGCGGCCCCACGATCACTGCGCCGCCGCAGAGCGTCACCGCCGCCGTCGGCGCTTCGGTCACCTTCAGCGTTGCCGCCAGCCCCGGACCGCTCACCTACCAGTGGCGCTTCAACGGCGACAACATCCCGGGCGCCAACGCCAGCAGTTACACCATCGGAAGTATCCAAACCACGAATGCGGGCAGCTACAGCGTGCTTGTCGGCAACGCCGGTGGATCGACCCTCAGCGCGAGCGCGGTCCTCACCGTCATCCCTTCCGGCGTCATCGCCAACGGCAGCTTCGAATCCGACTACACCGCCTGGACCAGCGGCGGTAACCAGGTGATCTACGATCAGCCGCCCTACTCGTCCACCGACGGACAGAAGATCGTCGTCTTCAACGGCGGCCAGACCACCCCCAACGGCTCCGTCAGCCAGCGCATCGCCACGGTCCCCGGACGCCTCTACACCGTCGAGTTCGACTACGGCGCGCTCGCGTTCAACACCCAGCAGCAGCGCATCCGGATCGTCGCCCAAGGCGACACCACGCTCCTCAACCAGATCGCCACCGTCACCGGCCTCGGCAACGGCACCACCCGTTGGCTCACCGCCTCCTACGTCTTCACCGCCGACAGCCCCACCACGCTGCTCACGTTCACCGATGTTTCGACCACCTCGCAAAACATCGACCTGGTCCTCGACAACGTCCGGATCTCCACCTCCGTCCCGCAAATCCTCGCGATCGCCTCCACGGGAGCGAGCGCGGTCGCGATCGAGGTCAGCCCGCTCGACTCCGAAGGCGATGGCAACGGCGTCACTCCGTTCACCCGCACCTACAGCGCCGGCTCCCTCGTCAACCTCGAGGCACCGTTCACCGCCGGGGGAAACGCCTTCCAAAAATGGCGGCGCGACGGCGCCGACTACAGTTCCTCCCCCTCGATCCAGATCGCCATCGACGGAGATCACACGCTCACCGCCGTCTACGTTCCCTCCGCGCCCTTCACCAACGGTAGTTTCGAATCCGACTACGAGGGCTGGTCGGCGAGCGGCAACCACATCATCGTTTCCGATCCGCCATATATCGGCACCGACGGCGACAAGGTCATGGTCTTCAATGGCGGCTCCACCACCGCCAACGCCGTGCTCGGACAGAGCTTCGCCACGACGCCCGGACAATTCTACGCCATCCAGTTCGACTTCGGCGCCCTCGCCTTCAACACGAACCTGCAACGTCTCCAGGTCGTCGTTCAAGGCGCCACGACACTCGTCGACCAGACCTTCCAAGTCGCCGGCATCGGCGGCGGCGCGATCAACTGGTCCTCCGGCGTCGTCTCCTTCACCGCCAACAGCCCGATCACCACGCTGACGTTCACCGACATCTCCCCCGCGACCGCGAGCATCGATCTCCTGCTCGACAATGTCCGCCTCACCACGCCCGCCGCGCACACCTTGACCATAACGAAATCCGCCGGGAGCCCGATCACCGTGAATGTCGCGCCCGCCGACTTGAACGGCGCGGGCAACGGCACGACTCCCTTCACCCGCGTCTTCGGCGAAGACACCACCATTCAACTCATCGCCCCGCCCGCCTCCGGAAGCGCGTCGTTCCAACACTGGGAACTCGACGGCGTCGAGTATTCCACCTCCAACGCCATCAATCTCGTCCTCGACGCAGACCGGACCCTGAACGCCGTCTACGCCACCGCCACTCCGTTTTCCAATGGGAGTTTCGAAGACGACTTCGCCGGGTGGTCCGCCGACGGAAACGTCATCACCTATGGCGATCCGCCCTACGTCCCCAGCGACGGATCGAAGATGCTCGTTTTCAACGGAGCCGAAACCACCCCCAGCGGCATCGTCAGCCAGATCTTCGCCACCACCCCCGGGCAAACCAACGTCCTCCAGTTCGACCTCGGTGTGATCGCCACCAACACGAACCTCCAGCGGCTCCGCGTCCGCATCGTCGGCAACGGCGTGCTTCTCGACGAGACCATTTCGCTCGCCGGCCTCGGCAACGGCTCCATCCGCTGGGCGCCGCAGTCGTTCACCTTCACCGCCGACAGCGACGTCACCACGCTGAGTTTCGCCGATCTCTCCACCAACACTTCCGCGATCGATCTGCTCCTCGACAATGTGCGCATCACCACCGCGATTCGCACCCTCACGGTGAACTCATCCCCGGTCGCCGGCGTCGAAATCGTCTTGTCCCCCGCCGATCTGCTCGACCAGGGCGACGGCGTCTCCTCGTTCACCCGCACCTTTCTCGACGCGACCGTCGTGACCCTCACCGCGCCCGCGTCCGTCTATGGCGCGAACTTTCAACGCTGGCGGCTCAACGGCGCCGACTACAGCACCAACCGCACGGTCGATGTCACGATGAACGGCAATCACACGCTCACCGCCGTCTATCAATCGTCACCCGCCTTCGCCAACGGCAGCTTCGAGTCGAACCTCAATTCGTGGACGACCAGCGGGAACCAGGTGATCGTATCCGGATCTCCCTACACCGCCACGCACGGCACCAAGCTCCTCCGCTACAACGGCGGACAAACCACGCCCAATGGCGTGACGACGCAAACCTTCGCCACCATCCCGGGCCAGACCTATACGCTGCGTTACGACGTCGGAGCTCACGGCGCCAACACTTCCGCGCAGCGCCTCCAGGTCACCGTCCAGGGCATCGCCACGCACCTCACGCACGTCGCTTCCGTGAACGGACTCGCCAATGGCACGGTGCGCTGGGTCGGCCAGACGCACACCTTCACCGCCGACAGCATCAACACCACCCTCCGTTTCGAGGACGTTTCGACCACGACCAATTCGATCGACCTCCTGCTGGACAACGTGCGCATCACCACGCCATGAGCCGCCCGCCCAGCCCTCTTCCACCCCCGCCGCCCGGCCGCACCGGCTGGCCCTGGACGCCGGCGTCGCCGCCCGCGTCTCCCGCGCCCGATCGTCGCTCGTGGCCGCGAATCGGCATCGTCACGCCCAGTTTCAACCAAGCCGCTTATCTCGAGGAAACCATCCGCTCCGTCCTGCTGCAGGGATATCCGAATCTCGAATACCACATCGTCGACGGCGGCAGCACCGACGATTCCGTTTCCATCATCCGCAAATACGGGCCGTGGCTCACGAGCTGGGTGAGCGAACGCGACCGCGGCCAGTCCGACGCCATCAACAAGGGTTTCGCGCGGAGCTCGGGCGCGATTTTCAACTGGCTCTGCAGCGACGACTTCCTGGAGCCGGGTGCGCTTCACCGCGTCGGCGAAGCCTTCGCCGACGATCCCGATTGCGGCGCCATCGTCGGCGACTGCCGCTGTCTCTACGAGCAGGATCCCGCCCGCTCCGGCGTCCGCCCCTCGGATGTCGCACGCCTTGCCCGCTCCCCTTTCGCCGCCGCCATCTGGCAGCCGAGCTGTTTCTTCCGCCGGGATCTGATCGCGCGCGACCGGCTCGTGCTCGACGATCTTCATTTCTGCATGGACCGCGAACTCTGGTGCTATCTCGCCCGGCGCGGCATCACGTGGAAACACCTGCCCGTCTCCCTCAGCGTGAACCGCTTCACCGGCGCCAACAAATCCCTCACCGGCAAGCGACGCATCATCGCCGAGATCGACCGGATCTACCGCCAATACCAGCCCGATCGCGTTCCACTCTCCGCCTGGCTCCGTCACGTGTGGCTCCCGCTGGTGCGTATCCAAAAACGTCATGCGTCGCCCGTCATTCGCGCCGGCTCCCGCGTGCTTTCCTCCGGCGTCTCGCTCTTCCTCCGCGCGCTCTATCCCGTCGACCGGCTGAAGCTGCTCCGCGCCGAATACTACGGCTACGAAATGTGGTGAGCGCGCCCGCGCGCTCCTTCCCCGATTCCGGGCGCATCGCGCCCACTGTTGCCATGTCCACCCGATCTCTTCGCTTCGGCTTCGTCTCCACCATGAACGGCATGCCGTGGGGCGGCAGCGAACAACTTTGGAGCGACACCGCCCTGCGCCTGCGTGATCACGGCCATTCCGTTTTCGCTTCCGTGTTCCGCTGGCCCACACGTCCGTCGCGACTCGACGATCTCGCGCGCGCCGGCGTGCACCTCTCGTTTCGTCCGCTCCGGCCCGATCTCCGCGATCGGGTCGCCTTGAAACTCGCGCGCCGGCTCCCGCGCTTTCGCGATTTCTCGCACGCGGGCTGGCTCAAGCGAAGCGCGCCCGATCTCCTCGTGATCTCGCAGGGCGGCCCTTGGGACGGCGTTCCCTGGATGACGCTCTCCCGCCGCCTCGGCCTGCCCTACTGCTCGGTCGTTCAGGCAAACAGCGAACTCTGGTGGCCCGGCGATTCACGCCTCCCCGAAATCCGCGACGCACTGCACGGCGCGCAACGCGTCTTCTTCGTCTCGCGCGCCAACCGCCGTCTGATGGAACTGCAATGCGGCGCGGCGCTGCCCAACGCGGAGGTCATTGCAAACCCCTGCAAGGTCGACCGCTCCTCACCCGCCGAATGGCCCGAGTCCGACGATGTTGTCCGTCTCGCCTGCGTCGGCCGCATGGCCCCCAACGCCAAGGGCCAGGACGTCCTCTGCGAGGTTCTCGCTCAGGAAAAATGGCGTCGCCGCCCGGTCGAACTCCACATCTACGGCAGCGGCCCCTCCGAAGCGTCGCTCCGCCATCTCGCTCTTTTCCTGCGCCTGCCGAACGTGTTCTTCCACGGTCAGGCCTCGGACATTCGCGCGATCTGGTCCGCGAACCATGCCCTGGTCCTCCCATCGCGTTTCGAAGGTCTCCCGCTCACGATCGTCGAAGCCATGCTCTGCGGCCGGCCCGTCATCACGACCGATGTCGCCGGCAACACCGAGGTCGTGACCGACAATCTCAACGGCTTTGTCGCCGGCGCCGCCACGGTGCCGCTGCTCGACGAAGCGATGGAGCGCGCGTGGTCGCGCCGCGCCGAATGGCGCGAGATCGGTCTGCGCGCCCGCACCGCAGCACTCTGCAGCACTCCAGCCGATGCGGTGGGCGACTTCGAATCCCGGTTGCTGGATCTCGCCGCGAACGCCCGCCGCCCGCGCGAAACGGCTGCCCCGCTCCCGAGCTCCTTCGCCCCGCCGCTTCTCGCCCAGCCCAACGAACTCTCCCATCGGTGAGACTGTCGATCATCATCGCCACCAAGAACCGCGCCGCGTTTCTCCGCGAAACCTTCGAGGCGCTTCGCTCGTTGGAAATTCCACCCGGACTCGATGCCGTTCTCTCGGTCATCGACAACGCCTCGACCGACGAAACGGCCGAGGTGGTCCGCTCCGCGCGACTGCCCCGACTCCGCGTCGACTACCGCTGCGAATCCACGTCCGGAAAATGTCGCGCCCTCAATCACGCCCTCGCCCACACCCGCGGCGAGATGATCCTGTTCACGGACGACGACGTTCGTCCACCGCCCGACTGGATCGCCGGCATGACCCAGCCGCTCATCGACCACGGGCCGTGCGCAGTCGCGGGCGGAGTCGTGATCGCGCCTCACCTGTCCCGCGCCTGGATGACCCCGCTCCACCGTTCATGGCTCGCCGCGACCGACTGGCTCGATCCCCAAAATCCCCGCGGCATGGTCGGAGCCAACATGGCCTTCTCCCGCGACGTGCTCCAGCGGGTTCCGGCCTTCGACGTCGAACTCGGTCCGGGCGCGCTCGGGTTCGGTGACGAACAACTTTTCGCCTACCAACTGCTCGAGGCCGGCTATCGGATCGTCGGTCGCACCGCGGTGAAGGTCGAACATCACTTCGAGCCCGGCCGCCTGCTTCGCTCCTCCTGGCTCCAAGCCGCGCGCAAGCGCGGTCGTGCCCAAGCCTATTGCGGACATCACTGGGCCCATTGGACCAGCCGCTACGTCCGGCCCCGCCGCGCCCTCGCCGCCGCCCGGCTCGCCCTTTATCGTCTCACTCACTCCGCCAACCCCGACGCCGAAGGCTGTTCCGAACGCGAACTCACTCTCGAGTTTCAATACGCACTGTATTGCGCGCACCTTCGCGAGCGGCAGCGCCCCCGCAACTACAGTTATCGCGGTCTCGTGAGTCGCGCCGGCGCAGCAACGTCCTTCGCCGCTTCCCCTTCGTTCTCTTCCGCCAGCCGATGAGCACTCATTACATTCCAGCCGCAGCCGGCCTGCCGCTCCCATCCGCGGCACCGGGCTTTGCTCCTTCCTCCACGGCGGCGCCGTCCGTCCTTGAAGCGCACTTCGTTCCCCGCTGGCCGAACAATCCTTATCAAGCGGAATTGGCCCGACATCTCTCGTCCCACGGCGTCGCCGTCTCCACCGAAAGCCGCTTGAAGGACATTCTCCACGCCGCGCGTCGCAAGGCCCGTGCGCCCGCGATCGTTCACCTCCACGCCGTTCCCCCATTCAGTTGGCACCCGCGACGCCTTCTCCGTCTCGCCGCGTTCGTGTTTCGCCTGTTTCAACTGCGCCGCGCCGGCACGCGTCTCGTCTGGACCGTCCACAACGCCTGCGATCACGAATCCGCCCACCCGCGCATCGATCGTCTCCTCGCCCGCGCCGCCTACCACGCCGTGGACGCCGCCATCCTGCACTCGCCCGGTGCCCGTTCACTCGCCGAACAGCAGTGGCGCACGCGTCGCACGCGAAACGTCTTCCTGATTCATCACGGCCACTTCATCGATTCCTACCGTGCTCCGCTGAGCCGCGCACAGGCACGCACCCAACTCGGCATCCCGCTCGAGGCCCTCGTCTTTCTTTTTCTTGGCAATGTCCGGCCCTACAAGGGCGTGCCCCAACTCGTGCGCGAATTCAAAGCCGTCGCGTCTCCCCACCTGCGCCTCGTCATCGCCGGCGATGTTCATTCTCCCGAACTCGAAGCCGACATCGTTCGCGAAATCGACGACAGCCCTCTCGTTGATTTCCGCCCGGGATTCGTGCCCGACGCCGACGTGAGCACCTATCTCAGCGCCTGCAATGCCGTGGTGTTTCCCTACACCAAGGCGCTCACTTCGGGCGCGCTCATCCTCGCGATGTCCTTCGGTCGCGCCTGCATCGCTCCCGCGATCGGCGCGCTCGCCGACACCCTTTCACCGCGCGGCGGTTATCTCTACGACCCCGCTGACTCCGCCGCTCTGCGCAATGCCCTGTCCGCAGCCATCCGATCCGCGACGAAACTCGATGCCATGGGCGCCCACAACCACCGCCGCGCGCGCCAGTGGGGCTGGGACGAGGCCGCTCGTCAGACCGCGCACGTTTACCAAACCGTTTTGCAGCCCGGCGACTGAACGTCCGTCCGCATCTGCTGTCTTTGTTCACCCCGTCCCACGCCTTCAACCCTCGCCGTCCGGCTTCCCCTGTGCCTCGCACGCGACTTATCCCATTCGTCGTCGCCGCCTGTTCGCTGATCTCCGTCTCACCCGCGGCGACGGACGAACTCGATTTTGTTCCGTCGTCCGCGTCCTCCGCGTCCGACGCCGGCGTCCCCGTTGACCGCGCGCTCCGACCGCTCGAACAGGCCCTCCGTTCGCTGCATCCGGAACTGGTCTACACGTTCGTTCGGGCGCAGGGCGTGCTCTCCGAACCCGGCAACGAGCAGGCCACGACCATCCAGACAGTCTCCCTCGCGACGTTCATAAATCTCGGGCAGTTCCTCATTGTCCGCTATCGTCCCTCTTGGAGCTACTACTCGAACGAGGCTTTCGACAACAGCTTCGCCCACGAGGCGGGTGCGCAGTTCGCGCGCTCGCTCGTCGAATGGAATTTGCGCGCCAGCTATCGCTTCTCCGACATCACCGTGCCGCTGGTGGAAACCGGCATGCAGACGTCGCTGGAGCTTCACGAGGCCGCGTTCCAGGGACAGCGCCGCATCGGCGCCCGCTCGTTGCTGGAGCTGAGCGTCCGGCAAAGCACCCGCCGCGCCGGGGAATTTTCCAGCTCCGAAACCTGGTCCACTCAGAACTGGTTTCACTACGAACTGAGTGAGAGCGTCAGCGCCGCAGCCGGGTTCGTGCTCGGATACGCGAGCGTCGGTGACGGCAACGACATGAGCTTTCACCAGCTCAACGGCCGCATCCGCTGGCAGCCCGCCGGGAAGCTCTGGCTCGACGCCAACGGCGGTGTCGAAACCCGCAGGTTCCTCGACTCCGACCTCGATGACGCCCACACGCCCGTCTACGGCGCCGCGCTCACCTACAAGCCCCTCGACCATACCACGCTCACCATCAATGGCGACCAGACGGTCAGCTCCTCGTATTTTCAGCGGCAGATTCACCGCACCAACAGTTGGCAGGCCACCCTGTCGCAGCGCGTCCTCGGTCGTTTTCACGTCGGCCTGAGCTACCGCCGACGGGGGTCGAGCTACAGCCCGACGTCCGCCACCACCCAGGCGGATCGCCAGGACGAAGGCCGCGTTTGGCGAATCGACGTCAGCACCTCCCTCTACCATCGCGGCGCGCTGACGGTGTTCTTCCAGGACAAGCGCAACGCGTCCACCGATCCGCGCTTTGCCTTCGACGGGCATCAGATCGGATTCCACTTCAGCCTCGCGTATTGAAATGCCTCATACGCGCCCAGTCGTCTCGGTCGTCATTCCGACTTACAACGCCGCCTCGCACCTGCAGGAAACCATCGACAGCGTCCGGCGCCAGACCCTGTCCTCCTTCGAGGCGATCATCGTCGACGACGGCTCCACCGACGACAGCCCGGCCATCGCCGCCGCGGCCGCGATCCGCGATCCCCGCTTCCATTTCGTTCGTCGTGCCAACGGCGGCGTCGGCGCCGCACGCAACACCGGCATTCATCTCGCCCGCGGGGAATTCATCGCGCCGCTCGATGCGGACGACCTCTGGGCTCCGCGCAAGCTTGAGAAGCAGGTCGCCCGGCTCGAGCATGCCGGCCCCAAAGCGGGTCTCGTCTATTGCTGGTCGCGCAACATCGATCGCGCCAGCCGGGTGATCTCCTGGGCCCATCCCTGCCGCATCGAGGGTCGCGTCTTCCCCGCGCTTCTCATCGGCAACTTCCCCGGCAACGCGAGCGTGCCGCTTTTCCGCGTCTCGGCCCTTCGCGCCGTCGGCCCCTACCTCACGCGCGACGAACAAAACGGCGCGCAGGGTTGCGAAGACTGGGATCTCAATCTGCGCATCGCCGAGAACTTCGAACTGCGCTGCGTTCCCGACTACCTCGTCAGCTATCGTCAGTCGCCTCACGCGATGAGCCTCAATGCTCACGCGATGCTGCAGTCTTACGAAGCCACGATCCGCCGCGCCCGGCAGCGCAATCCCTGGCTTTCTTCCAACCTCCTCCTTTGGTCGCGGAGTCGGTTTTACACCTACTTGGCAGGCAAATGTTACATGTGGAGCGACTACGCCGGCGCGCTCGCCTTCACGTCCCGCACGCTCCGCCTCGATTCCTTCGCCTGGCTCAACGGTCGCCACTACCGCATCGCCCTCTTTTCGATCGCGCATTTGATCACCCGCGGCTCTCTCCGCCGGCATCGGTCGCCGCCGCCCCAAACACCCTCCGCCGATCCGTCCTTCCGCGCCATCCCTCCTGCGTCCCGCGCCCTCGTCAGTCTCTTCGGCCTGCTCGAACGCCGACGCCTGGCCGTCGCCATGGGCACTCACGCCCCCCCGCGTCCCCCGTCTCCCCGGGCCCGCCCCGCATTTGGCTGAGCCTCCGTCCCGGCCTGTGTTCGCCCCCTCTCCCATGCGTCCCACTCGTCGCATCGAGTTCCTCGATCACGTCCGCGGCGTGGCCATCCTCGGGGTCATGTTGTTCCACGCGGTGGAGGCCAGTTTCGGTCACACCGTCTGGCATGAGGGTTCCGCTTGGCTTCGCCCGGCCGCGCTCGGGAGTCTGGGCGTCGCGATCTTTTTCGTTGTATCCGGATTTTGCATTCACACGAGCCATGCCGGCTCCGGCGAAACCGGCTTCAGCCGCTTCTTTCTGCGCCGCTTCTTCCGGATTTATCCGCCCTATCTGCTCGCGCTCACCCTCTTCGCCGCCGGTCGCGACTTCTCGATGCCGCAGCTCGTGAGCCACGCCGGATTGTTCCACAACTTCGACAGCCGTTGGTTCTACCGCATCAATCCTTCGTTCTGGTCGATCGCCGTCGAATGGCAGCTCTACTGCGTCTATCCGCTCTTTCATCTCGCCGCGTTGCGCTGGGGCTGGCCCGCCATTCTCGCCGTTCTCGGTTGCATCGAAATTCTGATTGGACTCCTCGAACCCGCGCTGGGGCTCCCCGTCGCGCTGCGCCACAGTGTGCTCGGCTACGGCTGCTCCTGGGCGGTGGGCGCCGCGCTCGCGGACGCCCGGCTCCGCGGCGCGCCGCTGCCGTTCGGCGCGCGCTGGCATCGCATCGTTTGGCCGGCTCTCACCGTCATCCCCATCTGCTTCGCTCCCCGTCTGGCGCTGCTCTCCTTTCTTTTCGGAGCGCTCTCCACGGCGAGTTGGATTTCCTGGGGACTCTCACGTGACCGCGTCGCCGCTTGTCCGCATCCGATCGGCCGCTCCCTCGCCTTTGTCGGCGCGTGCAGCTACAGCCTGTATCTCCTGCATCAGCCTCTTATGCAGGCGTTGTCGTCCCGCGAACTCTCTCCGTTCCTGAACCTCGCGTGGCTCTCGCTCTTGGGCGTTCCGCTCGTGCTGCTCGCCTACGCGTCGTATCGCTTCGTCGAACTCCCCGGCATCGCCCTGGGTAAGTTCGTTTCGCGCGCACTTCTACCCCGCCCGGGATATCACCCGCAGCCCGCTCCCTGACTCCGGCGCGGCCTCCGTCTCCGCTCCGGAATTTCGTCCCCCAACCACGATCGAACGCCCATGCCCGTCCCGCTCGCCATCGCCACGTTCGATCTCGCAAACGGCCCCGACGAGGTTGCCGTCCCTCGCCCGCGCGCACGCGTGCTGGTGCGTTGGTCCGGCGTTCCGGTCGGGATCGTCGAGGTCTTCGCGCGCGAGGGACGTGTCCACCGCACGGATACCGTTCACGCTCTGCTGGAACAACACCCGCATGCGCTCCCGCGCGAGACCGTGCGACGCGCGCTCCTGTCCGGCGGACTTCCCGGCCCGCTGCAGTTTTCCCCGGTTCCGGATCTTCCCGCCTCTCCCGCCTCCGCCACACCTTCGATCTCGGTGATCGTTTGCACACGCGATCGGCCCGACGATCTCGCCCGGTGCCTCCAATCGCTCGCCAAACTCGATCCTCCGCCGTTCGAAACCGTGATCGTCGACAACGCCCCGTCGACCGACGCCACCGCGCGGCTCGTCCGTGAGCGTTTTCCGTTCGCCCGGTATGTTCGCGAGTCGACGCCCGGCCTCGATCATGCCCGCAATCGCGGAGTTCGCGAATCCGCCGGACAAGTGCTCGCCTTCACCGACGACGACGTCGTCGTCGACCCGGGATGGGCCCACGCGCTCGCACAATCGTTCGCCGCCGATCCCGCGGTCGGGCTCGTCACCGGTCTCGTCGAACCGCTCGAACAGGAAACGCCCGCCCAAATCTACTTCGAACGTTACGGCGGCTTCGGCCGCGGTTGCCGGCGGATCCATCTTCAATCCTGGCCCGACCGGTCGCTTCCGTGGTGGCTCGTCGGCGCCGGTCAGCTCGGCGCCGGCGCCAACATGGCGATCCGCCGCACCGTCTTCGCCCGCGTCGGATTGTTCGATCCCGCCCTCGACGTCGGCACGCCGACGCTCGGCGGAGGCGATCACGACATGTTCTTCCGCGTGCTGCGCGCCGGCTATCCCTGCCTCTACGATCCCACCGCAGTCGTTCGCCACCGGCACCGACGCACGGAGCAGGAACTCGAGCGTTTGCTGTATTCGTATGGCCATGCGACCCGCTGCCTTTTCGATCGCGAGGAGCTCAACTTCCCCACCGATCGCCGCGCGATCCGCCGGCTCCGCCGCTGGTGGTGGCGCGAATGGGCCTGGGCCCGCCTGAGACGCGCCTGGTTCCGCCCTCCGGTCGTTCCGCTCCGCTTCGTGTGGGCCGAGATCAAAGGCTATCTCGACGCCCGCGGCGCCTATCGCCGCGCCCGCGCGCGAATCGTTCCCGACGAGGCCCAACGTCCCGATCCGCCTCATGATTTCGTCCCCGCTACCGACTGCCCTCGCCGCGATCGGCGCCTCGTCGCGATCGATGTCGCCGCGCCGCTCACCGATCTTGCCGAGGCCGCCGAGGTCTCCGCCCTCGACCTGCTCGTAACCCACCGTGGACGCGCACTGGGTTCGGTTCGGATCGAGACCTTCGCGCAGCCTCTTTCCGCCTCACGTCTCGCCGACGAAATCACCCACGCGCTCTGGCACGTGCTGCTCGATGCGACACGCCCCGATTTTTCGAGCGCCTATGTTGAGTTTCTCGACGGCGTTCGCGCCGCGTTCGCCGCGCCGTCGTCCCACGCATCACTCGCACCGCGCAGCGCCACCATCGTCGTCACCACCTGCAACCGTCCGGCGCAACTGCGTCGCTGCCTCGCTTCGTTGCGCACGCTTCGCCATTCGCGTCCCGTTCAAATTGTGGTCGTCGACAATCGTCCCGATTCGAATCTCGCCGCTCCCGTCGTTGGCGAATTCCCGGGCGTCGAACTCGTCCTCGAATCCCGCCCCGGCTCCTCCGCCGCCCGCAATGCCGGCGTCGCCGCCGCTCGCGGCGACTTCATCGCGATGGTCGACGACGACATGCATGTTTCCCCCGACTGGCTCGAGCGACTCCTCGCCCCGTTCGCACGCGACGATGTCATGGCCGTCGCCGGCAACACGCTGCCCGCGCGCCTCGAAACCGAAGCCGAACGCCTGCTCGAAGTCTACGGCGGCTTCGGCCGCGGCTTCGCGAACCGCGATTTCAACCGCGCCTGGTTTCACCGCCCCCGACGCCGCGCCGTTCCAACGTGGCAGATCGGCGGCTCCGGAAACGCCGCCTTCCGCCGCGAGGTCTTCAGCCGGATCTCGCTGTTCGACCTCACTCTCGGCGCCGGCGTGCCCACCGGTGTCGGGGAAGACACGAAACTCTTCTACGACATCCTGCACGCCGAATACACCATCGCCTACGAACCGTCGGCGATCGCCTGGCATCACCATCGGGTCGAAATGACCGAGCTCCGCCGTCAGCTCTTCGCATACAGCAAGGGTCACGTCGCTTATCACCTGCGCACGTTCTTCGACTATCGCGACGGTCGTGCGCTTGTTCGGATCTTCGCGGAGCTCCCGCTTGCGTTCTTCCGCCGCGCCGTCGATCGCGTCAGCCGCCGCACCGAATACCCGCTGCGTCTTCTCGGTCTCGAAATCCTCGGAACCCTTCTCGGCCCCTGGTCTCTCTGGCGCGCCTCGCGCCTCGCGTCAGGGCATCGCCACGCCCCCACCCGCAGAGTCGCGACGCCGACCGCCGTCGGCGCCATCGAGCCCGCGCTCGAACTTCGCTCATGAACCCGACCGCCGGCGCAGTTTCGCTCGGACGACGACGTTCGCTCGAACATGGACTCGACGTGCTCGCCGTCTTGGTGAGCCGCGACTTGAAGCTGCTCTACAAGCGCTCCGCGCTCGGCTTCGGCTGGGCGCTGCTTCACCCGCTCATCCAGGTCTGCGTCTTCGTCCTGATCTTCCGCGGATTTCTCGGCGGAAAGGTGGAAAACTACGCCTCCTACGTCTTCATCGGCGTGCTCGTCTGGGGCTGGTTTCAAACTTCTCTCGCTCAAAGCACCTCGCTCATCACCAGCAGCCGCGCACTCCTGCGCCAGCCCCGCTTTCCTCTTTCGCTGCTGCCGCTCGTCACCGTCGCGGTGCGCCTGTTCCATTTCTCCCTCGCGCTCCCCATCCTTGTCGCGCTGCTCTGGATGCAAGGCATCCGTCCGACCTCCGCGTGGCTCGGCCTTCCGCTGCTGATCGCCATCCAGTTCGCGCTCATCACCGCCTTCGCGCTCCCCCTCGCCGCCCTCAATGTCCGCGTGCGCGACACGCAGCACTTCGTCGGCGTCACCCTCCAGCTCGCGATGTATCTCACGCCGGTTTTCTACAGCATCGATTCTCTTCCCGCCCGTTTGGGACGCTGGCTCGAAATCAATCCCGTCGTCCCGCTGCTCGAAGGCTGGCGCAGCATCCTGCTCCGCGGCGAGTGGCCCGACCCGGGCCGGCTCGGGATCCTCGCGTGCGCCTCCGCTGTATTGCTCGTGCTGGGACACCGGATCTTTGTGCACCAAAGCCGCCGTTTCGTGGAGGAACTGTGAACTCGTCCCCCCTCATCGACGTCTCCGCGCTGGGAAAGCGTTTTGCCCACCGGTCCGCGTCCGCTCCGCTCACCTGGCGCACTTTCCTGCGCGGCTGGCATCAGCCGCCCCGCCCCCCTTTCTGGGCTTTGCGGAACCTGTCGTTCTCGGTCCGCGCCGGCGAAATGCTCGGAGTGATCGGGCGCAATGGCGCCGGCAAATCCACGCTTCTCAATCTCCTCGCCGGCGTCATCCATCCGACCGAAGGACGCGTCTCCGTCCACGGTCGCATCGGCGCGCTGCTCGAACTGGGCGGCGGGTTCGCGGATGACCTCACCGGACGCGAAAACGCCATCGTCGCCGGAGTGACCGCCGGGCTCACCCGCCGCGAGGTGTATTCGCGTTTCGATGACATCGTGGCGTTCGCCGAGCTGTCGGAGTTCATCGACGAGCCTGTTCGCACCTACAGCACCGGCATGCGCATGCGCCTCGCGTTCGCCGTGGCCGTCCACACTCGCCCGGACGTGCTGCTCGTCGACGAGTTCCTCGCCGTCGGCGATCTCGCATTCCAGGCCCGCTGCCGCTCGCGCATCGCCGAACTTCGCGCCGGCGGCTGCGCCATCGTGCTCGTCTCGCACGGCATGGGCGACGTCCGCGACACCTGCGACCGCGTGCTTTGGCTCCGCGATGGCGAAATCGCCGCCTTCGGTTCTCCCGCCATGGTCACCGCCACCTACGAGGCGGAAATGCATCGGCGCACGCTGCATCTCTCGCCGACAATTCCGTCGGAGAGCTCGCACGATCCCGACGGCTTCCCCGGCAAACGCGTCGGCTCGCGTGAAATGGAAATCACCTCCGTGCGCCTCCTTTCCGGCTCCACCGTGCGCTCCGGCGCGCCCTTCTCCGTCGAAATCGTCTATCGCGGCGGCCGGCCCGCGCTCACGCCGATCTTCGTGGTCTCCATCACGAGCGAAGATGGACGCGTCTGCCTCGACACCAACACCGAGGCCGCCCGCCTTTCCACCGAGCGCCTCTCTCCCACCGGCACCATCCGCTTCACCATTCCCCGCCTCGAACTCGCCGCCGGCCGCTATTTCGCCAACGCCGGCATTTTCCATCGCGACTGGGACCACGCCTACGACCACCACTGGCACGCGTATCCATTTTCTGTCGACGGCGCCCCCGCCCACCGCGGCGTGATCGCCCCGGTGTGCCAGTGGGATGTTCCGACGATCGCACCCGCACCGACGCCCGTATCCCTTTCCTCCATTTAAATGAAACCCCGCCTGCCCCTCCTTCCGCGCCGGCCGTCTTCATTTGCCGGAGCGCTCGCCGCGTCGTTCGTTTCCCTCCTCGGTGCCGACCTCGATCACGCCGAGTCGGACCGCGCGTTCTTTGATCGTGAGATCGCCTCGATGATGGAACAGCACAATGTCCCCGGCGTCGCCGCCGTGCTCGTCCGCCGCGACGGCGTCGAGTTCACCGCCGGTTACGGCTTCGCCGATCTTCAACGTCGCTCGCCCATCGATCCCGAACGCACCGTTTTTCCCCTCGGCTCGATCTCGAAGCTGCTCACCAGCATCGCCGCGCTTCAACTGGTCGACTCCGACGCGGTCGATCTTCACACCGACGTCCGCACCTACCTCCACGACGCGCCGATCGACCACCGCTTCGACGCTCCCATCACGCTCCACCACCTTCTCACCCACACCGACGGTTTCGATGCCCGCTGGCTGGTCGGTGGCGCCGCGCGCGTTCCCGAAAAAGTGCTTCCGCTTTCGGCGATGATCGCCCGGCTTCCGCCGCGCACGCTTCCACCGGGCGAAGTCTACGTTTACAGCGATGTCGGCATCACGCTCGCCGGCTACCTCGTCGAACGCGTCTCGCGCCAGCCTTTCGCCGACTACGTCGAGCAGCGCATCTTTCGCCCGCTCGGCATGACGCGCACCACCTTCAGCCCGCGCCGTGAATTCTACTCCCGCGATCGCGCCACCGGCTACGAATACGATCGCCAAGGCCGCTTCCGCGCCACGCCCATCGTCTATCCCCACGCCAACCCCGCTTCCGGCGTGACCGCCCCGGTCGCCGACATCGCCCCGCTCATCGAGGAACTTCTCCGCGCCTTTCGCACCGGCACGAGCGCGTTGCTCGGTCCCGATTCGATAAAATGGCTCGGCGCGAGACGCTTCGCCCATCACCCGTCCTTCCCCGGCACCGGCTACGGTTTCTACGAATTTCTTCACCACGGCCGCCGCGCGCTCGTGCACGGCGGCATGCTCCCCGGATTCACCGCCGTTCTCGTGCTCCTCCCCGAAGCCGACGTCGGTGTTTGCATCGCGGCCAACCGCTTCGATCTCATCGCCGCGCTCGAAGATGATCTCCTCCGCAAGATCATCGATCGCTTCGCCCCACCGCCCGCTCCCGCTCCGCCGATCGCCGTCGCGCCCCCTGCGCCCGCCGCCGCCCGTCTCGGCGGCCGGTATCGCTGCGACCAATACTCCCATTTCTCCATCGACAAGATCTTCGTGCTCGCCGGCCTCGCCGATGAAATCGAGGTCGCGGCTCAAAGCGACGGCAGCCTCCTGTTTCATCCGCAAGGCACGCGCTGGCTCCCGGTCGAGCCGCTCCTCTATCAGCAGGAAGGCTCCACCGAACGCGTCCGGTTTCAAATCGACGAAAACGGCCTCGGGCAACGCATCCTCGGCTCGGTGCAATTCATGTCGTATCATCGCATCGATTTCTGGGACGACTACCGACGCCACGTCCCGATCGGCGCCACCCTCGTCGCGCTCACCGGCCTCGGCGGCCTTCTCGGCGCGTGGCGCATGGCCCGCTGGCTCGGCTACCGCGGCGCCAACTGCGGTCGCGCCATGCACCTTCAACGCCTCACCGCGATGCTGCTCCCGGTCACCATCGTCGTGATGGCCGCCGGACTCGCCTGGATCTTGCACGATCTGGAATTTCTCACCGCCGCTTTCGGGGAACCGCGTTTCATCGCCTGGTTGCGACTCATCCCACTCGTCACCGCGATCGTCGCACTGGTGTTGCTCATCGTCGGGGTGAGAACCATCCGCCGCGATCACGTTCATCGTCTCGAGTCGTGGGTGTATGTCGCGTCAGCCACCGCCGCCCTTCTCCTCATGCCGTTTCTCATCCACTGGCAACTCGTCCGCGTTCCGACACCGGTCGTGGCTTTCGTCGTCCGATGCCTCTCGCCGTCAGTATTGTAATTCCGGCCCACAACGCCGCCGCCACCCTCGCCCGCACCGTCGCATCCGTGCAGGCCCAGACGCACTCGCGCTGGGAAATCGTCATCGTCGAAAACGGTTCGACCGACGACACGCTCCGCGTGACCACGGAACTCGCCGCGCAGGATCCGCGCATTCGCGTCTCCCGCAGCGACGCGAGAGGCGTCAGCCACGCGCGCAACTGCGGGCTCGAGCTCGCCCGCCACGATTGGGTGCTCTTCCTCGACGCCGACGACTGGATCCTTCCGCGACACCTCGCCGCGCTCACCTCCATCCTCGCCGCCCGCCCGCTGCTCGACGCCGTGCACTGCGGCTGGCGCCGCGTCTCGCCTTCCGGCGAAACGCTCGTCGAGGAAATCGGCCCCACCGATGAGGATCTCTTTCCCGTCTTCGCGCGCACCTGCGCGTTCGCGATTCACGCCTGCGTCGTGCGCCGCAGCGCGGTGCTGGAAATCGGCGGCTTCGATGTCACGCTGCGCACGTGCGAGGATTGGGACGTCTGGCAACGCATCGCCCGCGCCGGCGCCCGCTTCGCGCTTCATCCCGAGATTCTGGCGATCTATCTCGCCCGTCCGAGTTCCGCCTCGATGGACGGACATCAGATGTTGCGCGACTCGCTGAAGGTCATCGGTCGCGCCTTCGAACGCGACTCGCGGGTTCCGCGTCCGTTGCCCGCCTACGCCGACGGCTTGTCCGCGGAACTCCGCCCCACCGCCCGTCTCTACAACCTGCTCTGGCAAGCCGGACTCGTGCTCGGCGCCGGCCAAGACGCCACCTCGCTTTTCGACGCCCTTCCGCGCGACACGCTCGCCAGCATAGAGGCCGACGGCGCCGCCGCCACGTTGTTCGACGCGCTCCGTCTTCCCTCGGCCTGCCCGGCCCGCGCGTGCTGGCGCCTTCACTCGCAAACGCTTTCTCGTCTCCAATCGTTTCTCGCCGCGCTCGAAAAACACACCGGACAACAAGGTCTCGGCCGCAGCATTCTCGTTCAACTCGAACGCCATACCGTGCGCTCGGCCCAAGCTCGTCGTCCCTTCACCAGCGGACACACTCACGCGATCACCCTCGAGGTCACTCGCCCGTTTCCCGATCTTTCCCTCCCCGCGCCCGTCGACCGGCTGCATTGTTCGGTGGAGATCGAAGGAGAGCCGTTGGGCGAACTCGAACTTCCCGTCTGCGACGGCCTCGTTCCCGCCGACATTCTCGCCGACGCCGTCGCCGCCGAATTCGCGTGGACCATTCTCGGCCGCTTCTTCGCCCGCACGCTCTATCCGTCGCTCGTCACCCGCAAGGAAGCCTCGGGATGGTCCGTCCATCGCGGCCCACACGTTCTCGCCCGCGATCTCCGCGGCGATACGTTGCCCGTCGACGTCCTTCACGATCACGTCGGCTGGGCTCTCTTCATTCAAGAAGCCTGGGGGCTCTCCCGACCCGCAGGCGATTCCTTCTACGCGGCCAACACCCTCGAGCGGCGCAACGATCCGCCTCATCTCAAGAGCGCCGACGCCGAATGGCTCCCGGTCGACCTCCTCGATCCGCTGCCGCCTTCCCGCTCCGTCCAACCGCGCATCGATCTCATCCTGACCGTCGCCGACGTGCCGCTGTGTCGAACGCGCGCGATCGTTCCCCGCCGCATCCTTTTTTCGGATACGATTCGCGCCGCCTTGACCGCCGACGCGGGTCTCGAACTTTGCCGGGTCTGCGTGCGCGAGGCGTTGTTGCAGCGGGCCATCCCGAATCGCCGCACCCTCCGCGAACTCCTCGCCGACGCCCGGGTGCTTCGCCGCTCCCGCGTCGAGGAAAACGGTCCCTCCCGCCCGGTCCCATCGGAAACGCTGCCCGTCCCCACCACCTCCCGCCTCGCCATCCTGCCGCGTTATCCCTCCACCCCGTGCGGATCGAGCGGTTCCCGTCGCGCGCTGCTCCCGCGCAGCGTCACCCGCGAGGCCCTGTGCCTTGCCGCCGCCGAAGGCCTCCCCGTCGTCGGCCAGCCCGCCAACACCGTCACCGGCACCACCATTCTCTACAGTCCGGATCTGCTGCTGCGCCCGTCCGCGCGCCGCGCGCCACCCTCGCGCGCCACGAAACCTCCGCCGCCGACCGATCCGAAATATTTCGACCAGCTCTTCGCCAGCCGACGCGATCCGTGGGATTACACCTCGGACTACGAGCAGACGAAATACCGTCAGACGCTCGAGTTGCTTCCTTCGTCGAAACCGCGCCGCGCGCTCGAACTCGCCTGCGCCGAAGGCCATTTCACGGTTCAACTCGCCCCGCGCGTGCGCGAACTCGTGGCCACCGACGTCGCGTCGACCGCCGTGCAACGCACGCGCCAGCGCTGCGCGGCGTTCAAACACGTCTCTTATCAACAGCTCGACCTCCTCTACGATCGATTCCCACCGGGCTTGTTCGATCTCATCGTTTGCAGCGAGGTGCTCTACTTTACCGAAACCCGCGCCAATCTCGAACTCGTTGCCGCCAAAATCGCCGACAGCCTCGAACCGGGCGGCCACGTCGTCCTCGCCCACGGCAACGTCCACGCCGACGATCCCACCCAGCCCGGTTTCGATTGGGACCTTCCTTTCGGCGCCCGGACGATCGGCGAGGTCTTCTCCGCCCACCCCGATCTTCATCTCGTCCGCGAACTCTCCACGCCTCTCTACCGCATCCAGCTATTCCGCCGTCGGCATCCGTGGCTCGGCAAACTCGTGCTCGCGCCGCCGCGTCGCATCGCGATCCCGCTCCCCACGCGACTGCCGGACCACGTCGCCCGTCAGGTGATCTGGAAAAGCGCTCCACCGCCCGCCGTCCCCACCGCTCCCGTCGCGGAAACGACCGCACTCCCGATCCTCATGTATCACCGGATCGCCGACGAAGGTCCCGACGCCCTCGCCCGCTACCGGCTCGATCCCGCGGGCTTCGAGGAGCAGATCGCCCATCTCGCGTCCGCCGGATACCGCAGCGCCACCTTCGAGGAGTGGCGCGCCGCGCGCGAAGCCAAACGCCCGCTCCCCGGCAAACGCGTCATGCTGACGTTCGACGACGGTTGCCTGGATTTCTACACCACCGCGTGGCCCATCCTCCAACGCTACAAATTCCGCGCGGTCGTCTTTCTTCCGTCGGACGAAATCGGCGGAGCCTGCCGCTGGGACGCCCGCTACGGCGAACCGGCTCCGTTGATGAACTGGGACCAAATCCGCGAGCTCCGCGACGACGGCGTCGAATTCGGTTCGCACACCGCCACCCACGCCATGCTCACCGGTCTCACGCTCGAGGAGATGGCCCGCGAAGCGCTTCGCTCGCGCACCGTGCTCGAGGAGCAGATCGGAGAAGCCGTCATGAGCATCGCGTATCCATTTGGTGCCTACGACCGCATCGTCGAGACCGTCTGCGGGGCCTGCGGCTACGTCTTTGGCGTCACCTGCGATCCCCGGGCCTGCCAGTTCGGCGACCGCCTCCTCGCCCTGCCGCGACTCGAAATCACCGGCGACCTGCCGTTCGAATCGTTTGTCGGCCTGCTCGCTGGCTGATTGCCAGCGGTTCGCGGTCTCGCGTTCGAGCCGCGTTAGGACTCCGCGCTTTGATCCGCTGCGCCCGGATCGAAGCCGTCCTCCTCCACGAGCAACATCAGGCGGTAGCTGTCGCCGCTCGCCCAGCTCTCGGCCAGCACGCGCTCTCCTTTCGCCGCTTTCTGCGCGCAGTGCTCCAGCTCCGCCGCAAGCGCCTCGAAATCCTCCCTCCGCCCCGCGATCCCCCGCCACGTGACCTCGCGCTTTTCCGCGCAAATCAAACGCAAATTCGAAAACGGCCCCAGATGCGTGTGCTCGCCGGGCTCCGTCGCTTCCGACGCGAAGCTCCGCACTTCCGCAGCAAACGCGGCGATGCCTTTGCGATCCGCGCGAAACAACCACCGCTTCTCCGGCATCTGGCAGTCATACCAGAATCCAAGTTCCCGCCACCCGTCCCGCTCCATCTCCGCGATCCTTGGATCCGGCGGCGATTTTCCGACGGGCAGTTGTTGGGACGACGTGAGCGGTTTATCCATGGCGGGCATAAGAGCCTGCGCGCTTCGACCCCACGTAAACACGAAAGTTCTTCCTCCCAGGTCCATTCCTCCTCGACGTCCTGCTGCGCAAGTCGATCTCCATCAATGCTCCGCCTGACTTCCGCCCCGCTTTTTCCCCACGCCTTTCGCTTGTTTTTACGAGGTTTTCGGCTCGGCTCGCCTGCTTCAAGCCGTCGCCTTGCACCCATTTTCGACGCTGCTTCCCGGGTCTCCAGCCGCGGAAAAAAAGTGGTGGTAGGACCTGGATTCGAACCAGGGAAGGCGTAAGCCAGCAGATTTACAGTCTGCCCTCGTTGGCCACTTGAGTATCCTACCACGAAGGGAACGCGGAAAATTTCGTCTCCCCACTCGGACGGCAAGGTTTTTTTACCACAACCTTGCCACCTTTTCCGACGGGAATTTCCTCGGCTCGCATGCTCGAACTTCCCCGCGATCTGCTCGAGCACTTTCTCGACCGCGGCCTTCTCGCCGTCGCCTTCAGTATCGCCGGTTTCCTGCTCGCTTTCTTCCTCGTCGCCCGGCTGATGAGCGAAAAGCGAGCGCCGGCCAACACCTTCGCGTGGCTGCTCGTCATCGTGCTGATGCCCTACGTCGGCGTGCCGCTCTACCTGCTTCTCGGCGGCCGCAAACTCCGTCGTATCCAAGAACGCAAATCGCGCCTTCTCCCCGCGCTCCCCGCCGATCTCGCGAGCCCGTCCGTCTTCGCCACCCGGCCCGTCGCCCACACCGTCATGGCCAGCGGCGCCGCCGCACCCGTCGCCGGCAATCACCTCACCCTGCTCACCACGGGCCAGGACGCCTATCGCGCGCTCGAAAGCGGCATTCGCGCCGCCCAACACTCGATTCACATCACCACCTTCATCCTCGGACGCGACGACACCGGCCGGCGCATCGTGCGGCTCCTCGCCGACAAAGCCCGCGCCGGCGTAAAAGTCCGCCTCCTGCTCGATTCGATCGGCTGCATGTTCCTCAGCCGCGACTTCGTCCATCCGATCAAACGCGCCGGCGGCGAGGTCGTCTGGTTCATGCCCGTGATTCCCTTCACGCCGCGCGGCTCCGCCAACCTCCGCAATCACCGCAAGATCGCCGTCTTCGATCACCACACCGCGTTGATCGGCGGTCACAATCTCGCGCGCGAATACATGGGACCCGGTCCCTTCCGCAAACGTTTCAACGACTTCGGCGCGCTCATCCACGGCCCCGCCGCCGTGCTCCTCAACGAGATCTTCATCGCCGACTGGTGCTTCGCCAGCCGCCAGTCCGCCGACGCGCTTCACGCGGAAATCCCTGTCGATCGCGTCGCGGTCGCGCGCGGCGACGCCGATCTGCAGGTCGTCGCCAGCGGTCCCGATGTCCCCGGCGATCCGCTTTACGAGGGCATTCTCGCCATGATCCAGGACGCTCAACGCGACCTCTGGATCGTCACGCCCTACTTCCTGCCCGACGAAGTGTTGCTCCGCTCGCTCAAGGTGAAAATCCACGCCGGCTGCTCCGTTACCTTGATCCTGCCCGCGCGCTCCAACCACCCCATCACCGATCTCGCCCGCCGCCACTACGTGCGCGAGCTTCGCCGCGCCGGCGCCCACGTCTGGCTCTACCAGCCCGGCATGATGCACAGCAAGGCGATGATCGCCGACGATCGCGTCGCGCTCTTCGGCTCCGCCAATTTCGATCCGCGCAGTCTCTTCGTGAACTTCGAAGCCGGCGTGCTTGTCCATTCCTCGCCCGACGTCCGCGCGATCAAGCAATGGGCCGAATCGCTCCTCGCCTCGTGCCGCGCTCCCAAAAACGAGCGCCCCGGCCGCCGCCGCATCATCGGCACGATCCTCGAAGACGTCAGCCGCCTCCTCGCGCCGTTGCTGTGAGCGGTCGCGGATTTCAGCCCGCGACCTTCCCCAAGAAAGATCAACTCGCGGGCTGTTCGCCCTGCATGAGTTTGAACTCCACCGACTCCCTCAACGCTTCCCAGCTCGCGTCGATGATGTTGTCGCTCACGCCGACGGTGCCCCAGATCCGTTCGCCGTCACCGCTTTCGATCAACACGCGCGTCCGCGACGCCGCGCCTTGATTGCTCTCGAGGATGCGCACCTTGAAATCCCGCAACGACATCTCGCCGAGCTGCGGATAGGCCTTCGCCAGCGCCAGTCGCAGCGCCTTGTCGAGCGCACCCACCGGACCGCTCTCTTCCGCGACCGTGTGCACCGTCTGGCCGTTCACGCGCAACTTCACCGTCGCCTCCGCCCACAACTCGTCGCCGTGTCGCTCGATGATCACGCGGTAGTTCTCCACCTCGAAGTAGGTCTTCCGTTGCCCGAGCGATTTCGCGACCAGCAATTTGAACGACGCATCCGCCGCCTCGTATTCGTAGCCGCGAAATTCACGGTCCTTCAGCTCCTCGATCAACGCCTTCATCTCCGGCCGTTTCTCGTCGAGCTCCACGCCCAGCTCGCGCGCCTTCAGCGCCAGGCTGCTGCGTCCTGCCATGTCGGATACCAGCACCCGCGTGCGATTCCCCACCAGCGCCGGATCGATGTGCTCGTAACTGCGCGCGACTTTCTGCGCCGCATTCGCGTGCAGTCCGCCTTTGTGCGCAAACGCCGACTGCCCCACGAACGGCGCCTTCGGATCCGGCCGCAGGTTCGCCAGTTCGTCGAAGAACAACGAAAGATCCCGCAACTGCGCCATGTTCGCCGCGCAATGCGCCGTCTTGCCCATCTTCAACACGAGATTCGGCAAAATCGTGATCAGGTTCGCATTCCCCACGCGCTCGCCGTAGCCGTTCATCGTGCCCTGCACGAGCGTCGCTCCCGCGTCCACGCCGGCCAGCGACACCGCCACGCCGAGCCCGCTGTCATTGTGGCAATGCACCCCGATCTTGTCCCCGCCGAAGCGCTCCACCGCCGCGCCGACGATGCGTGTCACTTCCGGCACCAGCTTCCCGCCGTTCGTTTCACACAGCGTTAGATTGCTCGCTCCGCCCTTGATCGCCGCCTCCAGCGTGCGCAGCGCGTAGTCGGGATTGTCCAAATATCCGTCGAAAAAGTGCTCCGCATCGTAAATCACCTCACGCCCTTGCGAGACCAGATAGCGCACGCTGTCCTCGATCATCGCCAGGTTCTCTTCCGGCGTCGTGCGCAAGATCTCGTGCACGTGCATCAGCCAGGTCTTTCCGACGATCGTCAGCACCGGCATCTCGCTCTCCAGCAGCGTCCGCAATTGCGGATCCTCCGACGCCTTCACGTTCGCCCGCCGCGTCGCCCCAAACGCCGCCATCTTCGCATGCGTCAGCTTCAGCTTCTTCGCTTCCGCGAAGAACGTGATATCCCGCGGGTTCGACCCGGGAAAACCGCCCTCGATGTAATCCACGCCAAACTGGTCGAGCTTCTGCGCAATCAGCAGTTTGTCCGCGACGGAAAAGCTGATGCCCTCCCCCTGCGTGCCGTCGCGGAGGGTCGTGTCGTAGATTTTAACGTGGTTGGTGCTCATGGGATAAAAACAAAAAACCCCGGGATCGTTTCCCAGGGCATCAGTGGAACGGCTGCTTTCGATCAGCTCAAGCCACGCGTGCACGCCCCGGGAGGAGGCGAATAATAATAATCGCAATCGCGATGATCGTGGCCGGAGCGTTCAACATGTCGGAGTCGCGGACTGTGATGATCGAGAGAGCGTTGTCGAACTCGTTTTTCGGCATCGACCTCACACCGCGTGCGCGTCGACAAACGCCCGGACCGCCGCCGCATCCGCCTTCACGCGGTGCTTCACCACGGGCCGGCTCTTGAGCGCTTCCAGGCTCGGGTGCGTCGGCTCGATCCCGATCGCCGTCTGAATCGTGTCCGGAAATTTCGCCGGACTCGCCGTCGACAGCACCACGCTCACCCGCTCCGGATCGATCTCCTGAAACGCGCACGCCGTGTGCGGATCGATCACGTAGCCGAAATCGCGATACATCTTTTGGATGATGCCCGGAATCTCCGCATCCGTGCTGCGCGACGCCGAAAAGGTCGCGCGATCGAAATTCTCGAAGCGATAGCTTCCCGTCTCCTTGAAGGTCCGCATCACCTCACGCACGCGCGCCGCGTCCCGGCCCACGCTGAAATACAGGAAGCGCTCGAAATTAGACGCCACCTGGATGTCCATCGACGGCGCCAGGCTCGGCTGCACGTCGCCCACCCGATACTCTCCCGTCGTGAACAGCCGGTAGAGAATGTCGTTCTGATTCGTCGCGACCTTGAATCCGCGAATCGGCACGCCCATCTGCTGCAGCAGCCAGCCCGCGAGGACATTGCCGAAATTCCCCGTCGGCACCACGAACTCGACATTGTCCCGCTCCGCCGCCGGCAGCTTCAGCCACGCGTGCAAATAGTAAACGCACTGCGCCAGCACGCGCGCCAGGTTGATCGAATTCACCGCCGACAACCGATGCTGCGTCCGGAACGCCTGGTCCGCGAAGATCTCCTTCAACGCCGCCTGCCCGTCGTCGAACGTCCCGTCGATCGCCAGCGCAAAGACGTTGTCCGCCCCCGTGCACGTCATCTGCCGCTCCTGCAGCGGCGAGACGCGGCCGTCCGGATAAAGGATGAAGATCGCCGTGCCCGGCTTGCCGAGGAGTCCGTGGATCGCCGCCGCGCCGGTATCACCCGATGTCGCGCCCAGCACATTGATCGTTTCCCGCCGCGTCGCGCACTGATGCTCGTAAAGATTGCCGAGCACCTGCAGCGCGAAGTCCTTGAACGCGAGCGTCGGCCCGTGCCAGAGCTCGAGGACGTGCAGCTTCGGCCCGAGCTGCTTCAGCGGCGCGATCTCCGGATGCGAAAACGTCGTGTAGGACTTCGCGATGATCTCGCGCAGCTTCGCCGGCTCGATGTCCGTCGCGAACACGCGCATGAACTCGTAACAAAGCTCCGGATACGCGAGCCCTTCGAAACGCCCGATCTCCCGCCCGAGGTTCGGCAACTCCTCCGGAAGAAACAATCCGCCGTCCGGCGCCAAACCCGTCGCCACCGCCTCGGAAAACCGAACCGGCTGCGTCTGCCCGCGTGTGGAAATGAAGCGCATGATTGTTATCTGTCCGTGCTCGTGATCGTAATCGTGCTCGTGATCTCCGAAGGGATCACGAACACGAGCAAGCTCACGAGCATGCGGGGTTTACAGTTTCTCCAACCCGAACGCCGCGTGCGCGACCCGCGCCGCCTCGTCCGCCTTGTCCTTCGAGAGCACGACCGAAATTTTGATTTCCGACGTGCTGATCAACTCGATGTTGATCCCGGCCTTCGCCAGCGCCTCGAACAAAGCCGCGGCCACTCCGCTGTGCGTGCGCATACCCACGCCCACCACCGAGAGCTTCGCCACGTTTTCATCGAAGCGCACTTCGCCGCCGATCTCCTTCAACACCGGCTCCAGCGCCTTCGACGCCTTCGTGCTCTCCGTCTGCGGCACCGTGAAAGTCAGGTTCGCCACGCCTTGGCGGCCGACGTTCTGCACGATCATGTCGACGTTGATGTGCGCGTTCGCCAACGCCTTGAACACGGCCGCCGCCGAGCCCGGCTTGTCGGCGATGTTGCTCACCAGCACCTTGGCCTGGTCCTTGTCGACGGCGACACCGCGCACGGCGACTTTTTCCATATAGGCGACTTCCTGTTTCACGATGGTTCCTGGGTTGTTGTTAAAGGAGGAGCGGACTTCGAAAACGACGTTGTATTTCGCAGCGAACTCGACCGAGCGCGACTGCATCACCTTCGAGCCGAGCGAGGCCAGTTCGAGCATCTCGTCGTAGCTGATTTCCTGCAGCTTCTTCGCGTCTTTCACGATCCGCGGATCGGCCGTGTAAACGCCGTCGACGTCCGTGTAGATCTCGCACTTGTCGGCCTTGATCGCCGCCGCCAGCGCGATCGCCGTCAGGTCCGAACCGCCGCGACCCAGCGTCGTCACCTGGCCGTCGTCGTTCACGCCTTGAAAGCCCGCGACGATGATCACCTTGCCCGACGACAGATCCTTCACCAGCGCCTTCGCGTTGATGCCTTTGATCTTCGCCTTCGTGTGCACCTCGTCCGTCGAAATGCCCGCCTGCGCTCCCGTGTAACTCACGGCCGGCACACCGAGTCCGTGCAGCGCCATCGCCGTCAACGCGATCGTCTCCTGCTCGCCGATCGCGAGCAACTGGTCCATCTCGCGCTCGCTCGGCATCGGGCAAACCGCTTTCGCCCGCGCGATCAGTTCGTTTGTCACTCCCGCGCGCGCGGAAACGACCACGACCACTTCGTTGCCTTGGTCCCGCACCGCCTTGATGCGTGACGCGACATTTTTGATTCGATCGACGTCACCCACCGAGGTGCCGCCGTATTTTTGAACGATACGGGCCATGGGAAATTACTCCGAAAAATCCGCGATTCGCAGCAACAGCGGCGCTTCGAGCACCACCGGCAGCTTCCGCAGGCGCGCGATCGTCTTCGCGATCGCCGCTTCATTGCTGTCATGCGTCGTCAACACCAGCGACGCCGCATCCGGCCGGTCCGCCTGGTTCTGGATCACGCTCGCGATGCTGACGTGTTGCTCCGCCATCGCCGACGCGATCTTCGCCAGCACCCCGGGACGATCCTTCACCGTCAGCCGGATGTAATACCGCCCTTTCACCCGCTCCGGCGGCGCCAACCGGCAACCATTGCTCGGCGCCGCGACCGGCTGCTCGCGCCGGGTCGTCACAAATGCCCGACGATCATTCTTCAACAACCCCACCGCGTCCACGATGTCGCTGATCACCGCGCTCGAGGTCGCGTCCTGTCCCGCGCCTCGCCCGATGTAGAGCGTCGTGCCCACCACGTCGCCCTTCACCGACACCGCGTTGAACACGCCGTTCACGTTCGCGACGACATGCCCCTTCGGCAGCAGCGTCGGATGCACGCGCACGCTCAATTCGTTGTGCGCAAAATCCCGCGAGATGATCGCGAGCAATTTGATCCCGTAGCCAAACGCGTCCGCGTGCTCGAAGTCCGCCGGCGTCAACCGGTCGATCCCTTCGACCACCATCTCGTCTTCGCGCACCCACACGCCGTGCGCCAGATACGCGAGCACCGACGCCTTGTGCGCCGCGTCCCAACCTTTCACGTCGAGCGATTCGTCGGCCTCCGCGTAGCCGAGCCGCTTCGCTTCCGCGAGCACCGCCTGATAGGGCGTGTCGCTTTCCTGCATCTGCGTCAGGATGTAGTTACAGGTGCCGTTCAGGATCCCGTAGATCAGCGGAAAACGATTCGCCACCAGTCCTTCGCGCAGCGCCTTGATGATCGGGATTCCGCCCGCGACGCTCGCCTCGAACAGGAAATGTCCGCCATGCCGGCGCGCCATTTCGAAAATCTCCGCGCCGTGTTTGCAGATCAGCGCCTTGTTCGCCGACACCACGACCTTGCCCATCGCCAGCGCCGCCAGCGTGACGTGCCGCGCCGTGTCCGTGCCACCGATCAATTCGCACACGATGTCGATGGAAGGATCGGAGGCGACCTCGATCGGATCGTCGGTCAACTTGCTCGGCGGCAGCTTTACCGCGCGCTTCTTCTTCAGGTCGCGCACCGACGCCCGCGCGAGCTCCAGCCTCACGCCGAGCCGCGACTCCAGCTCCGACTTCGCTCGCGCGAAATGCTTCCACACGCCTTGGCCGACCGTGCCGAAGCCGCAAATACCGATGCGAATAACCGCGGGAGCGCTCATGTCTTGGAATTATCCTTTTTCACGAATCGATTTTCCGTGCCGTTCAACAACCGCACGATGTTCGTGCGATGGCGCAAAATCACGAAGGCCGCGACGACCGCCGCGACGCCCAGCAACACGCCTGACAACTTCAGGAAATACGCCGCCACCACCAGCACCACCGCCGCGAGAATCGAGGCGAGCGACACATACCGGCTGGCGAAAAACACCGCCAGCCACGCCAGCCCCGCGATCAACGTCGCCAGCGGCATCAGCACGATCAATCCGCCCATCGAGGTCGCCACGCCTTTGCCGCCGCGAAACTTCGTGAAGCACGAGAAGCTGTGGCCGATCAGCGCCGCGATCAGCCCGGTCACCCCCAGCGCCACCCAGTTCGGCCCGGTGATCGTGCCCGCGTCGGCCACCGGACTGTCGTCCACGGCGTAGTGGACCGTCGCCGTCGTTAAACTCAGCAGCGCCCACGAAGCCGCCGCCGCACCCTTCAACGCATCGAGCGCAAAGACCAAGTTTCCCGGCCCCGCGCCCAGCACGCGCCGCACGTTTGTCGCCCCCGGATTCCGGCTGCCGACTTCGAAGATATTCACGCCTTTCGAACGCGCGACGAGATAGCCGAAGGGCAGCGAGCCCAACAGGTATCCAATTATCGCGACGACGGCGTGAGGCAGCAGCATGGATCAACCGTAGCCCGCCGCCTGGGCGACGGGACTGCAACCTTTTGCTGCATCACCCCGAGGCAATCGCGCCGACGAACAAACGAAACAGCCTTCACTCATAGCTGCACGAACTTCGCCTGCTTGATCGCCGCGTGGCCCTTGATGATCTTTCGCGCCGACTCGCTCGGCTCCGTGTCGACGCGCACCACCATGTAGGCGGTGCCGCCCGGCGTGAGCCGGCTCAGCGACATGTCGGCGATGTTGACGTTGTCCTGTCCGAGGATCGAGCCGACTTCGCCCACCATGCCCGGCTTGTCGAGGTTTTCGAGCACCAGCAGCTTGCCTTCGGCGGCCACTTCGACTTCGCGGCCGTTGATGCCCACGATGCGCGGCTGGTTGCCCTTGCCGATCAACGTGCCCGCCGCCGAGTAAACCGTTCCATCCGGCGCGATCGCCTCGACTTGGATCAGGTCCGTGTAGCCCGAATCGCTCGTCGACTTGATCACTTCCGACTTCAAGCCGAGCCGCTCCAGCAACACCGGCGCATTCACGAAATTCACTTCCTCGCCGCTGATTCGGCGCAAATAGCCGCGCACGATGCCGCGCGTAATCGCGTTCGCATCGAGCTCCACGACCTTACCCCAATACGTCACGCGCAGCGAAGCGATCTGCGCCGGCGCGATCTGCTGCACCAACGTGCCGAGCTTCGCGCCGAGATCGAGATACGGCCCGAGCACTTTCACGGTCGCCGCATCGAGCGTGGGCACGTTCACCGCGTTGCGGATCACGCCGCCGTTCAACACGTCCGCGATCTGCTCCGCGATTTCGATGCCGACCGACTCCTGCGCCTCCGCCGTCGACGCTCCGAGGTGCGGCGTCAGCACGACGTTGGGCAGCGAGCGCAGTTCACTGTCCTTGGCAAGCGGCTCGTCTTCAAACACGTCGAGGCCCGCCGCCGCGACCTTGCCCGACTTCAACGCCGCGATTAGCGCCGCTTCCTTGATGATCCCGCCGCGCGCACAGTTGAAGAGCCGCACGCCCTTCTTGCACTTCTCCAGCGCCGCCTCGTCGATCATGTATTTCGTGTCGTCGGTCAGCGGCATGTGCACCGTGATGTAATCCGACTGCGTCAGCAACTCATCGAGCGTCACCGCTTCGATCTGCATCGCTTTCGCCCGGCTCGGCGCGAGATACGGATCGAAAGCCAGCACGCGCATGCCAAACGCCTGCGCCCGCTTCGCCACTTCCGAACCGATGCGGCCCAAGCCGACGATACCGAGCGTCTTCTTGAAGAGCTCGATACCCGAAAAGCTCTTCCGGTCCCACTGCCCCGCCTTCATCGAAGCGGCCGCCTGCGGCACCGGACGCGCGCCGCAAAGCAGATGCGTAAAGGTCAACTCCGCCGTCGCGATCGTGTTGCCACCCGGCGTGTTCATCACGATCACGCCGCGCTGCGTCGCCGCCTCGACGTCGACGTTGTCCACGCCCACGCCCGCACGCCCCACCACCTTCAGCAACGGCGCCGCGGCCAGCACCTGCGCCGTGATCTTCGTCTCCGACCGCACCGCGATCGCATGCACGTCTTTGACGAGATCGAGCACCTTGTCCGGCGAGGAACCATACGCCTCGATCACTTCGAAGCCCGGCTGCTGGCGCAGATAGGCAACTCCCTTGGGCGATATCTTGTCGGCGACGAGGACTTTCATAGGGAAAAATGTCCTCGAACGAAAGCTCCCGGCCCAAGCGTAGCAAGGAAAAGGTTTTGGCTATGACACCTGCGTTGCGCCGAGCCGGAAAACGCTTCTCTCTGCGGCATGAACCTGCCCCGCCTCATCCTCGCGTTCGTCGCCCTCGCCATCTCCACCTTCGCCGCCGACCCGGCCAAGTGGCGGAAAGACATCGATGCCTTCGTCGCCGCCGACGCCGCCCAAACCCCCCAGCCCGGCGGTATCGTCTTCGTCGGCAGCTCCTCCATCCGGATGTGGAAAACGCTGAAGGAAGACTTCCCGGGCTTCCACGTCGTCAACCGCGGCTTCGGTGGCTCCCAGCTCGACGACAGTGTCCACTTTTTCGATCAACTCGTCCGCCCCCACGCCCCAAGCACCGTCGTGGTCTACGCCGGCGACAACGACCTGTGGTCCGGTAAATCCCCCGAAACCGTCCTCGCCGACTTCCAAGCCTTTTGCGCCAAAGTTCACGAAGCCTTCCCCCAAGCCCGCGTCGCCTACATCGCCATCAAACCCAGCCCTTCGCGTTGGAAAATCCGCGAGCAAATGATCCGCACCAACGAACTCATTCAGGCCGATTGCGCCAAGGATCCCCGCCGCGTTTTCGTCGATATTTTCACGCCCATGCTCGACGCGAGCGGCGAGCCCCGCCCCGAGTTCTATCTCAAGGACATGCTGCACATGAACGCCGCCGGCTACTCCGTCTGGACCCGCGCCGTCGCCCCTGTCCTCAAACCGTGAATACACCCGACTCCTCTGCCGCCCGCCTCGTCCGCCAGATCCAATTCATCGCCGAGTGCGATCGGCTGAAGGAGATTTTCCGGCAGACCATCAACACCCAAAGCGGCCGCGCGGAAAACGACGCCGAGCACTCCTGGGCGCTCTGCCTCTGCGTCATCGTCCTCGCCGAGCACGCCAACGTCCCCGACCTCGACGTTCTTCGCGTCCTCAAAATGGTCATCCTTCACGACCTCGTCGAAATCGACGCCGGCGATACCTTCGCCTACGACACCGCCGCGATGGTCGGTCAGCACGAGCGCGAAGCGAAAGCCGCCGATCGCATCTTCGGCCTGCTCCCGTCCGACCAGGCTCGCGAATTCCGCGCGCTTTGGGACGAGTTTGAAGCCAAGGAAACGCCCGAGGCCAAATTCGCCGCCGCCGTCGACCGCTTTCAGCCGATGCTTCTCAACTGCCTCACCAAAGGCGCCGCTTGGAACCGCCACGGCGTCACGCACGATCGCGTGGTCGCCCGCAACCGCCACATCGCCGACGGCTGCGCCGAACTCTGGCGCTACGCCGAAAAGATGCTCGAGGAGGTCGTCGCCGCCGGCCATCTCCCGCGAAACGCCGGATAATCCACGGGCCGGAATCGAGGCGGGTCTCGCCGAACCTCACCGAAATTCCGGTTCATCCCAACAGGTCCAATCCTTGGCCGCATGTCCGCCCGGCTCGATCTCGTAAACCAGCTCCGCCTCGACGTCCCGCCCGGCCGGCAATTCCAACCGATACGCCTGCACGCCGCGATCCTGCTCATTCTCGACCGGCCTCAGTGTCCGCTCCCAAAGCACGCGCGTTTCGTTGCCTGAACGCAGCGCGACCCGAAAGACCGCGCCATCCGTCGCGCCGGGTCCCTCCAACGCTGCCGGCATGATCCCGAAATGCCCGCTCACCGTTTTCGCCAGCAGCGGCACCCGCACGGACATCCGACTCGGCGCGTGCATCAATCCCAGATTCACGCCCTCGACCATCTGATGCGTCACCGGAAACGGCGCCTCGATCTCGCGAACCTCCGTCTCGAATGCAAACGGCCGCACCATCCTGAACAACGTGAACCGTGCATCGTGCTCCAAATACGGACGCCCCCGCACCGACAACGCCTCCACGTCCGCCAACCGATCGAACTCCGCCGCCACTTCATAGTGATCGTTCAGCATCCCGGGCTTCGCCCGTTCGATCCGCTCGATCTCGAACGGTCGCAACGCCACCCACCTCGGCTGCAGTTCGAAAATCAACCGTCCCCAATCCTCTCCCACCGCCTTCCGCGCCTGCACCATCTCGAGCGACGACATCCCCGGATAGTCGAACGTCTTTAACCCCGAGAAATACCCGATGTAGCCCAGCGGCTCCATGAACACCGTGTCGCCCGCCGCCGCATTCGCTTTCAACCACTCCCCGATCCGCCGTCGATTTCCATTTTCCACGATCCGTTGCTGTGCCTCCGTCTGCCGCGCCACTTGCCACGTCGTCCACGCTCCCGCGCTCAGCATCACAACCAAACTCCCCACCGCCACGCCGCGAATCCATCGCGACCGCTCCGTCGCCAATCCCTGCGCCAGCACGCCACCGATCGCGAACACCGCAAAAATCGTCGTGCTCGGCACATACCACGGAAACGGGAAGTATGGAAAATATGTGAGATACACGTGCCCGCCGAAATACGCGAAGGACGCCACCCGCGTCTCTTTCCGCACTCCGGGCACGATCCACAACAACGCACAAATCGTAGCGAGCAGACGCGATCCCCACACCACCGGCGCCGGCCATCCGCCCAGCATGTAATACGAGGGTAGAAACGTGCTCTCCAACGTCGCCCAGTCCGTCCACGCCCGATACGGCAGCGTCAGCGCCGTTTCGATCGCGCCCCACACCGTGTGCTCACGCCCGAGACTCCCTTTCGCCGCGATCGTATGCGGCACCGGCGTCCCATAATACCAACCCGCCCACACCAGCCACGGCGCATACAACAGCGTCGTCAGCAATCCCGCGCGGAAAAACACGCCCAACATCCGCCACCGCGACATCCCCGCCTCCGCCTCGTTGTTGAACAGCCAGAATCCCGCGGCGATCAGCGCGACGTAGATGAAGCTGTCCGGGCGCGTCCACATCAGCCCCGCCCACGCCAGGCCAAGGTGTATCCACATTTTCGATGCCGTCCGCAGATGCGCCCAAAACGCATACGCCAGAAACAGCAGCATCAACCCCGTCTCCATTCCGTTGATCGTGAAATCGAGCGACTTCGCATCGAGCGCCAGCAGCCCCGCCGCCGCCACGATCGCCGCCGCGGGCTGATTCCGCCTCCGCCCGATCGCCACCACCAACGCCGCCGCTCCGCCAAACGCCGCCGCGCTCCACACCCGGAAAATCCACAACGCCACCTCGTCCGACGAATTTCCCGTCAGCGCAAACGCCGCCGCCGGCAGCAGCACGCCGAGCGGCGACGTAAACGTGTGCAGCCGCTCGCCGACGTTGAACACCAGCCCGTTTCCCTCCGCGAGATTCCGGCTCGCCCGATACGTGATGTAATAATCCTCCCACACGTGGTCCGTGAACGCCGCGAACGCCATCGCCAGCATAAACGCCGCGATAAACGCCAGCCCCGGCCCCGAACTCACCCACCGCCGAATCACACCGCCTTCGAGTTTGCTCGCGTCCATTCGCCGGATACAACTCAGCTCAAATCCCGGATCGACCCGAACTCCGGATCGAACAAGCGCCGATAGGTCCGCACGATGCCGCCATCCGTCAGCCCCGCGAGGTAGTCGCAGATCTGCCGCGCCTGGCCCGCCTTCGTCTTTTCCGCCTCGATCAACTTCCCCACTCGCGTCGGCAAAATATGAATCACCCGCGCGCCTTTCTCGACGTAGTTGCGCCACGCCGAATCCCACAAATCGAACAACACCTTCCGCGCCTTGTGCTCGATCTGCTGCAGTTGCGCGCTCTCGAAGATGATGTCGTTCGCCATCTTCTTGAAAAACAGCGCCTCGGCTTCGGCCTCCTTCGACACCACCAGCTCGAAGCGATACCGGTTCGTCTTCCCCGCCATGAAATTGTCCCGCTCCCGAATCCGGCACGCCGTGATGAACTTCCCGATCTTCTGCGAGAACACGCTTTCCAGGCGATCCGCGCGGATCGCATCGAACAACGTATCCAATAATTGCTGACGCGGCGCATCGATCGGCTCGTCCGCCGCCCACTCCTCGATCCGTGCCTCGTTCAAGAACCCCGCCGTCACGCCGTCGACGATGTCGTTCAACGAATACGCCGCGTCGTCCGCCCAATCCATGATCTGGCACTCGATGCTTTTGAATCCGTTCAACTTCTCCCCGCCGCGCAGCTCGCCCGGAATCTTCGCTCCGCCAAACACGAAGCTCCGCTCCGCCTTCTGCGGATCGTAGAGAAAGTGGTTCGCCGGCGGCGTTTTGAATTCCGAAAACAGCTTTTTGTATTTCAACACGCCATCGAGCAGCGCCCGCGTCGGCTGCATCCCGCGCACGCTCGACTCGTTCTGGATCATCGTCTCCGTCAGCAAGTGCAGCGTCTGCGCGTTCCCTTCGAACCCGCCCCACTTCACCATCAACTCCTGCAGCGTCCGCTCGCCCGAATGCCCAAACGGCGGATGCCCCAGATCGTGCGCGAGACACACCGCCTCCACCAAATCGCTGTCGATGTAGAAATCCTCCCGCAGCGGCCCGCTGCGCGTCCGCAGATACTGGCAGATCGAGCGCCCGATCTGCGCCACTTCCATCGAGTGCGTCAGTCGCGTCCGATAAAAATCATACTCGCCCGACAAGAACACCTGCGTCTTCGACTGCAGTTTCCGAAACGCATGCGCGTGAATGATCCGGTCGCGATCGATTTGGAACGCGTTGCGATAGTCCGTCTTGCGCTCGCCGCCATAGGTCTCGACGTCGAACTCGTTGTAGAAGCGATTCGCCATGAAATCGCTTCGACACGACGAGCAAGCCGCCCACGATGCAAACCCTTATGCGCCGCGTCACCTTCGACACGCCGCTCGGCCGCTGCGCCATCACCTGGCACGACGCCGGCCTCACCGGTTTCGAACTGCCGGACGCCGCGGCGCGCGACTCCGACGATCCCGCCCCGCCCGCCGAAATCTTGCAGCTCATCGATCGCGTCCGCCTCCATCTCTCCGGCCAACCGCAGGATTTCTCCGACGTCCGCTACGACTTTTCCACACTCGCCGACTTCAATCTCGCCGTTCTCCGCGAAACCCTGCGTATCCGCGCGGGTGCTACCACCACCTACGGCGCCATCGCCGCCGCTATTGGCCAACCGCCCGCCGCCAGCCGCGCCGTCGGCGCCGCCCTCGGCGCCAACCGCTGGCCGCTGCTCATTCCCTGTCACCGCGTCGTCGCCGCCGATGGCCGCATGACCGGCTTCTCCGGTCCCGGCGGCATCCGCACGAAAACCCGCCTGCTCGCCCTCGAGGGCGCTCAGCTCCTTTCCGAGTAGGCGCACCACAATAACCCGCCGCCGCAGTTGTCCCGCCCGCGCTTCCGCGTAGGCTCCGCCATGGCTGAAACGATGCGGGCGATCGCCAAAACGCATGCCGGCCTCGGTCTCGAACTCACCGAAGTTCCGACTCCCACCCCCGGCGTAAACGACGTCCTCATCCGCGTGCGTCGCACGTCCATCTGCGGCACCGATGTGCATATCTACAATTGGGACGCCTGGGCCGCCCAAACCATCAAGCCGCCCATGATCGTCGGCCACGAATTCGTCGGCGTCATCGAAGCCGTCGGCGCCAACGTCCAAGGCTACAAGAAGGGCGATCTCGTCGACGGCGAGGGACACATCGTCTGCGGCCGCTGCCGCAACTGCCTCGCCGGCCGGCGTCATCTCTGCAAGGATACGCGGGGCGTCGGCGTCAACCGCGACGGCGCCTTCGCCGAATACCTCTGCATCCCGGCGAGCAACGCCGTGCACGTCGATCCCGCCATCCCGCTCGACGTCCTCTCCTGCTTCGATCCGCTCGGCAACGCCACGCACACCGCGCTGCAATTCGACCTCGTCGGCGAAGACGTCCTCATCACCGGCGCCGGCCCGATCGGCTGCATGGCCGCCGCGATCGCCCGCCAGGCCGGCGCGCGCAAGGTCGTCGTCACCGATCTCAATCCCGAACGCCTCGCCCTCGCCACCCGCATGGGCGCCACCCGCGTCATCGACGTTTCACGCGAAACGATCTCCGACGTCCAAAAAGACGTCGGCATGAAGGAGGGCTTCGACGTCGGTCTCGAAATGTCCGGCAGTCCGCGCGCCTTGAACGACATGATCGACAACATGGCGCACGGCGGACGCATCGCCCTGCTCGGCATCATCCCCGAGCGCACCGCCATCGATTGGAATAAAGTCATCTTCAACATGCTCACGATCCGCGGCGTTTACGGACGCGAGATGTATGAAACCTGGTATAAAATGACCGCGCTCATCCAAAGCGGCCTCGATATCACGCCGGTCATCACCCACCGCTTCCGCTACTCCGAATTCGAGCAAGCCTTCGACCTCATGCGCTCCGGCCGTTCCGGTAAAATCATCCTCGATTGGGATCCGCTCTAACCAAGACGCCGCACGCGCCGCTGCCGCCCGCTCACCTCCGCCGCGCCGCTTTTGGCATCGCCAAAATCAACCGCACCGCATCCAGCCTCAACTGCGCCGCCTCGATCCCCGCGCGCGTCCGCTCCAACTGCTCGCGCGCCAGCGCCACTTCTTCCGGTCGCACGTGATCGTTGACGCGCCGCAGATGTTCCAGCCGCGACAACTCCGCCCCCAACGCCTCGCTTGCCCTTTCCCGCGCCGCCTCGCGCAAAGGCTTCGCCCGCGCTTCCGCCCACTCCTCCGCCGTCTCCGCCAGATCTTTCACGCGCCCCGCCTCGAAGCCGGGCTGCTCCAAAAAGCGATGAATATCCGCGTCCGTCGCGAGTGCCGCGAAATCCGCCGACGGATATTCCTCCGTGACATCCGCTCCGCCCAAATCGACCACCACGCGCACCGGCGTCGGTGCGAGAAACTGATCGATGTGCCAGCGGCTTTCCGCGACCGGCTCCAGCACGAATACCGCCTCCAGCAACAATCCCGGCTTCTCCGCCGGCATCGCCACAAACGCCGTCGTCCCGCTCGGCGAGCCCACCAGCAAATCCACCGCGTCCTGCACCAGCGAGTGATCCGCCGTCAGCAGCCGCATGTCCTCCCGCGCAATCGCCCGCCGCCGGTCGAAAGTCGCCAGCATCCCGTCCGCCGGAATCGACGGAAACCCTTCGATGAACGCATGGCTCGGATCGAGAAACACGTCGCCTTCCTCATACTCGCGCACGCGCACGCCGAAGTGATCCAGCAACGCCAATAAAAACTCCCGCAGCGACCGATCCCCGTCCGCCGCCCGGACGCGCGCGATCGTTTTCTCGGCAACGCCCGGATCGAACGAATTCAACTCCAGCAATCGATCGCGGCCTCTCTTCAGCTTCTCATCGAGCGCGCGACGAAACACCGTCGTCTCCTCCACCAGCGCCTCCAACTTCCGCCGCGCCGCCGCCGGCTCCCCACGTCCATACTCCTGCGCCAGCGCCAGCAGGCGTTCCTTGAATTTCGCGAGGTATTCGTTGCCGCCGTGCAGCGGACGCTCGAACGCATCCAACCCGCGGTGATACCACTCCACCACGCACTCCTCCGCGCTGCCGGTCACATACGGCACGTGGATCCGAATCGTCTCCGCTTGTCCGATACGATCCAGCCGCCCGATCCGCTGCTCGAGCAGCCCGGGATTCAACGGCAGATCGAACAACACCAGGTGATGCGCGAACTGGAAATTCCGCCCTTCGCTCCCGATCTCCGAGCAGATCAACAACTGCGCGCCGTCGCTCTCCGCAAACCACGCCGCATTCCGATCGCGCTGCACCAGCGGCAACCCTTCGTGAAACAAACCCGCTTTCACGCTGCTCTTTTCCTGAATCGCCGCCGCGATCGCCGCGACTTTCCGCTGCGTCTTGCAGATCAGCAAAACCTTCGCCGGGCGCCGCTCCTTCAAGAAATCTACGAGCCACTCGATCCGCGGATCGTCCTTGAACGAATACCGGATCTCCCCCTCCGCGCCCGTCTCTTCAGCATGTAGTTCCCGCGCAATCCGCGCCAGCAGCGTCACGTTGTGATCTTCAATCGGCACCGGACAAAACCGCCGCACCGGAAATCCGGTCATCGCCGCCCGCGTATTACGAAACATCACGCGCCCCGTGCCGTGCTGATCCAGCAAGGTTCGCAGCAACGCCTCCCGCGCCCCCGGCCGCCCCGCATCCAACGCCGCCAGCCCCTCCGCCAAACCTTCCGGATCCTTGTCGAAAATCCGCGCCAGCGCCGCGCGCTCCTCCGCCCCAAGCGGCTTCTTCGCCACGATCTTGTCCGCGATTTCCGCCACTTGGGTGAACCGCGCCATGTCCTCGCGAAACGCATCCAGATCGCTGTAACGCGCCGGATCCAGCAGCCGGAGCCGCGCGAAATGCCCTTCGATCCCGAGCTGCATCGGCGTCGCCGTCAGCAGCAGCAGCCCCGGCGTCCGCTGCGAGAGTTGTTCGACGAGCCCATACTCCGGACTCGCGCGCTCGGGCGTCCACTCGAGGTGATGCGCTTCGTCGACCACGACCATGTCCCATCCGGCCTCCACCGCCTGCGCCGCGCGTCGTTCGTTCCCCGACAAAAACGCCACGCTGCACAACACGAGCTGCGCCGCGAGAAACGGATTCTCGCCCGGATCGCTCTGCTCCAGCGCGCTGCAACGCGCCTCGTCGTAGATCCCGAACCACAAATTGAACCGCCGCAGCAGCTCCACGAACCACTGGTGCACCAGCGTCTCCGGCACGAGCACGAGCGCCCGCTTCACTTTTCCCACCACCAGCAGCCGCTGCAAAATCAGACAGGCCTCGATCGTCTTGCCCAAGCCCACTTCATCCGCGAGCAGCACACGCGGAATCTGCCGGCGCGCCACTTCGTCCAAGATGTAGAACTGATGCGGAATCAGATCCACCCGCCCGCCCAGAAATCCGCGCACGTCCGATTGCCGCAGCTTCGCCTGCATCTCGAGCGTCCGGCGCCGCAACTCGAACGTCTCCGTCGGATCCACCTGCCCCGCCAGCAACCGCTCCGTCGGCGTGCTCACCTGCGTCGCGTCCGACACCTCATCCTCGCGGACTCGTTTGCCCCCGCCGACATACGTCGCGATACCGTCCGCCTCCTCCACCGCTTCCACGATCACCGACGCGCCGTCATGCGTCTTGATCGTTTCGCCCGCGCGAAACACCACGCGTTTCAACACCGGCGTCCCCAGCGCATAAAGCCGCCGCTCGCCCGTCGCCGGAAAATTCACCGCGATCCGCTTCGCCGCGCGATCCACCTCCGTCACCACGCCCAACCCGAGCTCGGGTTCGCGTTCGCTCATGCAGCGTTGACCTGCCACTTCAAGTGCCATGCCCGCATCACGCTCAAGCTTCGCGACGTTTCAAGCGCATCCCTGCACTTCGCCGCTCTCATCGCGTAGTTGCCAAACGCGCGGCGCCGTTTAGCGAAGACCGTTTTCCTCGTGCCTAACTCGTCTCGCCCGAAATCTCCCTGGCTCATCATTCGCCGCTCGCCGATCCATGGCCGCGGCGCCTATGCCCGCGTCGACATTCCCGAGGGCACCCGCATCATCGAATACGTCGGCGAAAAAATCACCAAAGCCGAATCCTACCGTCGCGAAGAACAGCGTCTCGCCCGCCTTGCCGCCGGAGGCGATGGCTGCGTTTACGTCTGGGATCTCAACAAGCGCCACGACATCGACGGTCGCCACGCCTACAACATCGCCCGTCTCATCAATCACTCCTGCGCGCCCAACTGCCGCGCCGAAACCATCCGCGGTCGCGTATGGATCATCGCGGCCCGCGACATCGCTCGCGGCGAAGAGCTCTCCTACGATTACGGTTTCTCGTTCTCCGAATGGGAGAAGCACCCGTGCCGTTGCGGCACCCCCGACTGCGTCGGCTTCATCGTCAACAAAGCCCAACGCTGGCGCGTCCGCCGCATCCTGAAATCCCGCCGCAAATAACGTCTGGTGGTGTGGCTTGGCGCGCGCGAACGCCGGAACTTCCGGTTGCCCCAATTCCGCAAATCGCTATCGCCAGAAACGCTTTCCCCATGCCTCCCTCCCGCGACCTCGCCCCCGGCCGATTCTCCTCCCTCGCCCCGTTGATCCTCCGCCTCCCCGTCGGCGCGCACCTGATCTATGGCACACAGGACAACGTTTTCTCCTGGGCACGAATGCTCGAGTTTCGCGACTTCCTCGGCCAACACGGTTTTCCGCTCCCGCTCGTCTGCGCCATCGTTTCCGTCGCCGCCCAGTTCCTCGCCGGCGTTCTTTTTATCCTCGGCTATCGCACACGCGAAGCCTCCGCCGTGATGGTCTTAAACTTCCTCGTCGCGATCTTCGGCGTCCATGTCGCCCACGGCCATCCCTACCCCGCCACGTTCCCCGCTCTCTTCATGCTCGCCGCTTCGCTCAGTCTCTTCTTCAGCGGCCCCGGCGCCCTCGCTCTCGATCATCGCCGCGCCAAGTAGCGCGGTGCGTCAGCCCGCGCAAAGCTCTACTCCGCCATCACCACCCGATGCGCCGGTAACTGCGTGCGAAACCACGTCCGCTGCTTCTTCACCAGCCCGCGCGTGTTCTTCGCAATCTCCGCCGCAAGATCCTTCTCCGCCAATCGCCCTTCCAACATGTCGATCGTCTCGCGATAGCCGATCGCCCGCACAGCACTCGGATTCTCCTTCAATCCGCGCCCCAACAAACCGCGCACTTCCTCCACCAAACCTTCCTTCAACATCGCCGCCACGCGCACCTCGATCCGCCGCGCCAACTCCGCCGGTTCGCGCTCGATCCGCGTCAATTCGACGTCCCACTCCGCAAACGCCGAGGGCCGTCGCTTAAACTCCTCCGCCAGCTCCGCCAGCGTTCGCCCCGTCGCCAGGCATCGCTCCAAGGCCCGCGTCACCCGCCGCGGATTCGCCACGTCCAACGACCCGAGTCCCTGCGGATTCAACTCCCGCAATCGCCGCACCGCGTCTTCGCGCGTTATCACCGCGACTTCCTCCCGCACCGCCGCCGGCACGTCCACATCGTCCGCCACCGGCGCAAAAAACGCCTTCAGATAGAATCCGCTTCCGCCCGTGACCAACACCGCCCGCCCGCGCGCCGCGATTTCCTCCACCGCCTCGCGCGCGCGTCGCACATATTCCACGACGTCCATCCGTTCCGTCACTTCGCACACGTCGATCAAGTGATGCGGCACCCGCGCCAGCTCCGCCTTCGTCGGCTTCGCCGTGCCGATGTCCATCCCGCGATAAAACAACAACGAGTCGCACGACACGATCTCCGCCCCGTTCTCCTCCGCCCACCGCAGCGCCCGCTCCGTCTTTCCCACCGCCGTGCAGCCGGTGAGCACCGAAATCGTCCCCCTCTTTTTTTCTCCCGTCATCCCGCTACGCGTTCCTCTCCACGCCCGACGCCCACCCGCTCACAATTTCCCAAACGCCATCGCGCAATTCCGCCCCGCCGCCTTCGCCGCATACAACGCCTTGTCCGCCGCCGCCACCAGCGTCTCGCCCGTCTTCGCGTCATCCGGCAGCGACGCCGCCCCCGCGCTCACCGTCACGTTCAACGGCAAGGTCTCATTCGCGATCACCGGCGCCCGCTCGATCGCCGCACACACCCGCCGCGCCATCGTGATCGCCGCGTCGCGATTCGTCTCCATCAACACCACCACGAACTCCTCGCCGCCGAATCGCGCCACGCGATCCACGCTTCGCACTTCCTCCGACAAACGCCGCGCCACTTCGCGCAGCACCGCGTCGCCCACGGGATGCCCGTGGGTGTCGTTGATCCATTTAAAGCGATCGATGTCGATCATCAGCAGCGACAGCGGATGTCCAAACCGCCGCGAGCGCTCTTCCTCCTCCGCCAAAATCCGCTCGAACTCCCGCCGGTTCAGCAAACCCGTCAACTGATCCCGCGTCGCCAGCCGCCGCAACGCCTCCAGCGTCTCGCCGAGCTTCAACGCATACCGCAACGACCGCTCCAGCGTCCGCGAGGTGATCTCGCCTTTCACCAGATAATCCAGCGCGCCCGCGTTCATCGCCTCGATGTCGACGCGCTCCGACGACTCCGCCGTCAAAAACACGATCGGCGTCCGGCACCCCTTCGCCACCGCCTGCCGGATCAGCTCCAACCCGTTCCGCGGCCCGAGCTGATAGTCCAGGAGACACGCCGCATACTCCCCCGACAGCAGCCTCGCCAGCCCGTCCTCGAAGGTCTCCGCCCACTCCAAATCGAATTGCTCGCCTGGAAAATTCTTGAAGTGCGCTTGCGTCAACCGGAACTGCATCCGGTCGTCGTCGATCAACAGAATCCTCCGCTTCATCGCCCCGATTTCCTCAACCGAGTTTCGTGCCCGCCACCAAGTCCCGCGCCACGGCCCCCAGTTTCGCCACGAT
>Ga0207868_1000121_pt1 | contig 108933 bp, 75 predicted proteins | sample Passage237B_FD_187370 | JGI IMG/M metagenome (GOLD analysis project Ga0207868, IMG submission 187370) | Cellulose adapted compost microbial communities from Newby Island Compost Facility, Milpitas, CA, USA - Passage2 37B (SPAdes) (version 3) ...
ACCGACGACGGCAAGGCGGCTATCGTCGGCATCCTGAGCGGCGGCCCTTGGAGCGGCCGCTTCTATCTCTCTCCCTCCACCGCCACCGTCGCCCGCGTGTCCCTCGACTGAGTCGAGTTCGAGGAGCTGCAGGCGACGGCGCCGAAGTGAGCTCTTAGAGGCGGTCGAGCTCGACGCGGATCAAAAATCCGCGGTTTCCTTTGGAGAAGACCCCTTCGTCGACGAACCAGGCGACACCACCTCGCGCCGCGAGGCGCGTCGCTGACTGCGGGAGGGTGCTCGCGAGGAGCGGCATCCCGACGGGGAAGGCCGCGAGCCCCTCCTGGCCGAAGGAAGTATCGAGCGTCCCGTCAGCCTTCGCCTTCAAGAGGACCGGGTAGCGAGTCAAAAAGCCGAGGGCGTCCGCGTAGACGAGGAGTGAACCGTCTTCGAGCACGGCGAGACCGTTCACCCGGACGAAGGAGTCTTCGAGGCCAAGCTGGGTCTCGAGCTCCGGCCACACGTAATTCCCAAAGTCATAAGTGAGGCGCGCCACCCCACCTACGCCGAAGCTCTCGTCGAGCACACCGTCGAAGTCCATCTTGACGATGGTGATCGCCTCCGTACGGCTATCCCTCGACGGCTCCGGCCCCGCCAGAAACAGAGAGTCCCCCGAACGAACCATCGCGTAGACGGTGCCCTCCGTGGGCGTCGCCCAGCCAGAATCGCCGAAATCGGTGAGATTCTTCCCATCCAAATCGACGGCCGCCGTCACAAAGTCGCTGCCGCCCGCGACGATGAATCGGTCCTCGAGGAGCACGCCCGCGATACCCTCTTCGTTGCGCCCGTTCGTCAAGACAGCACCTGCGCCGGTGTCCTTGAGGCGGAAAGTCGTGTCGCTCTCACCCGTCGGAAGAAAACGAACGACAGCCATGTCCGTAGACTGGGGATTGTCGATCGTGCCGTTGATGTAGACGCGCCCCTCCGCGTCCTCGTGGACTCCGTAGGCGCGACTGCCGATCGTCCAATCGATGAGACGGATGCCGTCATCCTGAAAGGACGAGTCGAGAGCGCCGTCGAGGCTCATGCGAGCCAGGCCCCAGCGACTGTCCACACCGGCACCAATGCCGCGCACAGCTCCCGCGACCCAGAGAGCATCATCGCTCGCATGAAGGGCATAAGCGACGTCCACGTTGGCATTGAAGATGGCGTTTTCTTCGGAGGGGAAGGCCACCACGGTCTTCCCTTCGTCGCCGAACGTCGTGTCTGGTTCGCCGTCTTCGTCAAAACGAGCCACCCAGAAGTCTGCGTCGAGGACGCCAGCAATCAGGATCTTCCGGTCATGGGAGAGGATGGTCTTCGGGAAACCTTCGAGGAAGAAACCCTCCGCGCCGTCCATCCCGAGATCGAACACGGTCTCTGTCTCGCCGCCACCAGTCCCCGAGGAGGATCCGCCCGAAGAGGATCCGTCCGAGGAGCTTCCGCCGCCATCCGCTGCCGAAGAGTCTTCCCCGCCAGCGCCATCGTCGGCTCCGTCGTCGGACGACCCGCCGCCGCAGGCGACGAATACTGAGCTCAATAGGAGCGCCGCTCCCAAGCTCGAAGCCAAAGAAAGCCTGCCAAGCCCAAATCTCCTCATCATGAGGAAAGTTTAGAACCTCTCGAGCGGCGCCTGTAAAGCGATGGTCCGCGCCCTATTTCTTTGGCCCCGGTCCATCACCTCCGGAAAGACTCAAACGAGCCTTCACTTGCGCGCAGCCTCTCGTGGGAGCGCATCAGCTGAGCGCGCGCCGCGCGGCAGGTGTGCTCACCCTGGCCACACTTTCGCTCATCGGCGCCGATTTGTGCTCACTCGCGAGAGAGCACCCCGGACACTCGCCGTATGGACGAAGAAGCGCCCCTTTGGATCGGCGACCCCAACAGAAGCCCAGATCGCTCACTCGGCGAAGCTCCCGACGCCTTCTTCATAAAGACCTTCGAGAGCTCCGCGTACGGCCGAGTGCGGCTTAGAACGGGAAGATGAGCGGCACGAGAGTGCAGGTGATCGCCGTACGGCCGAGTGCGGCTTAGAACGGGAAGATGAGCGGCACGAGAGTGCAGCTGACCATGGCGCACACGAGCTGCATCGGGATGCCGAGACGGAAGAAGTCCGTGAAGCGATAGCCGCCGGGCCCGAACACCATGAGGTTCGTTTGGTAGCCGATCGGCGTCGCAAACGAAGCGGAAGCCGCGAACATGACCGCAACAACAAAGGGCATGGGGCTCACACCGAGCTGCTCTGCGAGAGAAATCGCGAAGGGGAACATGAGCGCGGCCGCCGCGTTGTTCGTGACGAGCTCGGTGAGCAGCGCCGTACCCACGTAGAGCGCGAGCAGCGCAGAGATCGGCCCGTCGCCGCCGATCTGGGCGATCATTTCTGCGATCTGTTTATCCAGACCAGACACCCGGATCGACTCGCCCAGCCCAAAAGCGGCAGCGATCGCCACCAGCACCGGCATTTCAATGGACCGGCGCGCCTCAGCGCCCGTGACGCAACCGGTCAAGACCATCGCCGTCGCGCCGGCCACCGCCGCCTGAAACATGCTCACGAACTCCGTCGCCGCTCCCAGCACCATCACGACCAAGATGAACAGCGCGAGGAACATCTTGTCATAACGGAAGCGACTTGAATCCGCGACCTCGCTCACCAGATAGAAGTCACGGCGGTTTCTATGGCTGTCGAGCCAGGAAGGCTGCGCGTCGAGCAGGAGGATGTCTCCCGCTTCGAGCACGATGTCCCCGATGCGACCTTCGATGCGTTTACCGTCCCGCGCGGCCGCGACCACGACCGCCTGAAACTGGCCGCGGAAGTCGCCGTCGCGGATCGACTGCCCGCACAGGGGATTGCCAGGCGCCACGACCGCTTCGATCAGGGTTCTCTCCGCCGTCTGGAACGACACGTCGGCTGAGAGCGTGGGCGCAGCGACGAGGCCCGCCACCCGCTGCAAGTCCACGATCGACTCCCGGGGCCCGACGAAGATGAGCCTGTCCCGAGCCTCGAGCACCATGGTGGGCTCGACCGCGGGGATGCGCGTGGTGCCGCGGTGGATCTCAGCCAGATACGCGCCCGGAAGATGGCGAAGGCCCGCTCCTTCGATGGACTTTCCAATCAGCGGGCCAGCTTCGGCCACAATGAACTCACAGGTGTACTCTCGCGGATCGTCATTCGCGCTCACCGCGGGACGCCGATCGGGCAGCACCCGACTCGCGAAAACGACGAGCATCAAACAACCCACCAGCGCGACCGGGATCCCGATCGGCGCGATGTCGAAAATGCCGAGCTGACGAAGACCCTCCACTTGCCCGAGGCGCTTCTCGATGAGGCCCGTGACGACGAGATTGGTACTCGTGCCGATGACCGTGATCGTGCCGCCGAGGATGGTCGCGTACGAGAGCGGCATCAAAAACTTCGAGGCGGGCATCTTGTGCTTCCTGGCCCACTCGCTCACCGCCGGCACCAGGGCCGCCACGATCGGGGTGTTATTGAGCAGCGAGGAGAGCCCCGCGACGGGCAAGCTCAAGCGCAGGAGCGCGATGCTCACGCTCTTCGATTCGCCGAGCAGGAGCGAGGCGACCTTCGACATGGCGCCCGTTTGGCGCACGCCAGCGGCGACGATGAACAGGGCAGCGACGGTGAGCATGCCTTCGTTGGCAAAACCCGAGATCGCCGTCTTGGCGTCGATGACATTGAAGAGAAGCGCCGCGACAAGCCCCCCCAAGAGCACGGCATCCGCTCCCAAAGAGGAGAAGATGAGCAGGCCGACGACTCCGATCAGAATGCCGAGCGTCAACCCGGATTGGGTCCAGTTCATTTGCGGGCGCCCATCAGCAATAACCGTGCTGGGCGCTGGAGGTTCAAATGTCGCTGGAACTGCTCGGCACGTCGACTTTTCGTAAGTTGGGCGCGCGCATATTTCCTCGTTTTTCGAGCATATGTACTGCCGCCCGTGAGATGTGCTGCCTCCGGGAAGTTCTCAAGATGAGACAGCCGTGGAATTTGGTCAGGGCGGCGGGGCGCCGACGCGGACCACGAGCATGTCTGCGTCCGTGAGGTCCGTTTCCTGTCCATAGTCCGCGGTCATCTGGAAACGGCCCGGGGCTCTCTCCCGAAGCAGCCCTTCGAGCTCCCTGGGGAACCACTGACGAAGCACGAGCGGAGCTCCCTCCTGTCGCACGCCTCGGGTCTCGTAGACAGTCCGAATCGTGAGCAAGCGACGCGCGGGGTCGTAGGCGAAACCCTCAAAGGTCAGAACGATCTCACCTGTGCGGCTGTCCACGAAAGGGTCACAGGGGAAGAGCTCCTCCGGATCTGCGTCGAGCTCGTCACTCGAGGGGACCATGCTGTCGAAGAGGATGGTCCCGCCGGGCGCGAGGTGGTGCTCTGCGGTCTCGAGGAACGCTAAGAGCTCTTGCCGTGTGTGCAGGTGGGCGACGACGTTGAAGGTGCCGAGCACGAGCCCGAAGCGCTCCCCGAGACGAAGGCTCCGCATGTCCCCGCGCACGATGCGCACCCGCTCGCGTACTTCTTCCGGCTCCGCGCACAGCTTTTCTTCCAGCCGAGCGAGCATCGCCTGCGACAGATCGACAGCGGTCACGCGCACGCCAGCGCGCAAGAGCGGCAGGGTGACTCGACCGCTCCCCGCGCCAAACTCGAGCACCTCGCCGCCTTGGGCGAGAGCTTCTCTCACAAAGAACTCGACGTCCGCGCTGCGCCCCTCAAAGGCCGCCTCATAGCGCTCGGGCTCGAGATAGTACTCGAGCCCTCGCTCGTCGACGTCCTGGCTCAATAGCGGGATTCGACTTCCTGAATGTACTCGTTCACGGCCTCGTGCGAGGGGCGGTTCCAATGAACCTTGCCCTTTGCGATCTCGCGGAGCGCGATCACTGCAGCCTTGTTCTTCGAATTCACAAGGGCAGGTTCACCCTTCATGAGGTCCCGACAGCGCTGCGCCGCCAAGACGACGAGGGCAAAACGGTTCTCTTCCTTCTCCAAACAATCTTCGACGGTGACTCGTGCCATGGATTCGATCTCGGCCCGGTTCGACGAAAGGCCAGCCGGGGCGAAAAAACTTAGGCCGCCCGCCCGGTTCCAGCAAGGGTCTCCGCCTTCTAGAGTCCCGAGATTTTATACTGAACAGAATGGGGGTCCTCCGAGGTATTCGGGCGATCGGGGGTGATAGGAGTTGACACCCGGCCGGGACAGCACAATCTCGCGAGCCGCGTGTCCAAGTCGCTCGTGATTGTGGAGTCTCCCGCCAAGGCCCGGACCATCTCCGGGTTCCTCGGCAAAAAGTATGTCGTCGAGTCTTCGATCGGCCACATTCGCGATTTGCCTCGCTCAGCGGCGGATATCCCCGCGAAATACAAGAAGGAACCCTGGGCTCGCCTCGGCGTCGACGTCGACCATGACTTCCGCCCGCTCTACATCGTCGATAGCGACAAGAAAGAGCACATCAAAAAGCTCCAAGCGCTCGCCGACCAGGCCGACGAAATCCTGCTCGCGACCGATGAAGATCGCGAAGGAGAGAGCATCGCCTGGCACCTGCTCGAGGTCTTGAAGCCACGCGTTCCGGTCAAGCGGATGGTGTTCCATGAGATCACCGAGAAGGCGATCCAGGCCGCCATCGATAGCCCCCGCGAGCTCGACCGGCGTCTCGTCGACGCCCAGGAGGCCCGCCGCATCCTCGACCGCCTCTACGGCTACGAGGTCTCGCCCGTGCTCTGGAAGAAGGTCATGCCCCGTCTGTCGGCGGGCCGCGTGCAATCCGTGGCCACGCGCATCGTGGTCGAGCGAGAGCGAGAGCGCATCGCCTTCTCCTCAGCCACCTACTGGGACATCGAGGCCGAGTTTGAGGCTCCGAAAGGCACCCCGCCCCGTTTCCCCGCGACCCTGACCAGCGTCGACGGCCAACGCCTCGCGACAGGGAAGGACTTCGACGACTCCGGCAAGCTCAAGAAGGACATCCGCCTCCTCACCGAGAAGGAAGCGAACGAGCTCGCGCGCGCCCTCGAAGGGCGCGACGCTCGCGTCACCTCCGTCGAACGCAAGCCGAACCGCCGCAGCCCCGCGGCGCCCTTCATGACCTCGACGCTCCAGCAGGAGGCCGGCCGAAAGCTCCGTTACTCGTCCTCCCGCACGATGCGCGCCGCGCAGCGCCTCTACGAGAACGGTTTCATCACCTACATGCGTACCGACAGCACGACGCTCTCGGATACAGCGCTCGCCGCCGCGCGCTCCCTGATCGGTAAGCTCTACGGTCCCGAGTACCTCCCGAAGAGCCCGCGCCTCTACAAGAACAAGGTCAAAAACGCCCAGGAAGCGCACGAAGCGATTCGCCCCGCCGGCGACGAATTCCAGCATCCTGACGACGTCGCGCGCCAAGTGGGTCCCGACGAAGCAAAGCTCTATGAGCTGATCTGGAAGCGCACCGTGGCGTCCCAGATGGAAGACGCGCGCGGCGAGAGCGTGAGCGTGCTGCTCGAGATGGACGCCAGCGGCACCAAGGCCGAGTTCTCGGTCCGCGGCAACACCATCACCTTCCCCGGCTTCCTCCGGGCCTACGTCGAGGGCAGTGACGATCCGAGCGCTGAGCTCGAAAACCGAGAAAATCCCCTGCCGCCGCTCAGCGAGGGCATGATCGTCAAACCTCAGAAGCTCGCCCCGACCGGTCACGAGACCCAGCCTCCTGCCCGCTACACGGAAGCCTCGCTCGTGCGTCGCCTGGAGGAGCTCGGTGTCGGCCGTCCTTCGACCTACGCGTCCATCATCGCGACGATCTTGGATCGCGGTTACGTTTGGAAGCGCGGCACCGCCTTGGTCCCGACCTTCCGCGCCTTTGCGGTCGTGACCCTGCTCGAGAAACACTTCGGGGAGCTCGTTGACTTCGCCTTCACGGCTCGCATGGAAGATGAGCTTGACGCGATCGCCGGCGGCAACGCTGAAGCGGTCCCCTGGCTGCGCAACTTCTATTTCGGCCTGAACGGTAAGGCGAACCCTGAGCGGCCTCTCGACGTCGGACTCAAGGCTCTCGTCGCCAATAATCTCGGGGAAATCGACGCCCGCGCTATCAATTCACTCCCGATCGGCGAGGACGATAGTGGCGTTCCGATCGTGGCGCGGGTCGGACGCTACGGCGCCTACCTCTCCCGCGGCGAGGACACCGCCAACATTCCCGATGACCTCGCTCCCGACGAGCTCACCCGCGAAAAAGCGCTCGAGCTTCTGAGCGCACCGAGCGGCGAACGGCTCATCGGAACACATCCCGAGTCGGGCCTGCCCATCTTCGCCAAGGCCGGTCGCTTCGGCGCCTATCTTCAGGTCGGTGTCCTCGAGAAAGACTCCAAGGAGAAGCCCCAGACCGCCTCGCTCCTCAAGAGCCAGAGTCCCCAGACGATCACGCTCGAAGAAGCCCTCGCTCTCCTGTCACTGCCGCGCACGGTCGGCGTCGACCCCGCAGACGGCGTCGAAATCACCGCGCAGATCGGGCGCTACGGCCCCTACGTCGCAAAAGGAAAAGACAGCCGCAGCCTCGAGCGCGAAGAACAGGTCTTCACGGTCACCCTCGAGGAAGCTCTCGCTCTCTTCGCCGCCCCGCGCCGCCGCGGCGCGCGGAAGGTCGTCGAGCCACTCCGGGAGCTCGGGCTCGATCCTGTTTCCGGCGGACTCATCACCATGCGTGAGGGTCGCTTCGGTATTTATGTGACCGACGGCGAGACAAACGCTTCGCTCCGTCGCGAAGACGATCCGAAGACGATGACCCCCGAGCGCGCCCACGAGCTCCTACAGCTCCGCCGCGAAGCGGGCCCGTCGGCGAAGAAGGCCAAGAAGAAGGCGAGTAAGAAGGCGGCAGGCGAGGCCGCTCCGAAGGCCACCGCGAAGAAGGCCGCGAAAAAGACCGTCGCGAAGAAAGCCGCCGCCAAGAAGACCGTAAAGAAGGCGGCCAAGACGACGGCGAAGAAGACCACCACGCGCAGCAAGTCGAAGTCCGAAGAAGCCTCACCGAGCGCCGAGTAAATCGGGGGGCACGCCGCGCAAGCGCGGCCCTCGCCCCGGCGAATTCACTTCGCCCGAGGAGGGGGCAGCTGCCCCTCCAGGAAACAGCCCCCTCGCGCCCTCAGCGCCCGTACTTCTTCACGAGCGCCCGACACACAGGCTCGGGCGCGTAGCGGCTCACGTCGCCGCCGTGCTTCGAGATCTCGCGCACGAGGGAAGCGGAAATGAACCCGTAGCGCGTGCGCGTCGGGAGAAAGACCGTCTCGAGTTCACTCGCCAGATCAGCGTTCGCATGCGCGATCTGGAGCTCGTATTCGAAGTCCGACCCGACGCGGAGTCCGCGGACGATGACCTGGGCTCCGACCTCCCGTGCGTAGTCGACGAGCAGCCCTCCGAAGGAGGCCACCCGAACGTTCGGTATCTCTGCGCAGACCTCCGTCACCAGCGCGATCCTCTCTTCGACCGAGAAGAGCGCGCTCCGCGTCGGATGGATGCCGACGGCCACGATCAGCTCCGGAAAGATCGACGCGGCGCGCCGAACGACGTCCAGGTGCCCATGGGTGATCGGATCGAAACTTCCTGCGTAGAGCGCGAGCTGGCTCATGAAAACTCACTTCTTGATGGTCGCGGGCGGAGCCGGGATCGGAGCCTCGATGTTTGCGGGTGCGCTTGGAGCGGGAGCTCCTCGCTCAGCAGCGGCGGCCTCTTGTCCAGCGCGGAGGCGCGCCACCTGAGCTTTTTGTTCTTCGATCACCTCCGCGGGCAGATCCTCGAGCCACAAAGTCTTGCCGCCGTCGACCAAGGTCAGGCGGAAGGTCGCGAAAAGTCCCGAACCGGCGAAGCCATCTAGGTCAGCGCTCGTCGCCTTCTCCGCTTCAGCGATCGGTACACCGAGCACGCCGGGCACCCCCTGCATCTCGAAGGTCCCGAGCTTCAGAAAGGGCAGGCGCCCCTCGCGGAGGCCCGCACGGCCCGGAATCGGCGGGAACGAGGCCGGATCTTGGCCGTTCTTCTTCCAAGCCGCCGCATCGAGGGCGACAGGATAGTTCGTCGAGGTGTGCATCAGGAGGATGCCCTGTGAGGAATCGGACTCCCCGCCGTAAGCGACGGGAAGAACCAGAGCGCCGCCGCGGTAATAGATGGGATGGACCGTGGTCGCCTCCGGCGGCGCGGGCGGCTCGAAGCTGCGCACAACGAACTGGCGTCCAGCAAAATCAATGGTCGGGCGCAGATGCCGGAGCAGGTTCACGCCGATGAGCAGTTTAATAGGAGCGCCGATCTCGCGCTTCAGGCCTGAGAGGTCGCGTCCGAGCGCAGGCACGTCGCTCACCTCAATCGAACCGCCGAAGCGGAGCGAGATCCAAGAGCCTTCCTTCGAAGGAGCGTCGACGACCGTCTCTGAAGAATCGGTCGCGATCAGAGCCAGCCCCGGCTCGCCGTTGACCTCGACGGGGACAATCATCGCGGTCGTGCCCGAGCGCGGCATTTCGATCGCCGCGACGAGCCCTCCGCTCATCTCGAAGGGACGACGTCCAATTCCTTTGCGCGCGAGCTGCGCCACATCGGACGCCCACGAATCCTTCACGTCCGGATCGTTCTTCAGAGCCTCGAGCTCATCCGCCGCCTTCTCAAGCTCCCCTTGGTACCAGTAGGCGCGCCCGCGGATGCCCCGCGCGCGGCTACCGGAGAGTCCCACCGTCAGCGAGAGAGCGCGCTCGAAGTCGAGCTCCGCCAAAGCGATGTCCGCCGCGGCGAGCCGAACCTCGGGCTCTTTTGGCATGATCTTGAGCGCCTGCTCGGAGGCTGCCCGCGCGTCTTCGAGATCGCCTTGGCGATAGCTCGCGTTCGCTCGGTCGTACCACTTCTTCGCGCTCTCGGGCCACGCGGGCTCTCGCGGTCCACCACATGCCGAGAGAAGGAGGAGCGACGAAGCAGCCACGAGCCACGCGACCGAGCGCGGAGAGCGAGGCGCCTTCGGAGCAGAGCAAGATGCAGAGACGGCGGACGACGAGCGAAGCGAGATCATGAGGCGTTGTGTCCGCGGAAAAAGGCGCGCGGGGAGCGCTCTAGTTAGCGGAGCTCGGGCAAAAATGCATCTGGGGCGCAAGAGAGAATGCTCTCGAGCGCCCCAGCTCACGCCCTCTCCGCGCGATGAACGCGGCTGGCGGGATTTTTTGCAGCGAATTACTTCGCAGCAGCCTTCTTGGCGGCCTTCTTGGTTGCCTTCTTCTTGGCAGCCTTCTTCTTCGCCTTCTTCGCGGGCTTAGCAGGAGCCTCGGCCACTGCTGCCTTCTTCGCGGTGCTCTTCTTGGCAGCCTTCTTCACCGTCTTCTTGGCGGCCTTCTTGGTGGTCTTCTTAGCAACCTTCTTTGCGGCCTTCTTGGCAGGTGCCTTCTTGGCGGGTGCCTTCTTGGCAGGTGCCTTCTTTGCGGCCTTCTTGGTCTTCTTTGCAGCCATGTTCATTCCTCCCTGTTGGGTTTGAGGGGGGATGGACGTTTTGTTCGGCCATCCCGAGGGTATGTTGCAAGACGTATATTGCCACCTATTGCGTTGTGTCAACGAAAAAAATGCGATGGCCCCCGCCAAGTGGCTTGTTCCGCGCGGTTCTAGCCATGCAAACTTTTCATACGGAGCGTTTTCTCAGGGTGCATCCGTATCGATCCAGCACCTTTTCCTTGACTTCGATGGCGGCGGACCGCTCCGAAAATACTGGATTGATTTCGAAGGGTTGACGGCGTTTCTGCTCTCGCGGTAGCCCGCCCCCTAAGGAAGACGTGCCCCCGCACGTCGCAGTTCGAAAAAGATGCGAGGAGTCGCCGAAACTATCCGCCCACTCCTGGGGCTCAGCGCGTTCATTTTTTTTGGATGTGGATACTCACAAGAGGAACTCGACCAACACATTCGCACCGCCGAGTCCCTTCGAAGTGACCTCGCGACCGAACGTGCGCTGCGCAAGAAGGCGGAAGCCGACTACGCCGACGCTCTCGAAGAACTCGAGAACGTCAGGCGCGATGGTGAACAGAAAGCGCTGAGCCTGAGCACGGCACAAGCGGACCTCGAGACACAACAGCGCGCCATCGCAGAGTACGCCGCGCGCCTCGAACAACTCGAGCAGATGCGCATCCGCTTCGAAGCTCTGCGCGAGAAGCTCGTCGGCATGACGTCGCTCGGACTCAAGGTCGTCGTCCGTGACAACCGCATCATCATCCAGCTTCCCGGCGACGTCCTGTTCGACTCCGGCAGCGACCGTTTGCGCAAAGAGGGCCAGGAAATCGTGCTTTCTGTGGCCAAAATCCTGAAAAACGATCCCGACCTGATGAAGCGTCAATTCCAGGTCGCCGGTCACACCGATAACCGCCCCTTCAAGGGCGGCATGTTCCAAGACAACTGGGGACTGTCGGCGATGCGCGCGCGCTCGGTCGTCGAGCTCCTCGTGCGCAGCGAAGAAGAGGGAGGCGGCGGACTCCCCGCGGCCAACTGGAGCGCAGCGGGTTACGGCTCCGAGGATCCGGTCGCCGACAACTCGACGGAAGAGGGGCGCGCCAAGAACCGACGCGTCGAGCTCGTTGCTGAGCCCGACGTGCGCGAGATGCTCGACCTCAAGACCATTGGCGACTGACCATGCGGCGCCTCGCCTCCATCGACGTCGGAACGAACACCGTCTTGCTCTCCGTCGTCGAGCACGACCCGGGCGCAGGCGCTGACCCCGGGAATCCAGCTATTTTCCGCGTCATCGCGGAGCGCGGCGCGATCACGCGGCTCGGCAAGAATGTCTCCCGGACGCGGCGACTCGATCCCGATCACACCCGCGCCACCCTCGACTGTCTCCGCGACTACCGCTCGCTCTTGGACGAGCTCGGCGTCTCCGAGCTCAAGGTCCTCGGCACCAGCGCCCTGCGCGACGCCCAAGGTTCGGACCTCTTTCTCGAGGAGGCGCGCGGGATCTTGGGCGTCCCCTTGGAGGTCATCTCGGGACGCCGCGAGGCGGAGCTCACCTACAAGGGCGCGCACGTCGGCTCGCCTCTGCCCCCTTCCGGCGATCGCTTCGTCTTCGACATCGGCGGCGGCTCGACCGAGCTCATCTGGGGTTCGGGGCCGCGCTCGGTCGACCATGCGATCAGTCTGAACGTGGGCAGCGTGCGCCTCTACGAAGAGCTCAAACCGAGCGATCCGCCGACTCTGGAAGACCTTTCGCGCCTTCAGAACCGCATCCGGGAGATGGTCGACTCCGCTCGCCTCGACCCCGCGCTCTGGGAGAAGTCGACTCTCGCGATCGGAGTCGCCGGCACGGTGACCAGCCTGAGCGCGATCGCGCATGACGAGGGGCACGCAGAGCTCGGCGCTCAGAACGGGAAGACCCTCGAGCTCCCTCGAGCGCGCGAGGTGTTCGAAAGGCTCGCCAAGATGAGCGTGAAAGAGCGCACCCTGATCCCTTGTCTCGGTGAAGGGCGCGCTGATGTGATTGTTTGTGGAGCTGCGATCGCTCTCGCTCTCATGGAGCTCATCGACGCGGCGCGCGCCGATCGGAGTCAGCCGACCTCACTTGTCATCACCGATCGCGGGGTCCGCTACGGCGCGCTGCTCGAACTTGTGAGCTCATAAAGCGCACTCTCACATCGACGGCGCTCCCACGGGGCTCACTCCGAGCTGGAAACCTCGGAAACCTGCGCCGTGCGCGCCCTTCCCGAGTGAGCCCCTCCGCCCAGGCCCGTCACAAGGGCCCCGAGAGCGCCCAGCGCCTTTCCGAGAAGGCTCCTTTCCGAGTGACCCCGAGCGCGCTTCCTCGACGCCGCTCCCCTTTCATCCACGCCGACTCGGCGGGGTGGGCTCCCGTAGCCTGCGAGCGCCCACGCGACTGCCCCCCCACGACGCGCTTTCGACGCACTCGGTGAAGAACCCGCGCGGGTGTGACCCCCAACAGGTGAGACCCCACTCGTTCGGTCAACCCCAACTCAGGGTGAACCCAACCCCAACTCATTCGGCGAACCAACCTCCAACTCATAGGGTCAACCCAACAAGTACAGAGTCGACACCATCCGCCCCGACTGGAGTCGCCAACCTGTGGATAACTACCTCACTTCGCGAAGTGGGTTGACAGAGAGGGACCTCTCGACTAGAGTTGCGCTTCTGGCGAGGTCTATCCCTCGCGCCTCAGCCCCGCCTTCCCTCGGTCATACCAAGGGCGGCTCGAGGCTACCCCGTATACGGCTCTTGAAGCAAAAACGATCGATGCACCCAGCGCCCCGGAGGCCATTTCTCCGGCTCAACTTGAAGCATCTATCACGGGGCCAGCAATAGGCAAGTTTTCGTCCGATGGGAACCGACTCGAAAAAAACTCTTCCAGTGCGAGAGCTCGGGAATGACGCGCCAGGGTCCTTGGTTAAGGACAGAATGTGCGGATGGCCTTCCGGGTCCGGTTTGAAGCGTCGGACGAGGAACTTCGGCCCAGCGGTCAGTGTCTCGGGGCGAGACAGATCGTCTTTTTAGCGGCGGCTCGGACAGCGGGCCGAACGATTCAATTTGCGGTGCGGTCGAATAGCCGCCCCGCGACAAGGAGAAAACATGCAGGCAAGCCAGGAAAATGAGTTCAAGGTCGGAGACAAGGCGGTCTATCCCGCGCAGGGTGTCGCTGAGGTGGTGAGCATCGACGAGCGGGAAATCGCGGGAAATCCCCAGAAGTTTTACGTGCTCCGGATCCTCGACACGGACCGCAAGATCATGGTGCCTGTATCGAACGCAGACGCGGTCGGTCTCCGTCAGGTGATCAACGAGCAGGAGATTCGTGAGATCTTCGATATTCTCCAGGAGCGCACGATCGGTTTCGATACGCAGACCTGGAATCGCCGCTATCGCGGCTTCATGGACAAGATCAAGACCGGCAGCATCTACGACGTCGCTGAGGTTCTCCGCGATCTCTACCGCCTCAAGGCGAACAAGCAGCTCTCCTTCGGCGAGCGCCGCATGCTCGACACCGCTCGTACGCTGATCGTGAAGGAAATCGCGATCGCCCGCGAGCAGACCGAAGATCAGGTCAAGGACGAGATCGAAGCGATCTTCTTCACGAACTGAAGCTTCGAGCTCTTCGAGGCAAGAGAGGCGGCGACTCCTTCGGGGTCGCCGCTTTTTCTATTTGCCGCGCTCACGCCCGACGTCACTCGTCATCGTAGCGTCCGAGCGCATCGATGCTCGACCTTACGCGAGCTCCCTTGCGTCAGGGCCTTCCCTCGCCCTCCTCGCGCGCGACACGTGGACCTCTGGACCAGGCCCGCAAAAAAAGCGCGACGCTGAAGCGACAAGCGGTTTCGCCCGAAGGCCCCGCGTCCGGCGCCGTTCCCGGAAACAATGACGCAAAACTCTGCCAGCGGTTACGCCCGCCCGCGAACCTGAGCTCTCTTTCACAGTCCTTCGACGCAAGAGCTCGGAAGCGCGGCTAGGAACGACAGCGTCGCGAGCTTCGTGGCTCTCCATCTCTCAATTCGATCAGTATCGACACACTCAACGACAGATCGCCTTCCCATCTATAAGCGCGATCCAGCGAGAGCAGAGAAACCCCGCGCGCAAGCGCCGCCGAAAAAGTGGCTTGTCCGGGCGGCCTGAGCCGAAAATCAACCTAGGCCAAAAGACCTAGACAGCGAACCCACATCGGCGCAAAACTATCGGCCACCTTGTCAAAACTGGCGGATTTTCTGGGGAGGTTCCACGCACAGGCGCTCCGTACACCGGAGGCGACCGCTGTGTCGCTTGGTGACAGGCGGCTCACCTACCGACAACTTGAGACACGAGCGGCTCGACTCGCCCGGGTGCTCCAAGGGCGCGGTGTACAGCCTGACCAGGTTGTAGGCATCGCTGCGAACCGCAGTCCGGAGACGATCGTCGCGCTGCTCGCCGTCCTCGAAGCGGGCGCAGGGTATCTTCCGCTCGACGTCGCCTATCCGCGCGATCGACTCGCGTTCATGCTCGAGGACGCCCGCGCTGTCCTCTTGATTGCCGAAGAGGGCGTCGACACCTCCGCCTGGGCGGGCTCGATCGAGCAGGTCCGAATCTCACCGAACAGTCCGCTGCTCGAAGAAGGAGACGGCTCCCCGCTCGGTCTTCCTTTTGTCCCCGAGCACCTCGCCTACGCCATTTATACCTCCGGCTCCACGGGGAAGCCGAAGGGCGTGGCCATGACGCGCGGCGCGCTCGATCCGCTCATCGACTGGCAAATCGAGGATTCGAAGGCCGGTCCGGGCTCTCCCACGCTCCAATTTGCCCCCCTCTCTTTCGACGTTCATTTCCAGGAGATCTTCTCGACGATCACGACCGGCGGCGAGCTGGTCCTGATCCGTGAAGAACACCGACTCGAAGCGCGCAACTTGCTCGCGCTCATGGATCGGTCACGGATCGAGCGGCTCTTCCTTCCGTTCATTGCGCTCCAAAGCCTGGCGGACGTCGCCGTCTCCGGTGGTATCTTCCCGAGCGCGCTGCGAGAAGTCGTCACCGCCGGCGAACAACTCCAAGTCACCCGCGCCCTGCGCGAGTTTTTCACGAGGACTTCTGCCGAGCTCTTCAATCACTACGGTCCTTCCGAGACCCACGTTGTCACCTCCCACCGCCTCACGGGCGATCCGTCGACCTGGCCCGACCTTCCGCCCATCGGCGCTCCTCTGCCCCACGTGACTTGTTTGGTCGTCGATGACGACGGCAACGCGCTCCCCCAGGGCCAGGAAGGCGAGCTCCTCCTCGGCGGCGTCGCCGTCGCTCGAGGCTATTTGTACCGGCCCGAATTGACCGCCGAGCGCTTCATCGAGCAGGGCGGCACGCGCTTCTACAAGACGGGAGATCTCGTGCGGCTCGAGCCGGATGGGGTCTACCAGTTCCTTGGGCGCAAGGACGGCCAGGTCAAAGTTCGCGGCTATCGCATCGAGCTCGGCGAAATTGAGGTCTTCTTCGGAGGGCAGCCGGGCGTGCAGGAAGTCGCGGCGACGGTGTACGAACCACGCCCCGGTGACAAGCGCGTCATCGCTTATCTCGTCGGCACCGATCTCGACCTCGGAAAACTCCGCCAAAAAGCCGAGGAGACGCTGCCCGAGTACATGGTCCCGTCTCAGCTCGTGCGCATGGACGCGCTCCCGCGCACGCCGAGCGGCAAGGTCGACAAGCGTTCCCTTCCCGCGCCGAGCCGCGAGCGTCCCCCGCTCGCCGTCGAGTACGTCGCGCCGAGGCCCGGACTCGAGTCGCACCTCGCGAGCATTTGGGAGTCTTTGCTCTACGTCGACAACATCGGCATCGACGACAACTTCTTCGAGCTGGGAGGAAACTCGCTCCTCGCGCTGCGCGCCGTAGCCCAAACGGAAGAACAGGCGCCGCGCCCCCTGCCCATCACGCGCTTCTTCGAGTACCCGACCATCCGCCGCCAGGTCGCCTACCTCACCGGGGCCAAGGAGAAGAAAGATCGCAAGGCGCGCTCTTCCGCCGGAACCGGTCGGCGCATCGCGGTCATCGGCATGGCCGGGCGTTTCCCGAGCGCTGTCACGACCGAGCAGCTCTGGCAGCTTCTCTGTGAGGGGAAAGAGGGTCTGCGTCACTTCACTGCGCTCGAGCTCGAGACCGAAGACGCAAGCGACCGGACCGATCCGGATTACGTGCCGGTGCGCGGCGTGCTCGACGACGCGGACAAGTTCGATGCCCGCTTCTTTGGGGTCAGCCCCGCCGAAGCAATTCTCATCGATCCCCAGCAGCGTATCCTGCTCGAGCTCGCTTATAACGCCCTCGAAAACGCTGGTTACGCGCCCACCACCACCGACGCTCTGATCGGCGTCTACGCGGGAACTCACAACAACAGCTACTATATCGACCGCGTCCTGAAGCACCCCGAAGCGATCGCTCGCGTCGGCGCCTTCGCGGCGATGACCGGGAACGAAAAGGACTACGTTGCTACCCGCGCCGCGCACAGGCTGAACCTGAAGGGCCCCGCGCTCAGCATTCACACCGCCTGCTCGACCTCCCTCGTCGCGATCGCAACCGCCGTCGAACACCTTCGCGCGGGCCTCTGCGACATCGCGCTCGCGGGCGGCGCCTCGCTCACCTTCCCCCAGCTCTCGGGCCACGTGTACGCCGAGGGCGGCATGCTCTCGAAGACGGGTCAAACCCGCAGCTTCGATGCGAACGCTACCGGAACCGTCTTCTCGGACGGCGCGGCCTTTGTGGTGCTGAAGCCCCTCGAGGACGCCGAGCGCGACGGCGATCACATCTACGCCGTGATCCACGGCGTCGGCATCAACAACGATGGCGGTGAGAAGTCGAGCTTCACGGCTCCGAGCATCGAAGGCCAGGCGAGCGTGATCGCGATGGCCCAGGACGACGCTGGCGTCGCCCCGGAACAGATCGACTACGTTGAGGCGCATGGCACCGCGACGCCCGTCGGTGATCCGATCGAAGTCGAAGCGCTCACGGAGGCGTTCCGGCGCAGCACCAATGAGCGCGGCTTCTGCGCCCTCGGATCCATCAAGAGCAACCTCGGACACCTGACAGCCGCCGCAGGCGTCGCCGGTGTGATCAAAACAGCCCTCGCCCTCGAGCGGGAATTCCTTCCCCCGAGCCTCCATTTCGAAGCGCCCAATCCGAAGATCGCCTTCGATCAGACTCCCTTTCAGGTTGTGAAGAGTGGTCGCGCCTGGCGGCGCGGAGAGCGGCCTCGCTTTGCTGGCGTGAGCTCCTTTGGCGTCGGCGGTACAAACGCCCACGTCGTCCTCGGTGAGCCCCCCGCTCGCGCTCCCTCGGGTCCCTCGACGCCCTATCAGGTCCTGACCCTCTCAGCGAAGACCGAAGCCGCTCTTTCTCGGAGCGCTTTGGCCCTGAGTGATGCCCTCACCAAAAATCCTTCGCTCCCCCTCGCGGACGTGGCCTTCACGCTCGCGCTCGGGCGAGACGCATTTGCGGTTCGCCGCAGCGTCGTGGCGCGGACGACAGCGGAGGCCGCCGAAGCGCTCCGCCGCCTCAGTGACGAGCTCAAGACAGCTCCCCAAACGACAACCAAAGCGAAAGCCTCGGGCGGCTCGAAAGAGGTCGTCTTCTTGTTCCCCGGCCAAGGCGCTCAGTACGTCGGCATGGGCGAGAACCTCTACGAGCACGATCCGACCTTCCGCGCGACCGTCGACCATTGCGCCGAGCTGCTCCGTCCGATCCTCGGCGCCGATCTCCGCGCCATTCTCTACCCCGATCGCGTCGCCGGAGACGGCGCGCGCCTCTCGAAGGAAGAGGCCCTCGAACGCCTCAAGCAAACCGAGTTCACTCAGTCCGCCCTGTTCGTGATCGAGTACGCGCTCGCTCAGCGTCTCCGCGCCTGGGGCCTCGAGCCGACCGTCATGATCGGCCACAGCGTCGGTGAGTTCGTGGCCGCTTGTTTGGCGGGCGTCTTCGACCTCCAGAGCGCGCTCCGACTCGTGGCCCGCCGCGGCCAGCTCATGCAGTCGATGCCGCCGGGCGCGATGCTCAGCGTGCGGCAGGACGCCGCCGAGGTGCAGAAGAACCTCCCGCCCGACCTCGATCTCGCCGCGGACAACGCGCCGGGGCTCTGCGTCGTCGCCGGAAGTCACGAGGCGGTCGACCGCTACGCCGCGGACCTCGAACAGAAGGGAATTGTCGCGCGCAAGCTCCAGACCTCCCACGCCTTCCACTCCCGCATGATGGACGGGGCCCTCGATGCCTTCCGCGCCGAGCTCGCGGGGGTCCGCCTCAGCACCCCTGAAAAGCCGATTGTCTCGACGCTCACGGGCGAACCGCTCACGGGAGCCCAGGCGCAGGACCCCGAATATTGGGCCTCTCACTTGCGCAAGGCGGTCCGCTTCCGCAACGCCGTCGAAAAGGTCGTCGCCGACACGAACAAGATCCTCATCGAAGTCGGCCCTGGCAAAGGCCTCACGACCCTCTCGAGCCGGCGTGCCCCGGGAGACACCGCACCGCGAGCGCCCGCGCTGCCGACGCTGACGGACCGCGCCGAAGAGGACGCCGAGTGGCAGGCGCTGCTCGGGGCCCTCGGTCGGCTCTGGGCCCTCGGAGCTCCCGTCGACTTCCGCGCGTACTTCGCCGAAGAGAACCGGCACCGCGTCCCCTTGCCGGGCTATGCCTTCGAGCGGGACTCGTTCCTCTTGCCTCCGGTGCGCCGCGATACGCCGGCCGCCGTTGCCCCGGGCCCTCCGCCCGCTCGTGGCACCCCCGCTGCTTCTCCGGGCCCTCTGCCCGCCGCCCCCATTTTACAATCAGCGGCCCCGCCCGCGTTCGCCCAGCCGGTGACCCCCGGCGCCATCCCGAGTATGTCCCTCCCATCCGCCAATGGGTCCGCACCCTCTGGCACTAGGAGTCCTGCCATGAACCGACAATCCTACCTGGTCCAAGAACTCAAATCTGTCTTCGAGCAAGCTAGCGGCCTCGATTTTTCGGGCGCTGCGCCCGATGATGATTTCATTAGCATTGGCATCGACTCCCTCCTGGTGACGCAGCTCGCGCTCAAGCTGAAGCAAAAGTACAAGCAGCCGCTCACCATCCGTCACCTGATGGAGGACTACTCCACGTTCGCCAAGCTCTCGGCGTTCTTGGACGAGAAGTTGCCCCAGGACTTCCCGATCGAAGGTGCCCCGGCCGCCGGCGCAAATGGCGCAAACGGCGCTGCCGCTCCGGCGCCCGCCGCTGCCGCTCCGGCGCCCGCCGCTGCCGCTCCGGAAGCCCCTGCCGCCGCTCAGCCCGCCTACTACGCACCAGCACCTCAGGCTTTCGCCGCTCCGCAGGCGTTCGCCGCACCCCAAGCCTTCGCTGTGCCCCAGGTGGGCTCCGGCCTCGTTCCTCAGCTCCTCCAGATGCAGATGGCGCAGCTCGCCCTCATGCAGCAGCAGTTGAGCCTCGCCATCTCGGCGCAGACCGGCGGCTTCGTGCCGGCCGTGGCTCCCGCCGTGGCTCCTGCCCCCGCGCCCGCCCCTGCTCCCGCCGCCGCCGCCCCCGCGGCTGCGCCTCAGGCCCCCGCGTCGCCTGCCTCGAATGGAGCTTCGAAGGCCCCGAGCGCGCCCGGAGGCCTCGCCCCGGAAGAGGCGGAGGCTGCTCACCTCAAGTACGACGTCAAGAAGGCCTTCGGCGCCATCGCTCGCATCCACAAGCAGAGCGATGAGCTCACCCCGGCCCAAGAGGCGCGCCTCAAGAGCTTCACCGCTCGCTACAATGAGAAGACGAAGTCCTCGAAGGCCCACACCCAGGAGTACCGCGCCGTCCACGCTGATCCGCGGGTCGTGACCGGCTTCAAGCCCCGCACCAAAGAGCTCACCTACCCGATCGTGACCGTGCGCGCGCAGGGCGCTCGCCTCTGGGATCTCGATGGCAATGAGTACGTCGACGCTCTGAACGGATTCGGTTCAGGCTTCTTCGGCAACCAGCACCCGCGCATCAACGCCGCCCTCCATAAGAAGCTCGACGAAGGCATCGAGATCGGTCCCCAGACCGAGCTCGCTGGCAAGTCGGCCCGCTTGGTTTGTGAGCTCACCGGCCTCGACCGTGCTGCTTTCTGCAACACGGGCTCTGAAGCGGTCATGGGCGCCCTGCGTATCGCGCGCACCGCGACAGGCCGTCCGCTCGTCGTCGCCTTCTCCGGCTCCTACCACGGCATCTTCGACGAGGTGATCGTCCGCGACACCAAGACGATGCGCTCCGTCCCCGCCGCGCCCGGTATCCTGCCCGAGTCGGTCCACAACATCTTGGTCCTCGAGTACGGCTCGCCCCGCTCCCTCGAGATCATTCGTGAGCGCGCCGATGAGATCGCGGCCGTCCTCGTCGAGCCGGTCCAGAGCCGCAGGCCCGACTTCCAGCCCAAGGAGTTCATCAAGGAGCTCCGCAAGTTCACGAAGGAAGCAGACATCGCCCTCATCTTCGACGAGGTCATCACCGGCTTCCGTTCGCACCCCAAGGGCGCTCAGCACTTCTACGACATCGAGGCGGACATCTGCACCTACGGCAAGGTCGTCGGCGGCGGCATGCCGATCGGCGTGATCGCCGGACGCAATCCCTGGATGGATGCGCTCGACGGCGGAACTTGGCAGTTCGGTGACGACTCGACGCCGACCGCTGGCGTAACCTACTTCGCCGGAACCTTCGTGCGCCATCCGCTCACGATGGCCGCTGTGCACGAAGCTCTCCTCATCATGAAGGAAGAGGGCCCCGCCCTGCAGGAGCGCGTCACGGCCATGACGACCCGCTTCGCTCGCGAGATGAACGACTTCTTCAAACAGGTCGGCGTGCCCATCGAAATCCGCCACTTCGCCTCGCTCTGGAAGACGTTCTTCACGGACAATCTCCCCTATGGAGAGCTCGTCTTCGTCCACCTTCGCGAACGCGGCGTGCACATCTGGGACGGCTTCCCCTGCTTCTTCACGACCGCTCATACGGACGAAGACGCCGACTTCATGATCGCCGCCTACAAGTCCGCGGTCGAAGAGCTGCAGGCGGGCGACTTCCTGCCGCGCCGTCAGCCGGAACCCCTGGATCCGAACAAGCCGCCCGCTCCCGGCGCGCGCCTCGGACGCGATCCCCAGGGCAACCCCGCTTGGTTTGTCCCTGACCCGAATCGCCCCGGAAACTACGTCCAAGTCAGTCCCGCCTAGTCGCTCCGGCCCTCTATCATGACAACTCCTTTCGATCCGTTTGCGGGCCAACAAATCCTCGGCACCGCTCCTACGACTGAACAACAGCGGGAAATTTGGGCCGCGTCACAGCTCGGTGATGACGCCTCCCTCGCCTACAACGAATCCGTGCGGCTGGAGCTCGATGGCGCCCTCGACGAGGGCACCTTCGAGCGCGCCTTCGAAGCGCTGCTTCGTCGCCACGAGATCTTGTGCGCGAACGTGAGCGGAGACGGACTCAGTCTCCTGCTCATGGAGCCGCCCGTCGGTCGTCTGAAGAAGACCGACTGGAGCGCTTTATCGCCTGAAGACCAGGAGAAGAAGCTCGCGGAGCTCTACCAGCGCGAAGTCGATACGGTCTTCGATCTGACGCAGCCTGCGCTCTTCCGCGCTGAGCTCGTCAAACTGAGCCCTGAGAAGTTCGTCTTCGTCTTCACCGCTCACCACATCATCTGCGACGGCTGGTCCCTCGCGGTCATCGTCAAAGATCTCGCGCGCCTCTATACGGACGAAAAGCTCGGCTTCGGCGAGAGTCCGCCCGTTTCGCTCACCTACAGCCAGTACGCGCGCAATGAAGCCGCGCGCCCCGCCTCCGAGCAAGCGGCGGACGACGAGTACTTCCTGAACAAGATGAAGGGCGAGCTGCCGATCCTCGACCTTCCTCTCGACAGGCCGCGCCCAGCGCGGCGCTCTTTCCGCGCGCGCCGCGAGGACCACTCCCTCGGCGCGCCGCTCATTGCGAAGCTCCGTGAGCTCGCGCAGCGGGAGCGCGTGAGTCTGTTCGCGACGCTGCTCTCCGGGTTCGCGATGACCATCGCGCGGATCGCCAGCCAGGAAGAGATCGTGCTCGGTGTCCCTTTCGCGGGTCAGTCCCTCACGGGCCATCCCGACCTCGTGGGTCACGCGGTGAACATGCTGCCGATCCGCCTGCCGATCGTCGGTGCGCACCCTTTCACGAACCTCCTCAAGGAAGCTCGGAACGCCATCCTCGACGCCCAGGAGCACCAGGCGACGACCCTTGGTCGCCTGCTCCAGAAGCTCCCGATCCCGCGCGACCCGACGCGCCCGCCCCTGTTCAGCGTCACCTTCAACCTTGACCCCGGCGTCTCGAAGGCCGACATCGCCTTCCAGGGCGTCGACGCGACCCTCCACACCAACCCGCGCACCTACGAGAACTTCGAGATCTTCGTGAACGCGGTCGAGACCCGCGAAACCGTCGAGCTCGAATGCCAGTACAACGCCGATCTCTTCGACGCGCGGACCATCCGGCGCTTCCTTTCGGCCTTTGAGCGAGCGCTCACCTCAGCCGTTAGTGAGCCGAGTGAGCTCGTCGGTCGCGTCGACATCCTGCCCGAGGGAGATCTCGAGGCGATCGCCCGCTTCAATCAGACCGAACACGCCTATCCCCAGGGCATCACCGTCGACCAATGGGTGCAGCGGGTCGTCGAGTCCCAGCCGACTCAGACCGCGATCGTCTTCCAGGGCCGCACGCTCAGCTATGGCGAGCTCGGCGAGCGTTCGCTGATCCTCGCGAAGCACCTCGTCGCGAATGGCGTCGGACCGGGCAAGTACGTCGGCGTCTGCCTCGATCGCTCCCCCGAGCTCATCATCTCGATCCTCGCCGCCTGGCGCGCGGGGGCCGCCTACGTGCCGATGGATCCCGACTATCCGACGGACCGCCTGCGCGCGATGGTCGAAGACTCGGCGATGACCGTGATGCTCACGAGCCAGAAGCTCAAGAGTGAGCTCAATCTCGGCGTCGAAAAGAGCTTGATCGTCGAAGAGCTGCTCGGACAGGGCACGGCTCCTGACGTTGAGCTGCCGAAGGGCGATCCGGAGAACGTCGCCTACGTCATCTTCACCTCCGGCTCCACCGGCCGGCCCAAGGGCGTCATGGTTCCGCACCGCGCTGTCGCGAACCTGCTCGAAAGCGTCCGTCGTCGTCCCGGCCTATCGCCGAGCGATACGGTGCTCGCGATCACGACGCTCTCCTTCGACATCGCCGTCTCCGAGATCTGGCTGCCGCTCGTGGTGGGAGCCAAGATCGTTCTGACGACCCGCGACGTCGCCTCCGACGGACACCTTCTCCGCACCCTCGTCGAATCCGAGAACGTCAGCTTCATCGACGCGACGCCGGCGACCTATCGCCTCCTGCTCGGCGCTGGCTGGCGCGGCCACGGCAATCTCAAGCTCATCTGCACCGGTGAGGCGATGCCCGCGGATCTCGCCCGCGAGCTGCTCGGATGCTCGGGAGAGCTCTGGAACGGCTACGGGCCGACCGAGACCACCGTCTGGTCGACGTTCTGGAAGGCGACTAATGGCTTCTCGAAGGTCCTGATCGGTCGCCCCCTGGACAACACCCAGATCCACATCCTCGACGCTGAAAGGCGCCCGGTCCCGATCGGAACCGCCGGCGAGATCTACATCGGCGGCGCTGGCGTCAGCCACGGCTACCTCGGACGTCCCGACCTGACCGATGAGCGGTTCGTGCCCGATCCGTTCACACCGCCGACGTACCCCGCGGGCAATCCGCGCGGGCTCATGTACCGGACCGGCGATCTCGGGCGCTATTTACCGAGCGGAGACATCGAGTGTCTCGGCCGCAACGATCACCAGGTCAAACTGCGTGGCTTCCGCATCGAACTCGGGGACATCGAAGTCGCTCTCGCGGCGCACCCAGAGGTCGCCCAGGCCACGGTCATCCTCCGGGAGGACCAGCCGGGCAACCCGGCGCTCGTCGGCTACATCGTAACGAAAGGCTCGAGCCCCCAGACCGCTGAGCTCCGCACACACCTCAAGTCGCGTTTGCCCGACTACATGGTGCCGGCGCTCTACGTTGAGCTCCCGGAGCTTCCGCTCACCCCGAGCGGCAAGATCGACCGCAAGGCGCTCCCCGCGCCCCATGCGGACCAGAAGCGCTCCGAAGCAGAGTTCGTCGCGCCCCGCACGCCAAGCGAAGAGCTCCTCGCGAAACTCTGGGCCGAGGTCCTCAAGCTCGGGCGCGTCAGCGTCGAGGACGATTTCTTCGCCCTCGGTGGACACTCGCTGCTCGCCTCGCAGATCCTCGCCCGTCTCCGTCGAGACCACGGAATCGATCTCTCATTCCGGAAGTTCTTCGAGGCTCCGACCATCGCGCTCCTCGCCAAGGCCGTCGACCAAGCCCAGAGCTCCGGTGGACCGAAGCGTGAACCCCCGCGCCGCCGCAATCCCGGCGATCCGATCCCTCTCTCCATCTCCCAAGAGCGCCAGTTCCTGCTCGAAGAGATGGACCCGGCTCAGCGCATCACCCACAACCTGCCTGCGGCTTGGGAGTTCCGTGGTCCGGTCAAGCTCGAGATTCTCCAGAAGAGCCTCGATCACTTGGTCTCGCGTCATGAGCCGCTCCGAGCGACCTTCGGCGGCGAAGGCGGCAAGCCCCTGCAGCGCGTCGTTCACCAGCTGAAGCTCCCGATCGGGTTCCGCGATCTGCGCGGCTTGCCCGAGGAGGAGAAGCGGCCGGCGATGATGCGCGAAGTCGAAGAGGTCAGTCATGAGCCCTTCGATCTCGAGAAGGGGCCGCTGTTCCGCTCGATCTTGTTCCAGTTCGAAGACGAGCGGTTCATCTACTTCTCACTTCGTCACAACATCGTCTGGGACGGTTGGTCCTTCGACATCTTCTTGAGCGAACTCTCCGAGGGCTACGCCGCCTTCGCGGAGGGCCGCGAGCCGAATCTCCCCGAGCTCCCGCTCAGCTACGGCGACTACGCGATCTGGCAGCGGAAAGATCTCGAGAGTCCCGAGATGCAAAACCGCGTCGCTTGGTGGAAGAAAGAGCTCGCGGGCTCCCCGCCCGACATGGACTTCCCGAAGGACTACCGTCGCCTGACGCAGTCGACCTACGCCGGCGGGAACGCCAAGCTCACTCTTGCCAAAGAGTACAGCGGCAAGCTGACCGAGGTCGCCCACCGCGCCAGCACGACCTTTTTCATGGCGCTTTATGCGTCCTACGTCGCGCTTCTGCACCGCTACTCGGGTGAAAAGGAGCTGCTCGTTGGCTTGCCGGTTCGCGGTCGCTACTTGCCCGAGCTCGAGCACCTGATCGGTCCGTTCACGAACACGATCGTGCTCCGTTCTTCGGTCAATCCGGACGATAGCTTCCTCACGCACCTCGCGAAGATCCGCGACCGTTCGCTCGAAGCGTTCAGCTACGAAGAGACTCCCCTCGAGCTCTTGAGCAGCCACCTACCGCCGGTGCGCGCGCTCTTCTCCTTCCAGGACACGCGCGAACGTCCGAAGATGCTCGGCACGATTCCGATCGAACAGACGGACGTCGAACATCCCGCCGCCGCCAACGATCTCATGGTCTGGGCCGTTGAGCGCCACAACAAGATCATCGCGATCGCAAACTTCAACTCGGAGATCTTCGAGAAGAGGACGATCGAGAGGTTTTTGCGCTCCCTGCAGACCCTGCTCGACTCGGTCATCGCCAATCCCGAAGCGCCGATCTCCTCCCTCGCTCTTTGTAGCCCCGAGGACGAAGCTACCATCGGCGCCGTCGACGGTTCCGGCTCGTTCCATCCGCTCGCGCTCCTCGAAGCGCGCGCTGCTCGCGAACCGAACGCGGTCTGGAAATCGAGCGACGACGCCCAGACCGTCAGTGAGCTCCTCGACCAAACCAAGCGTGTCACCGCGAACCTCAAGGCTCGTGGCGTCGGACCGGGCTCCCGCGTCCTCGTGCTCGCGTCTCCGAGCGCCGCGGAGCTCGTCCCGCTCGTCTACGGCGCGTGGGGCGCGGGGGCGGTTCTTGCTGCTCTTCCGGCCGACACACCGAAGAGTCTCGCCGAACGCTTCACGGCTGCCCTCGCTCCCGCTCTTGTGATTGCGGATGAGGAGAGCTCTCTGGGCGCCCAAGAGGTTCGCTCCCAGGACCTCTTCGGCGAGGCGAGCCCTGCGCCCTTCGTCCTCCACGGCGAGGCCTGGGCTCAGCTCGGACTCGACGAAGAGGGCGAACCGACCGTCGAAGTCGTTTCCGCAGATTGCCTCGGACGCGCTGCGAGCGGTCTGGTCGACAAGCTTGGATCGGAGTCGGGACCGGCCACCTGGATCGAGCTCGATCCTCTCTCGGATGCCTTCGGTGTGCATGTGACGGCTGCGGCTCTGCTCCGCGGTCCTCTCGCGCTCCCGAAAGCGAAGAGCGAAGTCGACTCTCTGCTCGATGCCCTCGAAGCCGGAGAGATCGGAGCGGCCCTCGGCTCGAGCGTGACGCTCACCGTGGCGGCCGAAGAAGGCGCGAAGCTGCCCGGCGTTTGCCTCCTCTGGGGCGAGAGCACCGAAGCGGCCCTGACGCACCTCGCCGAGAAGACCCGCGTGCTGACGGCCCGCGCAGAGCGCGCTCAAGGGAGCGACGGACAAGGTCGCTGGCTCTTGTTCGTGAATCCTTACGAGCCACGCCGCGGCGATCTCTTGGGTGAGCTCGTGCGTCCCGGGAGCCGCCTGCGCGTCGAGAGCACCCACGGCCAAGTTCTTCCTTGGGGCGTGCGCGGTCAGCTCCGCTTCGAGGACGCAGGTGGCCGGGCGATCCTGAGCTCTTCGGCGCGCCTTCTCGAAGGCGGCATCGCTGACGGACAGCTCGAGACTCGGCGAGCCTGGCCAGGAACTCGGATTGCGCTCGATGGACTCGCGGCGACCATCCGCCGCGTCGAATCGGTCACCGACAGTTTCGCCCTCACGGAGCCGAACGGGCAGCACGGCTCGGAGGTCGTCCTCTACTTCGCCGGCCCTCAGTCCCTCTCCCCGGCGGACCTCAGGCGCTCTCTCCGCGAGGTTCTCCCCGAGAGCCTGATCCCGAGGCTGCTCACGCGGGTGGACGCTCTGCCCAAAAACGACGCAGGCCAGATCGACATCGCCGAGCTGCCATCACCGCTCAAGAAGAGCAAAGCCGCACGCGTCGCTCCCCGCACCAAGAGCGAGGGGCTCGTCGTCAAGCTCGTCGAGGAGATCCTCGGCCAGAAGAACGTCAGCATCCACGACAACTTCTTCGAGCTCGGCGGTCACTCACTGCTCTGCTTGCGCCTGGTGGCGGACCTCGAACGCGAAACGGGACGCCGGCTCAGCCCGCGCATCTTCCTCTTGAGCAGTCTCGCTCAGGCGGCTCAGGCCCTCGACGCCATGGGCCAGAGTGAAGTCCCCGCAGCCCAGTCCGAGACCAAGCCCACACAAACGAGCGAGTCCGAGAAACCCAAGGGGGCCGCCGAGCGCGTCCTGCGCGGGTTCAAGGGCCTCTTCGGCGGGAAGTAAGCCAAGAACCGACGCGACGGCGGCGCACCTCAAGAGGGGTGCGCCGCTTTACTTTGTGGTTTCGTTCCTCGCTCGGGCCACACCTCAAGAGACGTGCTTGAGCGAAGGGCCCCAGCGCTCGGCGCGCGCCCGAGGGGGGGCGCCCGAGGGCGGGCGTCGACCACGAGGTCAGCCGCCGAATCGATCGCGCAGGAAGCGAACTACGCGTCCGACCGCCATCTCTCGGTCGAGGACCCGCGAGAAGATGTGGTCAGCATTCGCGTAGAACTCGACCTCCATGTTCGAGGCGAGGCTTCGATCCCCGAGGAACTCGAAGAGCTGATCTTTGTACTCGTAGACCGAATCGCCGCGCACGTAGATGAACAAGAAGCGCATGCCGCGGTCCACAAGGCTCCGATACTCCCGCGCGAGGCGCTCCGGCGTCGGATAGTCGCGCTGGAAGACGGCTGCTTCGGGGGACTCCTCATCGAGCGTGGCCGCCTTCTGGCGGCGATGGAAGAACCAACGCTCCCAGCGATTCCGATCGAAGTAACGAAGCGGCTTGCGCAACTTATGGCCCGGAGTCGGGAACGAATACCCTTCGAGATTGGCTAGGCCAACGACACGCTCATCGGCGAGCGAAGCCGCGTGCGCTGAGTCGACACTCGAACAGAACCCAACAAGCACGAAGCGACGCGCCCCGAGCTCCTTTTCGATCGCGTCCATCGCCGTGCGTAGATCGGCGACCGCACGCTCAGCGTCGGCCCCCTCGAAGTCCCGCGCCTGCTCGCTGTCCCCGAGCCCCGAGAGATCGAAGCGAAGCGAGGTGAAGCCGGCGATGGCGGCCTGGCGCGCGAGGTCGACGTAAATCCGATAGGGGCCGACGTGATGATTCAAGCCGACGTTCCACATGAGCACGACGGGAGCGTCCGGACGGCGCGCCTCCTCAAGCGGCTCGGTGATGACCCCAGCGAGCCGCCCGTCATCCCCAAACTGGAAAGTACGCTCCGCGAACCGATATCTTCCCGCGGCATCCCTCGAGCGCACCCCGCTTTGATTGTCACTCGAAGAGCCTGGCTCCCTCTGTCCTACCTCTACGTTCATAGATCCCTCCTACGCCCCCACCCTCGAAACGATAGCCGTGATGGCATCCGCGTCCAATCGAACGTTGTTGCCGGAGATGTCCCGCGACGGGTCGACTTCGTCGGTCGGACGATAGACCTCCGTCTGCGCCCCTCGCCCCGCCCAACGCTCTTCGAGCTCCTTCGGGTCCTGGCCAAAACGGGGCACGACGATGACCCTATCGACGGGGGTCTTTTCCGCGGCGACCTTCGAAAGGCCCGCGCTCAAATTCAGCTGAGCCAAAGACTCCCTCGCCCGCGCGCCGAGCTCGTAACCGAGCAACTCGGGACGCGGCTTCTCCGGGGCTGAGCCGTGCAAAAACAAGAGGTTCCGGAACGAGTCCCGCGTCTCGAGCTCGGAGAGATACTCCTGACCCGAGGTGACACACTCCCACAGCACGAGTCCCCGCGCCGACAGTCCCTCAAGGCTCGCGAGGCAGGCGGCCGTCGCGCCGAGGCGAAGACCGATGAGCCAAATGCGGCGGGCCCCTGAGAGGTCCTGGAGCTCTTGGTAAGCGCGGCCGATGTCCTCGACCATCGACTCGAGGGTGACGTCCTTCGGCTCACCCTGGGAGTCCCCGGTGCCCGAGTAATCGAAGCGCAAAGTCGCGCAGCCTTCTCGCGCGAGCCCACTCGCCAGACGCTTAAAGGTCCAGTGCGCTGTGTTGTACTCGTGCACCCCCGGGTAACAGAGCAAAACGGCGGGCGCCGCACGACGCACCACCTCCGGCTCATGATACGCCCCGTAGAGGCGCCGTCCTTCGTCTCCGAAAAGAGTCGTCCGTATCGTCAAGGTTCAGTCCTCCCCGATGGGGCTTCCCCCTCGGAGCATGCCCCTGTCAGGTCGCTCCCAGGGTTTACCGCTCGCCATAGCGAGGAACCCTAGCTCTGCCAAGGAGCCGCCACTCTCCCAGCTTCTCCCGAGGAAAACGCCCCTTCTCTCCCCTTGTCTTTGGCCCCGGCCCATCACCTCCGCGTGAGTCCGAACGAGCCTTCAGCTGAGCTGAGCGCCTCTCCTCCACTCACCTTCACTCCCGCGCGCCCCCGCGCTCCGCGCTCCTCCACTCACCTTCACTCCCGCGCGCCCCCGCGCTCCGCGCTCCTCCACTCACCTTCACTCCCGCGCGCGCCCGCGCTCCGCGCTCCTCCACTCACCTTCACTCCCGCGCGCCCCCGCGCTCCGCGCTCCTCCACTCACCTTCACTCCCGCGCGCCGATCCTCCTCGCGAGGCTCTCGAGCCCCGCGAGGATTTGGTCGACGCGCTCCGGACTCAACGTGCCCACTCTCTCGCCGAGCTGCGCTTTATCGACAGTCGAGACCTGCGAGATGGCCACCACGCTCGCCTTCGAGAGTCCGCCTTCCCCCGCCTCGAGGAAGACATTGCCCGGCTCCTCCGCCTTCTTCTTCTGCGACGAGATGCCACAGACGACGGTCGTCGGAATGCGGCTGAGGTTCAGGAGATCGTCCTGCACGACGACGTGCGGATGAGCCACGCCGTCGACAGAAGGGCGCAGATGTTCCGGCTCGATCCAATAGATCTCTCCTCGCCTCACCGAATCCGCCATCCTCGCTCTCTCCGCCGCTCCCAACCTAGCGCACCCCGGATGCCATGCGCTGCCCTCACACGCAGCGCAACTGAGCTCCCCTTCGCGCGATCCCCACTTTCGCCCGGAATGGACCCGAAATAGAAGAGCGGCGCGGGCCCCTTCGGGTCCCGCGCCGCCGCCGATGAACGAGCTCGTTCGCGTCCCGCGGCGACCGAACCCCGACAGTGATGGGTTCGGCTCCGCGTCTCCTCATTAGGGAGCGCGCTCGACGAAGTGCGGTTCGCGAGCGAGCTCGGCGAGATAGTCGACGATCGACGTCTCTCCGGCCATGACCCGGCTCCGCGCCTGGGGATCGCGACAGGTGCCGGCGCTTCCATACACGTAACGACTCATCGTTCCCGAGATGCAGGAGAGGACCTCGGGGCTCTCGGCGAGCGCCGTCATCAGCTCCTCCTGACCATCGACAAAGACGCCGCCAAGTTTCGCCACGACGGCGCTCGCGTCGATCGGGAAGGCTCCGTTCTTGGTCATCTCCTGCTCGCGGTAACGACCGATGTTGTCGATGTGCTCGAAGCCGAAGCCGAGCGGATCGAAGGCGCTATGGCACTCCGCGCACGGCCCACCGAGGTGCGAGTTCTCGAGACGCTCGCGGGTCGTGTTGCCCTGCAAACTGTCGACGGTCAGGTCGAAGTTGATACCCTGGGGCAGCCCGGGCACTTCGCAGAACAGGCGCCGAAGCAGGAGCAAACCGCGCCGCGTCGGCGAAGTGATCGCGATGGAGGCCATCGACGTCGTCACCGAGCCTTGGGCGAAAATCCCAAGACCCCAGGTCCTCTCCACCTCGCCAGCGGAACCGCTCCCGAGGTCACCGGAACCGCCGGGGAACCCGTAGTAAGAAGCGAGCTCTTGGTCGGCGACCGTAAAGTTCGCCGTGAGAAGGTCGGTCAGCTTGCCGCCCTTTTCGTAGAGGAGCTTTTCGACAAATGCTTCGGTCTCGCGGACCATCTTGGTGCGCACTGGCTCGAAAGCCCCCGCGTCCGCGCGAGAGACGGTCAGAACCGTCTTATAGTTCAGCCACTCTTCGAAGAAGCGGTGGATCACGGTCTGGCCCTGTTCCGTCGCCAGGAGTTTCTTGGCTTCTTGGAATCGGACCTCGGGGTCATCCAGGCTCCCGTTCATAGCAAGCGCCAAGAGCTCCGCGCTCGGCGGGCTCGCCGAGTAGCTGTAGGAGAGCTCGGACGCGATCTCATAGGGCGTCAGCTTTCCACCTTCACCCAGCTCCGAGCGATAGACCGCATAGGGCGACTGGATCAGCGCGACCAAGGTCCACTTGAGGCCCGTCTTGAAATCCGACGCGGCTGAGACGCTGCGATAGAGGCTCAGGTAGCGATCGACGTCCGACTGCGTGAGCGGCCTGCGGAACAGCGCGTCGCCGTACTTCCGAATGAACTCGGCGGCGCAATTCTCGTCCGGGCTCGAGCCCGCACAGGACAGCTGTCCCGCTAGCGTGTTCGGCGCCGTGACAAGATCCGCGATCTCCTCCGCGCGCTCCAAGACCGCCTGGGCGGTGTCTTGGTTCATGGTCAAGATCGACGCGTCGTTCGAGAGCCGAATGCTGTCGACCGGATCTCCAGGAAGAACCGTGCTCGCGCCATTGGCCACATTCCCAAACACCGCTGCTTCCGTATTGAGAAGCTCTTGGCGCGTGAGCCGGCGGAGCAGCCGCGAACCCGGCTTGGATTCATCGCAGGCGCTCGGGAGCTCCGGCGGTTTGACAGAGCCACCGCTGCCATCGCCGCCCGGGCCACCGCCGCTGCCACCGCCGTTGCCTGTCGCGCCGGTGCCAGAGTTCCCGTCACCTCCCGTACCCACCGCATCGGAGTCATCCCGGCCGTCCCCAACAACAGGATCAGCACCACAGGCGACGGCCGCGAGCAGCGCCGGGACGGCGAACATGAGCGCAAAGCGACTACCGCGCATCTTTGTCTCCTTCCGCGCGATCATACGAGCAGCTCCTTGATGACGCCGGTGCTCATGCCGTTGAAGCTCGAGGCACTCGATCCCATCGCCTTGGCCAAGGTCAGAAGCAAATCTGCCATCGGCCGGTTGTCGACGGTGATGAGACGACCAGGCTGCAGTGCGCCGCCACCGCCACCGACGATGAATGCGGGGTAGTAGGAGAAGATCTGTTGGTCCTCGGAGCCGCTCCAGTTTCGCTCGAGCGCCTTCGTGTGGAGGTTGCTGTCGCCGATTTCGCTGAACACGTAGATGATCGTGTTGTCGAGAGCCGTATGCTCCGGATCGAACGGATCCGGCTGGCTCAGAATTTCACACATGCGCGCCACCTGGGAAACGAACCATCCCTGAACGGTCGCGAGGTCTCGCCTGAGCGGGTCGCTCAGGGTTCCGTTGTAACCCACGTGAGAGATTTGTGTGTGATAAGAGTCCGTGGGACGACTCGGCAAGATCTGGGGAACCGGGATATCCGACGCAGCCCAGGCGTTCTGAACTGTGACAACCTGCGCGTGCCCACAGAGGATCGAGTAGGCTGCGAGCTCAGCCTGGCTCTGGGCCAGCTTCGTGAAGTTCGTCTTCTTGTCGGCGTCAGAGGGCCGCCAGTTCAGACTGCCATCCTGCCAGTATTCGGTCCCGTCGTTCGACGAGAAGGACGCCTTGGCCGCTCGCCACTCATCGAGATGGATCACCGGGGGCGCCGCCAAACAGCTCTCTCCTTGTCCGGGACCCAGGCCTCCGCCTCGCGCCTTGATGTTCTCCAAGGCGGCCAAGTGACCGCTGAGCTTTGTCTCCTCCTGGGTCAGGCCAGCAACAGCTTTGCGCAGTTCGGTCACCTCGCCGATCGTGAGATCGAGCGCCATGTTCCGGAACGTCTTGTTGTCGGCGCCGGGGCTCGGGTCCACCGGACCGCCGAGATCACCAAAGAGACTATCGTAGACCTTGACGATGTCGTTCTCGGGAGCGCGCCACCCCGCCGCGTTCCGGGAGAGCACACCCGTCTCCGCATTGAGCTGACCGCCGTCTCGACTGACCGCTCCGAGCAAGAGACTCGACATCGAGAGCTCATCCGCAACGAACTGGTCGATCGAGGAGCCCTGCCCGTTGCCAGTCAAAATGCACTTGATGCTATCGTGGGTTCCGAACTCGCCCGACTGGTACAATCCGCGGACGACCGAAAGCTGGCTGCGGTAAGGCGCGAGCGACTCGAGCATGTTGAAGCCGGTGCGCGTATTGAGCGTGTAGTCGGCGGCAACATGCACGCCGCCCTTCGGGCTCTTCGGATCTGCCCCGTAGTCCTTGAACAGGGGGTTCGAGGGCATCAAGTACGGCTCCATATCGAGGTGCTCGTTGGCGACGCCGTGCGGGAAGTAATAAAGGATGAGTCGCTTCGGGCGCGCCTGTTGTGCGAGCGCTAACTGGGAGAACCGAAACGCGAGGGGCGCCGCGATGCCCATGCTGAGGGCTTTGAACAGGACGCGCCGCGAGAGTTTGGCTTCACTTTTCATGGGATATTTTGAGAGAGGCGGGGACCCCCCAAGGAAGAAGTCTAAGATGGCGGAATCAGGCTGCCAGCGCAAAGGATGCGCTTTCCAAGACAGCGCGCCAGTTCCTCAGGCAGAACGGAATATTTTGATGTGCCTCAATGTGTGAGCGTACACAGGAGTCGTCACCGGTGAGGCGATGTCGGTCGCAAGCGACACCATTGGCGAACTGCTGGGCGAGGTCGAGTTCAGTGGGGGAAACGCGGACGGTACGACGGTGGCGTGAGGCGCGCGGCGGACAGAGCGGGAGCGACATGAGGAGCGCGCCGAAGGCGCGCGGCCGCGCGGGAGCGCGGCGGACAGAGCGGGAGCGCGGCGGACAGAGCGGGAGCGCGGCGGACAGAGCGGGAGCGACATGAGGAGCGCGCCGAAGGCGCGCGGCGGCGCGGGAGCGCGGCGGACAGAGCGGGAGCGACATGAGGAGCGCGCCGAAGGCGCGCGGCCGCGCGGGAGCGCGGCGGACAGAGCGGGAGCGACATGAGGAGCGCGCCGAAGGCGCGCGGCGGCGCGGGAGCGCGGCGATTGTGAGCGATATGTGGGCGGAGCCAGGCGAGGGCAGGAGAGAAGGCGCGCTCAGGCGAAGGCTCTTTTGGGCTCAGGCGGAGGTGATGGGCCGGGGCCAAGAAAAGAGAGGCTAAAATCGGTCAATCGCCCGCGTTCGGGCGGGAGCGAATGGGCGCGGGCGCAGGGAGCTCCAATGCGACGCGATAGTGGCCCTCTTCGAGCATCAAACGAGCGCGCGTGGCGTTCGGTCCGTCGCCAAAGGTGACTTCAGCCCAGGGAGGCTCGATGCGCGTGCGAATGGGCCCATCGGTCGTCCTGAGCGTGAACCAAGAGGGAACGATCATCTCGCTCGGGTGCACAGGGCGCCCGGAGAGAGCGCTCGCGCGACGGGCCCGCTCTTCCAGGTTCTTGCGCGCGGGCTGCCAGAGGAGGCGATAGATCTGTTCGGCGACCTTCGGATCGCCATGATTCTTCTGCATCGCGTCGAGGAACTCCCGGATCACCGTCTCCGGGGTCTCGGGGGCTGGCTTGCTCTTGCAGGCGGGGGTCACCCCGAGCAGCGCGAGAGCGCAAGCGGCGGCGAGTCGGGTGCGCATCCGGGGCGGAAGATAGAGGAGGCTCGGCCCATCGCAAAAGTCGGCCGCCCAGCCCACGGTTGAGGGACTCGTCCATTTCTTGTCCACCTTCACCTACATGATGCACCTTTGTAGGGTGAGGCCCTCAGGTCAGCCCTTCCTCGTTCTTTCCCCGGAAAATCCGACTTCGAGTGGCCAAGCCGCCGTCCCGCCGCGGCCCCGGCTCAGCTCCGCCCAGGGCGACAAGGACGCCCCTGTACGCATCATCCGCGGGGACAATGCCGCCGCCCTGACTTGCCTCGGGGACGACCCAGAGGTCCGCGGTCAGGTGACCTTCGCGTACCTCGACCCTCCCTTTTGGACCGGTCGACCCCACCGAGTCCTCGACCGCGCTCCCCGGGGCGGCGACGTCGCCTTCGACGATCGCTGGCCGAGTCTCTCGGACTACCTCGCTCATCTGCGGGGACGTCTCGAAAAGGTGCGCGACCTGCTCGCTCCTCACGGCTCCCTCGTCGTGCACGTCGATCCGAAAACGAGCCACTACATCAAGGTCCTGCTCGATGAGCTCTTTGGGATCGACGCCTTTGCGAGTGAGGTCGTCTGGCGATACCGGCGCTGGCCATCGAAGACGCGGAACTTCCAGAAGGTTCATGACGTCATGCTTCGCTACGTCAAAGATCCGACCGTCGAACCTCGCTACAATCAGCTCTTCGAGCCGCTCGCCGCTTCGACCTTGAAAACCTGGGGCGACAAGAAGCAGCGAGCGGTCGTCGATGAGAGCGGAAAACGCCTGCGCTCGAGCACGACCCCAGAGGCGAGTCCCGGCGTTCCCCTCGGTGACGTCTGGGAGATCGGGATCGTGGCGCCCGTTTCAAAAGAACGCACCGGCTACCCGACGCAGAAACCTCTCGCGCTCCTCCGTCGCTGGCTCGAAGCTTGTACAAACCCCGGCGACTTGGTGCTCGACCCCTATATGGGCAGCGGGACGACCCTCTTGGCCGCCGCTGAGCTCGGCCGGCGAGCCATCGGCATCGACGAGGGCGACGCGTCCCACGCCATCTGCCGCGAGCGACTCGCCGCGGCGGGTTACGGGCTCCAGACCCAGGAGCTCATCTTCTCGCGTCCCCTCGCAACGCCGCGGGCGACCAAGCGGGCCCTCTCCGCGACGGGTTCCTGAGGTCCCGAGCGATAGCTTGTCGTCAGCTTCAAAATTCGCGAGCGTCCCGGGGCACCCCATGGGCCTCCGAGCTGTTCGTCACTTCAAGGCCTCTCTGGCGCTCCTCTTGCTCGCCGGCGTCGCCGGAGCTGAGAGCGCGCCCCGCGTCCTCCTCGGCGCAGAGCCGGTCCCGGAGCTCGCTGTGGTCCGGGCCCTCGAGAGTTGCCGCGGAGCCCAGGTCGCTTGTTTCGAGCAGGGTTGGCTCGACGGTTTCCGCCTGGCCCGCGACGCGAGCGCGATCGGACTCGATACGCGGCCCGAGTTTCTTCGAGTGCGCCGGGAGCTCTTACTCGACGAGCTGTACGCAGATCTCGGTCGCTCTCTCCCGCCCCTCGGCGAAAGCGAGCTCAAAGCCGCTTATGACAAAGACCTCAGCGAGTTCGTTCGGCCCGAAGCGATCCGCATCTTCCGTATCCTGTTCGAAAGCGAAGAGGCGGGACGCGCCGCGCTCGCCGCTCTCCCCGAAGTCGTGACTCTGAAAGACTGGCGCGCCCGTGCGCGGGAGCTCTCGGTCGACCGCGCGACCCACGAGCGCGGTGGCGATCTCGGCTTCGTTGGCCCCGACGGCGGAACGGATATTCCCGAAGTCCGCGCCGATCCTGCCCTCTACGCGGCAGCGAGCCGACTCAAAGACGGCGAAGTGCTCCGGGAGCTCGTCCCCGAAGGTTCCAAATTTGCGCTCATTTGGCGTCGAGGTACGCGAGCCAAAGTCGAGCAGACCTTCGACGAGGTCCGCGCCGATCTCAGTCTCCGCGTCGACGAAGCCCGACGCTACGAGCGTCTCCGCTCACTTGTGGATGACCTGCGCAAGACGCGGCTCCACGAGTTCCAGCCGAACAAACTCGCTCTTTACCAAGACGCTCAGAGGGCTCTCCGGCGCTGAGCTCAGCTCACCTTCGGGAGCTCCCAGCCGAGCTCCTTGAGAACGCTCACGAGCGTGACGAGCTCGGCGCGGGCTCTCGACTGCGACACGAGGAACCCCTCGTTGTCTCCGCGCACAGCTGCGTCCGCGGCGCGCTCAAAAGCCTCGAGAACCAAGAGACAGTGCGGATGCGCCTTGCCGACCTCCGGGGGCACGCTCATGCGACTCGCCGCCTCGACCCGGCTCAAGGCGACTCGATGCAGCACCCGGGCCAAATCTTTGTCGAAGAGGCGCCTCCTGAGGAGGGACGACTCGCGATCCGCTCCGTCGATCAAAATGCTCGCTCGATAGAGGTACGTCCCCGCAAAGCTCGGCGCCGCCGAAAAAAGCGCGCACAGCGAGGCCGCGCTGCCCACTAGGAATCCACGTCGATCCATCAGGACTTCTCTTCCTGCTCCAGGGCGCGCTCCCGCGCAAGCGCGTCGAGAGCAGCGCTTCGCTCAGCTGCCTTCTTCGAGCGACCGGTGCCGCGTCCTACCTCCTGCCCATCGAGGCGCACGCTCACCTCAAACACACAGTCGTGCTGCGGCCCCACCTGACTCAAGACCTCGTAGGTCGGGGCCTTCTTGCCGCGAGCCTGCGCCCGCATCTGTAGTTCGCTCTTCGGATCGTGCTCGAAGCGCGCGTCCGGATGTTCAAGAGCAAAGTCGACAATGCGTAAGCCTACACTCTCCGCTGCGGCGAGCCCCTGGTCGAGGAAGGTCGCCGCGAGGAGCGCTTCGACGGCGTCGGCGAGCACATTGTCCGAGTCGGTGAGCCCCGCCTGGGCTGCGCCGCGACCGAAACGCAGGCCGCCGCCAATTTCGTGATTGCGAGCGAAGAGCGCGAGGGCCTCGGTCGAGACGATCTGGGCTCGCCGGCGCGTCAGCTCGCCTTCGTTCGCATCCGGGAACCTCTCGAAGAGAGCCCGGGACGTGACAAAGTTCAGCACCGAATCCCCCAGGAACTCGAGTCGCTGATTGTCCCGCGTCCCATGGACCTCGTGAGCGTAACTCGGATGCGTCAGGGCCTCGGCGAGGTGCGGCGAATCGGGGGCCAGCCCAAAGATTTCCAGCTCAGGCACGGCGGTCAGGAGACATCGAGCGAGCCCTCGTGGCAACCGCGAAAGGACCAAGAGCCTCCTACCCGCGCCTGTCGCCTCAGAATCGGCTATCCTCACCGGATCATGGCGCTTCTGGCGTGTCCCTTTTGTCGCGAGCTCTACGGCGACGACGAAGCCGAACGCTGTCCGAACTGCGACATTGGCCTTGTCCCCCTCGCCTCTCTGCCGCCCTCCGCGGAGGCCCTCGCTGAGGAAGCCCCCGAGGCGCCGGAAGATCGCCGCTTCGATTTCTTCTTCCTCGGCGCCGGTCGTGGCCTCGGCCTGTTGCTGAGCGGCCTGGGCCTTGTTTGCTTCTTCCTCCCCTGGTTTTCGCTCACGCGTCCCGATCCGATCGGACTGTCCGGCTTCGACTTGGCTCGAGGCAACGCTCCTTGGCTCTTCGGCGGAGCGCTCGGCTTCGCCCTCAATATCCCGCTGCTCCTCTCGCGCCGAAGCCTCTACGAGCTCACCGGCGTGCGCGCCGTTGCTTTCACCTTCGCGCTCATGACCGCCTGTGAGGTGATTGTGCTCGTGCTGAAGCCCCCGCTCGAAACGGCCTATTTCAGCGTCGGACTGTCCCAAGAGCTCGGGTTATGGGCGAGCGCCCTCGTGAGTGTCGTCGCCGCGATCGTTTGCCTCCGGCTCGGAGGTCCACACAAGACCAAGACAGGCTCCCCCGAAGACACTCCGACCATCGCCGACGCGCCTCGCCCGAAGCTCGCGAGGAAAGATCACCTGCACTGAGCGGGGGGACGCTACCGCGGCAAACCGAGCTGCCCAGCGAGCCAGCGCTCGGCTTCCGCGCGCTGGCCAAAGATCTGATAGGGGCTCGCGGGCGGAACCAGCCAGTAGATCGCGGTGATCGCGCCGCGCTTCAGAGCCGTCTCGGCGACGTAGGCGATCGCTTTGAGATAAATGCGACTGAGAGGAAGTCCATCTCGGATGTACTCGGCCTGCATTCTGCGCTGCGTCGGCGAGAAGGAGCGCGCATGCGTCACATCCATGAGAAGGCCATAGGGCTGACGCCGGTTTCTGTAGCTCGCGAGGAGCTGAAAGTAGTGCGTCAGATCCTCATCGCTCGGGTACGGCGGCAAGCGCACCTTCAAGATCGGCCATGAGGAATCGTCAAACCAAGAGGCCACAGGGGACCTCGATCCGCGGCTTGCTTCTCCCGACCTCTCTACCTCGACCAAGTTACCTTCTCCGTCTCCCCTCGGTGTTCCGACCCTCAAGTCTAGCAGGCAGAGCCGCGCCGCCAAAAAAGAGCCGCACCCGCCTGTCCCGACCCGCCCCCCATCGTCTCCTCAAACGCCTCTTTTGCGAAAAAACTTCGTCGACTGTCGATCTGGGCCCCTTCGTGACGACTACAGGGTGCGCGGGATACGGTTTTCCTGCGCTCACCCAAACCCCCGCCCGGAAAGAGGAAGATCGATGAAATACCTGTGCTTGTTGTACGGAAACCAAGAGAAAGTCGGACGACTGTCCAAAGAGGAGTTCTCCGCCCTCGTCGAGCGCTGCAAGAAATACGATGAGGAGCTCCGAGGGACGGGCGCCGTGCGGATGGTCGAGAGCCTCGAGTGGGATGTCACCACCATCCGGCCCCAGAACGGGAAGCCGACCGTCATGGACGGCCCCTTCGTCGAGACCCGCGACGTCGTGGGGAGCGTCATGATCATCGAGGCGCGCGACCTCAATGAAGCGATCCGCATCGCCTCTTTGCACCCGGCCGCCAACATGGGGGAAGACCTGGAATGGGGCATTGAGGTTCGTCCCATCGCCGAAGGCTGTCATCAGTGAAAGGCAGCGGAGAGCTGACAACCGAGACGACTCGGGGCGAAGTCGAGCAGATCTATCTTGCCGAATCGCGCCGCGTCTTCGCGAGCCTTGTCCGACTCCTCGGCGACTTCGACCTCGCCGAGGAGGCTCTCCAGGAAGCATTTGGAGCCGCCCTCGAGCAGTGGCCGCGCGATGGGCTCCCGGCCCGTCCCCGAGCGTGGCTGGTCTCCGTTGGCCGGTTTCGCGGCATCGACGCGCAAAGGCGGCGCCGCCGTTTAGAAAGGGCCATCGCGGAGGAGCCGCCTCCTGCCCGTCCCTGGCCCCCACCGGCGCCCGATGAGATCGACGAAGTCGAAGATCCGCGACTTGCGCTTCTTTTCGCCTGCTGTCGCCCGGAGCTCCCTCGCGATGCACAAGTCGCGCTCACTCTTCGCGAAGTCTGTGGCCTGACGACAGAAGAAATCGGCCGCGCTTATCTCACCAAGCCCTCGACGATCGCTCAACGCATCGTTCGAGCAAAGCAGAAGATCCGCGAGCTCGGGCTCAAGTTCGAGATCCCTGACCGCGACGAATTGCCCGCGCGCCGGGAGCTCGTCCTCGAAGTCCTCTACCTTGTTTTCAATGAGGGATACGCGGCCTCCCGTGGCTCCACGTATATCCGTACGGACCTCTCTGACGAGGCGATTCGGCTCACGAGGCTCCTCTGTGAACTCTTGCCCCATCCCGACTGTGAGTCATTGCTCGCGCTCTTTCTTCTCCAGGATGCGAGGCGCGCGGCTCGGACCTCTTCGAGTGGCGAGCTGATTCTCTTCAGCGAACAAGATCGGGACCTCTGGGACCAAACGCGCCTTCGGGAAGGAAAAATGTGGCTCGAGCGCGCGCTCACCGGCGGCGCCTTCGGGAGCATCACAGCGCGCGCCGCGATCGCTCTCGTTTACGGCGAGAGCGCTGAGACGGGTGTGATTGACTGGCCCCAGATCATTGCTCTGCATGAGTATCATGTCGCCCTCGACCCCCAACCGGTGTCACGGCTCGCCCGTGCCATTGCGATTCTTGAAGGAGAGGGCCCAAAGCGCGCGGCGTCGCTCCTCGATGAGCTCGCCGTGGAAGGGAGCCTCGAACATTTTCCGCCCTTCCACGCGGCGCGAGGTGAGCTATTTCGTCGCCTGGGGCGCATCTCTGAGGCGAGATCTGCCTACGAAAGGGCCTTCGCCCTCTCCCAAAGCGAACCCGAACGACGCCTGCTGGAGCGCAAGCTCGGCGAGCTCATTTCCTAAAGGAGAGGTCTTCGCCGCCGTCCGGCGCCGAAAAATTTCCCCTGTGTCCCCCTCTCGTTCGTCCCAAAGCTATTATCACGAAAAACTCCTGAAGAATCCAGACTGGTTTTGCGCAGGATCGGGCCTCAGGTTTCCGAACCCAAGGAGGAGGTTCGTCCCTATGCCCCATCATCCCACACTGCACCGAAGCGCGAAGAATCTGCTGACAGAGTTGCTCGATGAGCCTGCGCTCGACCGCTGGGTTCGAGAGCTCCCAGCGCCCACCTGGAAAGCCCTCATCCGTCACATCGGTCTCGAAGACTCCTCAGAGCTCCTGGCTCTCTCGACTCCTGAGCAGCTCGTCGAGCTGGTCGACGAGACCCTCTGGGACAATCAAGACGCCGACCAGTTCGATGTGGAGCGGTTCGCGACCCTCCTCGAGTCTCTGCACGACGCGGGGGTACGGACCCTTTCGGACAAGGTCGCGGGACTTCCGGAGGAGTTCCTCACCATGGCTCTGAGCCGGCTCATCTCCGTTTGGCCCGCAGATTACTTGCGTCGCATGGCCGAATCGGACGAGAGCGGCGTCCTCGACAAGAGACTCGAAGGCGACAATTACGAAGAGTTCGACGAATACGCGGTGCTCTCACCGAGTGGCCTCGCCTGGGACGCCATCGTCGCCCTCCTCTCCATCTGGAGCGACGCACAGCCCGAGCTCATGGAGCGCCTGCTCCATCGCCTCTCGCAGGCGAATGTGAATAGCATCGATGAGCCCGATGAGCTCGTGAGCGTGCTCGACGAGATGGCTGAGTTTGAAGACGATGCGCGCGGAGAGCGCGAGGAGCGCCGCGCCGCCTCCGGTTATATCTCGGCAAGCGACGCGCTCGCCTTTCTGCGCATGCCGCCGCCTTCTCGCCCCAGAGAGACGGACGCGATCAGCAGCGCCTATTTCCGGCGTCTCCGTCCGCCGAAGGCGACGTCGCCCGAGGAGAATCATCGTCTCCACGAGGTGCTTCGAAGGTTTGTACCTCTGGATCCGGGCATCACGCGCCGCCAGCTCACCACTGGAACGGGACTGCTCAAGGGTGCCCTGGAAGAGCTGGCCCGGGCATCTCCCGAAAGCCACGCGCGGGCCCTCGAAGAGCTCGCCTTCCTCACGAACGTGCTCGTCGCCGCGAGCGCCCGGAAACGAAGCCCCGATGCGCCGCCCGACGTCGCCGAAGCCATTCGCTCTGTCGTCACGGCCGTAGAAGCCGGTGCACTCCAGGAGATCGGCCTTCCGCCCGAGATCGCGACGGAAAAGCTGCGCGCGTCGCTCGAGGCCGAAGGGCCCATCTCGCTCTTCCGGAAACGACCCCATTAGACAGGCCGCGGCGTGTTCACGATGCGCGGCCTCGCTCTGCCGCGCATGCTCTCCGCGCTCTCTGGGCACGCTCACAACCTCGTCAGGTCACAAATGGCATCCGACGCCAGCTCAAATTTCCTTGAGCAAGAGGTCTCTTCAACCCGAGCGGAACAAGAAGCCCTGCATCCCACACCCACGGTTCATGAGAAGCACGCCTGCGCGTTCCCACTCCCTATTTTCCCTTTCTCTCACCCTCGGCCTCTTCGCGATCGTGAGCTGTGGTGACGACATGGCAAACCCGGTTTCGTCGGGGGGCCAGGCGGGAGAGTCGCACAAAGAGCAGACAAGCGGAGGACGCGACGGCCAGGAGCCGCGCGACGAGTCGGAATCGACGGGCGGAAGCGCAGGCGACGAATCGGGAGAACCTGCGGACGACCGTCCGGGTATGCCCTTCGAACCCCACTGCGAGGCCTACTTCCCGGAGCCCCCGGGGCAGGCAGGCGCCCTAAGTGACGTCTGCGGATGTCTCAGCGTCGACGACTCCTGGTCCTGCTCGAAGGACACATGCCCCGATGAAGACGGCCTCGTGCGCACCATCGCGCCGGAAGCGGGCCTGCTCGAAGTTCCCGCGCGAGAGTTCGTCCAAGAGGGCCAAGCCGGTCGGAGCCCCGTTCATCGCGTCTTCTATTCCTTTCATCCTGCGGAGCGGAGCCCCGATAAAAGGCCGCTCCTCGTCTTTCTCAACGGCGGCCCCGGCTCAGCCACGATGCCCTACCTCTTCGCTCAAACCGGGCCGAAGACGCTGCTCCAGGAGGGAGTTTCTGACAATCCGGCCTCCTACGCGCGCGACTTCAACCTCCTCTACATCGACGCTCCCTTCACGGGATTCTCTTATTCTCCGTCCACTTCGACATTTCCTGCCGATCATCTCGAAGATCGAGAGGCAGGCATCGTCCTCGAAGTCGTGCTCGGTTTCCTCGCGCGGCACCCCCTCCTTGAGCGGGCTCAAGTCGCCTTCGTTGGCGAGAGTTATGGCGGCACACGAGCGCTCTTGATGGCCGAGCGGCTCCTTTCGTATCCGGAGCTCGCCGATCCTCAGGTGAAAGCCAACAAGTTCGCTGGAACAAGCTCCGTGTATTTTGATCTCGGCTTGTACGAAGTCATCAAGAAACACTTCGCCCGCACTCGGCCCGAGCTTCAGGGCGCAGAGCTCACCCCGGAGCAAGTGGCGGAGCAGTTCGGCTGGCAGATCTTAATTCAACCAGGTTTGCCGGATGGCTTTGGAACTAGCTTCCCAGCGCCGCCCTGCGTTGGATCCCTCTGCGACAATCTTGCCCTGGGCCATTGCACAACAGACAACTGGCACGATTGCTCCCTTCCTCTCGACGTCGACGATAAGTACGACGCGCTCGTCTTGCCCAGGCTCGAAGATCACGAGACTCTTTCGAGCGCGCTCAGCGTGGATGCGACGAGCATTGGCTGGCTCCGCTCTTGCAAGCCCGAGGAAGGAAGCATCGCGGAAAAGCTCTACCTTCTGCCGCACGTCCCGCTCTCTTACCTTGGCGAAAGGTCCGGAGAGGGACCTCTCTGGCAGCGCGGCAGAATGTTCTACACGTTCGCTCGAGTCGCCGAGCACCAAAAGATCTTGATGACGAACGCCCGGCAGGACCGGAGAGTGAGGACGCCTCACTTCTGGGCAGCGCTGCACGCCGCGCTCAGCAATAGCCCTCCTGGCGTACGCATCCTCTCGGATAGCCCCGAAGAGGCTCCGCGCCCCGGAGAAGTCGAGTTCACCTTCCGAGGAGAGACGACCCGCGTCCGCTATCCGACCTACCTCGCCGGTCACATGGTCCCCCTTCGAGCAGGCGCCGAGCTCTACGAAGATATCCTCGAGTGGTGGAGCGACTAAGGGTCTCTGACCCCAGAGCGCGTCCTCGTCAGGCCGCACGAGTCTCGCGAACTTTAGCCGGTCACATGGTGACCGAGCAGGCGCCTACGAGGACATCGTCAGTTGGTGGAACGACGGAGAGCTCAAAGGGGCTTGAGAATCGCGACAGGGGCGCCAGCTGTGCCAGCTTGTGCCAAAAGTGTGCAACCCATTTTTCGCCTACTTTCGAGCGCTTCCGAGCCACGTCGGGCCCCGCTGCAGCCGGCACAGCTATTGCGATTGGCTCAGGCATGACAAACTCAAGAGACGGGAAGATGGGCCTCTCGGGACGCATGAGATCCAACATATTGGGTCGTGCACCGGATGCGCCTCACGCCCGCGCAAGCAAGGGGAAAGGTAACAATATGTCGAAGCTGAGCGCCCTGGCGCTGATGATGATCTTAGGAGCTGCGTCCGCCGCAGCGTGCGGCGGGAGCTCTGAGAAGGACTCGGACGGCGACGACGGGACGGCGCCCTCAGGGGGTTCCAAGCACAATGACCCGCCCACAGGCGGGAACGACAATGGGTCCGGTGGGAAGTCGAACGACAACACCGGCGGCACTGCCGGAGAAACAGGAACCGAAGACGATTCGCCGCCGAAAATCCTGCGGGGCGCCGACCTCGGACTCCCAGGCACTGGGGCTTGCGAAGGCATCTCCCTCGGAGAGTTTATTGAGCGCGCGCACGAGCTTCGACCCGAGCTCGCCGATATCGAGACGCTCACTCCTGGCAGCGGAGAGGCGCTTGAGGACCCTGGCCGAGAGATCATCCCTCTTCAATCGGATGACGGCTTCTTGCTCGCCTTCAAGCGAGGAGATGGCGATTGCCCCGCTGGCTGCATTGACACTACCTACTGGTACTTCGAGTCGGACGATGAGTGCCAACCTGTCTACCTTGGAGAGTACGCGGCCATCTACGACTCCGAGAACAAATGCTATGAGGTCGAAGGCGAGCGCCGCTGGGACGTGGGCAGGACCGTCCCGACTACTTCACGCTGCGATTACGAGCCCTATGCCGCAGACGTAAGCGGTTCCCACGAGGTCAGCGCTGAGGGGAGCATCGTGCCGTGTTCGACCGAAAGCGGAGAAGAAGAGGCGTGGGAGGAAGCGCTCGAGTTCGTTGTCGAACAAGATCCCTCCGACCCGACCAAGGCCGAGGTTTCATTCAAGAACGTTCACCCCAAGGTGGACGCTGGATCTTGGCCCGGCACCGTAGAAGCGGACACACTCACCGTCGATTATGAGCGCTCGAAGAGCAGCTGCATCGACAATGTCGCCGTCAACTTCAGTTACGACTTCGCCGAAGGGAAAGGACGCTTCACTGCCGACATTGCGGGTGTCACCGATTGCTCCGACCCCGGCTCGGAGCTTTGCAAGGGGCACATCAGCCTGACGCTGAAGAACTAGAGAACCTGCTTGCCCAGTCCAAAGGGGTGAACGAAAGTTCACCCCTTTCTCTTTGCTGGGAGGGCCCCTCACTGAGAGCTCCGTGAGCTGCACACGTCCCTCACGAGGCTCGTCGAAAAAGACCCGCTCAACAGCCAGAAAAAGAGCTCGAAACCGCCGCCCGACTGTACGTAATTGTATGTAAGAGGGCGGGAGGTTATCCTCCCTCAGTTCAAGCTCGGAATGGGAGGCCGGCTTGGACCTGAGGCAGGGGTATGGGGTATGGGGGACACGTTTGTACGGCCGGGCGCGATCATCGCGGACAAATACAGGATCGAGCGGGTGCTCGGGCGCGGCGGAATGGGCGTTGTGCTCGAAGCGACGCACGTAAAACTCGGGGTCCGCGTCGCTATCAAGCTCATCTTGCCGGAGATGCTCGAGAGCGAAGCTTTGCTTGAACGCTTTGCGCGTGAGGCGCGCGCGGCCGCACGCATTCAGAGCGATCACGTGGTGCGCGTCACCGACGTCGGGACGCTCGAGTCGGGCGCCCCCTACATGGTCATGGAGTACCTCGAGGGACAAGATCTCTGCGAGCGCGTCAAGAAGGAAGGCCCCCTCGCACCAGAGAAGGCCGTCGATTTCGTCTTAGAAGCCTGCGAGGCGCTCGGAGCCGCTCACGAGATCGGCATCGTCCACCGCGACCTCAAGACCGCGAACCTTTTCTGTGCTGTCAAACCCAATGGACAGGAGACCATCAAGCTCCTCGACTTCGGCATCTCCAAAGCCGCCGGTGAACCCGACTTGGGGATGACGTCCACAAAAATGGTGCTGGGCTCGCCGCACTACATGTCCCCCGAACAAATGCTGTCCGCGAAGGGCGTCGACGCAAGGACGGACATCTGGGCGATGGGGGTCGTGCTTTATGAGCTCCTCGCCGGGACCGTCCCTTTTACTGCGGAGACCTTCGCGCGGCTCGTGCTCGTGGTCTCCGGCAGCGACGAACCCGACTGGAACCGCCTTCGTCACGTCGATCCTCGGCTCATCGAAATCATCCGGCGCTGCTTGCAGCGCAATCCGAACGCCCGATTCAAGAGTGTTGCCGACCTCTCTCGAGCGCTCCGTCCCTTCGCATCGGCCACCACCTCATCCATATCCATTCCCGCAGCGGTCGTTTCTGCGCCGAACCTACGAGCCCCACAGGGCCCAGAGGCTCATCCCGGAGATCGCGGGAGCACCTTAGTCCCTCTCGGCCAAACGCGACGATCGCACCCCTCAAAACGCCGCTCCTGGATCGCTCCCGCTGCGATCCTCGGCGCGCTCGCGATCGGTGCGCTCCTCCTTTTGTCACGACCTAAGCCGCTCTCGTCCGCCGCAAGCGATGCCTCCGCCCTTGCCCCTACTCAGGTCGAAGCGCCCCTGCCCGCGCCGGTGCTCGAGGAGCCCTCCCATCAAGCTCCCACGCCTCCTCCGCTCGAAGCTGTCCGCGATTCCGACGGTGCGCCGCCGAGCGAGACTCCATCTACCGTTCCTTCCCCCGCTTCAGGCGAGCCGCTCACCGCAGCTCAAGCTGCTCCCCCAGCAACCACTGTCACTGTCGCCAAGAAAACAACCGCCTCGAAGGCTCCCGCTGCACCTCATCCACCAAGTCCCGAGACCACAGCCCCCGCGAGCACAACAGTTACGCCCGTGGCCCCCTCCCCCAAGGACCCTTCTCCGGCTCCGCCTTCCTCAGGCTCAACGGAGCCTTCTCCTGCCCGCCCCAAGAACACGCTCGGTGGACGTCTATGAAATACGCTCTCTCCGCTCTCGTTTCCCTTGCGCTCTCTGTCGCATGGCTCCCGGCCGCTTCTGCCGCTGACTCAGCCGCGGCCATCACCGCCTTCGACGAAGCCACACAGCTCATCGAAGCGGGCGAAATCACCCGCGCCTGCGACAAGTTTGCTCAGAGCTACTCCATCGACCCCCAGCTCGGCGCTCTCTTGCACCTCGCCGATTGTCGCGAACAAGCAGGACAATACGCGAGCGCTTGGTCCGCCTTCCGCGACGCAGCGGAGCTCGCCGAGCGACGGGGAGACGAACGGCTGGCCGTCGCCGTCGAACGCGCGAAGTCCCTCGAGGGGCGTGTCTCAAAGCTCACGATCTTCCTACCGAACGACTTACCCAAAGGTGCCTCTTTGAAGCGCAACGGAAAGGTCATCCCACCTGAGATTCGAGACACCGCGCTTCCTGTCGACGGAGGACATTATGAGATTGAGGTGAGCGCGCCGGGCTACGAGTCCTTTCTCGGATCAGTCGATGTCCGACCCGCAAGAGACAACGCGAGCCTCACTGTCCCGTCGCTGCGGCCGCTCCCGGAGAGTGGTGCAACTGACGCGCCTTCTTACGGCGCACAAGGAACCGAGCGCTCTCTCCTTGCGGCCAAATGGCCGGCTTTCACGAGTCTCGCCATCGGCGTGACTGGAGGTGTCCTTTGGACGGTGTTTGGTGTCATTTCGATCGATGCGAAGTCGCTCGCTGATCGGGAGTGCGGGGACGCCGCTCGCCTCTGTGAGGTGAACGGTGTGGAGCAACGCGGCCGCGCCTTCGATGCCGGAAACTGGGCCACGGTCGGCGCGGTGATGGCGGGAGTGGGCGTGGTTGGCGCCGGTGCGCTTTGGCTCGCGCTTCCCAGCCCCTCGAGCCGCGGATCCTCTGCCTCGAATGCCGCGTCTATCCTCACCCTGGAGCCAGGCCGACTCACGGTGCGCGGAACCTTTTGAGTCCTCTTCCCCTTTTCTCTCGATGACCAAGAAACCGCCTTTTCCATTGTCTCGTCGCCCCCTGTCCTGGCGCGCCGTATCCCTTGGGCTCGCTCTCACCTCTCTCCTCGGTTGTAACGAGATCCTCGGCAATCAACCGCCGGGAGATGGGGGGCTCGGGGGCGACGCGGGGGAGTCAGGTTCCGGAGGAACATCACGTTCGAGCGGAGGCGCCCGGTCTTCCGGTGGCCGCTCCGCGGCTCCGGACGGAGGTCAAGCAGGCGCTCCGGGAAGTGGAGGCAGAAACGAAAGCGGGGGCTCCGGAGACGGCGGCGTCGGGGGCGGGACGGCCTCGTCCGGGGGCACGAGCTCCGGCGGAGCAGCGACGACGGGCGAGCCTTGCGACGAGGAGGACGCGACGAGCTGCCGCGACGGTGAGCCGAAAACCACCCTGCGCTGCACGGAGGGCTTCTGGGAAGAAGATACACCCTGCGCGTCGAAAGAGAGCTGCGACCGGAGGACCGGCCGCTGCGCGCCCATCGTAGAGGACTGCCTCGAGCTCGCCCCGGAGGACATCTTTTGTGACGACGAAAACAACCTGCGTCGCTGTGGTCCGGATCGCGTGACAACGACGCTCGCCTTGGAGTGCCCCGGACTCTGCGACGAAGAAGAGCTCGCTTGCGTCGACGAATGCGCCGAGGACCACGGCGGATGCGATGAGCTCGTCACCTGCTCGACCACACCCGAAGGGCCCGCCTGTGGCCCCTGTCCGAGCTCCTACCGCTCCGATCCGTCGGGCGTGTGCGCGCCGACCTTGCTCGACTTGGAACTGCTGACAGGCACCCTCGAATCAAGCGCTCCGACGGGTTTCGACTATTCTGCGCGCCTCGGTCTCTTCGAAGACACGCTCTCGTTTCGTCCCGAAACCACGAGTGGGTCGACCCTCTTCGTCGACGGCTCAGCGCTCACCGGTGACACGTTTCAGGCGTCGGTGCCGCTGCGGGTGAGCACATTCTCGCTCTCCGTGCGCGCGCCGGGTCGCCCCGATACGAACTATGACCTGCGCGTGAGCCGGGGCGAGCAGCGCCACTATCTCAAAGCGCCCACCACGAGCGACTCCTTCGGCTACCAAATCGCGCTCTCAGGAGACGGATCGACACTCGCGGTTGGGACGCTTGACGCAGCGGTGCACCTCTACGCTCGTTCGAACGGCTCCTTCCGGCACATCGAGACTCTGAGCGCGCCTGCCGCCGCAGCAAACTCACAGTTTGGAAGATCACTGGCGCTCTCGCACGATGGCTCGGTCCTCGTCGCGGGCGATGCAGGAGAAAGTGCGGGCATCACCATCCTCGTTGGCGCCGCGTACGTTTTCCGTCGCGTAGGCGACACATTTCAGCAGGAAGCGCGGCTGATCGCGTCCGATCGAGAGAGCCAAGACTACTTCGGCCGAGCCGTAGCGATCTCGGGGGACGGCAACACGATCGCCATTGGCATTCCCGGCGAGGCGAGCAACGCGACTGGAATCAACGGCAATGAGAGCAACGCGCTCGCCCTCGGCTCGGGAGCCGTCTACGCCTTCGTTAGGAGCGGGAATGACTGGCTCAAACACGCGTTCATCAAGCCTCACAACACGGGCCAATGGGACGCCTTTGGGGGCGCGGTCAGCCTCTCCTTCGACGGCAACTTGCTCGCGGTCGGTGCTCGGGCGGAGGACAGTGGGGACCCGAGCGACGGTGCCGACAACTCCAAGTCCGATTCGGGCGCGGCCTATGTATTTGCTCGAAGCTCAGGGAGCTGGTCTCAGAGAGCGTACCTGAAGCCGAGTGCAATTTGGGTAGACGGCTCTTTCGGTCACTCCGTCTCCCTCTCAGCGGACGGTTCGACACTCGCCGTGGGTGCGAGCGGGGACGACTCGGCCGCCTCCGGCGCGACGTACGTATTCGTCCGCAGCGGCAACACCTGGTCGGAACAAGCCATGCTCAAACCGTTCACGGAAACGCCCCGCCGCCCCGATGCCTTCGGGAGCTCGGTCGCTCTCTCCGAGGACGGTTCGTTGCTCATCGCGGGCGCGCCTCTGGAGGACAGCGCGGCGACGGGCATCGGCGGCGACAGATCCAACACTTCCGCCCAAGACTCCGGCGCCGCATACGCCTTCGCCCGAAGTGGCTCTTCTTGGTCTGAAGTGGCCTACGTCAAGGCGTCGAACACCAATCCTGGCGACGTTTTCGGCTTCCCCGTCGCCCTCTCTTCGGATGGCAAGACCATCGTCGTGGGGGCTTCGGGCGAGGGGAGTAGCGCCGCCGGACTCGACGGAAACCAAGCCGACAACTCCGCTCCCGGGTCGGGCGCCGTCTATATCTTCTGAGGAGGGGAAGGCCCGACGGACCCGCAGTAGAAGCCGGATCAAACATCCCCGATGGTGTGAGCCCGGACACATGTTAGAACTTCCCACGTGACAGATTCGGGGAGGCCATGAAGTCGATCCAAGTTGCCCACCCAAGCGCAGCCATCGAGCTCATCGCCGCAGCCAGGCAGCTCACCCCAGATTGGGAATCCTGGGGAGCACCCATCGTGGACGTGGCGGAGAAGTTCTTCGGTGGCCCGATGTCGGGAGCCGCCGTCGTAGAGCAGAAGGCCGACGAGTTCCGTCCTGTGTACGCGCGCGTTCCCTTCAAGGATCCGCAGATCAGAGCTCTCTATATCGACAAGCACGGACAGTTACCCAAGCCACAGGTCGCCGCCATGTACCGGTCCGCAAGGGTCGAGCTCTTGAGCGACGTCTTGGCACGGATCACCGAGTTTCGGGCGACTTCCGATTGGATCGAGAAGTGGTTGACGGACTCTGGAGTTGAGGAGGGGGTCGCCATGACCTGTCACGTGGCCAACTTCCGCGTCGCGGTCTTCACCTACTTTGATCGCCCGGTCACCCTGACCCGCGACGATCGGCGTCTTCTCACCCAGATCAGCCTCCACATCGAACAGGCCTTGCGCCTCCGTCTCGGCCAAGCGAATGAGCTCGCGATTCTCCGGCCCGACGGAAAGGTTCTGCATGCTGAAGGCCCTCTCGAAAGGCGAGAAGCACGAGAGCAAATGACCGACACGGTGCGTGCCATCGAGCGGGCGCGCAGCCGACCCACCGTAAATTCAGCAGACATATGGACCGGGCTCGTCCGTGGGAAGCTTGGCTTGAGTCCTCGGCAAGACGGGTCTGACCGGCACTACGTCGTCCTTGAACACCAAGACCCAGAGTCGAGGTTGCTCGAGCTGTCGCCGCGGGAGATGCGTATTGTCGAGCTCGCCGCTGAGGGACTCTCGAACAAGCTCATCGCCTACGCCCTCGGCATTTCTGAGCCCACTGTGTCGCGAGCCCTCGGAGCTGCCGCACTCAAACTCGGCTGCAACGGCGCCCGCGACCTGGTCGCGGCGCTCTCACTCCTGCTCCGATCAGGACCCAAAGGCGACACCTGGACCGAGCGCCCGACTCCTGCCGAGCAAGAAGAGCTCGAGCTCCTGCGTCAAGGCTTATCCAACGCCGAGATCGCAGCCGCGCGCGGCTGCTCCACGCGCACGGTCGCCAATCAAGTTGCCTCCCTGCCCAGGAAAGCCGGCGCCGACTCACGGCGCGCGCTCTGAGGACGCCCCTGTGAGTTCTCTGTGACTTGTGCGGTATTACGGGCTGGGGTTGGACAGCTTCCGTGACCAGAGGCCGCCGTCCTCTCGCTCACCGGCCCCGGCGAAGTGACCCACAAGGACACCCGTGGGGCGGAAGCCGGCCACGATCAGGGCGGCGGCGAGCTCCGGGGAGCGCATCGGGCCAATCGCAAACGCAGACACGATGCCTTCCTGTCGGAGGTCGGCGCAGATCTGTTCGATCGCAAGACCTGTCATAAATGTCTCTTTTTCACCGCGCGGCGCGACCAGCGGGTCCAGATAACTCGAGTCGAAGCAGTGTTCGATCTCGAGGCCGACCAAGAGCGAATACCCGCCACGTGCCGTGCACAAGACCGCGCGCCGCTCACTTTGGCGCCCAAACGGCGACAGCGTCGAGATCGTGCGCCCGGAACGCTCTGCGTATTCGACCGCGCGCGCGATGTCCTTGTCGCGCGCCGGGCCGATGCGCACTTTGGTCAGCCCGTCGCTCTTCCGCGAACGAGCGAGCTTTTGAGCAGAGCGAACGACGCTCTCATAACCGCCTCCTGCGCCCTCCGAGCGAATCCGGATCCGCGTTCCTGACTCGAAGGGGGCACGTTCGATTTGCATGCCGAGCACGTACCCGTCGGACCGCTTATAAAATCCGGGGATCGTCGCTTCGCGCTCAAAGCCAAGCCGAGTCCACGTCGCCGCTTCATCACGCTCGACGACGACAAACGCTCGCTCCATGCCTTCGGCCTCAGCGACCTCTTGGACAATTTCGAGCTTTCCCGGCTGAGGGCCGGCGCGAAAATCGATCACGCGCATTCTTCGCTCGGCTCGATCGAACAAGAAGCAAAGCGAGATTTCTCCTCGCTGCACATGTTTCTCCGTCGAGCCGGACCGCGCGCTTTCAGGCTCGGTATCGTCCCATCTAGCCCAGTTGCGTTGACTCAATTCCTTCATCACCCCTATCAGATATGGTATCATGGTAGACCGGCCTCGGTCCACCGCTTAGGCGCTTCCTAGCCCCTCTCGCGCGCTCGCCTCTGCGCACTCTGCGCGCACGTTTCGAAGCGACCGAAACCGAGATGTAGGGCGAGCAGCGATGCGTCGCATTTTGCCACGCCCCTCGTCTGCACATCTTCGTTTCCTGTTTTCCGACTTCGAACCACAGGATTTCTACCGAACAAAGTCGACGCCAAGTCGCTGCATGACCGCGTCGTGCTCCTTCCGGGCCACGGAGATGCGCGTGGGCATCCCCCCGGAAAGACCCAACAGTTCAAGAAAGTTCACGCCACTATCGAAGGGCGCCGCGAGCGCTACATTTTGCGCGTCCACGACAACCGCCATCTGCGCGATTTTCTGCCCGTGGAGCAAGAGGTCGGTCTTGTCGAGCCGGCCGAAACCCGAGGTGATGTCGACGTATGCAACGTCCCCCCCTCCCCGGCGCGGGTAGGTCTTGTAGCTCCGCGCAGCGCGCAATGTTTCGAGCTCAATCGCCCGAAACTCTTGTTCAGCCCGGTCGACGATCGCGCGGGCGCTCTTGTCTTCGAGGCGCGACGTCAGGAGCTCGAGCACCGCGCGACAGAAGTCATCTTGGTTGCCCCGCGCTCGAAGGGCTCGGTCAAAATAGACTCCTGTTTCCGAGGGGGTCCCGAGGCGGGTATCGATCGCGTAAGCATCTGCGTCCGCGCCGGGATAGGGTTCGTGACCCCCGAGGAGCCACTTCGCTGCGCTGGCGATGCCATCAAAATCGGAGTGGCAGACAATCGTGTCGACCTGCCCCGCGCTCTGGACAAGCTCCGGCGTGATCATCTCGGGGCAAGCGCCGTGCTCTGCTTTCGTGGCAAGCAAAAACCGCGGGTCATCCCGGAACTCGGCGTGTTTGTCGTGGTCGTGGTGGTCGACCCAGAGGGCAAGTCGGTCCCCAAGCTGCGCCAGGAATTTCGCAGTGATCTTCTCGAAACCGTCCGGCGTCGCCCCCGCAAAAGCGATATCCAAGACGACCACCCGCCCGCGCAAACGAGCGGGATTTGGCAGCTTTCGCGGCGTACCGAAGACAACGTCGGCCGGGCTCATGACTTTGCATAGCAGAGACCGCCCCGAGCGGTGTAGGGTCTCGCCGCCGTGGACCGAAGCAGTCTCTTTGAAGCACTCAAGAAGCCCCTCGCCGAAACGAACTTCCCGACTCTAGGCCGCAAGTACGCGGGCAAAGTCCGGGACTGTTACACGACCGAGGACGGGCGCCGCATCCTGATCGTCACCGACCGCATCAGCGCCTTCGATCGCTCGCTTGGGGTGTTGCCCTTGAAGGGCCAAATCCTGAACTCGGTGGCCCGCTTCTGGTTCGACAAGACGAAGCACATTGTCCCCAATCACGTGCTCGACGTCCCGGACCCGAACGTAATGGTGGGGATGGAGTGCACCCCGCTGCCTGTCGAGATGGTCCTTCGCGGGTACCTGACAGGCACCACTTCAACGAGCATCTGGCGGCACTACGAGGCCGGCGTGAGGGAATTCTGCGGCCACCGGCTGCCGGAAGGCATGCGCAAACATCAGAAGCTCGACGAGATTCTGCTCACCCCGAGCACCAAGGCCGCCCACGGTGAGCACGACGTCTCGGCCTCGCGCGAAGAGATCTTGAAGCTCACGGGCATGCCGGCGGAGGACTTTGACGAAGCGGAACGGCTCGCTCGTCTTCTTTTTGCCGAGGGCGAGCGCATCTGCGCCGAGCGCGGCCTCATCCTCGTCGACACCAAATATGAGTTCGGCAAGACCAAAGACGGGCGCATTGTGGTCATCGACGAGATCCACACGCCCGATTCGTCGCGCTTCTGGTTCCGGGAAACCTACGAGGAGCGCCTCCAGGCAGGCCAAGATCCCGAGAGTTTCGACAAGGAGTATCTCCGTCGTTACCTCGCCAACCTCGGATTCACGGGCGAGGGCCCCTTGCCCCCGATCCCTGACGAGGTCCGGGTCGAGTCCACGATCCGTTATCAAAAAGCGATCGAGCAGATCATGGGCGTTCCCTTCGAGCCGAACCTCGAAGAGCCCATCGCACGCATCCGCAGAAACCTCGGGATCGCGCAGTAAGGAGATTTTACGCCCATGACCATTGACCCCAACGGCATCTACATCGTCAGCGCGCGCCGCACGCCGATCGGCGCCTTCCTCGGCTCCCTCTCGACGCTCACCGCGCCGAAGCTGGGCGCCGCCGCCATCACGGCCGCCCTCGCCGACACTGGCCTCTCCGGTGCCAGCGTCGACCGCGTGTACATGGGAAACGTCCTCCAGGCCGGCATCGGTCAGGCGCCCGCGCGCCAAGCGGCGCTCGCGGCCGGTCTCCCCGACCAGGTTCCGACCGTAACGGTCAACAAAGTCTGCGGCTCGGGCCTTGAGGCAATCCTCGCGGGCGCTCGAGCGATTCGACTGGGAGAGGCCGAGATCGTCGTCAGCGGCGGCATGGAGTCGATGAGCCAAGCTCCCTACTACTCGCTCGGCGCGCGCACTGGTCTCCGCATGGGCAACCAGACGCTCGTCGACGGCATGCTCCATGACGGGCTCGTTGACCCCTATCAGAACAAGCCGATGGGACTCTTCGGCGAGGTCTGCGCGGAGGAGTACGACCTCTCGCGCAGCGCTCAGGATGAGTTTGCCACCTCGAGCTACAAGAAAGCCCTCGCGGCCATGCAAAGCGGCGCGCTGAGCGCCGAGATTGTTCCTGTCACCGTGCCGGGCCCCAAGGGGACCTCGTCCGTAGTGAGCGAAGATGAAGAGCCTGGACGCGGAAAGCCCGAGAAGTTCGCGTCGCTCAAGCCCGCCTTCAAGCCGGACGGGACGATCACCGCCGCCAACGCTTCTTCGGTCAACGACGGCGCCGCCGCTCTCGTTCTCGCGAGCGGGCGCGCTGTGCTCGAACGAAACCTCAAGCCGCTCGCGCGACTCGAGGCTTGGACCGAGGTCGCCGGTCCCCCCTCGAAGTTCACGACCGCACCCGCCACCGCCATCAAGGCGCTCTTCGAGAAGACCGGTGAGACCGCGGCTTCGATCGATCTGTTCGAGATCAACGAGGCCTTCAGCTGCGTTCCGATGGCCTGCGCCCGCCTGGCGGGGCTCGATCTCGAGAAGGTCAACGTGGACGGCGGCGCGGTCGCCTTCGGCCACCCGATCGGCGCGTCGGGCGCGCGCATCTTGACGACCCTCGTTCACGGACTCCGAAGGCGCCAAGTCAAGAAGGGAATCGCCGCAATCTGCATCGGCGGCGGTGAAGCCCTCGCCGCCTACGTTTCGTCTATGTAACGGGAAGTTGATCTACTACGTTTCACTTCTTCGTGATGTCTCTTTGAGCGTGACCAGCTAGCGAGTTTCTTGCTCTACTTGCGCACGTAGTGAAAGAAACTCGCCGCTCCCCCTCTCTCAAAAACATCACACGACTCGACTACACACGGACCCACGGGTACTGGGTCAGGTTCGAAGGCAAGTCACCCGTGAGCAAAATGTTCTCGGATGGCGTATTCGGCGGCAAACGCAAGGCGCTCAAGGCGGCGCAGGCGTTCCGTGACGAATGGATCAAGAGTCACGACGTCACCCGTCGAAAAGGCTCCTACGCGCCACCAGGACCGGGCAAGATCACCAAGCGCTACTGTTTCCAGAGAAAATCCTGGACCCTCGTTTGGGAGGCGTACATCAAGGTCCGACCGGGCCCCGGACACGCCATCACGCGCTACAGCATCAACAAATGGGGAAGTCGCGAAGCGAAGCGCCTCTGTGAAGTCTGGCTCGAGCAGAAGCGCAAAGAACAAGCGAAGGCCTACGGGCTCCCGGCTCCTCGTAAGACCACTCGCGGCGTCAAGAAGACGTCCTCCTGACGCCACACCGCGGCCCTTGGCTCGGCACTATTCGGCCAGCGGCGGGATGCAGGCCTTGAGGCCGCTCGGCTCAGACGCCGGGTCTGCGTGGTCGAACTCATCCGTGCACGTGGAAGGGCCGTCCGAACCGCGGTCTTGGTTGCAGTTGTCGCCATCAGAGCAATTCGGAGCGCAGTATTTGATGGTCTCACCGTCAACAGTCGCTTTGACGCAATGGCCGTCATCCGGGCAGTCGTGGCGATCCGAGCAGCCAAGACGGGTACAGATTCCGCCCCGAAACTTCGTCCAACACTCGAGCCGGACCTCCTGGCCGCCGACGACCGCGTTCGCGCAGTCATCGTCGCCCTCGCAGGTCCCACCGAAGGGCCAATCCCCCGGCTTAGATCCCCCGCTGCCCAGAGGTTCGACGAGCCCCCCACTTCCCCCAGGACCCATTCCCCCCGGGCCAATCCCGCCCGCGCCGCCTCCGTCCGCGCCGACGCCACCGGCGCCTCCGGTCGCTGAGCTCGCGCCTTCTCCTCCGGCTCCCCCAGTACCCTCGGTGTCGCCTTCATCTCCCCGACAGCCGACAGCACTCAGCGCACCCAGCGCGGTCACAAGTGCACCGCTTACAAGAACCTTGCGCGATCCGCGCCACCCATTTCCCAACATCGAACTCATCTCCCGGCGAGGCTTGAAGGACCTACGCGCCACACCCGCACCAACGAGCGCTCGCCAAGTCCCCTCGAGCCCACTTTCTAAACCGAGCGAAACAGCGCCTGTCAAGGCTCTCAAGGGTCTCATCGTCGCCAGAGCGCACCCCCATCGAGAGCTCCTTGTCGGGCAGGTGCCTCAAAAGGTCGCTCGCTCGAGCACGCAGCCCATCGGCTCCGTTCGCTCGTGCCTCGGAGGCTTTCCTGCCAAGAGATCGCCGAGGACCTCGGCCAGGTACGGACGGGCATCTTTGTGCAGCATTGTCTTGTCCGAGTCGATAGCGCCTGAGTAGCGAACCTCTCCTTGTCGGTCGACGACCACCGAGTGCGTCGCGTATTCGGCGTCGAAAGCTCGCGCGAGCCGTCCCTCGGGATCGCTCAAGAGCGGAAAAGGATAGCCGCGGGCGCGCGCTTCCCGCGCGCTCTTTTCCGGACTCGCGCTCGCCTCAGCATCGACGAGGAAAATGCGTACGCCTTGTGGTTCAAACATCTCCCAGAGCTCCTTGAGCCGGGGCTCGTGAGCCGAGACACAAGGACAGTCTTCCGCGAAGAAAACAAACACGGTGAGCTCGCTCTGGCTGACTTCTCTCGAAAGGTCGCGGGCCCGACCATCGTCGCCCACGAGCGTGACCTGCTCAGGGAAACGCAGAGGCGCGCGGGGAGCACAGCCAAGAGAGCTCAGCGGAAAGGCGAGGAGGAATAAGGCGATAAGACAGTGCTGGCTCGCGCGAAGCACACGGCGAAAGGGCTCGAATCTCAAGGAATTCATCACAAAAAACTCCAAAGGAAAGCTCCATGGACTCCCGCTTGGGGAAGATGGTTCTGACCGAGACCGCGGAGCGGTGGGTCGAGGAACACTCCGAACAGAACCCGGGCCTCGTCATGGAGGGCTTGAGATCCCGAGAAGCTCAAACGCAGCTTCCGGCGTCCGCTGCTTGTCACAACCGCTCCGTCGACCTCGGCATCTCCCTCGAAGCTATACGTTCCTGAGAGGGAGAGGCCGAGCGCTTCTGAGAAGGAATGCCCCAAGGCGAGCAGCACACTGCCTTCCGGAGCGAGCGCCAATTCAACCGGCCCCACCTGACGGGCGGGGCGGAAAGCGACCCAGCCAGCCGCCGTCACGAGCCACGGACCAAAGCTCCGTTCGAGCCAAAGGCCGAGGCTCGCCTGAAACGCGCCGATCCCCGTCACATCGCTGCCGAGCGCAGTCTCACTCACTTCTGGCGCGCGTCCCGTAGGAGCGCTCACACTGGCGAGAAGTCCGATCCCGGGCCAGCGCCGATACTCTCGGTTGCGCAAGAGATCGTAACGGACGACGAAGCCCAAGTCTCCCAGACCACCGCCCACTTCGCTCACCCCATCCGCTCCGCGAAAGGAGAGCCAGAGCGGCGCGCTCAAGCCAACCTGCAGGCGAGGCACAACGCGCACAGTCCCGAGCAACGTCGTCTGGGTGTCGATCTGATAGGCGTCCCCGTCATTTCCGTAGAAGCGCGAGCGTCCGTCGAAGGAGCCGAGCCCCACGCTTCCCGCGAGCTGAACGCCGACCAGCGCTCTTTCGTGGAGTGCGAGACGGCCCGGAGCAATCGGCGCTGCCGCCGAGCAGCAGGCCTGCGCCCGAGCTGGGTCGGCGTGTCCTAGTCCAGCTAGAAGCGCTCCGAGGCTCGCGACACGTTTCAGGGTCATCGCACGGAGAGCGTCAGCGTCGCGCTATCCTCGAAAGCTCCGCTGATTTCGGTGCGCAGCTCCCAGGTCCCCGGCATGTTGAAGACGACCCCCTGAAACTCATAACAACCGTCCCCCAGAGCCTTCGAGGGGCTCGGTCCCGAGCTCCCATGCCCCATCGAAGGCATGAACGGGACCACCTCGAGCTCGAGCCCGAGCGCCGGCTCGCCGCTCCGCCGCTCGGTAACGCACACCGTGACCTCGTTGTCTCCTCGGCGGAACGAGGTGTTTGCAAAGTCGAGCTCAAGCTCACCGCTCTCCGAGGGGAAGGGCCCCAGGTCGACGACGTCAGTGGACACCGCGCAGCCCCAAAAGGCCACGCCCATGACTCCCAGAAAGTAGGCGTTTCGCAGCGCTATCGTTCGCATCGGACGGCTCTCCCCTAGCGGATCTTCGGGCCAGATGCGCTGCGTCACTTTGTCGCAGGGGTCGCGCATGCCCCTTCGCCCCGTCGCCCCACGCCCCGCGGCTCGCGGGGGGGAGCCCCGAGGACGCGCTCTCGCCCTGCCTCGTTTTGAGGGGTCGCTCGCGTGTAGGGACAGTTCGCTTGACGGGCGCCCTGCGACGCGAGGAGCAGAGCGGCAGGCGGGGAGTGCAGGGGAAGGCTGCGCGGAGCTGAGCCGCAGGGGATTCAGTCGTCCTTCTGGATGAGGGTGCTGAGGTCGATGCCGACAGCTTCGAGGACGGTGGTCTGGAGCTTGGTGAGCTCTTGGATGCCGCGGAGGCCGAGGTCGACCATGTTGTCCATGTCGCTGCGCGGCACGGCGCGCCCTTCGGCGGTGCCCTGAAGCTCGACGATTTCGCCACGCGCCGTAGCTACAACGTTCAGATCGACGCGCGCCGTCGAGTCCTCGGCGTAACAGAGGTCGAGACAATATTCGCCGTCGACGTGACCGACGCTCACCGCCGCCACCTGGTCGACCAGAAAACTGCGCTTCAGAGAGCCACGCTCGATCAGCTTGTGGGCCGCGAGGGCCAGCGCGACGAAGCCTCCGGTGACCGAGGCCGTGCGAGTCCCGCCGTCTGCTTCGAGCACGTCACAGTCGACGGTGATCGAACGCTCGCCGAGCAGGGAGAGATCGACGGCGGCGCGCAGGCTTCGTCCGATCAGGCGCTCGATCTCTTTGGTGCGACCACTGACCTGCCCTTTTCGCCCGTCGCGTTTCTCGCGGCGCGTGGGGTTCGAGCGAGGGTGCATCTGGTACTCGGCGGTGATCCAGCCCTTGCCGCGGCCCTTGAGCCAGTCGGGCACACTGTCTTCGATCGAAGCGGTGCAGAGGACGCGCGTATTCCCGGCGCGATAGAGGACGGAGCCCTCGCTCATGGTGTGGAAGCCGGGTTCGATGGTGACGGGTCGAATGCGGCTCTTGTCGAGGCCTCTGCGTTTATCTTCGGTCATGAGAGGGGGCGCTTATAGTGCATCGCGCGCGGGCGAGCCAATCGCGCCCGCTTGTGTCATCCTCGCTCTCCGAAAAGTCCCGCCCATGACGCCCGCACCTGAACAGACTTTGCTCGTCAGTGAGCGTTTTGTTTCCCTGCAGGGTGAAGGCGTCTCTCAAGGCCAACCCGCCGCTTTTCTGCGCCTCGGCCGCTGCAATCTGACGTGTACGTTCTGCGACACGCCCTACACCTGGGACTTCGAAAACTACTCCTTCGACGAGGAGCTCTCGGAGGTCAGCCAGGACGAGCTCGTCGCTTGGGTGCTGCGGGAGAGCCCCGGACGGCTCATCGTTACCGGCGGCGAACCTCTCATCCAGCAGAAACAACTCGCGATTTTCTTCGCGACGCTCGACCGCGCGCGACAAGAGACCGGTGGTCTCTTAGAGTTCATCGAGATCGAGACAAACGGCACAGTCAAACCCCGTCCCGAGCTCGAGGCCCGCGTGAATCAGTGGAACGTGAGCCCGAAGCTCAAAAACTCCGGTGAGCCGAGGGAACGCGCCGTAAGGCCCGATGCCCTCGGCCGCTTCGCCGAGCTCGATGGCGCCTACTTCAAGTTCGTCGTCCGGGACGAAGCGGACGCCGAGGAGGCGCTCGGGCTCGTTCGCTCGCTCTCCTTGCCGACTCACAAAGTGCTCTTCATGCCCGAAGCCCGCGACGCCAGCGATCTCAAGGAGCGCGGTCCGCGCGTCGCTGAGCTCGCGCTCCGGGCGCGCGTCCGTTACTCCGGCCGCATGCACCTCGAGCTCTTCGGGGGCGGACGCGGCGTCTGACCCGATCTCGAGCGCCTAGATCGGCCCAGCGCCCCAGACGAAGAGCGCATTTTGGACCCGGGTCTCGAGGGGTTCGAGGGAGCGAGGACGAGGCCGCCCGTCCCCACGGGCCAGAGCGCTCCGGGTCCAATTCCAGAGCAACGTGGCCGCCAGCGGGTCCACCTTTTCTCGCGGCTGGCTGCAGGCCGGATCCCAGTCACGGCGACAAAGGCGCGGCTCTTTGCCCTCTTCGCCGGTGAGCCGGTAGGGGCCGAGGATCGTCGCATAACGCCCCCGCCGCACCGCCACGTGCGCTCGGCTGCGGGCGAGCAGATCGGGACGGGCGCTCGGGAGAAGCACGAGGCCGTCGTCACTCGGCTTCTGTCCGAGGAGAGCCGCGATCGTCGCGTGAACGTCTTCGGGGCCGTAGAGGCCTTTGACCTGCGTGCCACCGAACTCGGACTGTGGGTATTTGATGAGGAGGGGGACCGAGAGGTACTCGGGATCGAGGGGAGCCTCCTCCGAGAAGGGGATGTTCGGCCGCAGCCCTGAGCCCACGTCGCCCATCAGCACGATCAGGCTGTCGTCCCAGAGACCCTGCCGACGGAGCGCGGCGAACGTCTCGCGCAAGGCGCGGTTGTGGTCGCGCAGGGCGGCGTTCGACATCGCCAGCAGCCGGGCCCAATCATCCTCTGGCATCACCCGGTCGCCGCGATGGCGCCGCGCGCGGATGTGGGCGAGTTGGATCGCGGCGCGGCGCGGCTCGAGTTCTCCGCCGTACTCGGGGGGAGGCAGGAGCTGAGCCGCTTCGCGGGAAATGTCGAAGGGCGGATGAGCGCCACGCAAGTGGACGACGGCAAAAAGCGGGCCCTTCTGACTGGAGCGCTCCGAGAGCCACTTCGAAAAGAGGGTCAGTGGTTCGTCCGCTGGCCGATCTTCGGTCGGCGAGACCTCTTCGGTCCGTTCGAAGCCGCGCCCGAGGCCGAAGGCGCTGAACGTGGTCGGGACCGCCGTGAAGAAGGCCGCTCGGCCGGACGCGGCGCTGAGCTGCTCGGCGAGAGTGGAGAGCGTCTGATCGAGGCGATCTTCGTTCTCGATGAGGCGATGGATCCAAGGAGGTGCGCCTGTCATCAGCGATGCGAGCACACCTCGGGCGCTTGTCGTCGTCGTCCGGTAGCTCGGATAAGAAACCGCCTCACCAGCGAGTTCACTCATCACCGGCAGCCCGTTCGCTGCCGCGCTCACCGGCTCGTGGAGTGACGAGAGCCCCCCGAGAACGAAGACGAAAGCTCGGGCCGCGCGTTTCGCCACCGCTTCCGCCACCGGTTCCGCCTCGACCATCGGGCGGGAGAGCGCGAGGCGCGAGCCTTTTCCGGCTCGAATCGCGCGGAGCTCGATCTCGACGAACTCACCGGAAACGCCGAGCGCCCCGGAGTCGATCGGGGTCCAACCCGGTTTGTCGCCGCGCTCGAAGGTGCGCTCCGCGAGCAAGCGGGCAGACTCGCCGTCCCGCCGCAAGATCATCTGGACCTCACCATCCCCGCTGCCCCACATGGCCGCTTCGGTCGTGATGCGCGCCTTTGGATCGGCGATCCAAACAGGACAGCGCAGGGCCATCCCCTCACGAAGCACAAATGCCTGGCGCCGCGCCTCTCCGAAGGTCAGCTCATCCTCGATCTCGTTCGCGCCGAGGGGCTCTTCACTGGCGCCGCCGAGGTCCTCCGCCGCCAGGCGAACCCAGCCGATCTCAACGCCGGGCGGCGCGCCCTTCTTTCGGCTGAGAGACACGCTGAGCGTGTGGCGACCGCGGCTGAGCGCCATCGGGACCGTCCGGATCTGGACCGCGCGCGGTGGGCCATCCGGCACCTTCACAGCCCCCATCCGCGAGCCGTCCACGCTCAAGGCGATCCGATCGGAGCCGGCGTTCGAAACGAGCAGCGTCGCGCCGACCCGAGGCATGGCCTCCGGCAGCCAGAACTCGAACTCAGCGGTCTCCTTCAAACGACGGAGCGCGCGCCCGGCTCGTGTGACAACTTCCGCTCCCTCATCGCTCCGGCCTCGCGCGGTCCGGGGCTCGAGCGCTGCAAGGTCGACGACGAAGCCCTGTTTGATGATGCTGCAGTCGCTCGCGCGCTCGGCGAGCAGATGTTTCTGCTCCGAACCGGCAATCCTGATCTCGGACGGACCCGCCTCGACTGTGGGCGTGGGTTTCGGTTCCGTCTCCGCCGGCGCCTTCTCCGCGCTCTTGCACCCCAGCGCGAACAGAGCCCCAAGGAGCAGGCCCGCGGTCCCGAGAATTCTAGTCGAGCTCTTCGAGGCTCGCGGGAGAACCATCGGGTCGGACGAAGTGAGGGTCGGCTTCAAAATGGACGCGGGTCGTCTGGGCGACTTGGACGGTCGCCTGGATGCTTCGCTCTGTACCGCCGCTGCGAATCTGGATGGCATGGTCACCGGGTAGGACCGGGACTCGCCGGAGCGGGCCGCGTCCGAGAAAGATGCTGTCCACATAGATCAGCTCCCGCTCGCTGGTCACCACCTCAATGAGTCCTTTGCCGGGATAAGAGAGTCCTTCCGGCATCGGACCCGTCTCCACGACCGGTGCGCGCTCTTTTTCCGGGACAGCCGGAGCGGCAGCGACCGGAGAGCTCGGCCCCGTCGAACTGGGGGTCGGCGCTGATTTTTCGGTGGAACCGAGAGTTCCAAGGTCAGGGACGCGGGGCGCCGTCTTTGCGAGACGGGGCGCGAGCGCCACCAGGGAGCTCGTCGAGACGAGATAGGCGAGGCCGAGCGCAGCGAGCGCCGCGAGAGGACCAAGGAGGCGGCGATGACCCCCACCAGAAGCTCGCGGGGCGCGAGGAGGAGGAACTACGTCCGAGGCCCTCCGGCCCAGGCGGACCGGCTCCGAGGCGCTGCGAGGTAAAGATGGCCGCGGGGGCGCCCCGCGACGAAGAGCCGCGCGGACCGAATTGAGCAGCTCTCGGGGACGACGACGCGCGTCGGGGGCGAGGGGCTGCTCCTCTCCGAGGTCAGTCGGCAGATCGATGGGGGGCTCGTCGCCTTCGGCATCATATTCGGCGTCCGCCGGGGCCGGGGCCGCGCCGCGCGTCCCCGGCGCACCGAAATGAAGCTCCGGTTCCGAATCGAGCTCGGGGCGCACATCACTCACGGAGCTCGAGAACGCGGGCGGCGGGGTGAAGCGCGGCCTCTCGATATGGCGCACGACCAGGTCGAGGTCCGCCTCAGCCGAATCGACATCGTCGAGATCGAAGCGAAAGCGCGCGGGCGCGGAACCCGAAGAAGAACTCATGGGAAAACGAAAGGAACGCCGAACCGTCGGCTCCATCCGTTCGCTATCATGAGCGCGTCTCGCTGGGCGAGTTTTTGGCCAGAAGGGGACCGCGCCCGCTCAAAAGTGGGCGCTTGCTCGGACGGAGAGCGCGCGCCCGAGCGGGCGTCTTACTGGGCGGGCGCCCGTTGGAGCTCGGCGAGCTCCGTCGTCCCCGAAAAAACACGCGCCGCTGGGCCGGTCAGCTCCGTGATGAAATCTCGATCCACCCGGACCATGACCTTCCCACCGGGGAGCTGCACCGTGACCTCTTCGTCGAAAGGAACAAGTCCCTGGTCTGCCGCCACGACGACCGAACCCACCGCGCCCGTGCCGCAGGCGAGCGTCCGGCCCACACCGCGCTCCCAAACATGGACGTCGAGAGCCAGCGGGCCCCTTTGGGTCACGATTTCGACGTTCGTGCCCGCGGGGAATCTTCCGCTCACGAGCGGCCCGAGGCGATCGAGTTTTTCGTCCGAGATCGCGTCTCTGAAGCAGATAGCGTGGGGATTGCCCATCGAGACCATGCGAAACAGATACTTTTCCCCCTCGAAATCGATCTCGAAGCTGTCTGCGAGGCGCCCCTGCCCCATGCCCGTGCGCACCATCCCCACGTCGGGATTTTCCGTATCAACGACGACCGAAGTCGTACGGGGCCCCGCGTCCGTCTCGACCACAAAGCCCGCGGCGCGCGGATCGCTGTCATGGACGATCGCGAGCGCGACGCAGCGCAGTCCATTGCCGCACATCTCCGGGCGCGAGCCATCGGCGTTCAAGACGGTCATACGCGCGCGCGCGCCGTCCTGGCCGGGGCTCACGATCAGCACACCATCCCCGCCGACGCCGTAGTGGCGATCACAGAGCCGGACCGCGTCGGCGGGCGTGAGGGCCTCCGGGTGTTCCGCGAACACAACCAAGAAGTCGTTTCCGATGCCCTGGTACTTGGTGAACTTGAGGCTCATAGGCCCAACGAGGCTACCACCTGGTTCCGATCGACGCCCAGGATCTGAACCACCTTTTCGCGGGAGCTCGCGCCTCGCGAAAGGACTACGGAGCGCTTGGGGACTTTGAGCTGGCGCGCCAGAAACTCGAGGAGCTCCGCGTTCGCGGCTCCGTCGACCGGGGGCGCACCGAGCGCCACCTCGAGAAGATCGAGCCCATCGGGCCCCTTTCGAATCCCTGTCACGCGCGTCCGCGACCCGCGCGGCTTGGCCCAGATCCTGAGCTCAACGCCATCCGCTCGCTCGATGATCACACCCTCTTCGTCCCACGGGCCAGGGGCCGCGTCGAGCGCGCAGCTCCGCCCTTGTTCTTCGGCCCTTTGCCCAGACGGAGCAGAGCGGGGCTCGGGGAAGGCGAACTTTGCGCTATAGAAGCCGCCCATGAGCGATCCCCAGAGCGACCTCGTCTTCCTCACTGGCTTCATGGGAACGGGGAAGAGCACCATCGGGCGGCGGCTCGCCGAGCGGCTCAGCGCCACTTTCGTCGATCTGGACGCGCGCCTGGCGGCCGACTTCGGCAAACCCATCGCCCAGGTCTTCGCGGAGCTCGGGGAGAGCACCTTCCGGTCTCGTGAGAAAGCCACCCTCCTTCGCCTCATCGACGAGAGCCGCGGCCCCGTGGTGTTCAGCCTCGGCGGAGGAGCTCTCCTCGATCGCGAGCTCCGGCTCCGCGTGCTCGACGCCGGAACCGTCCTTTGCCTCACCGCGAGCCCTGACGAAATCCTGCGCCGGACCCGCGGCGACGCCAGCATTCGGCCGCTCCTCGCCGCCCCCGACCCGAAAGCGCGCGTCCTTGAGCTGCTTGAGGCCCGCGCTTCCGCCTACGCGGAGTGTCACGCAACCCTCTCGACAGATGGAAAAAATCCGGCGGAGCTCGTTGAGCTCGCACTGAAAGTGCTCGCGCGGAAGACCATCGCCGTCGCTTCCGGCCTCGACTCCTATCAAGTCGAGGTCGGCGCCGGCTTGATCGGTGAGCGCCTCGGCGCGCAGGTGAAGAGCGCGACGGGAATCGTGCTCGTGACGGACGAGAACGTCGGGCCTCTCTACGAAGAAGGCGCGCGGCGCGCGCTCGAGGGCCACGGCCCCTCCGTGAAAATCGTCAGGCTCAAGCCAGGCGAAGAATACAAGACGGTCCAGAGCATGGAGGCGATCTGGAACGCCGCCTACGAAGCGGAGCTCGATCGAAAGGGGCTCTTCGTCGGACTCGGAGGCGGCGTCGTCACGGACATGACGGGCTTCGCCGCCGCGACCTGGGTGCGCGGGGTGCGCTGGGTCGGCATTCCGACGACGCTCCTGTCGATGGTGGACGCATCGGTGGGCGGGAAAACAGCCGTGGATTTTGGGCTCGCGAAGAACGCGGTCGGAGCTTTCTGGCAACCTTCGAGCGTCCTCTGCGACGTCACCGCGCTCCGCACCGAGAGCGAGCGAGCGTACATCGGGGCGCTGAGTGAGGTCGTCAAGACAGCTCTGATCGGAGACCCTGATCTGCTCACGCTCCTCGAGGAGCGCGCCGACTTGGTCAAGGCCCGGGACGAAGCAACTTTGATTGAGGTCGTTCGCCGCTCAGTGCGCGTCAAGGCCCGCGTCGTCGGGCTCGACCCGCGCGAGAGCGGGCTGCGGGCAACCTTGAACCTCGGCCACACCCTCGGTCACGCGATGGAGTCCGCCGGCGGCTACTCCCGGTTTACTCACGGAGAAGCGGTCAGCCTCGGGCTGGTGGCGGCCCTCCGGCTCGGAGTTCTCCTCGGGCGCACTCCGCCTGCGCTCCGAGACCGCGTGGTCGCGCTGCTGGCCCGCCTCGGTCTGCCTCACAAGTTCGATAAGGAGCTGCTCGAGGCCTCCGTGCCCCTCCTCGGCCGGGACAAGAAGCGCGCCGGCACCAAGATCAACTTCATCTTCGCCCACGGCGCTGGGGACGTCCGCGTGGAACCAATCGAGCTCACCGAGCTCGCGGCAAGCTCCCCGAAGCTCGCCGATGGGGCTCACAGCTGAAAAACTGGCCCGCGGGCCCCTCACATTTCGGAAAATTGGTAAGCCCCGGGCAGAGTCGCTAAACTCCTAGATACCATGCGTCTTGGCGTCTCTTTGCCCACGGTTCTGGCCGGCTCTCTGCTCCTCGGCGGACTCGGCCTCGTAGGTGGTTGCGCCGAGAACCGCTCAAGCTTGTACATCGAAGCGGTCATGTACATCGACCCGCTCGGCTCCGAGTGCATCGCTGATCCAAGCGGTGACAGCGCGTTCTTGCCGGGCGGCACCGTCGACCTGCTGATTCGCTCGGACTACTACGCTCCGCTCCTCGTCGGGAACCAGCTTTACCCGGTCGGTAACGGTGCTCGACTCCGCACCGAGACCAACCGCATTCAGGTCGAGAGCGCCGACATCACCATCGAGCCCCTCTCTGGATCCGGAGGGACCTCCTTCCGGGTTCCCGTGTCCGCCACCGTGCACCCCGGAGATGATGACCCAGGGCAGGTCGGTGTGTTCGTGGAGCTCATTCCGAGAGGGGCGATCAGCGACGTAGGCAGCTATATCGTCCATATCACGCTGAACGGTCGGACTTTGGGCGGCACCCCGATCCAGTCCGGGGAGTGGCTCTATCCCGTGGAAGTCTGCGAAGGTTGCCTCCGCCGTTGCCCCGAAGATGCGGACGCGGAGATCACGTATCATCCTTGCGCGCGTCTCAACGGGGTCGACTACGCCGTGGATTGCCGCTTGTACCCGGGACAGGACTCCTGTCGCGGCTGCCCCGGATTCTAAGTTTACCGGCTCAGAAGATCACTCCGAACGGGAGCACGAACCACATCCCGTCGACGCGGAGGCCCGCCCAAATCGCGATCGTTTCTTCGCTCGGCGGCATATCACCGAGCGCAAACGTCTGGCTGTAGCCGAAGACGAGCGTGTGAACATGCGCATAGTGACCCTTGAGGTTCACGCTGCGAAGCCCCACGCCGAGGCTCCCCTCGAACCCGACAAGAGGCCCCTGCCCGCTCGTGGCGAGGAGCGGCCCGAAGGACAGGTCGAGCGCAACAGGATCGCTGAGCGGCAGGGTCAGAAGGGGCGCGAGAGAGGCCCGGAAATCCTTGAACCCGAGGGTCCCGACGCGCAACCGCCCGCCGAGTCCGACCTCGCGAAACCGCTCCCGAAGGCCGCTCACATCGAGCTCCAGTGCCCCGAGGAACTCGCCTCCGAAGCCGCTGTCCTGGCGCTCGATCGCCCCGCCGCCCAGGACCACGCCGACGTCCCATTGCGGGCTCGGCGCGCGCACGCGAAACGAATCGACGTCGGGGGGCGGCAAAACCGAGCGCTCCGGCGCGGTCGGTCGCGCCTCCTCTGCGAGAGCATGCAAAGCGCCGAGGAGCGACAGCGCGAAGACGACGAAGGCCGCGCTTCTCACATTCTTCTCAGCGCTCGTAGCGCGCGCTCGAACGCCCACTCTTCCGAAGCGCATAGACTTCCGCCGGCGCCTGTTCCGCCTCCGGCTCCGCGGCAGGGAGCGTAGCATCTCCTTCCGGTCGCACGCCGACGAGAGTGAGAGCCTGATCGACTCCGGCGAGGAGCTCCCTGAGCTTTTCTCTATAGCGCTCCTCGAGTTTCGCGAGCTCCCGCTCCTTTTCCTCGAGCTCGTGGGCGAGGCGCATCGCAGCCAGCACAAAAGACTGGTCAGAAGCCTGCCGGCCTCGGGGAATCACGGCACGCACCGCGTCATCGACGCGCTCCGCCAGCCTCTCGAGTTCCTCGGCAGGTGCGGAGGAGACGACGCGGTACGTCTGCCCCCCTACCCTGAGATCAACCGGAACTCCGCTCACGAAAACCAAGCTACCATCGGCGCTCGCCCATGGAAATCCGCTAGAAGCGCCGCGATCGAAAATCTTTCATGGGCAAAGGGAAAGACACCCGACGCCTCGCCAGCTCGAGTGACCTCACCCCCAGCCGAAGACGCCTCGCGAGTTCCCCCTTGGAAGCCTGACGTACCTGAAGAACTTGGGTATCCTACATAGACCTTGTCTCAGCCGCCCGTCGCTCTGGCGCGCGGGGTCCTCGAAACGACCCCTCTGCCTGAGTTTTTGATCCACGCTTTCGATCGTCAGTACGATGGAACGCTCGTCCTCCAGAGTAAAAACGGAGAGAAGAATGCGCTCATGTTCGTCCGCGGCGCTCCGGCGAAGGCGCGGCTGACCTCCACGAACATCTTCCTGAGCCAAGTGCTCGCCGACCTCGGCCTGGTTCGCCGTGAGCTCGCCGAGAGTACCCAGGCGGAGTGTGCTGCCCTCGGCCTCACCCACGGACAACTCCTGAAGCAGCGCGGCCTGATCGACGACGCCGGCCTCTACATCGCGGTCCGTGAGCAGCTCCAGCGCCAAGTGCTCGCGCTCTGTGACCTCCCCCCGGACACGGACTTCGGGTTCTTCGGGGAGAATTTCCTCGCTGGTTACGGGCCCGAGGGTCAGTGGCGGGTGAAACCTTTGCCGCTCATCTGGCGCGCCCTGGTGGACCACCTGCCCGCGGCCCGCGTGGCCCAAATCGCCGCGAAAATCCAGACGTTTCCCCTCAAGATGCGCGTCGAAGCGCCGGTTGCGCGCTACCACCTCAAGCCGAACGAGCTGAGCCTCGTCAACCTACTTCGGGCTCGGCCGCAGCCCCTCGAGTTCTTGACGGAGTGTGGGGTCGGGACTCCGGAGATGGTGCGACGGGTCGCCGTGGCCCTGCTCCTGTCTCGGCAGCTGGAGGGGATCAACGACGCGCGCGAGCCGGTCGGCCTGCGCGAACCTCCCGAGTCCCCGAGCAGTCTGATGCCGCCGCCGACCGACGTCGCCACGCGCAACGTGCCAGCGCCGCGGGACAAGATGAGTAGCTTGCCGACCTCTTGGCCGACGGTGACGCCCGCTCCCGAACGCGTCGATGCCAAACAGCTCGATGAGTTCCGGCGCGAGATCGAAGCTCTGACCGAGAATCCTCCGGCAACCTACTATGACGTGCTGGGTGTGCCCTTGAACGCGGACCCCAACACGGTCCGCGCCGAGTTTTTCCGCCTCGCCAAGCGCTGGCACCCGGACAAACTCCCCGACGAGCTCCAGTCCTATCGCTCGGCCGTGACCCAGATTTTCGCGCGCATGAGCGAAGCGCATCAGGTCCTCACCGACGCGTCCCGCAGGGCCGACTACGACCGGCGCCTCAACGAAGCTCCCGACTCCGAGCAGCGCAAGGTCACCCAGATCCTCGAGGCGGTGAGCGCCTTTCAGCGAGCAGAGGTCCTCTTCAAAAAGAAGGACTATCCGCGCGCCCTCGAAGAGGCCAAACGCGCCTTCGAGGGCGACAGCACACAAGCCGACCACGTCGCCCTCTACGCTCATCTGCTGAGCCTGCAGAACAGCGACAGCACCTATGCGCTCTCGCTGCTCGATCGGGCGGTCGAAATGGACAACAACAACGTCAAGGCGCTCTGGTACCGGGCCCAGCTCAACAAGAAGCTCGGACGCCAGGCCCAGGCGGTCCGGGACTACCGCACGATCGTCGAGCTCCGCCCCCATCACGTCGAGGCACAACGCGAGCTCCGGCTGTACGAGATGCGCCGGCGCACGGGCCCGAGCGGACCTGACAGCGCCCGCTCCAGCTCCCAGAGGCCCTCCCGCCTGAGCAATACGCCCCCCGAGTCCGGAAAAGGCGGGCTTTTTGGCCGTTTCTTGAAGAAGTGAGCGAACCCGGGCGAGCTTTTCGCCTCGCGGGCCCCCTCGTGTAGTCTCCGGCCCCGCATGAAAATCCTCTCTGGCGTCCAGTCCTCCGGCCGACTCCACCTCGGGAACTACTTCGGCGCGATCCGACAGTTCGTGCAATTGCAGGAGAAGGGCGACGCCTTCTACTTCATCGCCAATCTCCATTCGCTCACATCGGTCCAAGACCCGAAGTTGCTCCGCGAATACACCCTCGAGGCCGCCGTCGCTTACCTCGCCCTCGGCCTCGACCCCGATCGGGCGACCCTGTTTCGCCAGTCAGATGTCCCAGAGCACAGTGAGCTGTTCTGGATCTTGGGCAGTCAGATCCCCTTGAGTCACCTCGAGCGCGCCCACTCCTACAAGGACAAGATCCAAAAAGGGCTCAAGCCAAACTTCGGGCTCTTCTCCTATCCGGTGCTGATGGCGGCGGATATCCTGCTCTACGCGGCCGATCTGGTGCCGGTCGGAAAAGACCAGAGGCAACACGTCGAGTTCGCCCGCGACTGGGCGATCAGCTTCAATCAGCTCTATTGTCCCGGCTACGATCCCGCCGATCCGAACGGAGAGAAGAACGGAAAACCCGGCATCTTCCGGGTCCCCGACGCGCTCATCCAGCCCGAGATGGCCACGCTGCTTGGCGTCGACGGACAGAAGATGAGCAAGAGCTACAACAACACCATCGACCTCTTCGCTCCGGACAAAGTGATCCAAAAAGCCATCATGGGCATCAAGACGGACTCGGCGGGCATCGCCGATCCGAAGCCCACGGAAGGCAGCGCTGTTTATTGTCTGCTCAAGGCCCTCGCCCCTGTGGAGGAGATGGCGAAGTGGACTGAGAGTTTCGAGCGCGGCGGGGAAGGCTACGGCGTTTACAAGAAACGCCTGCTCGAGCTGTTCCACGAGACCTTCGATCCGGCGCGAGCGCGCCGCGAAGAGCTGCTCAAGGACCCGGGCGAGGTCGAGCGCATCTTGGCCAAAGGCGCCGCCAAGGCGCGCGAAGTCGCCAGCGCGCAGATGGACACGGTCAAGCGCGCGGTCGGACTGAAATAGTCCCGAAGCTCCTCGCGTCAGCCGAGCTCGGCATGGTCGAGGCAACCCGTCTGCCGAAGCGCCTCGTAGACGCCGAGCGCAACCGCGTTCGCCAGGTTCAAGCTGCGCACAGCGCCGAGCGTCGGAATCGCCACCGTTTCTTCGGGATAAGCGTCGACCAATGCATCGGGCAAGCCGACGCTCTCTTTGCCGAAGACGAGATAGTCTCCAAGCTCGTACTTTACGTCCAAGAAACTCCGCGAGGACTTGCCCGTAAAGAGGAAGCGTCGCCCCTGTCCGGCGCGCGCCGCCTCAAATGCTGCGAAGCTCTCGTGAGAGGTCCAATCGACCAAGTGCCAGTAGTCGAGCCCTGCGCGGCGCACCGCTTTGTCGTCCGTCGAGAAGCCGAGCGGATGCACCAGATGCAGCCGACAACCGGTGGCCGCACAAAGGCGCGCTGCGTTCCCGGTGTTCGGCGGAATCTCGGGCTCGACGAGCACGACGTGAAAAGGCACCTCCCGTCGAGGCGCGCGCAATCGAGCGCTTCCAGGCACATTCATGGCGGGCCTCTCTTAGCGAAGATTACAAGCCCAGTCCCGAGTCGCACGAGCAAGGAGCCGGGCACAGCTCTCGGTCCGCCGCATGAAAGTTTGCGCTCAAAATGCTGGAGATCTCCGCCTCTCCAGCCATTTTCCGCGTGTTGACGGCCTCGCCATCCCCCACGTAGCCTTGCCCGACCAAGGGAGCTTGAATGCTGTGTCGCCCGAGAAAAGCTTTCGCCTCGCTCCTTCCCCGCGGGCGTTTCCGGGATCAGCGACTCGCCCGAGCCCTCGGCGTATTCACGCTCACCCTCGGCACTGACGCGCTCGGCGCCTCGATGGACTTTGCTCTCGAGCGCCTCGTCACGCCGGAGACCGCGAGCTGTCAGGATCCGGGTGCCACGGGAAATGGAGCCTTCTGCGCGCCGGACCAGGTCGCCTTCAAGAAGCTGATGCACCAGTACGGGATGGCGATCGCTCCGAACGGCGCCTACCCGGCCAAGACAACCGGTTACGCCGGCTTCGAGATCCTCGCCGAGCTGACGATCACGGGCATCGACTCGAGCTCCGACGCTATCCAGCGGGGCACCCGCGGCTCCCCCGATGCGGCGACCGGGCGCGACGCAGCTGAGAACGTACACCCCGCTTCCGCGCTCCCCCTCTACGCGCTTCGCCTCCGCAAGGGCTTCGGATTCGGCCTCGAGCTCGGAGGCACCCTCGGACTCCTCGGCGACACAAGCCTGATCACCGGTGGAGCCGATCTCCGCTTCGCCGCTCTCGAGGGCTTTCGGGAGGGAGTTCTCGGCTATTTCCCCGATGTCGCGGTGACGGGCTCCGTCCGCACCGTCACCGGCGCAAGTCAGGTCCAGCTCACGGTCGCTGGCGCTGAGGCCACCTTCTCCAAACCCTTCTCGATTGCGAAGACCGGAGAGCTCACGCCGTGGCTCGGCTACCAGTACCTCTGGACCTTCGGCAGCTCGGGCGTCGTGGACCTGACCCCGGAGAAGAGCGCTCTAGGCTCCAATGATTTTTATAACAATCGCTTCTTCGATGCCGTCTCCCTCCAAAGGCATCGACTGAACCTCGGCGTCAGCTACAAGTACGAAATCCTCGTCGTCGGAGCCCAGCTCGGCCTCGACCTCGGTAGCCCCGACGGGGACGCCGACTTAGCCGGTGAAATGAAACAATGGGCCCTGACACTTCAAGCTGGCGCGACATTCTGACCGCTCTCCGCCGCACGAGCCTCCGCCCTCGGAGCGGCTTCGCCCTTTTGATCGTGCTCTTCAGCGGAGCATGGAGCTCGAGCGCCTCTGCTCAAGCGGCGAAACCTCGCGCGCCGTCTCTTGAGCTCCCTGCGTCCCGGCAGAGCCTGGCTGTACGCGGAGCCTTCGGTCCTTCGGAAGTCCGTTTCTGGGCCTGTCCCCCGCGCGGTGCGTGCACTGAGCCCGCCTCCCCGCTCAAGGTCGCGCTCCCCGAAGGCCTCGCTCCTGAGCACCTCGAACGAAAGCCGCTCAAGGCCGGCGAGCTCCAGCTGCTGCGTTTGGTCGCGCGCGAGGGTGGACCCTTCGAGCTCCTCATCGCTCCCCCCGCCGTGGACTCGACGGGAGCCGCGAGCTCAGCCGCCGCTGCCGAGCCTCTCCCGACCGCCCTGCTCCAAGGTCCCCTCGGCAAGGACGAGTCCCTGCGAGCGCTCCCTGATGGAAAGCTGATCGTCGCCCGGAGTGTGCGCGCTTGCGACGATCCGAACGGACGCGAGCTGCTCGTCGACGTGCGCCGCTTCGACGAGACGAAGCGCGCCTTCGTCCGTGCCCGCCTCTCGCTCCTGGACGACGCCGAGCTGAACGCCGCAGAGCCCCTCGAGCTCTCCCCCGCCTCCTCCGAACTCCCGAGCCCCATCGCTCCTCTCGCCGGTTCGACGAGCGAAGCCCAATCTTGGATCTACGGACAAGGCACAGGAGAAATTCCCTGGGCCACCCTCAGCTTCGCGCCCGAAGCTGGAAGCAAGCTGCGCCTCGAGCTCGCCCCGGGCCCGGACACCGCGCTCCTGCTTCTCCTCGGCTCAAAGACGCATACGCTCAAAGTTCCCGCGTCGACGAGCCCGAGGGTCTACGAGCTGCCCTTGTCCGCGCTCTTGGCCCCCGAAGAAGGAAGCGAAACGCCCGCCTGTGCTCTTCTGACCACCGGAGCCGCGGGGGCCCCCGTCCGAAAGGTCTCCTTTTCGCGTGCGGATCGTCCTTACGGTAGCCCGGAGACGTGGGTCCGAGAGCTCTCGGGACAGGAGCCTGCCCTCTACCAAAAAGCTCTCACGACAGATCTCGCCGCCGCCGCGCGCGCGATCCAAGACGAGTTTCCCTCGCTCGACAGCGCCGGGCGCGCCCGGGCCATCGAGATCCTCTTGGATACGCCCGGCGAGCTCGCCCTCGGGCCCCTCGTGACCATCGCCGCCCTCGGCTCTGAGGTGGAGCGCGAACGAGCGGACAATGAGCTCGACGCCTACGACGCTGAGCGTGTCTTCGAAGCCGCAGCGGGCGAGTTCTCTCCGAAAAAGGGCCCGCGCGCGGCGAGTTTCGCCCGCGTGATGGCCCAGGCAGCCCCCGACAAAGCGCTGCTCCCGCTCGCTCGGAGCCTCGGCGAAACAGCCCGCAGCAAGACGAAGAATCCGAAGCGCCGCGAGGAAGAACTCGAGGTGCGCCGCACGATCCGGGCCGCGCTCCGCACCGCAGTGGCGAACGCGGAACACCCCGAGGAAATCGAGGAGCTCCTTAAGGACTCGCGCCAAAAAGTCGCCACTCGCCGCGAGCTCCTGCGCGCCGCCGGAGCCCATCGGAAAAAGCTCGGCTTCTCTCTCGCTCCCTTCCTCCCGGAGCTCGCTTCCGGCTTCGAAGGAGAATACGTCCTCCTCGAGCTCCTCCTCGAGCTCGACACCGAGCTCGATCCGAAGCTCCGCTCTCGCATCGAAGGGCGCCTCGCCGGCCAAGCCGACGCCGACTGGCAGCCGGTTCACCTCTTCGCCTACCAAACCCGCCTCCTCGAGCTCCTCACCGAAAGGCCGCTCTCTCCCGAGACGAGAGCTCGCTTCCTCGCCGGCACCGAGAGCGCCCTCTCTTCTCCTTCTCGCGTCGTCCGCACCGGCGCGCTCCTCTTCTTGAGAGAGGTCGACCCAAGGAAGGCTCGCGCCGCCGAGGCTCGCGTCCTCGAGCTGCTCGATCGCGACGAGTGGCTCGAGGTGCGCGCGGAAGCGGCGATCACCTACGGCACGCTCAGCGCAGCGTTGCCCGAGGCGGACAAAGATCGCGCCGAAGAAGCGCTCGCCTCGCGCCTCCGCAAGAACAAAGAAGAGCTCAGCCTCGCGCGCGCACTCGTGCGCGCGCTCGCCAAGAGCGGCGGGCCGAGAGCCCGCGCCGAGCTCAGGAGCGCTCTCGAAAAGAAAGGTCCCGCTCAGCTGCGCGGCGACGCCGCCGAAGCTCTCGGTCGCTTGTGTGAGACGAGCGCCATCGATGAGCTCACGACACACGCTCTTGTGCTCTCTCGCCCAACGACGGAAGGCGACGTCACACTCGGCCTCGCTGCGGCGCGCGCGCTCGCTAGGCTCGCTCCCTCGGACCTCGAGAAGCGACTTCAACCTCTGCGCGAGAAGTCCGTGCCCGGTCCGATCCAAGGGCAACTCAGCGCCATCCTCGAGAGCACGCCGAACGCCTGCTCGAAGAAGTAGGCTCGCTCCTAGGGGACCATGTAGGTCGCCAAGAAATGCGCATGCGCTGCGCGAGCTCGGAGCGCAGCACGACATGGCCCCCGTGTTTCCGCGCGCGCTCGCGCTATGGTAGCCTCAGAGAAGCGGGTGGCGGAAGAAGTGGCCCCCGCGAGCTGAAGGACAACCTCGTGGCAGCATCATCAAACAGCGGAAGCATGGTCGCGACGATCGCGGCTATGCAGGACTACGATCGATACCGAGACCTCGCGTGGGAGGGCTCCTTCGAGCAGTACCTCCAGATCGTAAAACAGCGTCCGGAGGTCACGCGCAATGCCTTCCAGCGCATGTACGACATGGTGCTTTCGCACGGCAGCGAAGAGTACGTCGACAACAAGAAGAAAATTGTTCGCTACGGCTTCTTCTCCGATCCTCTCGGCGGCGGAAAAGACGCTGTCTATGGCCTCGACATCCCGCTCATGCGGCTCGTGAACGTGCTGAAAGCAGCGGCAAACGGCTACGGCCCCGAAAAGCGCGTCATCCTTCTGCACGGCCCGGTCGGCTCGAGCAAATCGACCATCGCTCGCCTCTTGAAGACGGGTGTCGAGCGCTACTCAGCGACGCCCGAAGGAGCTCTGTACACGTTCCGCTGGACGAACCTGGCGTCGACCGGCCTCGCCGGCAAGGATGTCGACGTCTTCGACTCCCCCATGCACGAAGAGCCTCTGCGCCTGATCCCCATCGAGTGGCGCGACCAGGCGATCAAGAGGCTCGGCCTCTCGAGCGATACATTCCAGGTGCGCGTCGAAGGAGAGCTCGACCCCGCCAGCCGCTTCATCTTCAAGGAGCTCCTCTCGAAATACGAGGGCAACTGGCAGAAGGTCATCGACAACCACATCCGGGTTCGTCGCTTGCTCCTGAGCGAAAAAGACCGCGTCGGTATCGGCACATTCCAGCCGAAAGACGAGAAGAACCAAGACTCCACCGAGCTCACCGGCGACATCAACTACCGCAAGATCGCCGAGTACGGCTCGGACTCGGATCCCCGCGCATTCAACTTCGACGGCGAGTTCAATATCGCCAACCGTGGCGTCGTCGAGTTCGTCGAAGTTCTGAAGCTCGATGTCGCGTTCCTCTATGACCTGCTCGGCGCGTCTCAGGAACACCGCATCAAGCCAAAGAAGTTCGCCCAGACGGACATCGACGAGGTCATCATCGGCCACACAAACGAGGCCGAATACAAGCGCCTGTTGAACAACGAGTTCATGGAGGCGCTCCGCGACCGAACCATCAAGATCGACATCCCCTACATCACACGCCTCTCCGACGAGAAGAAGATCTACGAAAAAGACTTCGATCAGCGCAAAGTGCGCGGAAAACACGTCGCCCCGCACACCCTCGAGGTCGCCGCGATGTGGGCCGTTCTGACGCGCCTCGAAGAGCCGAAGAAGCACAACCTCGAGCTGATCCAGAAGCTCCGCCTCTACGACGGGAAGGTTCTCCCCGGCTACACTCAGGATACGGTCAAAGAACTCCGCAAGGAGACGAAGCGCGAAGGCATGGAGGGCATCAGCCCCCGCTACGTGCAGGACAAGATCTCCAACGCCCTCGTGCGCGACGAAGAAGGCACCATCAACCCGTTCATGGTCATGAACGAGCTCGAGAAGGGCCTCCGGAATCATTCGCTCATCACGAACGAAGAAGACCGCAAGCGGTACAAGGAGCTGATCAGCGTCGTCAAGCAAGAGTACGAGCAGATCGTCAAGAACGAGGTCCAGAGGGCCATCAGCGCCGACGAAGACGCCATCGCCAAGCTGGCCGCGAACTACATCGACAACATCAAGGCTTACACGCTCAAAGAGCGCGTCAAGAACAAGTACACCGGCCAGGATGAAGAGCCCGATGAGCGCCTCATGCGGTCGATCGAAGAGAAGATCGACATCCCTGACAATCGCAAGGACGACTTCCGTCGCGAGATCATGAACTTCATCGGCGCCAAGGCTGTCGAAGGTCAGCGCTTCGATTGGCAGTCGAACGATCGCCTCAGGCGCGCCCTCGAGATGAAGCTCTTCGAAGACCAGAAGGACAGCATCAAGCTGAAGACTCTGGTGAGCGCGGTGGTCGATCGCGAAACTCAGGAGAAGATCGACATCATCAAGGGCCGCCTCATCAAGTACTTCGGCTACAACGAAGTCTCCGCCACCGACGTCCTGAACTACGTAGCGAGCATCTACGCCCGCGGCGACTGAAGAAGAGCGTCCCCCTCCGCCGCCCAGAGCGGCTCGAATGGCTCGCGCACCCCGCGGGCCGTTCCTTTTTTTGTTTTGGCCCCGGTCCATCACAAAAGCCTGAGTCCAAACGAGCCTTCAGCTCCCCTCACCGCCGATCGCTGCGCTGCGCTCGAACCCGTTTGCGGAACGATTGCGATGCCCTGCCCCCGGAAACGCGGAGCGGCTCCCCGGCAGGCGCGGCTCGCGGAGAAGTAGGCAGCAGCCGCTCCCTAGCAGCCCAATATCCCGGGCAACTTGCATCTCAGCGAGAGAACTTCCGCCAGAGCAAACTTGAGCGCTCCTGAGCACCAAGAGCGCGCACCGAAACGCTCACTCATCGCTCGCACCGCGAGCGATCCTGATTCACAATGGACTGATGGTGCAGCGAAAGGGGGCTCGCCGCGCGCTCGTGGCGCGTGCGCTCCTCGGACATATCTATCTCCTTATTTTTGCCGGGACGGCTCTCGGCGCCTGCGGCCTGACGACGCGGGACCCGAACGACCCTCAGGATTCATCAGGCGGAGGCTCCTCGGTCGCCACGGGCGGCTCCTCTGCGGGGGGGAGCGTCTCCGCCGGAGGCGCCCCGTCCTCCGGCGGATCCGGAGATTTCGAAGACGGCGGTACCGTTGGGCACGGGGATTGGCTCGGTCGCGACTGCGATCCGCCCCCCTCCGACCAGCTCTCACTCGAAGCTCACGTCGTCCAGCCCTACAAATCGCGCATCTTCTACACCTGGACCACCGAGGACCAGGAGAAGGGCCTCCGCGAAGGTGACCCTCTCTACAGCGTCGGGGAAGTACCAGGCAAAGGCCGCGGTCGCGCCGCTGACGTCCTCTTCGATCGCGCCAAAGCCGACCCCGACTCTCTCTCCGGCCTCGTTGCTCCGTTCTTCGACACCTGCCGCTACGGCTGGCCGCATCCCTGGCCCACACGCTTCGGCGTCGGAGGGGAACAATACGGGGACAAGCTCGTCCGCATCACGCTCAAGCCCCAGGCCTGGGTCGCAAGGCTCGACCCATCCGGCGAAATCTCCTCGGTCTACGATCAACAAGGGGCCCATGTGCCGTTCGCCGAAGCAATGGCGCATCCCGAGCGCATCGGGGCCCTCTACTTCGTCTATTTCGGCGATCCGACGGTAGACGATTGGTGCGGATCTTTCGGCCCCGTCGGACCCGAGTCGTACAGGGAGTTCGTGCTCGGGAACGCAGACATGGTCGAGCGCTACGAAGTTGGTACGGAGGCGATCCTTTCCGAGCTGGACGACAGCGTCCGTTTCCTGAAAGAGTACCGCCGCTCACTCCGCGGCTGCACTGAGCCGAGCGCAGCCCGTTTCTTTGAGCTTACGGCCTGCGGCCTGTTGCACATTCCTTGGTACGCGGACGCCTATATTCGCTCCCTCGCGCTCCCAGGACCTGCTTATCTCCCGACCGACGAGAATCTCGCCGCGCTCATTGACTCGCTCGAGTCCGTGCGCTTCGAGCCAGAGCCGTTTGTCCTCGAAGAGGAGCCGTGACGGTTCTGCTGAAGAAAGACGCGGCCCTCGCTGAGCTCGCGAGGATGCGAGCCGAGCTCGGTGCAAGCGAAGACACCTGCCTCATGTGCCGACTCGCCGCGGGAGCAGCGGTCCCTGAGCCGATCTTCGAGACCTGCGAGCTCTCCGTCGTACTTGACCGATTTGGCTCCCGGGAGGGACATCTCCTCGTCATCAGCAAGCGCCACGTCGAAGATCTGAGTGACCTCGGGGCCGAGGAGTACCTGCGCGCGCAGCGGCTCGCCTTCGACGCTTCCCAGGTGCTCACGCGCGCCCTCGCTCCAAAACGCACGTTCATCGCCGCCCTCGGCGCGCCGCGTCAGGTACCGATGAGCTTTCCCCATTTTCACCTGCACGTGATCCCGATCTACGAGGACGACGAGCGCGCTCGGCCGGCCCGCGTGTTCTCCTGGACCGAAGGGGTCGTCGTGTACTCAAACGACGAGGCGCGCGCTCTTTCGAAGAAACTGCGAGAGACCTGGCTCCGCGTCTTTTGAGCCGCGGGCACCCGGAACCACTCAGCCAGGCGCATCTCAGTCGGGCTGCGCTCAACCGAGCGCGGCTCGACCGATTGCGGCTCAACCGAGCGCCGCTTCGTAGCTCTCGCTCTTGAAGCCGACGAGGGCGACGTCTCTTCCGAGCAGGAGCGGTCGCTTGATGAGCTTTCCGTGTCGAGAGAGCTCCAAAATGGCCTCTTTCTCGCTCATCGTCTTGAGGCGCTCCTTGTAATTCCCTTCGCGATAGAGCTGACCCGAGACGTTGAAGAGCTTTTGGACGTTGCCGTCGACAGCGTCGAGGGCCTTCTTGAGCTCCGCTTGGCTCGGCGGGTTCTTCGTGATGTCGACGAGCTTGACGCCAATATTTCGGTCCATGAGAAAGCTCAGGGCTTTCTTACAGGTGCTGCAGTTCGGATAGTGGTAAAATGTGAGATCGGACATAGAGCAGGGTCAAAGAAAGGCTGCCGCGAGTCGGAAAGGGGAGCGGCGAGCGCTCAAGACTCAGACGCGGGCTCAAACTCGAGAGCGACCGAGTTGATGCAATAGCGAAGACCGGTCGGCTCAGGTCCGTCTTCGAAGACGTGCCCGAGGTGCGCGTCACATTTCTGGCAGCGCACCTCCGTCCGTCGCATGCCGAAGCTCGTGTCGACGAGCTCCTTGATCACGCCGGGGACGGCCATGTTCCAGAAGCTCGGCCAGCCGCTCCCCGACTCGTACTTCTCTCCCGATCGAAACAGGGTCGTCTTGCAGCAAACGCAGCGATAGACGCCTTCTCGCTTCTCCCGGTACAGAGCGCCGGAGAAGGGCGGCTCCGTTCCGCAGAGCCGGGTGACGCGGTACGCCTCTTCGGAGAGCTCCGCGCGCCATTGTTCGTCCGCCGCAGGATCCGGAAGTTTTTCGGCCATGCCCCTAGCTTCTCACCGGGAACGAGCCGGGCAAAGCTAGCGTTCCCACGACTGGGCCACGGCACACTCAGCGGCACACTTGAGCCAGGACAACACTTCGGCGCATCTCGGCACACTTCTGGCCGCTCCCTAGCCAGGCGCGTCCGGGGTGAATTCGGACGAAGATCCTCTCCTCGAGCCGAACCCCAGTCGAAGCTAAAAAGGCGGGGGCTTTCGCGCCTGACGCCAAAAGCTCTCACTTTCGCTCACTTTTGGGTTCCCCGAGGCTCCCCCCCCTGGCACACTTGGGCCACTTCCGATGGCACGCCTTCGCTTCATTGTCCCCTTGCTTCCCGCTCTGACTCTCTCCCTCGGCCTGGTGCGCCCCGCCGTGGCGGCCGACATCGATGCGAGCGACTTGGACGACGACCAGGCAGACGAGGAGAGCGCCCCGAGCGAGGAGGCGGAGCCGTCCGACGCGAGCGCTTCTGTTTCTCCGGTCACGACTTCACCAGTCGACCAGTGGGATCCGAATGACCTTCAATTCGAGCTCGGCGTGCGCGCCCGCATGCTCGTCGTTCCGAAGTTTCTGATCAACGCCTTCCAGGTCGAAGGCGGCCAGGACGTCGTCGTCGGGGGCATCGGCGCCGAAGGCGGCATCGCCAAGGGGAACTTCGAGGGCCTATTAGGCATCTGGTATGCCGGGTACAACGCTGGTCCGATGCCCTTCAAGGGCCCGACGGATCCACCCCAGGCTTGGGAGCTCATCAAGAGCAATCTGGGTATGCTCTATCTCACCGCAGATCTGATGCTGCGCGGGGAGATCACTCGCGGCTGGCATTGGTACTTCGGCGGCGGCGCCGGCATCGGCATCCTGACCGGAACTCTCCAGCGCAATGAAGCCCTTTGGGTGACGTCGCCGGACGGGCAGACCACGCTGGTTCCGTGCTCCGGGCCCATTCCCTTCCCGACCCAGGGTTGGGATCAGTGCCCCGACCCCATGAACGAAGATAACCGGTACGATCTGGCGTACGGCCTGAGCTCACCGTACTGGCCTGTCTACCCCTGGCTGACGATGCAGACCGGTGTCCGCTACCAGCCCACGCAGCATTTGATCACGCGCCTCGACCTCGGCATCGGCTCGAGCGGCTTCTGGTTCGGTCTCGCCGTGGACTATGGTCTGTGAGCGAGAACGGGGGGAGCGATTTCTGAGTGAGCGAGCGAATCGAAGAGGCTAGCGCGCGAGGTTCACCTCTCCCGGAGCGCTACCAATTGCTCCGAGAGCTCGGAGCGGGAGGGGGCGGCCGCGTGCTCTCCGCGCTCGACCGCGGCACAGGGCGTGAAGTCGCGCTCAAGGTCCTGAAAGCGAGCGCCGGACCTGAAGAGTCGAGCGCCCTGATCCGCGAGATTTCGGCTCTTTCAGGTCTCGAAGGCCTCGGTTTTCCGCGGGTGCTCATGGTCGGGCAGAGCTCCCAAGGACAGCCTTACCTCGTCCGCGAGCTGGTCCACGGCCGCACCTTTGATGAAGTCATCGAAGAGGCCCCCGAAGAGGCTCTCGCGCTCCTCCCCGCCGTCGCTGACGCGCTCACCGTCGTCCACCGCGCGTCCCTTCTCCACGGGGACATCAAGCCAGGCAACGTCATCGCCCGCGACGATGGCGGCGTCGCGCTCCTCGACCTCGGCCTCTCCACTCAATTCAAAGATGGCGGAGCTTCCGCTCGCGGCTGGACGCCCCGCTACGCAGCCCCTGAGCTCTTCCGCGGCGCGCCGCTCACCGCCGAGGCCGAGGTCTACTCCCTCGGGGCCATGCTGCGCGAAATCCTCCAGCGCATCCCCGAGGACGCCGCGCGCGGGCTTCAACCGATCGCCGACCGCGCTCTCTCCGCGCTCCCGAGCGCCCGCTACCCTTCGGCCGACGAGTTCTCCGAAGCTCTCAAGCTGCTCCTCGCCGGACGCACCAAAGCTCAGCCGCGCGCGCTGCCCGCGCCGGTCCTCGGGTTCGACGACACCGCCTCCTCCCTCAAACAACTCATCGTCAGCTCCCGACCCGGTTCGGTCATTCGCCTCGTCGGCCCCGAGGGTTCCGGACGCTCTACCTTACTCCGGCGCGTCGGTTGGGAGCTTGCACTCGAACAGCCTCGCGTTCGCTTCCTCGACTCCGAACTCCTCGAGACTGAAGCTGGGCGCGCGATCGCGCTCCTTCTCCTCGCGTCCACCCCCGGCGAAGGTAGCGTCGCGCTCGTCGATGGAGATCCGACAGAATCCGAGGCGCTCGACGGCGCGCTTCAGGCGGCGACAGAGAGCGGCGCTCGTGTGGTCCTGGTCGCAGATCGACCGAGCTCTGCCAAACACGCGCGGGACTTCATCGTGCCGCCCCTCGAACCGCGTATCGTGCGCGACTTGGTGCGGATGGGCCTGCCTGCGTTGCCCGAAGCGCTCCTGCCCGAGGTCATCGCGCTCACCGAAGCCAGGCCTCGCGCCCTCCGCACCCTCCTCCAAAAGAGCCAAGGACAGGCCCTCGCGAACGTGGAGGACCTGCGCGAGCTTTGGGAAGCGACTCCAGGCCCGCCCTCGAACGCCGCTGCCGAAGATCTCGAAGCCACAGTTCGAAGGGAGCTCGATCGCGGCCGTTTCGGCCGCCTTGAGCCGCTGCTCCGGGCTCTCGATGAGCACTCCCCTTCCGCCGCCTGGCTCCGCGCGCGCTACGAGCTCGCCGCGGGCTCAGCAAGCCGGGCCGTACAGCTTTGCGATGAGGGCCTCTCCGCCCGCGGGCTCAGCAAAGAAGAGCAAGCGCGCCTTCGCGTGACCAAGGGGCGCGCCCTGCTCGGCATCAATCGCCTGGCCGAGGCAGAGAAGGAGCTCGAAGGAGAAAGCGCCTATCCGCCCGATCTCCGCGCAGAAGCCCTCTCCTACCGCGCGCTCGCGCAAAGCCTCGCAGGGAATCATGAGCGCGCAGAGGAGCTGATGAACCAGGCGCTGGCGCTTCTGGACCAGGTGAGTCCCCGCTGCGCCGCGATCGCTCACTCTTCCGCCGCGACCCTCTCCTGGCGACGAGGGCGCCCCGACCTCGCGGCTGGCGCCTACGAAAAGGCCGTCGCCTTCGCCTGTGAAGCGGGAGACGCCGGCGCGCTCGCCTCCGCTCAGGCCAATCTCGCCAGCCTCCGCAAGGAACAGGGAGCGATTGCCCCCTCGATCGAACTGTTCGAAGGCGCCATCGACGCTGGCCTTCGCTCGGGACGAACCGTCTCCGTCCAGCAAGCCCTCCTCAACCTCACAAACCTCGACATCTACCTCGGACGCCTCGAGCGGGCCAAATCGAACCTGGCGCGGCTCGATGAGCTCGGCGAGCTCACAGAAAGCCAACATGCGCAGCGTCTCGGCCTGACCGCCGATCTTTGGGCGAGGATGGGCCGCTTACCCGAAGCGCTCGCGGCCTATGAGCTATGCGAAGAGGCCTTCCGTCGTCTCGGTCGTAGTGCGGAAGCGGCCGAAGCAGCGCTCGAGTCCATTTTGGTCTGTCTCGCGCCGGTGACCGACCAGGAGAACGCTCTGCGGTTTACGCCCAGCGAACAAGAACTGGACAAGAAGCTCGAACGGGCCCGAGCCGATCTGGGAGGCCGAGAAACGCCCCTGCTCCGACTCGCCGAGGCTCGAACCCTGGCTCATTCAGGCGCAGAGGAGCGCGCGGAGCGCCGCGCCGAAGAGGCGCTCGAGCTCTCGCGCAGTCTCGGCCAAAGAGAGTGGGCCTGGCGTTCACTCAGCCTGCTCGCGGAGCTGCTCGCGGCGGCGGGAAGGCACACCCGGGCGGAGCGCGTCCGGGCGGAGGCGATCGAAATCCTAGAAGAGATCGGCGCGCGGCTCCCGCCCGATCTGCGGCAAGTGTATTGGAGCGATCCGCGCCGACGCGGACTGCGTGCCGCCCCCGAGCGAGCGCACGCACCTCGTTTCGTCACCGAGAACAAGAGCGCCGCCTCCTCCATCTCGAGCCATCTGACGGGCGTCGACGCCGTCTCCCGCATGAGCCAGACACCGCTCGAACGGCGCCTGGCCAAGATCTTGGCGATCAACAGCGATCTCGCCGCCGAGACGCGCTTCGATTTGCTCGCCACAAAGATCGTTCTCCACGCGACCGAGCTCCTCGAAGCCGAGAGCGGCTATCTCTTGCTCGGAACCAACGCAGACGACCTGACGGTCGCTGCCAGCCGCGCACCCCAAGGCAAGAGCCACAGAGAGTTCTCTCGCTCCATCGCCGCCCAAGTCCTCTCCCAAGGGACGCCCTTCTTCAGCGTCGACGCGAGCGCCGACCAAAGGCTCGTCAAGATTGAGTCGGTGCACCAAGCGGCGCTCGCCGCGGTCGCCTGCGTGCCGATCTTGTCTCCGAGCCGAGTTCCCCTCGGCGCCTTGTACGTGGAGTCGCGCGCGCGTGTGCAGGCGACCTTCGGCGAAGAAATCCCGACCCTGCTCGCCTTCGCCGACCAGGCAGCGATCGCCCTCGAGTCTGCTCGTCTCGTCCGAGAGCTCTCCGAGAAGAGCTCCGCCCTCGAGGAGAAAAACGCCCGCCTCCTCGAGGCTCAAGCCGCGCTCAAGTCCCTCCTCGCCGAACGCACCGAGCGACTTCAATCTGTCAGGAGCGAACTCAAGCGCACCCGCGACGAGCTCAGCCGTGGCGCCGCCTTCGCGGGGTTGGTCGGCGGCAGCGCCGCCATGCGGCGCGTTTATTCGCTCATCGAGCGCGTTCAGAAGACGGACGTGCCAGTGCTCATCACGGGAGAAAGCGGGACCGGCAAAGAGGTCGTCGCCCGCGCCATCCACGAAGGGTCCCGGCGCGCCAAGGCGAAAATGCTCGCTGTGAACTGCGGCGCGATCCCCGAGAGCATCCTCGAGAGCGAGCTCTTCGGTCACGTCCGGGGCGCCTTCACCGGCGCCGACCGCGACCGCAAGGGTCTCTTCCAAGAGGCGCGGGGCGGAACTCTCTTCCTCGACGAGATCGGCGAGACTCCTCTCAAGATGCAGGCGGGGCTGCTTCGCGTGCTCCAGGAGAGCAAGGTGCGCGCCGTGGGCTCCGCCGAGGAGGTCCCCGTCGACGTCCGCGTCATTTTCGCGACGAACCGTGAGCTCTCCGAAGCGGTCGCCGCCGGGAAGTTCCGCGATGATCTGCTCTACCGAATCCAGGTCGTCGAGGTCCATCTCCCGCCGCTCCGGGAGCGCACCGAAGACATCCCGCTCCTCGTGGACCACTTCCTCGCCCGCGCCGCCGCCAAGTTTGGGGGAGAAAAGCGACACCTCGCCCGTGACGCCATGGCGGCGCTGCTCGCGTTCCACTGGCCCGGAAACGTTCGCCAGCTCGAAAATGTCCTGACCAACGCGTGGATTTTATCGGACGGCGCCGTCATCCACGCAGAGGACCTGAATCTGCCGACGGTGCGCCCGAGCGCCCCTCGGGCTCCCCGAAAGCCAGCTCCCAAACAACGGGTGAGCAGCGAGCATTTTACCGAGCGCGACCGAGACGAGCGCGCACGCATCCTGGAAGCCCTCGATCGCACGGGCTGGAACCGCGCCCGCGCGGCCCAAGTGCTCGGGATGCCCCGGCGCACCTTCTATCGCCGCCTCCAGCACTACGGCCTTCAGTAAGGAACCCACCTCTCAGGTACCGCAGAGGGACGTCTCAGGTACGGCAGAGGGACATCTCAGGTACGGCAGAGGGCGCGCCTATCCCGTCCTCTCCTACTGGTAGCGCTGCCTCGGATACACGCGCCCCTCCTACTACGCATCTCACGATCGCGCGTTCTCTGAAAGAGCTCCCGGAACAGCGAACCCCTTTCGAAAAGCCGCTACCGGAAGAGCATCGAGCTCTTCTCGCGGACACGATCGCGCGCACTGAACACTCACTCTCTATCGCGGCGCGCTCCTCACCCCTGACCACAAAGGAAGAAGATCCTGACGCTCGATCCGACGCGAAATCGACGTGTTGTGATATACTCCGATGTTCAAGGGGATTTTCGCCCTGGCCCCCTCATCGTCCTGACCAAGGACACAAAAAACAACCACCTTTCCTGAGCCGTTTTCGGCCGGACGCTTTCATCGTTTCATCCCTGACCGTAAGGCTCTTCGAACACCATGATGACCAAAAAGCCCTGGACTCGCATTCTTCTGACTGCGCTCCTCGTTTCCTTTCCCTTCGCATGCGGCGGAAGTGGGAGCGACGGAGGGAACGACGACGGAGACGACAAGACCGCGAGCGGCGGCTCGAAGGACGATGGCTCTGGTGGGAAGTCGAATGAGCCGGACGACTGCGTCGAGCCGTTCGCCGACGAGTGTAACCGCGCGTGCAGTACCCACTCGCCGTGCCCGGACGGGATGCATTGCTCATCCAAGGGCGTCTGTAAGGCCTACTGCGCCGAGGGTTTTGAGTGTCCCGAAGGCGAGAAGTGTTCGTTCGAGGGCCGCTGCGAAAGAGACAGCGACTTCGTTCCGACCAAACCTTGTGAGCCGCTCAGTTGCGAGGAGCTCGGCCATGAATGCGGTCAGGTGATCGACAACTGCGGCGAGCCCCGCGATTGCGAAAAGGAAGAAGACCTCTCCTGTGGCAAGAGTCGGCGCTGCCAGGCGGTCCCGGTCGAAGACGACGACGGGGAAGAGATCCTGCTGAACAAGTGCGTGGAGGGGGTCGCCGACTGTGAAGTGTGCGACGCCATCCCAGTGTGCGAAGACGAGGACTCTCCGACAACGCTCACCGGCCGCGTGATCACGCCCGGACGCGACGACGACGACACGGCGAACCAGGTCGGCGTCCCGAACGCCATCGTGTACATCCTCAGGGACGAAAACACCGACGATCTGCCCGACATCGTGAGCGGTCTGCCTGGTGATGGAAGTCCCGCTTGTGATCGTTGCGACGAGCAGGACCTCGGAGCCGTCCTCTCGGGCGCCGTGACCGATTCCTCCGGCTACTTCGAGCTCTCGTCGAATCTACCGGTCGGCCGTGACGTCATTCTCGTCGTCAAGGCGGGCAAGTTCCGCCGCGCCCAGAAGATCAAGATCGAAAAAGAATGCGACGACAACGCGCTCCCCGAGGAAGCTGCTGAAAACCCGGCGCGCCTCCCCCGTCACTCAAAAGATGGTCTCGCCGTGAACATTCCGCGCGTCGCTGTCGCGACTGGGTCCATCGACGCGATGGAGTGCGTCTTCCTCAAGATGGGTATTGAAGAGGACGAGTTCACGGATCCGTCCGGCGACGGCAAGATCCATCTCTACCGCGCCAATGGCGCCTGGCCCCCCGGCGGCCCTGCCGACAATTGCCTCGAGTGCGCCGCATGCACCAGGGGCACCTGCCGGAGTCAGTACTGCACGGAGAACGGAACGGACACCTGCGATCAGGCCTGCCAGCAAGCCTTCCTCGCCGCGTGCCAAGAGGACTTCGACATCACCCGTCTCGTGGGCGATCCTGAGAGGATCTCCAGCTATGATCTGACTGTCCTCGATTGCGAGGGATCAGGCTGGAGCATCAACGCGGGCGGCACGAGCGAACACCTCCGCCGCTACGTAAACCGCGGCGGACGCCTCTTCGCGAGCCACCTCAGCTTCAAGTGGTTGCGGAGCGCGAAGGACCCTGACGCGAACCTCGAGTACGATCCCGAAGAGCCCCTCGAGACGAGCCTCGATCCCGCGGCCACCTGGAATACTTCCTCCAGCACCAACGCCAACATCAACGCTGGCAAGGGCTGGATCTCCCTCGACCGCCCGAACGCGAGCCCGCGCATCGAGAACTTCGCCGAGTGGATGGAGGCTGAAGGCGTAACTTCTGAGGAAGAAGACTACTCCTTCGAGATCATCCAGCCTCGCTCGCAGGCGCTCGAACTCGGTCCCGCCACGGAAGAGTTCGTGCATTGCGACGACACCGGCGGCGTCACGCAAAACCGCTGCGCGAACCTCCGGACCCAGCAGTTCTCCTTCAATACGCCCTACGCGGCGCCCGAAGAGGAAGCCTGCGGGCGCGTCGCCTACAGCGGGTTCCACGTCGCCGCGACTTCCGGAACGCTCGACCTCGGCGACGCAGTCTTCCCGAGCTATTGTACAAACGCAGACGCGAACAATGGCGTTCTCACGAACCAAGAGAAGGTCCTTCTCTACATGCTGTTCGATCTCGGAGCTTGTGTCGGCAGCCCCCCGCCGCCGCCGCCCTGTGTGCCGCTCACGTGTAAGCCGAGCGACTGCGGCTTCCATTCCGACGGCTGCGGCGGCCTCCTCGATTGCGGCGAGTGCTCCATCCCGAAGTGATGCGACTGAAAACGGGCGTCTCGGAGTTCCGAGGCGCCCGTTCGGCATCGGAGGACGCCCGCCGCCGATCGAGCAAGGCGCGTCGCAAACGCGCCTCAGCCCCGCGACTCGAGATAGCGGCGCAGGTGCGCGGGAGCAGCGAGCGCCGCATTTTGGACCGGGCGATCGAAGATCGCTCGCATCCAAGACCCTCCGAGATCGAAGGCCACCGCGACCGTAACCAGACAGTAGTCTTCGCTGAAAGGACGCGCCGTCAGGTAGCCACGCACGTCACGAATCCCGTGGGGCCGCGTCGGGTCGAGCGCGAAGCGAAGCGCGTGCGAGCTCGTTCGATCGAGCCGCAGGGTATAGCGGGTCAAGACGGGAGCTTTGCCCTGGAGGAGCTCGACATCGAGCCTGTGCGTCGCGTCCGTATCCAGGGGCTCCGCTTCATGCGTCAGCGGGAGCGCCTCACGCAGATGATTCGCGTCGAGCAGCGTCGAGATCACCTGCTCCGCGGGGGCACGCACGATTTGGTAGGCGACGCCTCCCGTGTAGGTTCGACCATGGAAGCGAAATGAGAGATCGCGCCGTACGGTCCATCCCTCGCGCACCCGCTGCAGTTCCTCCTCTGAAAGCGGCTCGGGCTCAGGTAACTCAGCGGCCGGAAGCTCGGCCCACTCACTCGCCGCCAGGGTCCACGCGTCGTGCCCTCGGCCCTCCGCTTCGCTCCTCTGCGCGCTGAAGCTCGGCGCCCTCTCGTCAAAACTCGGCGCGAGCGACGCCGCTCGGTACTCCGCCGGCGAGACAGCCCTCGGCGCTCCGCCTTGGATCGTAGCTCCCCCACAGCCGGCCCCGAGAAGAGCCAGGACGAGAAGTGCGGAAAGGGGCCCTCGAAACACCACAGGTCAACATAGGTCCCTGAAAGTGCGTCACCAGCTCGAAACAAAAATGAATACGACCGCCGACAATCGGTGACAATTGCGGCGGTCTCTCTCGCTGCGCTCTGACTCGACGCAGGTTCAGCGCCCGCGCGTTCAGTGAAGTCTCAGCCGTTCGACAGGCGGCTTAAGCGGTCTCGGCCCAGTCGATGTCGAGGAGGTGACCCGAGCGGCGCGCCTTGGTCGCGAGATAACGGCGATTGTAGGCGTTCGGCGGGATGGCCAAGGGGAGACGCTCGCTCACGACAATGCCCTCGGCGGTCAGCTTCTGGACCTTGTCGGGGTTGTTCGTGAGCAGACGGATGCTCTCAACGCCCAATTTCTCGAGCATTGCCGCGGCGATGCCGTATTGGCGCAGATCGTCTGCAAAGCCGAGGGCGAGATTCGCCTCGACGGTGTCGAGACCGCTTTCCTGAAGTCCGTAAGCCTTGATCTTATTGGTCAGGCCGATGCCGCGCCCTTCTTGGCGCATGTAGAGCACGAGCCCGCGCTTGAGCCCTCCGACCATCGTCAGCGACTGCTCGAGCTGCTCGCGGCAATCACAACGCAAAGATCCGAGAACGTCGCCCGTGAGACATTCCGAATGCACCCGGGTGACGAGGTCCCGCGACTCAGCGACGTCTCCGCGCACCATGGCCAGGTGCTCCTTGTCGTCCTGGTTGTTCGAGAACACGTAGACCTTGAAGTGCCCAAAACGTGAGGGCAGGTCCGCGACGCTGGCGATTTCTACGATGGGGCGCTCCGGAGTCACTGTTTCCGTGGGCGATACTTTCAGGTTCATAGCCTCTCTCCGGACTCTCCACCGAGAAACCCGTGCATATCCGGGTGTGTTCCCGAGGATGGACCTTCTAGCGTATGCGAGCCGGATTTGCCCGAATTCGGCCAGACAAAGGCGAGCCTCTTCGAGCCGGCAGAATTTTTATCCGTAATTCTCGACACTTCAAGAACTCGGTCTCTCCCCCTCGGCCGGGCCCTCGCCCCCCGAAAGGCTCCCGCGGGCCCCGTTTCCTGGCTCTCCGCCTACCGGCGGCCCAGCCCGCCCATCGCGCGCCCGCCCGGGGCTCACTCGGTCGACGGAGCGCTCAGCTGGGGCGTGTCGCCGATCATGGCGGCCAGCCGCTTCTCGATCGTCTTCCTTCCGTAGCGCGCCGCCGCAAACTCGAGCCCGCGCTGGGAGAGCGCCTCCCAGCGCTCCGGATCGTCATGAAGCTCGACGATCGCCGCCGCGATCCCCTCCGGGTCGTCGCGCACGATGATGTTCTCGCCGTCGACGAGTCCGCTGCCCTCGACGCCGACCGAGGTCGTGATGCAGGGGACGCCGTAACCGAGACTCGCCGCGACTTTCCCCTTGAGCCCGGCGCCATATCGAAGAGGCGCAACGGTGGCGCAAACCTGCCCGTGGAGGTCCGTGAGGTCAGGAATGTAACCGAGCGGGTGCACCGTATCGCTGGCCCAGGCGAGGACCTCCGCGGGCATCGAGCTGCCAGCGATCCAAAAGGGTAAATCCGGGCGCTTTTCGAGCACCTTCGGCCAAACCTCTGCGAGGAAATAGCGCACCGCGTCGATGTTCGGGCGATGGCGAAACCCGCCCACAAAGAGCACACCACTGCGCCCCTCGAAGCCTCGCGTGCGGCCCGGAATGTCGCGGATCAGCGGAAGAATCTCGATTTTGGCCTCGGGGACCTCCTTCGCCAAAATCTCCCTCTCGACTTCGCTCAAGACGAGCGTCGTGTCCGCTCCGCGCACCGCGAGAAGTTCACGCCACTTCGTGTCCTTCGCCTTCCACTTGTAAAAGACGTTCGACAGAAGCTCCGCCTCCCGCTCTTCGCGCAGGTAGTGCAGATCTACCGTGTTGAAGATCAGCTTCGCTTGGGGCGCAAACTTGCGGATCGCGCGCAAGAACCGGGCGAGAACGCGACCGCGGTGCACGACGATGACGTCGAACTTGCGCCCGTGCTTTCGGAGATAGCTCCCGAGGCTCAAGTTCCGCGGCGCATGCAAACATTCGATCCCTTGGCGCTCGAGGTCCTCGGTGTAAAGACCGTCCCGCTGGGCGATGTTCGGAAGCGGAACACCGCGCGGAATGAGCTTGACCGGCACGAAGGTCACTTCGTGACCGAGCCCTCGAAAGATCGAGAGCATGTTCGCCAAATCAAGGGAGCCGGAATCCTGATCCGGGCGTGGCGTGCCGCGGTTGACGACCAAGATCCGCTTCGGACGCTCTCCGTCCAGAGCCTGCGTGCCTGTAGCGGCAAGGGCTCTCTCCGTGGCTGGACCTGACGTCATCGGCCCAGCCGTATAGCGGGGCCTTTCCTCCTGTCCATAGAATCATCGCACCGCCGAGCCTCTCTGCGCGAGGAGCGTTACGCCCGCTCCGCCAGGCTCAAATTTCGCCATCCGACAGCACGAACTCCCCGAGCAAAACCTCCACTGGCCCGCTGGCTCCCGCGCGCTTCACCACAAAACGCGCGCCTTCGAGCGCCGCTTCACCATCGTGGAAAAAAACGAACTCGTACCTGCGCCCGAGGGTGCCACGCGCAGGCTCAACCAACGCCGCAATGTGCATCCCATCCGCGAGCACCAGCTCACAGCTCTCAGCGCGACTCTCCGCCGTTTCCTCCAGCGTCACGACGACGCGGTAAAGATGCGAAAAGTGCTCTCCGCCGAGCGCATCGAGCTCCCGAGTGTCCGTCTTGTCGGCGACCTCGATTGTCACAAGATCACCAAACCAAGTTCCACGGCGCCCGAGGAGCTCTTCCAGCACCTCGCGCTGCCCGTCCATCGCTCGAGGCTCGTCCCCCACGTCCTCTTCTTCGTTTTCCGTCGCCGCGACGTCCTCGGCGTTGTCCGTCTGCCCTGCGCTCCCGTCGCTCTCGATCGGCTCTCCCGCCGCGTCCCGCGACGGATCGTGCGCGTCCGCCTCCCCTCGCGTTTCCGCGACGTTCATTCCATCTCCCGCCGGATCCGCCTCGGATGAGTCCGAAACTTCGTCAGGCTCTTCGACCGGCGCAAACATATCAGAAGCTTGATAGCCACCGATGGCGCAGCCACTCACCGAAGCGATCACCCAGGTTGCGCTGAGTGCGCAAGAAATCCGACGGAGCATGAGCTTGAAAGAAGAGCGTCGAGTCATGCCCCCTGTGTCGGCCGGCCCATCGCCCCGTTGCCCACCTTCCCGCTTTTTCTTTTGGCCCCGGCCCGCGACCCTCAGCTTCCCTCAACAGAGCCTTCGTCTTCCCTCGACTCCTCGAGCTTCCTCAAGCGCCGCGCGCGCTCGACCAAAAAGCTCGAGACCTTCCTCCACATCCCCACAAGCTTTCGAGCGCGCGCCTCCGTCCCGCTCGCTCCAAAAAACCCAACGCCTCCTCTCCGAAAGTTTTTTCGAGCGCGCGCCTCCGTCCCGCTCGCTCCAAAAAGCCCAACGCTCCTCGTGAACGCGCTTCTCCCCGAAAATGCGACCGGGGCGGAGGTCCGAATTCCTTCGGACCTCCGCCCCTCCCGTTTGTTGCGACTCTCGCACTCTCACTCAACTGAATGATCTCAACCGAGCTCCGCCCGGTCTCCATCTTTGCAGTCGCGCCTGAGCGCTGTGTCGGACGGCCGCCGCGCTCGTTGCCGACAAAACTTCTCCTGTCCCGACTTTTTTCTGTGGGGGAAGGGACGCCGATGTCTCGTTGACACCACTCGGCCCCCGGGAGCGACAGTTTGGCAAAGGCTCGTCGCGTCGGGGCGCGCGAGTCCTCGGAACTTTCCGGGATTTCGAGGAGCTCCGGTAAGGGCGTGTCTCGGCACGATCGGTGCTTAGGGGACCCCGATGGTTCGGCGCTGGCGCGCTTTTTCGGTACTCTTTGTCGGCTGTGTGAGCGCTCACATGGGCTGCGCGCTCAGTCCTGCTGCCGGCGAGCTCAGTGAGGAGGACCTCCGACGGGCTGGCGCGTCACTTCAGGCAGCGCCGGCGAAAGAACTCTGGGTCGTGGTGGTCGACGACGCGCCCACTTCAGAAGGCGACGCGCTTCGAGCCGCGCTCGCGGCCGAGCTCGGCGGCTCTCTCGACCGAGCGCGGAGCTGCTCTGATGCACCGACGGCAGCCGCGCCGGTGGACATCCAGGTCCTCTTGATTCCCTCTTCGCACCCCGAGCGGGCTCTCCATGGCCGGAGTCACCGTGAGCTCCGTCTGAGGCAGGAGGCTCTCTCGAGCGCTACGGGGCGTCTTTGGGAGGAAGGGGTCGCGCGGGCCATCTTGAGCCTACGTGCGGATGCCCTCGCACCGAATGGAATGGTCGCTGCTGCGAACCATTGGGACGATCTCTTGCTCGGCCGAAGAGCACCGCGGGACGAGGCCGACCTGACGCTTCGTTCGGACGTCGAGCCCGATCGCCTCGTGCGCATGCTCTTTGCGACGACTCGGGACGATGCAGAGATGAACTTCGAACGGCTGCCGACGTTCGGGTCCACGCTTCCGATCAATTGGGAGCTCCTCGTGTACGAAGCCGTCTCCTGCGAAGAGAGTGACCCGGAACAGAAAGCGCCGGCGCTCGCCGCCTTCGTCGTCCCCACGAGCACAGCTTGTGGTTCTCGGCTCTTCTTTCGGAGCGCCGGCTGCGACGAGACTGAGCCCTGTGAAAAGGCCTTCTGAGGCGAAGCTCCGGATGCGCGCGGAGCCTCGCTCCGGTCTTCCAAGGAGGCGTCGAGCTCACTCAAAGGCTCGGCTGGACCCACTCGGAGGTCGCGCGCCGGGGCAATATGGAGCTCATCGCGGCGCCGTGGTGGGCTGACTCGATATGGTGAGCTCACTCAAAGGCTCGGCTGGGCGAAGGCGGAAGTGATGGACCGGGGCCCCAAAAGAGCACCGAGTCGAATGGGAGCTCCCGGGAGCGCTCCCCGAGGCGCGTGAGGCGACGACCCATCGGGGCGCACTTCAGCGCGCGAGCTCAACGAGCGGAACGTACCTTTCGAGGTCCGAGCGATAATGGAGCCAAAGGCCACCTCGGGTTTCGCGCTGGAGCCTCTCCCAATCGGTCGGGCTCTCGATGTCATGAGCCACGAGGCGCAAATTGCGCCCGGGGAGCATCGATAACAGGGTCCAATCTGACGCGGCCGCGTGGCGCTCAGGGACCTGATACACGGAGTAGCCCGGCCGTTTCGACATCTCGGCGTCGAAGACGACGTGCACTTCGGTGTCCCGCACGTCTTCGGGAATCGCTTCGCGCATGAGACGCACGTGTTTCGCGGCCAGCTCACCGCTTTCGACCATGAGCGCCACCTTCGACCAAACACTGCTCAGCAAGAGGAGGGTTGTCGTCCCGCCGAACGTCGCGAGCACGCGTCTCCCCGGCGCTTTCAGTCGCTCGGCGAGCGCTTCATAACAAGCCCCCCAAGCGAGCCCAAAAGGCAGAAGCGCCATCGCCAGGTACATCTCGCTCAGCCTTGTGACGAGCAGTTCAGGAGTCAGCGAGAGCGGCACACAGACGAGCGAAGCCCCCAAGAGGCGCGCCGCGCGCGTGTCGGATGCTCCGCGGTAGAGAGTCCAGCCGCCCCACTGCGCGCCGAGTAAGATCACCGCGGACCAGCCCAGCTCGAAGAGACTCAGGCTCGGATTGGCCCGCGTGAAGAGAGTCGCCGTGTTCCCAAAAAAGCCGAGACCCGCCGCCGTCAGGCCGAGGTTCTTCGCGATCAGCAGGGGAGAGATCACGCTGCCTCTCGAAGCCGCGGCGTCGTCACCCAACCCGCCGAGCGACGCCGGGTAGAGCGCGTAACGGAGCGCGAGGAGACAAATGGCCCATGTGAGAAGCGCGGCTCCAACCGCGAGCGCATTCTTTCGCTGCGATGCCGGGTCCCGATCGAGAGGCAGCGCCCAGAGAGCAAAAGGCAGAACCGCTGTCATGCAGAGGATGTATTCCTTCTGCAGGAAGGAGAGGGTGAGTGCGCCGAGCGCGAGGGTGAGGATTCTGCGCGGCCGATCCGGGAAGTGGACCGCGTAGGCAACCGGACCCCAAAGAGCCACCGCAGAGAGGACCGTACTGAGTCCATCAACACTCGCGACTCCCGCCACGCCGGCGGGGTGCAGCGCCACAACGAGCGCTGTCAGCGTAGAGCCGATCCACCCCAGGAAGCGCCGCGCAATCACGATGGCGAGCGTGAAGTGAGCGATGTGAGCGAGAAGGCTCGCGCCGTGGATGACGGCGTGGAGTCGCGGCTGCAGTAGGTCGTCACCGGTTCCGGCGAGCGCCGCCGCGAGCCAATAGCAGAGGGACTGCAGCGGGCGGATCCTCAGTGTTTGGCGCGTCTCAGTGATGAGTTCGGTGAAGGACTGACGCCCGATCCAGATGTCGTAGAGCGGGGGGCCAAAGTCATCCGCCGCGGGCAGCACTCCCCACACCTTCGCGTAGGCGAGGAGCGTAAGGAAAGTGACGCCGAGGGCGATCCAGAACGACGCGCGCAGGCTGGTTCGGCACGCCGGAACCGTCGCCGGGCCCGGGTCACGCTCGCCTCTCGACGGTTTTCGGAGGGACGGTTGCACGCTCTTTTGCCCCAAGGGTTGCCCGCGTACCATAGGTCCTTTCGGGGCAGAAGGAGGCTCTGCGCTCACGGGTCGGATCGAGGAGACGACCGACGAGCGCGTGGGGAGAGGAGGCAAGCGGTGGCGACGGAGCGAGAGAAGATGTTAGCGGGGGAGCTCTACGACGCGCTCGATCCGGAGCTCGTGCAGGCGAGAGTTCGCGCGCGCGAGCTCACGAAGAGACTCGGCGCGACGGAAGCGCACGATGAACCAGGGCGGCGCGCGCTCTTGGAGGAGCTTCTCGGCCGCGGAGGCGACACCGCTTGGATCGAGCCGCCATTTTTCTGCGACTACGGCTCGAACATCGAGCTCGGCGAGCGGGTCTTCTTCAACTTCAACTGCGTGGTGCTGGACGTTTGCCTCGTCGAAGTCGGAAGCTTCACGCTGTTTGGCCCCGCCGTGCAGATCTACACCGCGACGCATCCCATGAGCGCCGCCGAACGCCGACGCGGTCTCGAGAGCGGGCGGCCCGTGATCATTGGCAGCGACGTCTGGGTCGGCGGCGGCGCCATCATCCTGCCCGGTGTGACCATCGGCGATCGCGCCGTGATTGGCGCGGGAAGCGTCGTCACGAAGGACATTCCCGCGGGCGTCTTCGCCGCCGGAAGCCCATGCCAAGTCCTTCGAACGATCGACGAGTGACGTGCGCTCCGCCGAAATGGACGGGATTTTCCCTCTGGGCGGCGCGGCGATGGTGCGGTCCCCCGAGGCGGCGCGTGGAGGTGAAGGCTCGGCTGGGCCCGAGGTGGAGGTGATGGGCCGGGGCCAAAACCTCACGCTTTGGGAGGAGGCGGTTTCTACGCTGCCGCGCTCGCAGAAGGCGGGGAAATTTGGCTCGGGATCAAGGGCCCTCTGGTCCGGTCGGACGGGCGTGCTATTCGGCTCGCCCCGTGGCCCGTTTTATCGACGAACTCAAGCGTACTCATTCCTGTGGCGCGCTCCGCGCTTCGCATGCCGATCAAGAGGTCGTGCTCTTTGGCTGGGTGGCGAATCGCCGCGATCACGGGAACCTCGTCTTCGTCGATCTCCGCGACCGCGAAGGCGTGACTCAGATCGTCTTTGACCCCGAGGCTTCGAAAGAGGCCCACGCGCTGGCTCAGGCCCTGCGCAGTGAGTGGGTCATTGGTATCCGCGGCAAGGTCAAGCTGCGCGGCGAACAGTTCAGCCAGAAGGAGGGCAAAATGGTCAGCGCGCGGAACCCGAACCTCCCGACAGGCGAGATCGAAGTCGAGGTGCTCGAGCTCGGTGTCTTCAACAAGTCGGAGACCCCGCCCTTCGAGATCACCGATCGCTGCGATACCGGCGAAGAGGTCCGCCTCACCTATCGCTACCTCGATCTGCGGCGCGGGCCGCTCCAGGCTGCGCTCAAGGCTCGCCACACCATCGCCCAAGCGACGCGGAACTTCCTCTCGGATACCGGCTGCCTCGAGGTCGAGACGCCTTTCCTCGTGAAGTACACGCCCGGCGGCGCACGAAACTTCCTCGTGCCAAGCCGCGTGCACTCGGGGAAATTCTACGCGCTCGCGGAGAGCCCCCAGCTCTTCAAGCAGCTCCTCATGTGCGCCGGTTACGAGCGCTATTTCCAGATCGTTCGCTGCTTCCGCGACGAGGACAGCCGCCTCGATCGACAGCCCGAGTTCACCCAGATCGATATCGAGATGAGCTTCATCAACCAAGATGATCTCTTCACGGTCATCGAAGGGCTCGTCGGCGCCATCTGGAAGGCGACCCTCGGGATCGATCTCGCGGAGCAGTATCCGGGTGGTCCCGATCATCCCGCCGGCTTCCCGAAGTTCCCGCGCATGCGCTTCGAGGATTCGATGCGCTACTACGGAAACGACAAGCCCGACCTGCGCTTCGACATGAAGCACACGGACATCACCGAGCTCGTCGTCGAGCACAAGGGCGGCGGCATCCCCTTCTGGGAGCCGATCGCTCAGAAGTTCGCAGACGGAACGTATCGCGCTGATCTGCCGGCGGAGATCGTCAAGGTGCTCGTCGTTCCGGCGAGCGCGAACCTGAGCCGGAAGGACGGCGACGAGCTCGAGAAGCTGGCGAAGAGCATGGGCGCGGGCGGACTGGCTCGGGCGAAGGTCGGAGCGGGTGGCGAGTGGACCCAGTCGCCGCTCAACAAGATGATGACCGTGGAGCTCCGCGACGCGATCAACCGCGCTTCAGGGGCCCAGGAAGGCGACCTCATCATCTTCCAGAGCGGGAAGGCGCAGCTCGTCCACACCGTAATGGCAAATTTGCGGGTTTATCTCGGCAAGCGCCTCGGGCTCATCCCGGAGGTCGGCCACGGCGGCAACTTCAACTTCCTCTGGGTCGTCGATCCGCCCCTCTTCGAGTACGACGAGGAGACGAAGAGCTGGGCCGCGGCGCACCACGCCTTCACCCGGCCCCACGATGACTGCGTCGATCTGATCGACAAAGATCCAGGCAAGGTCCTCTGTTACCGTTACGATCTCGTGCTCAACGGCTTCGAGATCGGCGGCGGCTCGATCCGTCTCCACGATCCGGCTGTCCAGGCGAAGGTCTTCGCCGCGCTCGGAATCGACGGCGACGAGGCTCGTCAGAAGTTCGGGTTCTTGCTCGATGCTCTGAAGTTCGGTGCCCCGCCCCACGGCGGCATCGCCCTCGGCATGGATCGGCTCGTCATGTTGCTCACCGGCCGCGAGAGCTTGCGCGACGTGATCGCCTTCCCGAAGACACAAAAGGCTGTGGACTTGATGAGTGACGCGCCGACCGCCGTCACCAATCAACAGCTGCGCGACCTTCACATTCGCACCGTCGAAGAGAGCTGAGAGGCTCCCGGAAGTAATTTTCCGGCAGCTTTGGAAGAAAGGGCTTTCAGACAACCCATCGCAGCTTTTGCGATGGGTTGTGGTTCGCCTGGGCCAAGTCGTGAGTTAGGCTCGCGTGCAGTATGGCTGAACCTAACAAGCCGACGCGCGGCGGGCGCGCGTCGCGCTCGAAGAACGCGAAGACGAAGCAAAACGCGGACAAGCGTCCCGAGACGACGTCCCTCGCTGATCTCGAGTCAGCTCCTCATCAAGGGGAGCTCCGCGGCGTTCCTAAGTCGAGCCCGCCCCCGCGCCTCGGCCCCGGCGCCCCGACGCGCGCTTCGTCTGCGCCGCCCCCTCCGCCTCACCGAGTCTCCCCGTCGAGCCCTCCGCCCGCCGAGTCCGTCGTGGCGCGGTCTTCGTCGAGCCCTCCGCCGCCGCCTCGCGCGAGTGAGAGCAGGGCGATCCAAGGTGGCGCTCCCGACAGTGAGCCTTCTGTGAACGGCGCGCCGAACCGGCCGGCCCCGATACAGGTCAAGCTGACCCCTCCGCCTCCGCCGACCCGCGTCTCGGCCGGCCCTCCCCCGCCCCCGAAGCGCCCGACGGCCGGCCCCTCCGCGCGCCCCTCGGCCCTCGTTCCTCCGCCCCCACCCAGCGGAAAAGGCGGCCTTTCGGTGCCGGTTCCTCCGCCTGCTCGCGTTCCCCCGCCGCCGCCTCTGCCTTCGATGCAGGCGCGCGCCGCTTCCGATACCGAACCGGCGCCTGCGCCCCCCGCGCCGCCTGCACCTCCCGCGCCCCTCGCCGCGCGAGGGGAGCCGCCTGCACCTCCCGCTCCGCCCGCGCCGCCCGCCGCGGCACAGGCGCTCGCGCGCCCCGAGCCTCCGCCGCTCCCCTCGACCAGTGCGCCCGTCCCACGCTCCGACCCCCCTCCGTCCAAGAGCGGCTCGGCCTTCGTCCGCCCTTCAGCGCCCACACCACCGCCCGAAGGTGTGCAGGCCTTCGTGCGCCCCTCAGCGCCCACGCCCTCTCCGGCTGACGTGCAGGAGTTCCTGCACTCGGCGACTCCGCCCCCCGCCGAAGCGCAGCCTCTCGCACGTCCCGCTCCGCCTCCACTGCCCGAGGTACAGAACGTCGCGCGACCGGAGCCCCTCGCGCGGCCCGCCGCCGCCCTCGACTCGGGAGGAGTCGCCCCCGGCGCGACGCCCTCAGTCACCGACATCGACCTCATCACCGCCGTCCAGAACCCGATTCCGGTTCCGCCTCCCGCGCCCCGAGGCGCCACTCTCGATGCCCCGCCGCCGCCGAAGGCCCGCGTCTCGACGCACCCGAGAGCTCCAGAGCTCGAACGAGCCGAGGCGGCCGCTCGCGATCTCCTCACGCACATCGAAGCCCAGGTCGCCGTGGAGAAAGATCCTTTGCGGCTCGGGCGACTGCACTTTGAGTGGGGCCGGCTCCTCGAGGTTCCGCTCTTCGATTTTGTCGGCGCGCGCTCTCACTATCAAAAAGCCTTCGAGCTCATTCCAGCCCACGACGGAGTCATCGAGGCACTCGTCCGCGTGGCCTCACTCGGGGGCGATCCCGCTCTCACCCTTCGCTACCTCGAAAGCGCCATCAAAAATACGAGGCTCCCGGCCGAGCGCGCCGCGAAGCTCCTCGAAAAGGGTCAGCTGCTCGAGGATCGGATGGGCAGGGCCGAAGAGGCGCGCCGCGCCTACGAGCTCGCAAGCGAGCTCGCGCCGCACGACGCCGGAGTCCTGCGCGCTCTCGCGCGCCGTTTGCGCTCTGAAAAGGCCTGGGAAGAGCTCGATGGGCTCCTCTCGAGTCAGGTCGAGCTCGCCGGAGCAGATCCGTTCCTGCGCGCCGCTCGGCTCGCGCGCCGCGCTCGCCTCGCTGAGGTGAAGCGACAGAACCGAAGCCTCGCTGCCGAGCTCTACGAGCTCTCCTTCCAAGCAGCGCCCGACGCCTCCGCCGCTCTCGCGCACCTCGAGCGGCTCCACGCGATCGAAGACCACCCCGCGGCCCTTGCTCAGACCCTGTCGCGCAAGACAGGCCTGATTGGCGATCCTGCGGCGCGCGCCGCCGCTCTCGAGTGGCGCGCGTCGATCGAAGGAGACGACCTCGGCGATCCGGAGGCCGCGCTGCAGAGCCTCGAGCTCGCGATCCAGGTCGCGCCCGGTGATCGGGAGCTCTTGCGCCGGCTCGCCGACCAGTATCTCCGCGCCGGCCGCGTCACTGAGGCTCTTTCGGCGCTCGAGCGTCTCGACGCTCTTCTTACGGATCCGAGGGAGCAGTGCGCGGTTCGGCTCCGCGCCGCGCGGCTCGTCGAACAAGAGCTCAAAGATCAGCGCCTCGCCGTCACCTGGTACGAACGCGCTCGCAGCGCGCAGCCCGAGAGCGCTGCAGCCAATCTTCCGCTCGTTCGTCTCTACAAGCAGGTCGGCGCTTATGGCCCCCTCGTCGAAGTCTTGCTCGGCGAAGAGAACGTCTCGACGGATCCGGCGCGGCGCGCCGCGCTCCTCCACGAAGTCGCCGAGATCTACGAGACGCGCCTCGGCTCCGCTCAAGAAGCGCGCACCTACCACGCGCGCGCTCTCGCGGTTCTTCCGGGCTACGCCCCGAGCGAACGCGCCCTCGCGCGGCTCTACGCCGACGCGCGCATGACACCTGAGCTCATCGAGCTCTACGAGCGCGCCGCCGAACAGACGAGCGACCAGGGCATCCGCCACCGCTATCTCTTCAAGATCGCCTCGCTCTACGAAGATTGGCTCGGCGAACATCAGAAGGCCCTGCTCACCTACAAGCGCATCTTGTCCGACGCGCCGACGAACTCCGGAGCTCTCTTCGGAGCCCAGACGGCGGCCGAGCGAGCAGGCGACTACCCCGCGCTCATTCTGCTGCTCCAAACGGAGGCAGAGCAGTCGGGCGAGCTCGCCCAGAAGACAGCCCTGCTCCTGCGCGCCGCTGACACGGCGCGGGACAAACTCGGCGACCTCGGTCAGGCTCAAGTCCTCTACGAGCGCGTGCTCGCGGTCGACTCGAGATCGCGTCCGGCCATCTCAGGTCTCGTGCGGGTGTTCGAGGCGGGCGGGCGAACGGAGGAGATGCTCGAAGCGCGCAGGCGCGAGGTCGAGCTCGTCACGGATAGCGCCATCAAGGCTCAGATCCTGTTCGAGATCGCGGACGTCTTCGAAACTCAGGTCGGCTCGCTCGATCGCGCCGTCGCGCACCTCAAGCGCGCCGTCGCCGCCGATCGGAATCATTTCGCGGCCCGCGAGCGGCTCGCCGAGCTCTTGTCGCGCACCGGACAGTTCGAAGATCTCGCGAAACACCTCGCAGACGACGTCGCGCGCGTCACCGAACCGGACCTCAAGGCGAGCCTCCTCTCGCGGCTCGGTCGACTCTACGAAAATGTCCTCAATCGCCCCGAGGAAGCGCTCGCTTCTTACACAGAAGCAGCTCGCCTCAAGCCCACCTTGCGCACGGCGGTCGACGGTGAGCTTCGGCTGCTCGCCAAACTCGGCAAGCTCAAGGAGTTCGCGGAAGGGCTCGCGCGCGACGCGAAACTGACCGTCGAGCCGCGCATCACCCTCTGGGAGTCGCTGATGGCCGGTGAGGTCTTGTGTGACGAGCTCGGGGACGCTTCGAAGGCCGTCGAACCCGTCGAACAGCTGCTCGAGCGCTTCCCGCGTCATCCGCTCGCTCTCTTGATGCTCGAAGAGGCCTACGCCGAGCTCGGTCAGACGGACTCTTTGCGGCGCGTCCTCCACGAACAGATCGCTCAGTTCGGGCCTGCTGAACAAGTCGGCGCGCTCCGTGAGCTCCTGCGCCTCGCCCCCGAGGAGCAGAAGATGCACTACGTGAGCGCTCTGCTCGATCGTCAGGCCGCCGATCGCTCAGGGCTCCTCCACAAGGAGCGCGCGGCTCTGCTCGATCGCGACCTGTCAGCCCTGGCTCAGGCGGACTCGGTTCTCGCTGACGGCAGCGGTCAGCCTCTCGCAGCCGCACAACATCGAGTCCGGCTCGGCGAGTTCCTCGAACACCACGATCCGGCTCAAGCGCTCGCCGCCTTCCGCTCCGCTCTCGAGCTCGATCCGGAGAGCTTCGGTGCGGCGCGCGGTTACGGTCGCGTCGCGGAAAGACTCGGCGACGCCGGTCTCCTCACCGAGGCAGCCGACCTCGAAGCCCGGGTCACCGGTGACAAGAAGCGCGCCTCCTGGCTGCTCGTGCGAGCGGCGAAGGCGCTCGAGGAGCGCGGCCAGGTCACCCAAAGCGTCGCGTTGCTCGAGCGCGCCCTCGAACAGAACCCGAACGATCGGGACGCGGCGGATCATCTCGGCTATTTCCTCGCGCGCATCGGCGATCCGGGACGCCTCGTCACGAGCCTCTCCGCCGCGGCTCAGGCGGCGACGGACCCCGAGGCGATTGTCTCCCACTGGATGACCGTCGCTCGCGTCTACGAGGAACATCACCAAAACCGCGGTGCAGCCATCGCGGCGCTCACTCGCATCGAGAAGCTCATGCCCGATCATCTGGGCGGAGTCATTGCGCTCGGTGAGCTCTACCTGCGCGATCGTCAGTTTGCGCCCGCCGCTCAAAAGCTCGAGCGGGCCATCGCGCTCACCACCGATCGCGAAGATCGCATCCGCCTCGAGGTCGAGCTCGCTGGACTTTACCTCGAACACCTCGGAAGAAAGGCGGACGCACGCAGACTGCTCGACGCCGTCCTCAAGCGCGACCCGCACCATCGCGGAGCGCTGCAGCGCCTGCTGGCGCTCCAGATCGAGAGTCGCGATCCCGGGGCCTACGATACGGCGCAGAAATGGGTCGAAATCGCAGAAGGCAACGAGCGTGTGGTGGCGCTCACGCAGTTCGGTCGCCTCGAGCGCGACCGAGGTCGCCCCGCCGAAGCGCGCGACGTGTTCTTGTCGGCGCTCGCCCTCGCAGGCGCGAGCCCCGAAGGTCCTCTCGGCGATCTCTATGGCCTCATCACCAGCCGCGACGAAGGGGAACTCCGGCGTATGGCGAGCGCTCTCTCGGCGCACGCTCGTTCCCCCCAGTTCGCACCCAAAGACCGGGCGGAGAGCGCCTACCAGGCTGGCTTGATTTGGCTCGACCGCGTCGGCGACCTCGTGAGCGCGGAGCGGTCCTTCGAAGAGTGTCTCGCCCTCGATCGAGGACACGTCCTCGCCCGAGAGGCCCTCGTGACGACATCTGAACGAGCTCACAACCTCCCGAGCGCGACGCTCCGCTGCCAAGAACTCGTCCAAACGGACAGCTTGCGCAAAGAGAGCTGGCTCCTTTTGCGAAGGCTCTTTTTGGAGACCGGTCGCTCCTCCGAGAGTGTCCTCACCCAAGGCCCGCTCGCTCTCCTCGGAGCCGCAAGTGAGGCAGACATGGCCGAGTGGTCCCGGCGTATTGCCCGCCCCGCGCTCGTCGCGCCGGGCTCCGCTCGCGATGCTCTCACCACGGTCATGGATCCGATTGTCGAGCAGGGCGGCGAAGCCCTCTGGCTCCTCAATCAGCTCTCCGGACTCGGCCCGAAGGTGTTCCGCGGCGGACTCGAGGCCGCCGGTCTCTCGAGCCGCGACCGCATCGGACCGAAGACGGGTCATCCCCTGCGAGCGCCTCTCGACAAGGTGATGCGCGCGTTTGGTTTGACCGAGCTCGACCTCTACCCCGAACAGAGCAACTCGATCACGCCGCGCCTGGTACTGACCGATCCTCTCGGCATCATCGTTCCGATGGGACTATTGAACCTCCGCGACGCCGATCAGGTGTTTTTGCTCGGAGAGCTCGTCGCTGGCGTCTCTCTCGGCATCCCGCTCGCCTTTGCGCTCTCGGAGGACGAAGTGCTCCGGACCTTGGTCGCTGCGGCGCGCCAGCTCGATCCGTCCTATCTCCTGCCGGGCGTCACTCCAGGACCGGAGCTCGACGAACTCACGCGGCGCGTGAAAAAAGCTCCCTCTTGGCTCTCCAAAGGACGCTTCGAGGATCGGGTGCGCTCCTTCTTGCGCGAGCCGGGTCCGGACGCGCGGCTCCTGCTGCGGTCGGTGAGGCGCAGCGCGCGCCTGGCGGCGCTCCTGCTCGCCGACGATCTCTCGCCGATTGAGTTGCTCCACCAGAGCGGCGGAGCAGCCCTCCGCGTAGCGAGCTCCGATGTCGAAGCTGTCACTCGGGACCTTCTCGCCGACTGGGTGAGCGCCCGCGCCAGTGACGCGCGTCGCCGCATGGGTCTCATCTGATCGGGGGCGGGCACCGGGTACGCTCGGGAGCGCGCGCGTTCCCGAGCGGGAGCGGGCACGACCGGGAGCGGGGCGGGCGCGTTCGGGCGAGCGGCGGGCGCGTTCGGGCGAGCGCGGCGGGCGCGTTCGGGCGCGCGGCGGGCGCGTTCGGGCGAGCGCGGCGGGCGAGCGCGGCGGCGAAACGATTGCGGCGCGTCCGATCAGTCGGTCGGCGCGCGCCGCATCTTCTTGATCTCGCTTCGCCGATCTTTGGCCGCGAGGCGTCTCTCTCGAGAGGCGCGCGTCGGCTTCGTCTCTACGCGCCGGCGAGGAGGAAAACGGATCTCGGCGAGGAGGGCGCCCAGCCGCACGAGGACGCGCTCGCGATTCATTTCCTGAGAGCGCGTCTCGTCCGCTGAGAGCACGAGCTCTCCGCTCTTCGTCACATAGCCGGAGAACTTCTCCCGGAGCCGGTTCTTCTGGCCCACGGTCAGAGCCTGACTCGTCTCGAACGCAAAGCGCAGGACAACCTTCGTCGAGACCTTGTTGACGTTCTGGCCGCCGGGACCGCTCGAGCGCACTGCGCTGAGCTCAATCTCCGACTCAGGGATCGAGATGCCTCCTAGCAAATAGCTCGCGCCGACCATCGCGGGCGGAGGTCTAGCGCACCTTATTCCGAGACGCCCTCCGGCAGCATCACCTCGAGATGATCACCCGTTTTATCGGGAGCCATCTTCACGACAAACAGCCGACGCACCGGCAGGGTCTCGTCAGGGTCTTCCCCGAATCCCCAGAGCCCGATGCGGATCTCGAGCTGGTCTCCGGGGCGAAGAGGCTTGATCGAACCGGCGGGGAAACGGCGCTTGTAGATCTCGGTCTTGTGGGGCGTGAGCGTGATCACCTTGCTGTCACCGCGCTCATCGACGCGCAGCTCTTCCTCCGGCCGGCGCACCCGACCCGAAAGCGCCATCGGCCCGTTTTCTCCGGCGATGAGCACGTAGGGTTCAGGACTCTCGACCTCGAGCTCGACCTCGACGACGCGCCCGCCGGGGACCTTGAGGACCTTCGCTGTGGGGCGAAACCTCGCCTTCAAGATCTCCACCCAAATCCCTTCAGGGCTCACATGGTAGACGAGATCGTGACTCTTCGGCGGAGGACCGAGGTCCGCTCCTGGAGCACTCGCGCTCGCTCCCGGCGCAGGCGGGGGGCGCACGGGCTGGGGAGCCGGACGCGGGCCGTCTTCTGCTTCTGGACGCGGCGCCTCGGCGACCGGCCGAGCTTCGCTCTGCGCATAGCTGTCCCCAGCGCTCGGAATCTTCGTCTCCTCAGAGGCGGAACCTTTTCCGCAGCCGAGAGCGACTAAAGAGAGACCAAACGCCAAGCCCGCGAGCGCTCTCGGTCCTCTGCTTGTCCGGAGAGAGACGGGCACGCGTTCTGAAGATTCTAACATCGCAAGCGAGAGGGTACCGGATCTCTCGCCCCCAACGAAGATGGAGCGCTCCGTGATCGTGGGACCGGCCGCGCGCCCCAGGGAGAACGGCCGCGTGCCCCAGGGAGAACGGCCGCGCGCCCCAGGGAGAAGCGGCCGCACCGTGAAGCGGCCGCGGCCCAGGGAGAACGGCCGCGTGCCCCAGGGAGAAGCGGCCGCACCGTGAAGCGGCCGCACCGTGAAGCGGCCGCGGCCCAGGGAGAACGGCCGCGCCCCAGAAACAGCGGCGGCCGCACGAAAGCGGC